>JACXTT010014403.1_pt1 | contig 10347 bp, 6 predicted proteins | sample 9270951 | NCBI WGS metagenome assembly JACXTT01 (sample SAMN15532306, study PRJNA645909) | rock metagenome | isolation source: weathered quartz diorite | place: Puerto Rico | collected 2017-06-21
CAGCGTTGATGCCCTGTATCTGCGCAATTACGCCAACCTGCAGGTGCGTGACGATCTGTTGCGCATCAGGGGCATGGGTTCGGTGCAGCTGTTCGGCGCGGGCGACTACGCCATGCGCCTGTGGCTCGACCCGCAAAAGCTGGCGGCGCGCAGCATGACCGCCAGCGATGTCGTCGGCGCGGTGCGCGAGCAGAATGCGCAGGTGGCGGCCGGCGTGGTGGGCGCGCCGCCGACGCCCGACAGCGTCGATTTTCAGCTGGCCGTGAATGCCCAGGGCCGGCTGGTGACCGAAGAAGACTTCGGCAACATCATCGTCAGGAGCGATCCGGCCAACGGCGCCCTGGTGCGCATCCGCGACGTGGCGCGGGTCGAAATGAGCGCCAATTCCTTTGCGCTACGCAGCTTGCTCAACAACAAGGAAGCGGTCGGCATCGGCATTTTCCAGGCGCCCGGCTCGAACGCCCTGCAATTGTCGAACGACGTGCGCGCCACCATGCAAAGGCTGAAGGCGGGTTTTCCCAAGGGCGTCGACTACATCATCGCCTACGATCCCACCCGCTTTGTCGCCACCTCCATCACCAAGGTCGTGCACACCCTGATCGAAGCGGTGCTGCTGGTGGTGCTGGTGGTGATCGTGTTCCTGCAAACCTGGCGCGCTTCCGTGATTCCCCTGCTGGCGGTGCCGGTGTCGATCATCGGCACCTTCGGCGTGCTGCTGTTGCTGGGCTATTCGATCAACACCTTGACCCTGTTCGGCCTGGTGCTGGCGATCGGCATCGTCGTCGACGACGCCATTGTCGTGGTGGAAAATGTCGAGCGCAACATCGCCGACGGCCTGACGCCGCACGAGGCGACCATCAAGGCCATGCGCGAAGTGAGCGGCCCCATCATTGCAATCGCGCTGGTGCTGTGCGCCGTGTTCATTCCACTCACTTTCGTGCCCGGCCTGTCGGGCCAGTTCTATAAACAGTTCGCCGCCACCATCGCCATCTCGACGGTCATTTCCGCATTCAATTCGCTGACCCTGTCGCCGGCCATGGCCGCGGTGCTGCTGCGGCCCCACGACGCCCCCAAGGATGCCCTGATGCGCGGCATGGACAAGGTGTTCGGCCGTTTCTTCCACTGGTTCAATTGCGCGTTTCACCGGCGTAGCGAGGACTACAGCCGCGGCGTCACCGCCATTTTGCGGCGCAAGTCCGCCGCCCTGGTGGTCTATGCCATGCTGCTGGCCTTGACGGCGCTGCTGTTCAGCATGATCCCCGGCGGCTTCGTGCCGGCGCCCGACAAACAGTATCTGATCGGCATCGCCCAGTTGCCGCCTGGCTCCACGCTAGCGCGCACCGAAAAAGTCATACGCGACATGAGCGCGATCGCCATGAAGACGCCCGGCATCGAAAACGCCGTCGCTTTCCCCGGCCTGTCGATTGCCGGTTTCTCGTCCGCGCCCAACGAAGGCATCGTGTTTTTCGGTCTCACCGATTTCGAGCAGCGCACCTCGCACGCGCTGTCGAAAGATGCGATTCTCGGCAACGTCAACGGCAGGATGCAGTCGCTGCAGGGCGCCCGCATCTTCGTGGTGCCGCCGCCCGCCGTCGAAGGGCTCGGCAATGCGGGCGGCTTCAAGTTGCAGCTGCTGGACCGCAACAGCCAGGGCGAGCAAGCCCTGTACGGCAGCGTGTGGGGCATCCTGGGGCCGATTTACGGCAATCCGAAATCCAGCATCGGCACCCCGTACTCGACCTACGACATCAATGTGCCGCAGTTGTATGCCGACGTCGACCGCACCAAGGCAAAGCAGATGGGAGTGCCGCTGCAAGCCATTTACGACACGCTGCAAATCAATCTCGGTTCGCTTTACGTCAACGATTTCACCCGCTTCGGCAAAACCTATCAGGTGGTGGTGCAGGCCGACGCGCCGTTCCGGGCTGGCGGCGACAATATCGGCACCCTGGAAACGCGCAACGGCGCCGGCCAGATGGTGCAGCTGGGATCGGTGATGAACGTCAGCCCCACCTTCGGCCCCACCCGCGTGACCCGCTACAACGGTTTTCCCTCCGCCGACATCAATGGCGCACCCAAGCCGGGCTTTTCCAGCAGCGAGGCGGAAAACGAGATCGAGCGCATGGTCAAGGCGCTGCCGCGCGGCATTTCCTACGAGTGGACCGATCTCTCTTACCAGGACAGGCTGACCCGCAATGTCAGCTTGCCGGGACTGGCCATCGAGATTCCCACCCTGGCGGCGGTGCTGATTCTGTCCGTGTTGCTGGTGGTGATGGTGTTGACGGCGCAGTACGAAAGCTGGAGCCTGCCGCTGGCGATCATCATGATCGTTCCCATGTGTATATTGTCGGCCCTGTTCGGCGTCTGGGTCTCGCACTTTCCGCCGTTTTCCCAGGGCGGCGACCTGAACATCTTCACCCAGGTGGCGCTCGTGGTGCTGGTGGGCCTGGCATGCAAGAACGCCATCCTGATCGTCGAGTTCGCCAAGGACCTGGAAGAGCAAGGCAGGCCGATGCAGGACGCGGTGCTCGAAGCCTGCCGCCTGCGCCTGCGCCCCATCCTGATGACCTCGATCGCCTTTATTGCCGGCGTGGTGCCGCTGATACTCGGTAGCGGCGCCGGCAGCGAGATGCGCCGCGCCATGGGGATCGCCGTGTTTGCCGGCATGCTGGGCGTGACCATGTTCGGCATCTTTTTTACGCCGCTGTTCTACAGCCTGCTGCGCAAGAGCACCGCTAAAAAGCGCGCACATGCGCAAGAGTTGCGCCGCGAAATCGAAGCCGCCGCCCACCCGTTTCACGCCGGTGTCGACGATGCCGACGCGCCGCCGCGGCCGGAGGGCGTGTGATGGTCTTGCGTCTGCCGCTGCCGGCACCGCCGCGCCTGTTTGCCCCGGCCTTGCTGCGCCGCTGTGCCGTCTGTGCCGTCATGTTGGCGCTCGCCGCGTGTTCCAGCGCGCCGCCGCTACGGCTTTACAAACCGGATCTGGCGCCGGCTTTCACCAATGCGCCCGATCCGAATGCCGATGGCGGCGTGCCGGCCGCCGAACCGCCGGCGCGCTTTTGGGAGGGCTTTCATGATCCCTTGCTTGATGCGCTGGTAAGGCGCGCTCTGGCCGCCAATAACGACGTGCGCACTGCCCTGGCCAACCTGAACGAATACCGCGCCCTGGCCCGCCTCGCCGGCGCCGAATTGCTGCCCTCGGTCGACCTGACGGCGGGCGCGGCGCGTATCCGGGAGCGCAACACCTTCGGCGTGCCGCAAACCTACCGGGCTTACTCCGCCGGCTTCGACATAGCCTGGGAAGCCGACCTGTTCGGCCGGCTGGGCGATGCCCGCCGCGCCGCCTTGGCCAATATCAGGGCGGGCGAGGCCGGCATGGACGCGGCGCGGCTGAGCGTCAGCGCGGCGGTGGCACGCAGCTACTTCGAATTGCGCGGCCTGCAGGAACAGTTACGGGTGGCGCGCGCGTCTCTCGAAACCCAGTCGCAGGCGCTCGATCTGGTCTCTGCGCGCGAACAGGTGGGGCGCGGCACCGCGCTCGACACCGAACGGGCGCGCTCGCTGCTCAGTGCGACCGCCTCGGATGTCCCCGCACTGGAATCGGCGCTGATCGGCACGCGCTATCGGCTGGCGGTGCTGTGCGGCGTGCAGCCAACCGCGCTGGACGCCGAGCTGGCGCCCGATCAGCCGCTGCCGGGACTGGCGCGCGTGCAGCTATCGAACATCGGTTCGCCGGCCCAGCTGTTGCGCCGGCGGCCCGACATCCGGGCCGCGGAGGCGCAGGCCGCGGCGGCTGCTGCCCAGGTGGGTGTCGCGCGCAGCGCCCTGTTTCCCAGTCTTACACTGGGCGGCAGCCTTGGCCAGAATGCCCTGAGTGTCGGCGAACTGGGCAAAGGCCTCAGCTATGCGTACAACCTGGGCGCGCAGCTGACCTGGAATCTGCTCGATTTCGGCCGCATCCGCGCCCGCATCGCCGCCGCCGACGCCCGCAACGAGGCCGTGATGGTGCTCTACGAATACACCGTGCTGTCGGCGCTGGCGGAAACCGAAGGCGCGCTGGCCGACTACAGCCGCCGCCAGCGCCAGGCCGAGCTGCTGTACGAAGCCACCCGCGCATCCGAGCAGGCAGCGCTGATCGCCAGGGAACGCTTCAGGGTCGGTTCCACCGATTTCCTCACCGTGCTCGACGCCGAACGCGACCTGCTGAGTGCGCGCAACCGTTTGGCGCTCGCGCAAACCAGCGCCGCCACCTCGCTGGTGGCGGTGTACAAGGCGCTGGCCGGCGGCTGGCAGGCGCAGTGAGGGAGTCATCCGGATCGACAGTCGGTCACTGTTTCAGCGTGCCAAAAGACTACGCGAACCCGGCGCGGACAGCATTCCGTACCGGCCGCGCGCTTCGGGCGGCAGGCGCATGCCTTGCCACGTTAGCGCTGACCGCGGCTTAACAAATAATTAAATACGCTTACGATTTCGGCGTGCTGGATGTTATATTTAGCGCAACTAAATATGATGGAGACTAACCATGCGCGGCTTGCAATTGCTCGGCATCCTTTTGATCACATTGTTGCTGAGCGCGTGCGCAGCCACGCAGCAACTGAGCGAGCCTGACCGTGCGCGCGCAAAGACGGTGACGGTGAGCCCGACGGTGGAAGTGGGCCAGTTGTTCATGCTGGCCCCGGGTGGCGCCAACACGGTCGCGCTGGTGCGGGCAGCCAGTTTCGTTTCCACCAATTCCCTCAACACCGACCCGGCCTCATTCGGCAAGCTGAGCGACCACCATCACATTTCGATCGACATCATCGTCCGCGAAGAGTTCGAAAAGGTGCTGCGCGAATCGGGCAAGCTGGCCCTTGCTCCTGCCGGCGCCGCTGGGACTGCCGCTCTGCCGGTCATGCGAATCGCCGTGCCCCAGTATGGCTTCGGCGTGCCGCACATGCTCAGTTCCAAGGTGGTCGCGGTAATGCAGATCCAGTGCACCTTGACCGACAGCGGCGGCAAAGTGATGTGGAGCGAAAACGAAAGGATCGTGCCGTCGATCGCCAGCTCCATGGACACCGTCGAATGGACCAGCTTGCGCGACAATCCGGCCTTGATCGAGGAGCAGTACCGCAAGGCGGCTCGTTATCTGGCCGAAAAAGTGGTCGAACGCCTGTGATTTGCGGGCGGCGCTTGTGCCGGATCGATTTCACTTGATTGGAGGCAGTTAAGCGTCATTTGCGCGCGTCGGCGCATTCCGTCGTTGCCAGGAAATCGATGTTCATCCCCTCGAAAGCAAACTCTTCGAAAAAGTTTTTCGGCCGGACGGAGGCAAACATTTCTAATGTGGCTGATTCAAGATGGGGACAGGCACCGCGCACGCGATGACGCAGGCAAGTTCAATTGGCGCCGCGCGCGTGCCAGTCCCCGATGCTGCCGCTGGCGCGGGTCCATGAGTCCCCGATGCTGCTGCTGGCGCGGGTCCATGACGCGGTGGTGTTCGAGGCGTGGACCCGCCGTGGCTTCTGATGGAGTGCCTACGCTGGGTGCACGCCCCGGAGAAGGGGGGGCAAGTACGGAGCGATGCAGACGAGGCGACCGGGCGTTTTCAACGGTTAGGCGGCCGCGCTTGGTCGTACCGTCGTCGGCCGACCCGCATTTGCCAGTCGCCACCCGCGCCACTGCGCCAACTGCCGGCAAGACGGCTTGCGAGCCTCACGCAAAACAATGCGCTTGCAAGCATCCCGGCGTGACTGGCGAAGGCATGGGCGATGGCGTCGACCGGCGTGGCGACGTGCAGCAGCCGCTCCAGCAACCATGCCATCGCTGCCATCATCGCGCACACGGCGCCGGCCATGCGCAGCCAGGGGAAAGCGCGGCTGCCCGACAGCAGCAGCAATGACGGCAGCACGGCGGCGATCGCCAGCACCTGCATCGCTTCGATGCCCAGGTTGAAAGAAAAGATCCCGGCTAGCGGGTCCCACATGCCCTGGCCGAGACGGTCGAGCGTGGCGCCGAAGGCGAGGCCGTGCACCAGGCCGAACATGGCGGCCAGCGCGGCTTCACGGCCAGCAAACAAGGGGCGCAGGCAGTGCGAGGCCGTTACGAGGATCGACAGGGCGATCAGAATCTCAACCAGCTGCATCGGCAGCGCGACGGCGCCCAGTGCGGTCAGCGCCAGGGTCAGCGAATGGCCGGCTGTGAACGCACTTATGGTGAATGCGACGTGACGGAGCGCGGCGCCGGGCGGCCGAACAGTGCGCCAGCGGCCGGCCACGGCTTGGCGCGGCGCCGTCAGCAGCAGTAGCAGCAGGAAGACCAGGTGGTCGGGACCTGCGGCGATGTGGCGCATGCCGAGTGCGAACAACTGCCCCAAGCGGCCATCGATCAGATCCGCCATCGGGCCGCGCGGCGGCGGCGCCAGCTCGCGCCGGTACACCAGTTCGAAGTGGGATTGCGAGGCATCGCGCTGTTGTAGCAGCAGGCGGGTCACACCATCTTCGGGCGCCAGTACATTGACCAGGTAGGCGGCGTTGCCGTGCTGGTGGCGATTGTCGAGGCGCAGCCGGTGCGGCTGCACGCCGGCGGGCAGCGGCGCCACCAGGTTGAGGGAGATTTCGCCGAGTCCCTCGCGTAGCTGAGCGGGCGCCGGGAAACGCCACGCGGCCAGGGTGGGCAACAGCGGCCGTTCGTCGATGTCGAAGGCCAGGGCGGCCGCCAGCGATTCGGCATAAGCCTGCTGCTCGGCGGGCGAAAAGACGCCGTCGCCATCGCGGTCGATTGCGGCGATGACGGCGTCGGCGCGCAAGGCGCCGGTAACCTGGCGCAGCGACACTTGCAGGTGCTCGCCATCGACCGCCAGCTGCACCGCCTGCAGCGTTTCGTCGAGCCGGTGCGCGCATGCCGGCATGCTCAGCATCAGGCACATTACCGCGGCCAGCAGGCGTTTCATGGCGTTGCCGGCGCGCGCCCGTAATCGTTGCCGGGGTCGCGGTAGATGGTGTGTACGTGGTTCGCTGGCTCGTCGTGCTGCGGCGCGTATTCGATGACAAGGTGCGGACCCTGGATGCGGAAGTAGGCGCCGATGTTATTGCCACCCGCCTTATTCGCCGCCGAAGCATCCTGCGGCCCGCTCCACGCGAACCAGGTGGCGTCCAGCTCCGCTGTCAGCTGCGCCATGCGGGCGCTGGCGGCGGCCGGATTGATCATGCCGCTCCACTCGGCGATCAGGTCCAGCAGCATGGCGCGCTGCGACGCCGTCAAGGCCGTCGCCCGGATGCCCTCCGGCGCGATGCGCCTGCCGTCCTGGCCGGGACCGAGCACCAGGTCGGCGACCTGGTAAGTCAACACCGCTTGCTGCTTCTGGCGTGCGTCCAGCGACTGCAGCAGCGCCAGCGCCTTGTCGCTTTCGCGTCCCAGCGGACGCACGGTCTTGCCGCCGTCGCTGAAGCTGGCCGGCTGCGCCCCGGTCAGAGAAGGCGTCATCACGGCGCTGCCGGCGCCAAAGCTGATGTTCAAGGCCAGGTGGTGTCCGCCGAACTGCAGCATCCACGGTGCGCTGGCCGATGGCTGGCCGAGGAAGGAGATGAAATACAGATCGCTGCCGAACATGGCATCGGCATCGAAGGGCGGCCGCTTGCCGCCCGGCAGCGGCGCTGCTGGTGCGCCTGCCCCCGGTCCAGCGCCTGAACCACGGGGACCGCGCTTCGACCCGTGCAGTTTGAAATCGTCGTCGGCCTGGCGAATCTGCCTGACCTTGTCGACGCCCATCGGACTGAGCACCGCCGCCAGCAATCCCTCGGCGGCGGCCCGCTGTGCCGGCGTCATTTGCTTGAGACTGAGGCCGCCGCGCGGCACGAAGCCGGTCGGGAAATTCGACCAGCGCGCCCGCTGCTGCTCGTCGCCGTAGGGATAGATCACCTGCTTGCGCTGGGCCGGGTCGAGGGTGGCGATGAAGGCATCGGCGGCGGCGACGATTTTGACCGACTCGGCGCGGTCCGCGGCATGGACCTGGGCTTGCGCTGCCGGTGCGCTGGTGACGGCCACCTGGCAGGCCAGGGCGGCTGCGCATGCGCCCAGCAGTAGCAACGCTTTTTTACTCATGATAGATCCTTGCTGCCGCGGCGGACAGGCGGCGCCGATGTGAGGTCGATGCAGGCGCACTGGAGCCCGCGCCAATTGCGCGTGCAAGCACAGTGCCGTGCTGTCATCGGCGATTCTAGCCCTACCGCGGGCCGGCGTAACGCTTCTTTACCCGGATTTACACCGCGGATTCATCCGGCATAGGTCTGCATTTGACGGTTCAATTCAGGCGGCGGGCGACGGCATGCAGTCATTCTGCGGCGCCGGGGCAAGCCGTGCCCGCAGCGACTGCGCCACGACTGCAAGCAGGGTGTCGCCGAAGCCACCGCTGGCGCGCGCATCGGTGCGGGCGCTGGTGAACACGCGCGGTTGCGCGCTCCAGGCGAAGCTGGCGCCGTAGTCCTGCAGGGCTTTCACCAGCAAGACGTCTTCGTGACAGCCAACCGCGGCGAAACCGCCCGCGGCAAGATACGCGGCAGCGCTGACGCCCAGGTTGGCGCCGTGAATGTGACGGTGGCCGTCGCGGTCGTGATAGGTGCGGGCGAAGTGCTCGCGCAGCATGTCGGCGGCGTCGCCGTGGGGCGACCAGTCGTCGACCGCCACCGAGCCGCAAACGACGTCGACGTCCAGCGCCAGTTGCGCCGCCAGCCATTCGGCGGACACGCGGGTGTCGGCGTCGGTGAAGGCCAGCCAGCGCGCACCTTGTGCCAGCAGGGCCTGGGCGCCGGCGGCGCGCGCTACTCCCACCTGGCCGGCGTCGATGGACGACCAGCTCAAGGCCACCTGCGATGCCGCGAAGGCGGCGGCGTGGCGGCGCACGATGTCGATGGTGGCGTCGCCGCAGGCGTCGAGCACGACGTGGACGGCGACCGCTTCACCGTTCAGGGATGGGTGGCATGCCGCCAGCAGCAGGGCGTCCAGGCAGGCGCCGATGTGGGCCTGTTCGTCGTGGGCCGGGATGCCGATGCCGATCATGCGGCGCTCCTGGTCCAGGCTTCTAATAAAAAGTCGTCTTCGAGATGGCGCAGGCGCCGGCGCAGCTGCGGCAGCTTGTCGAAAGCGGCGTGGACGTCCTCGGTGGAGGTGACGCGGTCGGCGAAATGGTGGCGCGAGTCGCACAGGATCACCAGGCCGCCGTCCGTCAAGGTCGACTGCACCGCCTCGGCCATGGTGTTCACGTCGGCGGCATCGAAATAGTATGCCAGCTCGCTGATGACGATCAGGTCGAAATTCTCGCCGCGCGGCCAGCCGGCGGGCAGGCTGCGCTGCTCGATGCGGATTTCACAGCCGGCCACTTGTCCCACACGCTTCACCGCTGCCGCCACCGCGCTGGCGGCGCCATCGCAGGCCAACAGCGCGTCGCAGCGCCGTGCGAGAGAGGCACTCATTTCGCCGTTGCCGCATCCCGGCTCGAACACTTTGCCGTAGCGATCGCGGTCGAGACTGGCCAGCAGCAGCTCGCGCTTGCGGCGCTCGTACCAGCTGGCGCGCACTTGCCACGGGTCGTCGCTGGCGGCATACAGGGCTTCGAAATGAACGAGCGGGGAGGCGGCAGGCTGGGTCATGGAAAATACAATTCACAGGGGGTGAGAAGGCGGTCGATTGCGCTGGCGGGCAGGATAGGATACGCACCGGTATCCCGATCTGATTCCAGCTGGCTTCTGAAACTGGCGAGCGCGGCGCGCTTGCCGGCAAGCTGCGCGGGGCTGAGCACCAGTTTGCGGGCGCTTGCAAAGGGCATGGCATTTCTCTGCGGCGAATTCCAGTGCCAGCCCCATACCGGCGTCTCGACCACTCCAATGCCGAGCGGCGCACAGGCGGCGGCGCAGGCGCGCGCGCACGCTTCGTGATCGGGGTGGCCGTCGTGGCGCCAGGTGGTAAAAACAAGGTCGCCGGGCGCCGGCAGCGCCGCCAGCTGCGCAGTCAGGGAAGCTTGTGCTGCTGCCACGCCGCCATCGGCGATGCCGAGGCGGACCATGCGAACATCGGTGGCGCCAAGCACACCCAGTGCTCGTTCCGTCTCGCGCGGGCGTACCTCGCGCAGGCGCTCGCGCGGCCACTCGGCCGAACCGGGGTGGCTGGCCTCACCGTCGCTGACCGCAACCAGCAAGACGCCGGCGTCGCCGCGCGTGGCCAGCAGTTGCAGCAAGCCGCCCCAGGCCAGCACTTCGTCGTCCGGATGGGGCGCGACCAGCACGGCGCGCGTGCCGGGCGGCGCCAGGGCGTCGATGCCGATGGCCGGCACGGCGGCCAGCATGGCGTCGGCTTGCCAGGCGGCCGCGCTGG
>JACXTT010014404.1_pt1 | contig 10347 bp, 12 predicted proteins | sample 9270951 | NCBI WGS metagenome assembly JACXTT01 (sample SAMN15532306, study PRJNA645909) | rock metagenome | isolation source: weathered quartz diorite | place: Puerto Rico | collected 2017-06-21
CGCGTAGCTGTGCCGGAACATGTGTGGGTGTAGATGTCGACCGATTCGCTCTCCGGCGCGGCGGACGACCCGCGTCACCACCTTGTGGCGAAGCGGGGCTTACTATCGCAAGACTAATCATTTTGGACGGTCGTTCGTTGCTGGAGCCGGATTTGAACCAGCGACGTTTGGCGTTCGCCGGCATCATGACACCGAATCCTACTGAGCGCGCGTGAGCTTCCAGAGACGAGAGATTGCGCAGCTAACCCGCGCATGGTGTAGGGTTGTCGCCGGCTTGGGGCGCGTGATGGCAACGTTCGTGCTGGTTCCTGGTGCATGGCTCGGCGGGTGGTGCTGGACTGATGTTGCTCGCCTGATCCGCAGCGAGGGCCACGATGCGGTGGCCATCACGCTGACCGGTCTGGCCGAGCGCGAGCATCTGCTCTCCCCCACGGTAGGGCTCGACACCCATGTAGAGGACGTGGTGGGTGCCTTGGTCAACGAGGATTTGCATGACGTGTTCTTGGTCGGCCACAGCTATGGCGGCACCGTCATCGCTGTCGCAGCTGCTCGCGTTCCCGAGCGATTGCGGGGTCTCGTTTACCTCGACGCTTCAATTCCGACGAACGGCCAATCGAACAACGACGCCCTGCCCCGGCGCATAGCAAACATGGTCCGCGAGCGTGCTCGGGAGAGTGGTGAGGGGTGGCGAGTCCCCCCACCGCCGGCCGCCGACTGGGGTCTCGATGACGACACTCGCGCCTGGGTCGTGCCCAAGCTCACACCTCATCCGCTCAAGAGTCTCGAGGATCCGGCGCGTGTCCACGCGGAGATCTTGGCTACACTGGACCGCGCGTTCTTACGTACGTCGCTTCCCTCCAGTCTTTATCGGCCATTCTTCGATCGGGCCCTAGCCGAGAGGTGGTGGTGCCGCGAGCTCAACGGGGGCCACTACGCCATGTTCACAGCGCCCAAGGTCTTTGCGGCGGCGCTCGTGGAGTTCGCAGATGAGAGTGGGGCAGAGTGAGCACGTCACTCTCGCCGGGTGATGGCTGATCCCTCGACTCCTCCGCGTGTCCGCTTCGATGGGCAAGTGGCAATCGTGACTGGCGCGGGCCGCGGCCTAGGCGCCGCCTATGCCCGACTGCTTGCAGACCGCGGAGCTGCGGTCGTGGTGCACGACGCTGGCGTCGCCGCTGACGGCAGCGGATTCGACCCGGCGGTGGGGGATACCGTAGCGCGGGAGATCATGAGTCGGGGCGGGACGGCTGTCGCCTGCCATGACAACCTGGAGTCGGCGGCGGCCTGTCGCCGAGTCGTCGAGTTCGCCATCGAGCGGTTCGGTCGGGTTGACATTCTGATCCACAATGCCGGCCTCGTCATCCTCGCGTCCATCGAAGAGACCGACCCAGCAACCTGGGATCGCATGGTAAACCTCGGGATCCACGCCCCGTTCCGCCTCGTGCAGGGTGTGCTCCCCTATATGAGGCGCCAAGGCTATGGCCGAATTGTTCTGACCACGTCTGGTCGAGCGATGCGATTGGATTCATCGGCCCCTGGACTGGCCGCCTACTGTATCGGGAAAATGGGACAGCTCGGGCTGATGGTTGGTATGGCCGCCGAGATCCAGGATACCGACATCCGTATCAACGCGGTTTCCCCGGTCGCGGCAACGCGGATGCTTCGGCGACATGCACCCGAGCTCCGGCCGGAGCACGTCGCCCCCGGTGTGGCGTTCCTGGCGTCCTCCCTTTGCAACTTCTCCGGCATCGTGGTGCGCGCCGCTGGCGGGCGGTTCTCGACTGTCACCTGCCACTTCGGCGACGAAGTGGATCTCGGCGCAGAACCCGTCGAGCCCGAAGTGGTTGCCGAGCACTGGCGGGAGATCCTGGGCGCGGCGATGCGTTTCAAGTCCGTTGGTGAATGTTGAACGATCGCGACGTAGCCATAGCCGTAGCGGAGGCTGGAGCGGCGGTTGTGCGCCGCCGCTTCGGGACGACGTTGCGGCGCCTGGACAAGGGAGCTGGCGACTTCGCGACCGACGCTGACATAGAAGCTGAGAACGCGATGATGGCGGTGCTTCGGCGCGAGCGGCCACAGGATGCCATCCTCGGAGAGGAGAGCGGCCGCAGTGGAACAAGCAATGGTGCGCGGACGTGGCTGCTCGATCCGCTCTGCGGCACCCTGAACTATGTGGCGCGGATGCGGGTGGCCGCCGTGAACATCGCCCTCAAGGCTTCAGGCGAGTGTCTCGCCGCCGCTGTGGCCGATCCGTTCAATGCCGAGGTGTTCTGGACGGACGGGGTATCAGCCTGTTTGCGCGATGGCGGCGGGGATACGCCCCTGATGCCGGATGCGAGGTCGAGACTCGTGGACCTAAATTTCGATCCTCCGTTTCCGAACGCTCAGGCGTTCAAAGCGGTGACGCTCGCAGGCGATTCAGGTTTCGCGTCCGTTTTCAGACCCCGTGTGGTCTCGACGTCGGTAGCGCTCACGTGGGTCGCAACGGGTCAGCGGGCGGCCTATGTGACGGACGGTGATCTCCGAAATAGCGTGCATTTTGCTGCCGGTCTCGCCATCTGCGAGGCGGCAGGATGCGCAGTCACGGACCTGTGGGGACGTGCGTGGGGCGGCGGTCCAACTGGACTGCTTGCAGCTGCTGATGCTGCGACCCACAGGACTTTACTGGGTTTCGTGCGGAAGTACCTGATCTGATTTATTGCCTAGCCCGACGGCAGCGACCCATCGTGGGAATCACACGAGTCGATGTCGGTATCTGAGGAAGTGTCTGCACGGTTAGCAGACGGACTTCGGAAGAACGAGGCGCTGTGGGAGTGTCTACGCCGGTTCCCGGCGTTGAATCTTTCCGCCTGGTACCTTGGGGCGGGCTGTGTGACGCAGACAATCTGGAACCTTGCCCATGGCAAGACGCCGAGTGCCGACATCCTCGACTACGATCTCGTTTACTACGATCGCGATCTGTCGGAGGAGCGCGAAGGCACAGTGGCCCGCAAGGCCCGGGAGCTGGTTGCGGATCTCCATGTTGAGCTCGATGTCACGAACGAGGCGCGGGTTCATCTGTGGTATCCGCGGCGGTTCGGCTACCGCATTCGGACATATCAATCGACCGAGGACGCGATTGGAACGTGGCCGACTACCGCGACAGCCATCGGAGTTCGCCCGAGCGGTCATCAGCTCGAGGTGTGGGCACCGTTCGGCACGGACGACCTGTTCAATCTCGTAGTGCGACCGAATCGCGTCCAGATCACGCCCGCTATCTATGACGCGAAAGTCACTCGATGGATTGCCCGGTGGCCTTCGCTGGTGGCCCTTACATGGGAGGAGGGCGTTGGCAATCCTGGCCTGCGCTGTCTGGACGGGACCGGGACCGACTCCCGCTAGCCATCCGACCGAGGGTACCCCATGGGTTGGTCTGCTGAGACTGCAATGAGCGATCCCGCAAGAGAACCTCATGCGGTAGGGTTGGCGCATGCTCGGACCCATTCTCGAAGGTGATCGCGTCGGCCTAGAACCGCCCGCGCGCGAGCACCTCCCGTGCATCGCGAGGCGGCGGACCGATCTTGAAGTAACGCGCTACCTGCTGATGCTTCAGTTCCCGCCGTCGCCCAAACAGCACGAGGACTGGCTCGAAAAGGGCCGCGATCAGCCAGGATGACATCGTTTGGACGGTCGTCGACCGAGGCGACAGTGCTCCTGGTCGACATCGCATCTTGCACCCGTCCGAATGCGCTCATAGGTCTCGCCGCGATTCTCCTGGGTGGTGAGATGTCGTGAAGTCTTGGTCGCCTTATACCAAGTTCACCAGAGCCGAGTGGGCTCGGCTCCGCGCGGATACGGCGCTGACGCTGACTCCCGAAGACATACTGCGTTTCCAAGGACTCAACGAGCGCGTGGCGATGGACGAGGTCGTCGCCGTCTACTTGCCGCTGGCTCGTCTTCTGAGCCTGTATGTCGAAGCCGAGCAGGTCCTCTACCGGGCTAGGGCTACCTTCCTTGGGGACGCCACGGCCAAGGTGCCCTACGTGGTTGGAATCGCCGGCAGTGTCGGGGTCGGCAAGAGCACAACCGCGCGGCTCCTGCGCGAACTCCTCGCGCGTTCGCCGAAGCATCCGACGGTCGACCTCGTCACGACGGACGGCTTCCTCCATCCGCGACGAATTCTCGAAGAGCGTGGCCTGATGGCGCGAAAGGGCTTCCCGGAGAGCTACGACCGTTCGCGCCTCATTCGGTTCCTCGCCGACGTGAAGGCTGGCCGGTCGCCCGTGTCATGCCCGGTGTATTCCCATCTCACCTACGACATCATCCCCGAGGCAACGGTCGTCATCGACCGGCCTGACATTGTGATCCTTGAGGGCCTGAACGTGTTGCAGGCGGCGACCGATCGTCCGGGCGACGCGCGCGTGTTCGTCTCGGACTTCTTCGACTTCAGCATCTACGTGGACGCATTGGGAACGGACATTCGCCGCTGGTACGTCGAGCGATTCCTGCTCCTGCGGGCGACCGCGTTCAAGGAACCGGAGTCCTATTTCCATCAGTACGCTGCCCTCTCTGACGACGCGGCCGAGCGAACAGCTGAGACCATCTGGGACACCATCAACGGCCCAAACCTCCGGCAGAACATTCTGCCGACGCGCGAACGGGCCCACCTCGTCTTGGCCAAGGGCCAAGATCACGCGGTCAGCGAGGTGTGGCTGCGTAAGTTGTAGTTGCTCGGCTGGGGTACAAGTGCCCATTCCTGCGGTCTCGTGCGCTTTGAAATGACTCCTGTGGCCGAAGAAGCCCTACCTCTTCCGGCGGCAACTTTGAGGCGCACAGGAGGAGGTCAACCCTGGCATACGACGCTGCGATATTCTCTCACTCGACTAAGCATCCGAAACCCCTTATCGCCTGCGAGCAGAATTCTCCACAAAAAATGCGGGACCAGCGGGCTCGGATAGAATGCTTCACAGCTTCCGAGACCTGTCGGATCGATCTCAAGTACCTACAGCCGGCTGGTAGAGTTGGGTCAGCACGGGTGCGCGCATTTGTTAGCGGATCTCCAACTCATGACAGGTCGTCTCCGGCCCAGGACACAAAAATCGACAAGAGGACGGCAACGAAGTAAAAGCTCGTGATCATCTGTGTGACGACCAAGGCGCGAGAGATGCCGGACACGTGGACTGTCGAGTCACCGATGGTCGTCACGGTCGCAACGCTGAAGTACAGCGCCTGGCCGTACGTCAGTGGCTGTTCGACGGCAAGAACATAAAAGACGGCGAACGCGAGAGCGACGTTCCAGAAGGCGAGGACGGCGAGGAGTACCGCCCGCAGCGCGCTCTGCGGCGCGCCCTTGAAGAAGGCAAACGATGTGTTGGCCAGCACCGCGTCGATGACGTAGAGAGACGCCAGCACGGCGCATAGCGGCCAAAGCCACCAACGCACTCCGGGTGTGTGGCGAAAACACGCGGTAACGAAGATGGAAAGGTGTAGCCACACAAACACGGACGTGAGGTAGTAGCCAGTATCGAAACCTGTTCTTTGATGGATCCATGCGGCTGGACTGTATCGGCGTCGGTAATCTTGGAGCCATGCCTCGATCCGTTTCCAACCTTCACGATGATCCGGAGGCATGCTCATGTCCACCTGAATGCCAAGCGCTCGTGGGCGCTCCAGGTCCATATATCGGTTCCCCTCGACTGCTGGACGGACTCGACCCGGACGTGGACCGTCTTGCGCCGCCGGTCGGCGCAACGTTCAATGCCGTCCATCACCTCCATCAACCCGCGAGAGGGGGGAACGCCCAACGCGCTCGTTTTCGACTGCGGGCGATTTTTTTCCCGTTGCCGCGTGAATCTACCACTTCTGCAACCTCCGGCGCGAGCGCGGGCAGATGAGTGCCGCTGGTCGTCGCGCGTGCCCAAGCGTGAGTGGTGTAGTAAGCTCCATACTCCGAGGAACGCGAACGCCATGTTTGAGAGCCTCAAGAAGCTGGTTCAAGGAATGTCGCAGTCGGCCGTCCAGCGGCGCTTCGACGAAAGCCAGCCATACAACCAGGACGATCCGAACCGGGCTCTGCAGCTCCTATTCTTGAAGCTTTTGATGGCGGTGGCAGCGTCCGACGATCTGGTCACACCCGAAGAGCTGAATCTACTGAAGGACTTCGCCTTCGAATACTCGTTGACGGAGCAGGAGTGGGCGGAGATCCAGTACTACGCCCGCGCTCATCTCTCCAAGGCCGAGCTCGACGAGCTGATCAAGACAGTCGCGTCGGAAGCACGCAGCCGCGCCGATCGCGAGCAGTTCGCGCGCGCCATCGGAGAAATGGTGGCCGCGGACGGCGTTCTCAGCGGCGCGGAAAAGGACATTGGCGACATCGTCCACGCCGACCTGCAGCGCGTACACACGTCACGGGCCGCCTATGTCTACAAGACCCTGAGGGTCGCCTGGCGCAACACGCTGCGGCTGCCCGAGGCCGTAGCGCCCCTGGAGGATGAGGCAAAGGAGTACGGCCGCAATCCGGTCGCCGCACTGGTGCGCCGCGAGACCGGCATTTCGGCGGGTGTCGAGTTGGCCGGCGCGAAGATCGGCCTGATGCTGATGGTCATGCGGTCCGACGAGTCGATCGATCAGCGAGAGACGGCGGCATTCGTCGAATACGTTGCGCAGGAATGCCGGCTTGGCCCCGAGCCCGCCGCGCGCCTCGTGAAGAGCCTCTTCAAGATCCCGGAAGGGCTCCTGCAGCTCACGTACCTGGCCCGGACGCTGGTGGATGGACTGAGCGCGGAGGAACGCCAGGACTTCTGCGCGCGACTGGTCGCGATCACCTCGGCCGATGGCGTCCAGGTCTTCGAAGAGCGCCACACCCTAGGCGTCGTCGCCAAATACCTGTTCGTGACGCCCGAGAGGCGGTCGCAGCCATGACGACCCCGAATCCGTCGACGACGCCGTATCTGGGGCGGGCGGCTCACGCGTCACGCCGGGCTCTCCCCGGGCCCGGGCACCAGGGGGAACGCTCGCCTACCGCCTCGTCCGCACGATGATCCGCTTGCTGCAGCTCTTCTACCGTCGGATCGATGTTTTCGGGCGAAGCGGATTCCGTCCGAGGGCGGAGTGATCGTCGCCGCCAATCACCAAAACTCGGTGGTCGACGCAATGCTGGTCATCGCGGTGGTTCCACGAGCCGTCACCCTCCTCGCCAACGCGCCGCTCTTTCGTCATCCCCTGGTCGGCCCCCTCCTGCGCATGCTAGGCTCGTTTCGCGACTACATGAAGGCAACGGAGCGCCGAACTTCGCGCTTCCGCGGACTGGCCGGCTCGAGTGCTGCGCTTCGCCGTTGAGCTCGACCGCTTAGAGTCAGGAAGACGCGGGGAGGCAAAGCAGCGAACTTCGTCGCGGTTCAAGACCAAAAACATTTCGTTTTGACCGGCTCAATCGGTGAGGACGAAATCGCCGAAAAATCGGTCATTCGGGCGGGTCGAATTCGCCGGCGTTTTTGGCTCGGGGCTGCGCGAGCTCTACTCGGGATTTCGCATGAGGGCCGGACCGCGAAATTGGGCGAGCATGCCCGGGTACTTCGTGTCTAGAGGTTGGTGCCGCGCAGCCGGGGATCCAGGGCATCGCGCAAGCCGTCACCGAACTGGTTGAACGCTAGAACCGCGATGACGATGGCGGCCCCTGGAAAGACCACCAAGTGCCATTGCGGGATCAGCATGGAGGCCGCTTCGCCCAGCATGCTGCCCCAGGTCGGCGTGGGCGGCGGAATACCGGCACCGAGGAAGCCCAGGGTCGCTTCCAGCACGATCGCGATGCCGAGAGACGTCGTGATGAGCACCAGGTACGTCCCGATGCACTGGGGTGCGATGTGCCAGAAGATGATGCGCCAGGAGGAGGATCCAAGGCCCCTGGCGGCCTCGACGTATTGCACCTCCTTCACGGCCAGCGCCTGGGACCGGATGATCCGGGTGCCGTAGGCCACTCGCGTGGCGGCGATGGACAGGATGACGGTCCAGGTGCTCCCGCCGAGGGCTGAGGCGAGCAACAGCGCCAGCAGGATCGGCGGAAAGGACAGCAGCACCTCGACCAGGCGCTGGCCCAGGAGATCGAACGTCCCGCCGAAGAAGGCGCTGGCCACCGCCCAGACCGCCCCCAGGGTGGTGCCCAGCAGCACTGACGTGACAGCGACGAACAGGGACCACTTCGCGCCGTGAATGATCCGGCTTAACACGTCCCGGCCGATGAAGTCCGTTCCCAGCCAGTGCTGCCAGCTCGGTACCTGGGCCCGGGCCAAGACATTGGGGCGGAGCGGGTCGGCCGGCGACACCCACGGAGCCAGCAGGCCTAGCAGGATCAGGAGGAGGGCCACGATACCGGCGACGGTGGGCGCGGGGTAACGGCGGGCGAACCTTCGTAGCCACATGAGGTCGATCCGCTGGGGAGTCCCTGCCACGCGTGCATCCCGGCCGGCCCCGGTCCGCCAAGCATCGTCCGGTGGGAAGTCGGGAGCCCGTTGCTGGGCCACGCGTCCGCCGACCTGATCCGCCACAGTACCGGGGTTTCCCGGTGTCTCGACCGATGCCCGTCCTCGCGCTGCCGGGCCGCGCGTCCTAGTCGTATCGGATCCTGGGGTCCAGCCACGCATAGCTCAGGTCAGTGATGAGGTTGATCACGACGAACACTACCGTGTAGAGGAGCACGAGATTCTGGACTACTGGCAGGTCGCGGTCGAGGATGGCGTCGATCATAGTCAAGCCTAGGCCGGGGACGCCGAACGCCTTCTCGACGGCGACGGAGCCTCCGAGGGCGACGCCCAGGAAGAGGCCGCTCCACGTGACGACCGGGAGCATCGCATTGCGAAGAGCGTGGCGCGCGACGACCAGCTGCTCGTGCACGCCCTTGGCCCGGGCCGTTCGGACGTAATCCTCTTGCATCACCTCGAGGAGGGACGATCGGACCATGCGCGCCACAAACCCCGCGAAGCCAAGGCCCAGGACCAGCGCGGGGCCGGCGACCATTTGCAGGTTCTTCGAGGGGTTCTCCCAGGGATACACGGGGAGAATCGGCGCCTTGTAGTCGAACCAGAGGATCAGCGCCAGGACCGCCACCAGGCCCAGCCAGAAGCCCGGAATGGCGACGAAGAGAGTTGAGAATGTCCCGCCGGCGTTATCCAGCCATGAGCGCGGTCGCACGGCGCTGACGATCCCCACGGGGAAGCCGACGGCCCAGGAGATCACCGTCGCGAGGATGGCGATCTCGAGCGTGATGGGACCGCGGCGCAGCACGAATTGGGTGACGCTGTCTCCCCGCAGCAGCGACTTTCCGAAGTGGCCCGTTCCGATGTCCCGGAGCCACTTGCCGTACTGGACCACGAGTGGGTCGCGCAGCCCTAGGGTGTCCTCCAGGTTCGCCCGCTGAGCGGGCGTCAGACGGTGCGCGCCCTCAAGGCCGAAGATGGCCACCAGGGGGTCCCCCGGCAAGAGGCGCATGGCGACGAAGATGATCATGCTGACCCCGAGCAGGGTTGGGACGACGAGCAAGAGTCGTCTACCTATGTAGGTCCGCACCCTGGCGCCCTCTCGCGCGAAATGGCGACTGCGGACGGAGCCTCGGCGCCGCCCCGCTCGCGGCTACTTGTCAAGCCAGACGAAGTCCCACTGGTAAGTGTTGTAGTCGGAGTTGCCCCCGACCGTGGGCAGCCCCTTCACGTAGTTGTACCAGCCGTAGGCTCGGCCGCCGCTGAGCAGCGCAGTCGCGGGCACCTGCGCGCTCAGGATCTGTTTCAGCTGCCGGCCCAACTGAATCTTGCGCTGGAGATCCACCTCCACGGAGAACCGGTCGAGGACCTTGTCGAACTCGGCGTTCCTGAAGTTGGTGAAGTTGCTGTCGGCCTTCTTGCCCGTGGCCTTGTTGATGCTGTAGCAGGACCTGATGGTCGCGCTCAGGTCCGCCCCTCCCAGGCACGCGGCGTGGGAGATGATGTCAAACGTTCCGGCGACCTGCCGGTCCACCATCGCGGAGACCTGCACGACCTCGAGCTGAGTCTTCACCCCAAGCAGCCGCTCCCACTCGGCCTGCGCGTAGGCGGCCAGCTGCCGATTCTGGGGGGACTCGCGGACCACGAAGTTGAAGGTCTTGGAGATGCCGCTGGCGTACCCGGCGTCCGCCATGAGCTTCTTGGCCTCGGCGATCGCTTTCTCCCGCGTGGCCGCCGCGTAGGGGTGCTCCTTGATCAGATCCTCGTAGCCCTTCCCATACGGGGACGGTAGGTAGTCGGTCAGCTGCACAGTCGGGTCGAACTGCTGCACGATCTTGCCGATGGCGTCTTGGTCGAGGGCCAAGTGCAGGGCGCGGCGCACCCGGACGTCGTTGAA
>JACXTT010014405.1_pt1 | contig 10345 bp, 9 predicted proteins | sample 9270951 | NCBI WGS metagenome assembly JACXTT01 (sample SAMN15532306, study PRJNA645909) | rock metagenome | isolation source: weathered quartz diorite | place: Puerto Rico | collected 2017-06-21
AAAGCGGAGGGTACGGGGGCCGATACGCGGGCCGGGGAGGGGCGGATTGGGCCGGGTCAGCGTCATCGCAAACTGCTGGTCGTCCTTTCCGGCAGTCTCGAGGCGGCTCTCCCGGGAATGCTCGGCGAAGAGTTGATCACCGTGCTGTTGCCGGGCGACTTCACTGGAGAGATGAGCACGTTGCGCGGGGTCGCCGGCTTCGTGCGCGTCCGCGTGCGCGAAGGCGGCGCGGTTCTCGTAATCGACGAAGAAAATCTCCGCAACATCGTCCAGACCGACGCCGAGCTGAGCGAGATGTTCATGCGCGCCTTCATCCTGCGTCGGATGGGGCTTCTGTCTTCGGGAAACAGCGACGCCATGCTGCTCGGGTCCCGCCATTCCGCCGATACGCTCAAGGTGCGGGAGTTTCTCACGCGCAATACCTATCCCTACATCGGCGTCGATATCGACAGCGACCCCGGCGTCCAGGCGCTGCTCGACCGCTTCCAGGTCACGGCACAAGACATTCCGGTCCTCATCGGCCGCTGCGGGCGGGTATTGAAGAACCCGAGCATTCACGACATCGCCGCATTCCTGGAGATGAATCCGACGACCGACGACTCGGTGGTGCGCGACCTGGTCGTGATCGGCGCCGGCCCTGCCGGGCTGGCGGCCGCCGTTTACGCGGCCTCGGAGGGCTTGGATGTGCTCGTCGTCGAGGCAACTGCTCCCGGCGGGCAAGCCGGAACAAGTTCCAGAATCGAGAACTATCTGGGCTTTCCGACCGGGATCTCCGGGCCAGCGCTCGCGAGCCGCGCGCTGGTGCAAGCGCAGAAGTTTGGCGCCAGCGTCAATGTGGCCTGCGTCGCGAAGCGGCTCCTGTGCGATCGCCGCCCCTATGCCGTCGAGCTTTCGGATGGCCGCGTTGTTCAGGCAAGCAGCGTCATCATTGCGACCGGCGCCAAGTACCGCGAGCTGAATCTGGAAAATCTGTCGCGATTCATCGGCACAGGCGTCCACTATGCCGCCACGCACCTGGAGGCAAAGCTGTGCGCAGCCGAAGACGTCGTCGTCGTGGGCGGAGGCAATTCAGCTGGGCAGGCAGCGGTTTTTCTGGCCGGCGGATGTCGCCACGTGCCCATACTGGTTCGCTCGGACGGTCTCGCAGACAGCATGTCCCGCTACCTGATACGGCGCATTGAGGAAAGCCCGAACATCACGTTGCACAGCCGCACGCAGCTCACGGAGCTGGACGGCAACGACCGGCTCGAACGGATCAGCTGGCGTAGCGCCGGGAGCGACCGGGCAGAGACGCACGAGATCGAACACGTCTTTCTCATGACCGGCGCAGTGCCCAACACGCAGTGGCTGCAAGGCTGTGTCGCGCTCGACGACAAGGACTTCGTGCGGACGGGATTCGCACTCAACGCAGGGGACCTGGCGGCGGCGCACTGGCCGCTGCCCCGCCCGCCTTACCTGCTGGAGACGAGCCTGCCCGGTGTGTTCGCGGTGGGTGACGTGCGCTCCGACAACGTCAAACGCGTCGCATCCGCAGTCGGCGAAGGCTCGATCTGCGTTCAGTTCGTGCATCGGACGCTGCGGGAAATGTGAGTCTCCTCGCAGCAGAGAGCCGCGACCGCCGCGATCGCCAAAGTGGCGTAGAGGGTCGCGCTCGACCCGCGTTCACGGATTCATCTTCAGCCCGCGTAAATCTGCTTCGATCTCTGCTAAGCACTGCTGCAGCGCCTGGCTCAGTCCCTTCGAGATAGCATCTGCGCTGTGATCGGGCACCGGCACCTGCTGGGCGCACGCGCGCTCGAGCACGATCCGCTTGTCGGGATTGGCGGACTCGGTGACAAAGACCTGCATTCCAAACACCGCGGCGGTCTTGGCTTTGTCGCGCATGTCGCCGTACAACGCCGTGACCTGCCCTTCGATCGCGTAAGGCGCATCCAGGGTGCTCGACGGTGGCAACGTCGTGGCAAAAACGCGCCGCACGCTCAGCCATTCCACCAGTTTCGAAGTGATCATCGCCCGCGGAGCGACGAAGTACTCGTTGTAGAAGTCGGACTCGTAGCGCTCCTGCTCGAGGCGGTAGACCATGGTGCGCTCCGAGAACGGTGCAGCGACCTCGACCCCGGTCACCCTGATGGCGGAAGCGTGCGCCGGCGGAGCGTCGGACGGTTTCGGCGAAGTCTCGAGCAGGTAGTAATGCTTGGCCAACGCCGGACGCGATAGATCCACGCAGCCGGCGCTCAGCAGCAGCAGGTTCGAGAACAATAGTGAGCTGATTAGTTTCTTCACTGCTCTAGCGCCTGCTGGGTTGATCGCGTTTGGGCGGCTCGCCGAAGATCACGCCCGAGGGATACCGCTTGGCGTTCTCCGACAGATCGCGCAGGTTGTCGGTGATCTGGCGCAGGTTGTTGATCGTCACGGCCACGTCGTTTTCGCGCCCCGCTACCAGACGGTCGATGCGGCCGAGCGAGTGATCCAGCTTCACCAGGATCTTCTGGAACTCCTCCGACTCGGCGATCTTGCGAATGCGCGCGGCCGCGGCGGCGGCGTCGTGGCCCACCTCCGCCGCATCTCTCGAGGCGCTGGCGATGTTACCAGGTACTCCGTCCCAGGCGGGGTTGGCAAGTATCCTCTGGAGCTGCTTGATCGTCTGGCGCGCATCGACCAGCAGAGCATTGGCCTCCTTCGACGCGCCAGCGAGGTCCAGTTCTTCCGCTTTGCGATTGAGCGTGACCGCCAGTGTGCTGATGTTTTTCGTCAAGGCGTCCAGATCCAGTTGCGCGAGATGGCCCATCAACTCCTGAGCGTTGCTGAAGATGCGCCCCACCGCGCTGACCGTGGAAGGGATGTAGAAGTGCTCGGGCTTCCAGTCGATCGCCAGCGGCGGGTTGGCCTTCGGGTCGACATAGTCGATCTCCAGATACGCAAGACCGGTGATGCCCAAAGGCGCCTGGCGCACGCGCAGGCCCTTTTGCACTTCCGCGGAAATGATATGCGCGACCTCGTCCTCCGGCAGACGGCCGAGCACATTCGGGCGGACCTGGAACCGCACCAGCACCAGCGGCTTGCGCTGTCCGAGGGGGCGATCCAGCTCGTATTCGGCGTAAGTGAAACTGACCAGCGTGACGTTGCCCACCATCACGCCCCGAAACATCACTTTCGAGCCGACCTCGAGGCCCTGTACCGATTCGTTGAAGTAGCTCTCCAGCAAGATCTGCTTGTTGAACAGCGAGCCCGCTCCCAGCACGAGCACCAGAGCGATCGTCGCAGCCAGCGCGAGCAGGATGAACACGCCGAGGCGGAAATAGGGCAGCTTCGGGTTCATGCGGCTGCTCCGTTTCGCGACGCGCGGCTCACGTCACCTCCTCGGCGGCCGGCTGGCGATTGAAGAACCGGCGCACCACCGGGTTATCGCTCGTGTCGCGCAGCTCTTGTGGCCGCCCCTCGGCCACGATGCCGCGCGTCTGCCTGTCGAGCATGATCACTCGATCCGCGATGCCGAAGACGCTGGGCAACTCGTGCGTGACCACCACGAATGTGATGCCCAACCCGTGCTTGAGCCGCAGAATGAGCTGGTCGAGCCCGGCGGACGTGACCGGGTCGAGCCCGGCGGACGGCTCGTCCAGAAACAGAATAGCCGGATCCAGCGCCATGGCACGGGCGATCGCAGCACGCTTCTGCATGCCGCCGCTCACCTCCGCCGGCAAGCGGTCGGCGAAGTCTTTCAGCCCCACCAGATCGAGCTTCATGCGTGCGATGAGATCGATCGCTTCGTCGGGTAATTCCGTGTACTCCTCCAGCGGAAGGCGAACGTTCTCCGCAAGGCTCATGGAGCCGAACAGCGCGCCGCTCTGGTAGGCGACGCCGATCCGGCGCAGGGCCGCAAGCCGCGTGTCGCCCTCGACGGTGGCGATGTCGGTGCCGTCGAGCCAGATGTGGCCTTGCATCGGCGGATGCAGCCCGATCAGATGCTTGAGCACCGTGCTCTTGCCGCTGCCCGAACCGCCCAGAATCGCGAACACTTCGCCGTGCTGCACCTCGAAATTCAAATCGGTCAGGATCGCCGCACCGCCGTAGCCGACGGTCAGATGCTCGACCCGGATGATGGCCTGGGCCATGACTCAGATGCCGATGACGTTGAAGATCACCGCGAACACGCTGTCCGCCGCGATCACCAGGATGATGCCGCCGACCACAGCGTGCGTCGTGGACTGTCCCACTGCGCTGGCTCCCTCACCCGTCTTCAGCCCTTGGAGACACCCCACTCCGGCTATCAGCAGGCCGAAGGCGAACGCCTTGAACAAGCCGCCGAACAGATCGCCCTGGGTGGCAATGCTTTCCACCTGACGAAAATAGGTCACGACCGGGATCCCTAAGGTACGCATCACGACAGCGCCGCCAAAGAGGCCGAGCAGATCGGCGATCGCCGTCAGCAACGGGCATAACAGAAACCCGGCGAGCAGCCGCGGCACCACCAGGAATCGCACGGGCGACAGCCCCATGGTGACGAGCGCATCGATCTCTTCGTTGACCTTCATCGTGCCGATCTCGGCGGCGAAGGCCGAGCCGGAGCGGCCGGCGAGGATGATCGCGGTCATCAGCGGTCCCAGCTCTCGCAGCACAGCCAGCGCGACCGCGTTCGCCACCCAGATATCGGCGCCGAAGTCGCGTAAGGCAACAGCGGTCTGAAAGGCCAGAATCACGCCGATCAAAAAGCCGATCAGCACCACGATGGGCACCGCATCCGCCCCCACGCGCTGCGCGATCACGAGGGCGTCGCGCCAGCGTATGCGCTGCGGGTTGGCCAGCGCTTCGGCGATCCCGGCCGCCGACTCGCCGACGAAGGCAATGCGTTCATAGCCTTCGCGCAGAACCAAGGCGCCCACCTCGCCGACACGCTCCGGTAGCGGCTCCCGTTGCCGCGGGGGCGGCGGCGGCGTCACGAAACCTCCTGGGTCGAACTGTCGGAACAAGCGGTCGAACGGGCTGTGCAGATTGCGCAGAGTCACCTCGGCGCCTGCAGCACGGGGTCGGCGCATGAGATCGACCAGCAGGGCCACGCCCGCGCCGTCGCAATACTCCACTCCGTCGGCATCGACGATGACCGGAACCGAGGCCAGGGCAGCGAGCGCGGCGAGCGCCGCGTTCCACAGCGGCGCGACAGAATAGGCGTCCAGCCGTCCGGACACACGCAGGACAGCGGCGTCGCCCTCGGGCGGTCCGACCTCGAGGGCCGCGGCGGTGGCGGATTGCGGGGGCATCAGGTAACCGACCTGCTTATTTGTTCAAGCGCTGGAACGTCGAGCTTACTAGAAGGCACGGGCAAACGCTCGCGCCGTAATGCAAAATTTGCCTCTAAAACCCTGCGTAGCTACGGGTCTTGCGTGGGATCGCAGGATTCTCCAAGTTGGGCTCGCGTCCGCCTTGTACGATGACCTCCTCTCCCGGGAGGCGCTATGCAAGACGCAATCGCAGCAGCGGCACCCGTTCTACAGGAGGCTCTTCTCGCGACTGGCCCCGCCGCCGATCGAGCCGCGAACATGATGCTCTATGGACAATTCGTCGGGTCGTGGGACGGGAAGGTCGAGGTCCATGAAGCGGGGGGCGGCCGTCGCGAATCCTCCAGCGAGGTCCACTTCGGTTGGGTGCTGGGAGGACGGGCCGTCCAAGACGTCTGGATCGCACCATCCCGGCAGGCGCGACAGCCCGAACAGCAGGATCGCATGTACGGCACCACGCTGCGGGTCTACGATCCGCGCAACGACATTTGGCACATCACCTGGATCGACCCGGTCCGCCAGGTTTACGATCGGATGATCGGACGCAAGGTCGGCGAAGACATCGTTCAGGAGTATCGCAACGAACAGGGCGCCCGCTGCCAATGGCTGTTTGCGGAGATCACGAGCCGTTCGTTTCACTGGATCTCGCGCGACTCCGCGGATGAGGGCAAGACCTGGAGCGTGCGCGCAGAGTTCTTCCTCCGGCGCCGGGCGAGCGCCTGACTGAACGCGCCCGTTGAGGGTGAGGGCTCCGCCTCGCTCAGTGGCCGAAGCGGCTGCTCGCATGGCGCCGGAACTCGCTCGGCGTCATGCCTTTGATCTCCAGGAAGCGCCGGTTGAAGTTCGCCACGTTGTTGAAGCCGACGTCGTAGCAGATGTGCGTGATGTAACGGTTCGACTCCATCAGCAGCAGGCATGCGCGGCTGATCCGCACGCGATTCACGAAGTCGATGAAGTTGTTCCCCGTCGCCCGGCGGAAGAAGCGTGAGAACCGGCTCTCGGTCATCCCCAGTTGGGCGGCGAACTCGCTCATCGACGGCGCCTGCGCGATGCTCTCCGTGAGCTGGTTCACAATGCTGTTGATCTGCTCGAGCGACACCTCGTCGTCGAAACTCTGCAATTGTGCACTCGACAGCAATTGGTAATCGGAGCAGCGGGACAGATCGGTCATGAACTGGCAGAACGCTGCGAATCGCTCCAGGCCCCGGCTGCTCTTGATGCGCTCGAAGTAGGTCCGCGCGCGCTCTGACAGCCCGAAGAACTCGATTCCGTTGCGTGCGCGCTCCAGCAGGGGCAACACCTCGGCAAGCTCAGGCACGCTGGCACATGCCTTGGCAATGGGCTCGTGATGAAACTGGATGACGCGGTCGCGCAGCTGCACCCCGCCTTCCGGCACATCGAGCGAGATCCAGTTGTGCGGCAGCCGCGGACCGGTGAGGACCAGATGGCCCGGCTGGAATTGTCCGATCCAGTCCCCGACAAAGGCCTTGCCGGAGGTCGCCACGATGAGATGCAGTTCGTACTCGTCGTGATAATGCCACCGCGCGAGCGGAGTGGGGAAGCCGTGATCGAGGCAGCGGATCAAACCGACGTCCTCCGCGGCCTCGTAGCCGAGCGAGGGAATGCGCGAAGCCTCGAGCTCGAGCTCGGGTTGCCGCCGTCTGGGCATGAGACGCTGCTGAATCCGCATGTTGTCCCCACTAACTCATCACGTTGCCGCCGTCGACGTTCAACGTCTGCGCGGTGATGTACGACGCTTCGTCGCTCGCCAGGAATACCGCCGCTCCTGCGACTTGGTCGGGGCGGCCCATGTATCCGAGGGGCACCGCTTTGCCCACCGCCGCCTTCTTCTCCCCGGGGCGCAGCCCTTCATAGCGGGCAAAGAGCGCATCGACCTGCTGCCACATCGGCGTGTCGATCACCCCCGGCGCGATCGCGTTGACGCGGATGCCATGCGGCGCCATCGCCAGCGCCGCCGATTGCGTGTAGCTTACGACCGCGGCTTTGGTGGCGCAATAGTGCGAAACCAGCGCCTCACCCCGCCTGCCGGCCTGCGACGCAAGATTGATCACCGTCCCCGCAACCGGAGACCTGTTGCGCTGCGCGACCATCTGGGCGAGCACTTTCTGCATCACGAAGAACATGCCGCGCACGTTGACCGCAAAGAGGCGCTCGTACATGGCTTCGTCGCTGTCCAGCAGCGGCGCGAGGTCGAAGACCGCCGCGTTGTTGAACAGGATATCGATAGGGCCGAAGCGGGTCTGCGCGTCTTCAAGGAGAGCGTCGATCTGTGCCGTCTTCGATACGTCGCAGGCCAAGTACTGCAAGCGGCCCCTATGCTGAGAGATCTGCGTGGCCAGCCTGGCGGAGGGTTCTCCGGCGACATCTACCGCCGTGCACCGTGCGCCTTCAGCAAGGTAGGCGGTCGTCACCGCCAGACCGATGCCGCCGGCGGCGCCGGTCAGCAAAGCGTGCCGGTTCTCGAGTCGCCGGTTCACCGCTGATGGTTCTGCACAAAGGTCTCGACACGCGCGCTGGCCGCTCGAATGCCTCCAACCAGACGAGGATCTCCCGCAAGCGGACCCCATAGCACCGCATCGCGACAGAACGCTCCAATTGGATCGCTCGCCTCGCAGATCGCGTGCGCTGCGCCGGGATCCATCGCCTGGTCGTGATAGGCGTACGGAATCGCATTGCGATGCCAGCGCTGCAGGAACGCGAGGAAGCACGCTGGAAGCATCGCAACGCTGGCGATCGACGCGTTCTTTGCCAACCGCTCGCGCACCGTCGGAGCCACGAAGCCGGGGATCTTGGAATAGCCGTCCATCGCCACTCTCTGATTGGAATCCCGGATGGCGGGATTGCCGAAGCGCTCGAGCACGACGTCGCGGTAGGCGGCGAGGTCGATCGGGCTGGGATGCTCCGGCGTGGACAGGCACGGGATCGCGTCGTTGGTCACGTAGTCCCACGCGATCTTTCGAATCGCGGGATCGTGGGTGCCTTCGTGGATGAACTGATAACCGACCAGCGTGCCCGCCCAGGCGATGCCGGTGTGGCTCGCGTTCAAGATGCGGATCTTCGCTTCCTCGTAGGGGTTGACGGACTCGACCATCTCCACCCCGACGCGCTCCCACGCCGGGCGACCGTTGCAGAAGTCGTCCTCGATCACCCACTGAATGAAACTCTCGCTCATGACGGGCGCGGCATCGTTCCATCCGGTCGCGCGCTTGACGCGCTCGGCGACGTCAGGGGCCGGCCGCGGCGTGATGCGGTCTACCATCGCGTTCGGACTGCTGGTGTTCGCAACCACCCAGTCATGCAACGCAGCGTCGTTCAGCAATCCGATGAATTGCAGCAGCCCGCCGCGAAAGCGTTCGCCGTTGTGCCGCAGGTTGTCGCAGTTGAGCAGCGTGACCTTGCCGCCGGAGCGGCGCATGCGCTCGCGCAGAATGGCCGTCAGCGCCGCATAGATGGTGCCGCCGGGTTTGCCCTGCTGCGCCGCGGCGACATCGGCCGCCAGATCCGGAAAGCTCAGATCGAGGCGATTCTTGGCGTCCAGATAGTAGCCCGCCTCGGTGACGGTGAATGAGATGATGCGCGTCGAGGCATCGGCGCCGATTGCGATCAAACCGGACAGGCTCGCCTCATACGGCACGACGGTCTTGATCGAAGTGATCTTGGTGTAGCTTCGCTCCCCAGTGGGCGTGACCGTCTCCAGCGTGTACGCCCCGCTTTGAGCCGCGAGGCTCGCCATCAGCTCCATCATGTCCGGCCGCGTGTTGCCTCCGGCCAGCACCCACCCGGTGTCTCCCGATTCGATGAGCCGGTGGAGATACAACGCCTGATGCGCGCGATGGAAGAAGCCGAGCCCCAAATGGAGCATCACGAGCGGGGCCGACATGAACATCGCCTCCGGCGAAAAATCAGCGGTTGGCCGGCGCTACGACATGGCCGTGCGAGTCGAACAGGTGGGCGGCGGCTGCGTCGATCTGCAGCCCGACCGAATCGCCGACGCGCGGCAGGTTGCGCGCGTTGTTCTGGCGCGCCACGAGCTGAGTGCCGCGCGGCGTAGTCACGTATACGAGCGTTTCGGCGCCGAGCGCTTCCACCAGCTCGACGCGGCCCTGCACCAGCCCACCGCCCGAGGGGTTGATGGTCAAACTCTCGGGGCGCAAACCCAAATAGCCGCCCTCGGGCACGGCCATGCTCAATCCCGATTCGAATTGGGCCAGATCCGGGCCGGCCACCATGTTCATCTGCGGCGTGCCGATGAACTGCGCCACGAACTGGTTGTTCGGCCGGTAATACAGCTCCAGCGGCGTGCCGACCTGTTCGATCTCACCGTCCCGCAGCACCACCACCCGGTGTGCCAGCGTCATGGCTTCCACTTGATCATGAGTGACGTAAATCGTGGTCGCGCCCAGCTCCCGGTGCAGCTTCGCGATCTCCACCCGCGTTTGCCCGCGCAGAGCGGCGTCGAGATTGGACAGCGGCTCGTCGAACAGGAACACCTTGGGCGAGCGCACGATCGCGCGGCCGATGGCCACGCGCTGGCGCTGCCCGCCCGAGAGCTCCTTCGGCGTGCGCTGGAGATAAGCCGTGAGGTTGAGGATTTTGGCCGCGCGCTCGACTTTCTCCCGGATCACCGCCGGATCGGTCTTGGCGAGCATGAGGGCGAAGCTCATGTTGTCATAGACGCTCATGTGCGGGTACAGCGCGTAGCTTTGGAACACCATCGCGAGATCGCGCTTCGACGAGGGAAGCTTCGTGATGTCGCGCCCCTCCAGGTTTACGGAACCGCCGTCGACCGTCTCCAGCCCGGCGATCAGCCGCAGCAGCGTCGACTTGCCGCATCCAGAGGGCCCCACGAATACGACGAACTCCCCCTTCTCGATCGTGAGGTCGATGCCCTTGATGGCGCGGTGCTCGCCGAAGAATTTTTCTACGCCTTTGAGTTCGAGAAAGGCCATGCGTTGCTCCTATCGATCTTCACTCACCGTTTCAACTTCTTCCCTCCTCTCACGAGGAGGGGTGCCCGCGCAGCGGGCGGGGTGGTGTGGCGTCACTTCACC
>JACXTT010014406.1_pt1 | contig 10343 bp, 9 predicted proteins | sample 9270951 | NCBI WGS metagenome assembly JACXTT01 (sample SAMN15532306, study PRJNA645909) | rock metagenome | isolation source: weathered quartz diorite | place: Puerto Rico | collected 2017-06-21
GGAGGATGGAACCCCTCCTTAGCTGTTGCCCTAGCGGCAGAAAGTGGAGCTGGCGAGAGGAATCGAACCTCCAACCTGCGGTTTACAAAACCGCTGCTCTGCCGTTGAGCTACGCCAGCACCCGAGGGGTAGCGCTATGGTAGCATACTTCACTACAGGGAAAGCCGCCCTCGCACGAAATTCCCGAAAGGGCGCCGACTGTGTTATAGTTTCGTTGCTTCTTGGACGTTACATGGAACCATGATCACGCTTCGTTTATTGGGAAATCTGACAGCGGCGAATGGCGAGCGCGTCCTGGAGTGGGAACTCAAGGAACCGACATCCTTGAGGCAGTTGCTTCTCGCTCATCAGGAGGAAATTCCCGACGTGATCAGGCTCTGGAAAGAGACGGAGTGCATGTTCACGGTCGGGGTCCGCATCGCAGCGGAGTCGACGGTGGTGAAAGACGGCGATATCGTGAAAGTCACGCCCCATAACACCCAGCTTCACTCCGCCGACTTCCCGATCGGCACTGGAGGAACAGTCTAGGCACCGCGCAAGGGCTCTTACCGGGTCTTGCGGGCTTTTCTCCGCTCCTCCGGCTCCAGCAGGCGCTTGCGGATCCGGATCGAGGCCGGCGTCACTTCCACCAGTTCATCCGGGCCGATATACTCAAGGGCGAACTCGAGCGTCATCTCGCGGGGCGGAGTTAGAACTATCGCTTCGTCTGAGCCAGAGGCGCGCATGTTCGTCAGGTGCTTGGCCTTGCAGACGTTCACGTCCAGGTCTTCGTCCCGCGCGTTCTCGCCGACTACCATCCCTTGATAGACCTCCACGCCGGGACCGATGAACAGGGCGCCCCGCTCCTGAGCGATGTTGAGTCCGTAGGCGCTGCTGGTCCCGGTCTCGTACGCGATCAGCGAGCCGTGGGGCTGCACTTGGAGGGCGCGCGGATCGGCCTTCTCGTAGCGGGCGAAGATGTGGTGCAGGATGACGGTGCCCTTGGTCTTGGTCAGGAGCGCGTTCTTCAAGCCGATCACCCCGCGGGTCGGGATGTGGTACTCGAGGTGCAGGTCCCCGTGGATCGTCAGCTTCATGTGGCGAAGCTCGCCGCGGCGCCGGCCGGCTTCTTCGATGACCGGGCCTTGGAACTCCACTGGCACCTCGATGGTCAGTTCTTCGTAAGGTTCCAGCATCACCCCGTCCGCGTCGCGCAAGATCACTTTCGGCTGGGAGACCTGGAGCTCGTAGCCTTCCCGGCGCATTGCCTCGATGAGGACCGCAAGGTGAAGTTCGCCACGGCCCGCGACCAGGAACTGGTCGGTGGAATCGGTTTCTTCCGCGCGCAAGGCGACGTTGGTCTCCAGTTCCTTGTACAGCCGTTCGCGTAAGTGGCGGGACGTGACGTACTTGCCTTCCCGTCCGGCGTAGGGGCTCGTATTGACCGAAAAGGTCATCTGGACGGTCGGCTCGTCGATCGCCACAGGTGGCACGGGGACCGGCTGCTCGGGGTCGGCCAGAGTCTCGCCGATCCCGATCTCCGAGAAGCCTGCGACGGCCACGATTTCGCCCGCCTCGACTTGGTCCACCTCCTTACGTTCCAATCCTTCGAAGACGAGGAGGTCAGTGGCCTTGCCGGGGATCTGGGTCCCGTCGGTCTTGATCCGCACCAACGCCTGGCGTTTGGTCAGGGTGCTGGAGAGCAGTTTGCCAATGCCCATCTTGCCCTTGTAGGGGTCGTGGGCTAGGGCGAGTACCAGCAACTGGAGCGGGCGATCCTGCCCGATCGCCGGCGGAGGGATTTTCTCGAGAATCGTGTCCAGCAACGGCGCAATGTCCACGCCCGGCTTCTCCGGATCCAGCGAGGCCGTGCCCTGCAGAGCGGAGGTGTAGACGATGGGAAAGTCCAGTTGGTCGTCGCTGGCGTCCAGGTGCGCGAACAGGTCGAACGTGCGGTTGACCATGTCGTCGATCTGGGCATCGGGCCGGTCAATCTTATTGATGACGACGATAGCTTTGTGTCCCAGGCCCAGGGCCTTGCGGAGCACGAAGGCAGTCTGCGGCATGGGACCTTCCTTGGCATCCACCAGCAGCAGGACGCCGTCCACCATGCGGAGGGTGCGTTCCACCTCACCGCCGAAGTCGGCATGTCCGGGCGTATCCACGATGTTGATCTTGACCCCTTTATAGACCACGCTGGCGTTTTTGGCTTTGATGGTGATACCCCGCTCTCGCTCCTGGTCCATCGAGTCGAGAATGCGCTCGCCCATGCTCTCGATGTTGCGGTGCACGCGGGTCTGCTTAAGGATCGCGTCCACAAGGGTCGTTTTCCCGTGATCCACGTGAGCGATGATGGCGATGTTGCGGATGTCTGTTCGGCGCATGGTCATCTGGTTGCAGCGGATCGCACAAACGTTGTTGTGGGAGCGGTCCGAAGAGACTTCACTCTAACGCAACCGCGTCGGAAGAGTCAAAGCTTCGCTTGCTGTCCTTGTGCTTTCGGTGAGAGCACGGTATCATGAATCACCCGTGCGCAAGGTAAGGCATGCCACTCGCTGAGCTCTTCTCGTCCTTCCAGCGTCCCCAGTCCGTCTGGAAAGCCCTGCTGTGGGGTGTCTTCACGGTGGCCCTGATCGGCTTTGTAGCGGGTCTGGCCACGGTGGGGTACCTGCTTCAAGACCTGCCCCCCATAACCGGCCTGCATGAGTACCAGCCCAGCCTCGTAACTCGTGTCTACTCGGCTGACAAGCAGGTGATCGGTCAGTTCTTCGTGGAACGGCGGATCCTGGTCCCACTGGAGAAGATCCCCCGGTATTTGGTGAATGCGGTGGTGGCGAGCGAGGACGCCCGCTTCTTTGAGCATCGGGGCCTGGACTTTATCGGCATCGCGCGGGCCGCAATCACGAACCTCGTTTCCGGGAAGATCCGTCAGGGCGCGAGCACCATCACACAGCAATTGGCGCGCTCGCTCTTTCTGTCTCCCAAGCGAGACTTCGAGCGCAAGGCAAAGGAGGCACTCCTGGCCTTGAAGATGGAGCAGATCCTGGGCAAGGAACAGATCCTGGAGCTGTACCTCAACCAGATCTACTTCGGACACGGAGCGTACGGAGTGCAGTCCGCCGCCCAGACCTACTTTGGCAAGGACGTGGGGCAGCTCACCCTGGCGGAGGCGTCATACTTGGCGGGCCTGCCCAAGGGGCCGGCGGACTACTCCCCGTACTACCATCCCGAAGCCTCTAAGAAGCGCCAGGCCACGGTTTTGAGACGGATGGTGGAAGAGCGGTTCATCACCACGACGGAAGCGGAAGGGGCCATGGCGGAAGCCGTACCGTTCAGGCGTCAGACACGGGACGAACCGGCGCCCTACTTCGTCGAGCATATCCGTCAACGGTTGATGGCCACCTACGGCGAAGCCATGGTGTACAAGGGCGGGCTCCAGGTGTACACGACGCTGTCCTTGCCGGAGCAGCAGGTGGCGACGACCGTCCTTCAAGAGGGTCTCCGTCAGTTGGACAAGCGGCAGGGCTATCGCGGGCCGCTACGCCGGGGCGTGTCGCTTGACGAGTTTTCCGCGAAACGAGTCAGCGGCGGGGCCTCGGCCGACGCGCCGCTTCGTCCCGGCGAGATCATCGAGGCCGTCGTGGCGAAGGTGGGGAAGGACGATCTCACGGTGCTGGCGCGAGGACTGACGGGGCGAATCGCCGCCGGCGATCTCATGTGGGCCCGCCGGAGACTGAAGGGCCCCGATCCAATCAAGCACGTGAAGGACACCGGCGCCAAGACACCGGGCGAACTGTTCAAGGTCGGGGACGTGATCGAGGTGAGCGTCAAGAAGATGGTGGGCGACGTCGCCCAGATGACCCTGGAGCAGACCCCTCTCGTCGAAGGCGCTCTGGTAGCGCTCGATCCCCGTACGGGAGCCGTCCGGGCGATGATCGGCGGCTACGATTTCCAACGGAGCGAATACAACCGTGCGACATCCGCGAGGCGGCAGCCTGGTTCGGCGTTCAAGCCGATGATCTACGCCGCGGCGATCAACCAGGGACTCTCCCCGGGAACCCCGATCGTGGATTCCGGCGTCGTCTACAACGAGAACGACCCCGATCTAGTCTGGCGGCCCGAGAACTACGACCAGAAGTTCGAGGGATTGATCACCTTGCGGGCGTCGCTGGCGCAATCGCGCAACGCCGCGACCGTGCGCCTGCTCGAGAAGATCGGTATCAACCCGGTGCTGGATCTTGCCCAGAACCTCGGAATCACCTCGCCGCTCGCCAACGACCTTACGCTGGCGTTGGGATCCTCCGGCGTGACGCTCCAGGAGTTGACGGCCGCCTATGGGACGTTCTTCAACCAGGGCATCCGGCTGGAGCCCTATTCGATCGAATCCGTGCTGGACTCGAACGGCCAGGTGCTGGAGACGCATGTCCCAGATCCGCGCGCCGTGATGACGAAGGAATCCGCCTACCTGATCACCAACATGATGGAGGATGTGATCCAGCATGGAACGGGACAGGCGGCCAAAGGAATGGGGCGCCCCCTGGCCGGCAAGACGGGCACCACGAACGATTTCACCGACGCCTGGTTCGTGGGCGGCGCGCCGAATCTGGTGACGGGAGTCTGGGTGGGGTTCGACGAGATCCGGACGCTGGGTGACAGGGAGTCGGGCGCCCGAGAGGCACTCCCGATCTGGATGAATTACATGAAGGCCGCGCTGGAGCCCTTACCGGTGGTGCCGTTTACAATGCCGGAGGGGATCGTGGAGGTCAAGATCGACCCGGCAACCGGCCTGCTGGCGCCAGATGGGTCGGATCAAGGCACCGTCGAAGTGTTTCTCAAGGGGACCGAACCGACGAAGCACGCCGAAATGAAGTCCTCGCCCTCGCAGTTCTTCAAATTTGACCAGATGTAAAAAGCACGGCGGGTCCTGTCGCCGAATTACCCTGACGTGCTCGCGCTCCGCGAAGCGCAAGCAAGTCGCGCTGCGCTCCGCCAGGGTCCCATTCGGCGCCACCTGCGGAAGGCTTGAGACGAGGAAAAGTAGCCTGTCCCCTTTCTGGTCAGCCGTGCGCGTCTTTATATTCCTCGTGCCAGGCCATCTGGATGGCTTCGAGGATTTTCTCGTTGGACTTCCTCGCATCGCCGATGAACCCCGGAAGTTCGCTCACCCAGCGGTGGAGATCGGTGAACCGGATCGTCAGCGGATCCACATCCGGATGCTGCTCCATGAGCTGAAGGGCGATCTCTTCGGTATCGTTCCAGTCTAGCTCCATCGGACACTCCTTCACGTCACGTCGGAGAGCTTCTTGTCCTTCAACGCCTCCTGCAGCGTGCTGTTCATGAGCTTCTCGGCCAGGCTGTAGGAAGCCTTGTTCAGCTTCTCGATCGTCTCTCGGATGGCGCGGTGGTCGACGCCGGCCATGGCGGACTTGAGGTTGGCGACCGCCTCCTGGATCGCCGCCAGTTCCTCAGGGGTGACCAGATTGCCGGCGCGCGCCAGCACCTTCTCCGTAGCCCGCAGGATGATGTCGGCCTCGTTCATCGCCTCGATCCGCTGCCGTTCCTTGATGTCCTGCTGGGCGTAGACGAACGAGTCGCGGATCATGCGCTCGACTTCCTGATCCATCAGGCCGTAGGAGGGTTTGACCTCGATGGACTGCGCCTCGCCCGTCCTCACGTCCCGGGCGGTGACGTTGAGGATCCCGTTCGCGTCGATCATGAAGGTCACCTCGACGCGGGGAACGCCAGCCGGGAGCGGTGGGATCTTGAGCTGGAAGCGCGCAAGGCTCCGGTTGTCCTTGGCGAGCTCGCGTTCTCCCTGGAGGATATGGATGTCCACGGACGTCTGGCCGTCAACGAAGGTGGTGAACAACTCCTTCGCGCTGGTCGGGATCGTCGTATTGCGACGGATGAGGCTGCTCATCGCGCCGCCCATCGTCTCGATCCCGAGGGTCAGTGGGGTCACGTCGAGGAGCAGCATGTCCTGTATGCCGCCGGACAAGATGTCAGCCTGCACCGCGGCGCCGAGCGCCACCACCTCGTCAGGGTTGAGCTCGCAGTGAGGCGTCTTGCCGAAAAGGGCCTGGACCCTCTGCTGCACGAGAGGAATTCGTGTGGACCCGCCGACCAGCACAACCTCGTCGACGTCGGTCGCAGAAATCACGGCATCCTTGATAGCCTGCCGGCATGGTGCCAGGGTCTTCTCGACCAGATCGTTCACCAAGCTCTCGAACTCGGCCCGTGAAAAGGTACGGCGGTATTCCCCTTTGCCGTTAGGCAGCGGTACATGCACGGTTGCTTGGCTTTCGCTGGAGAGACGGCATTTCGCCTGCTCGGCCCGGATGCGCAGTTCCTGCTGGAGCTCGGGTCGTCCCTCCATGGAGAGGCCATGCTTTGCTTTGAGGTCCTGCATCATCACATCCACAAGGCGCCGGTCGAAGTCGTCGCCGCCTAGGTGCGTGTTGCCGTTCGTGGCCAGGACCTCAAAGATGCCGCCTTTGAGTTTGAGGATCGAGATGTCAAAGGTGCCGCCGCCCAAATCAAACACGGCGATGGTGCCCTGTTTCCGTTTCTGGAGGCCGTAGGCCAGCGACGCGGCGGTCGGCTCGTTGACGATTCGCACTACGTCCAGGCCGGCGATCTTCCCGGCGTCCTTTGTGGCTTGGCGCTGGCTGTCATTGAAATAGGCGGGAACGGTAATGACGGCCTTGCGGATCTCCTCGCCGAAGAAGGCCTCAGCGCGGGCCTTCAGCTCTTTGAGCACCATGGCCGAGATCTCCGGCGGGGTGAGCGCCTTGTTTCCGATCTGGAGCCGGATCACGCCGTTCTGCTCGGTGAGCTTGAAGGGGAAGTACTGGAGTTCCTGGGCGACGTCCGCGAGGCCCTTCCCCATGAAGCGCTTGACCGAATAGACGGTATGCTCGGGATTGTGGATAAGCTGCTGCTTAGCCGCGTCTCCGACCAGAATGCCGGTCGGCGTATAGGCGACGATGGATGGGACCAGGGTTCTTCCTTCAGGTCCCGTGATGACCGTGGGGGTCTTTCCCTTCATGTAGGCTATGAGGGAGTTGGTCGTCCCGAGATCGATCCCGACGATGCGTGCCATTTACTCCAGGGCCTCCGTGACGTTGTGAAGCATGTTGGTCACGTAGGTGCGCTCGGACAGCAGGTCGCGCATTTCCTTCAAGGTCTGCTCCTTTTTGGCAGGATGGGTCTGAGCCTGCGTCTTGTTCTCGACCAGCCGGTCCCAGATCTGGAAGAGCTCGGCTAAGCGGCTCTCCAGAGCGGCCCGCTTGGATTCCAAGGTTTTCCTCGCGTTCCTCAGCAAGTCGCTGGCGCGCGCGGCGTCGCCCTGCGACTCGGCCGCATGGAACTCTTCCAGGTGCTCCTGAATCTCCAGGATTGTTTCGAAGAGATCGGTCGGCGCCTTCCCGGGAATGTCTTTGGCGGCTCCGGCCTCCAGCCGCAGGAGGTACTCGACGCGCTGGATGGGATCCTTCAGCGTGCGGTATGCCTGGTTGAGAATGGCGGAGTTGGCCAGGCTGACGGCCCGCTCCATCTCCGATTTGCCCTCGTAGAAGTCCGGATGGAATGCTCGGCTCAGCTCATAGAACTTGGTCTCCAGGGAGACGGTGTCAATGTTCAGCTTCCGGGGAAGTCCCAGGCACGTGAAGTAGTCGATGTCTTTCGACAAGGGCTGGACCTTCACGCATTGGCCGCAGAAATACTCGCCGCCGATGTCGGATTGACAGTGCCAGCACATGCTTCGTGCCAGGGGGAGTTCTTTCTTGATGCTTTCCATACAGCCCTTCTTTTAGCTCACGAGACACACGGGGCATGGCCACCAAGCTGGCCATGCCCCGTGCGTGCAATTCCCTTGAGAGGAATGGTTAAACGGAGAACGATTCTCCGCAGCCGCAGTTCTTGGTGGCGTTTGGGTTGCTGAACTTGAACTGGCCGCTCACCAGGTCTTTCTGGTAGTCAAGCTGGGTGCCTTGGAGGTAGATCGCGCTTTTCATGTCCACGATGATGCGGATGCCGTCGACTTCGTAGGACTGATCGTAGGGCCCCATCTCCGTATCGAAGTTCACGGTGTAGCTGAGGCCCGAACAGCCTCCGCCCTTGACGCCCAAGCGCAGGGCTGCCGAGCCCAGGCCCTGGACCTCCTGGAGACGCTTAACCTCCTTGATGGCGTTCGGAGTTAACGTCACAATCGGTGTCGCTGAGGCGGTGTCTTCCATAGAACGCATCCTTCCCTTTACTTTGCCTGAGCGGTCGCTCTCTCGCCTAAGGCTTCACCGGCTGACGCTTTCTTCTTATAGTCTTCCAGCGCGGCTTTGATGGCATCTTCGGCCAGCACGGAGCAATGGATCTTCACCGGCGGGAGGTTCAGCTCCTGCACGATGTCGGTGTTCTTGATCTTGTAAGCCTCGTCGACCGTCCGTCCTTTCAGCCATTCTGTTGCGAGGCTGGAACTGGCAATCGCCGAACCGCAGCCAAAGGTCTTGAACTTCGCGTCCACAATGCGATCGTTTTCCACCTTGATCTGCAGTTTCATGACGTCCCCGCACTCCGGGGCGCCCACGATTCCGGTGCCGACCTTCTTGTCGTCCTTCGGCAGACTTCCCATATTCCGCGGGTTATTGTAATGGTCGATGACCTTTTCGCTGTACGCCATGGTGTTCCCCCCTCTCTAACCTTTCTAACCTCGCTTCTATTGCTTATCAAGCCTCACGATTCGTGATTCTTTAATGCACCGCCCATTGCACGGACTTCAAATCGATCCCTTCCTTGGCCATTTCGTAGAGCGGGGACATCTCCCGCAGCCGCTTCACGGCCTCCACCATCCGCTTGGCCGTGTAGTCGACTTCCTCCTCCGTCGTGAACCGGCCGAGCCCGAACCGGATGGAGGAGTGGGCCAAGTCCGAGCCCACGCCCAGCGCCCGCAACACGTAGGACGGTTCCAGCGTGGCCGAGGTGCAGGCCGACCCGGAGGACAGCGCGATTTCCTTGACGCCCATCAGCAGGGCTTCGCCCTCGACATACGCGAAGCTGATGTTCAGGTTGTGCGGGAGCCGCTGGGTCGGATGCCCGTTCAGGTAACACTCGTCGAGGCTCCCCATGATCTGAGCCTGCAAGCGGTCGCGCAACGCCGCGATCCGCTTGCTCTCCGTCGGCATTTCCTGTTGGCAGAGTTCGCAAGCTTTCCCGAACCCCACGACCAAGGGGACGGGGAGGGTGCCGGACCGCATTCCCCGCTCGTGGCCGCCGCCGTCGATCTGAGGCACCAAGCGCACCCGTGGCCCTTTTTTCCGCACGTACAGGGCCCCGACGCCTTTCGGGCCGTAAATCTTATGGGCGGTGAAGGACATCAGGTCAACCTTGAGCGTTTCCACATCCACCGGGATCTTGCCGACGCCCTGCGTCGCGTCGCAGTGGAAGAGGATACCCTTCTCTTTGGCGATCTTCCCGATCTCGACGATTGGATGAATCGTCCCGATTTCGTTGTTGGCCAGCATGATCGAGATGAGGATCGTCTTGTCCGTGATGGCTTTCCGGACCTCGTCAGGATTGACGAGGCCGTCCTTAGCGACCGGCAGGTAGGTGACCTTGATGCCGCGCTTCTCCAGGGCCTTGCAGGTGTCCAGCACCGCCCGGTGCTCTGTGCTACAGGTGATGACGTGATCGCCCTTCTCCTTGTACATCTCCACGAGGCCTTTGAGCGCCAGGTTGTCGGATTCCGTGGCCCCGCTCGTGAAGACGATTTCCTTGGCATCGCAGTTAATGAGTCTGGCGATCCGCTTCCGGGCGTTTTCAACCGCTTCTTCGGCTTCCCACCCGAATTGGTGGTTGCGGCTGGCGGCGTTGCCGAATTTCTCAACGAAGTAGGGCAACATCTCCTCGAGAACTCTGGGGTCCATCGGGGTTGTGGAGTGATTGTCCATGAAAATCGGAAACTTCATCGCGTCGCTCCTTCTCCTAACTGCTCTCGTTTAAGTTCGATGACCGTTGAGTCGAGATTGCGGCACAATGGTGGCCGAACCAAATTCCTTCATGTCCGCGATCGACATACTATCGAGGAGGCCGTAAATGCTGTTTTGGATGTTGCGGAGGGGCGTACGGATATTGCAGCGCGGCATCTGCATGCAGTTGGAATCCTCGTTGTGGTAGCATTCAGTGATGCCAACGTGACCTTCGATCGCTTGGATGACGGACAGCACGGAAATATCAGTCGACGACTTGGCGAGGAGATACCCGCCCTTGGGACCGTTTTGGCTGACAATTAAACCCTTCTTCCCCAATTTCTGGAGGACCTTGGCCAGCAGTTCGCCCGGGATGTTATATTCCTCCGCGATCTCCTTGGTGTT
>JACXTT010014407.1_pt1 | contig 10342 bp, 5 predicted proteins | sample 9270951 | NCBI WGS metagenome assembly JACXTT01 (sample SAMN15532306, study PRJNA645909) | rock metagenome | isolation source: weathered quartz diorite | place: Puerto Rico | collected 2017-06-21
CCCGTCCCATGGCGGCCACAGCCCGCACAACGGCAACGGATCGGGGTAATGCCGGGCACCGTGGTAAGTCGCAAAGATCAGCGGCCTGAGGCCTGCGGCAGGTGGCCGCAGCGTGTACAGGCGTTCCGAGGCGGCCCGGTAAAAGCCGAGAAGCTCCGCAGCGGACCCGGATTTGATTCGCAGCGCCACCAGGCACGCACCGAGTTCGAGATCGGGCACGCCACCATCGAGCATGGCAGCGAAAAGGTCGTGGGCATCCTCCTCGGTCAAGTCGCGTTCGCCGTCGCTCCCGTCGGTGAGTTTCCTGATGTAACGCGTAACGCTCATGGCTTCCCGTCAAAACCGCACTAATTGTCGTCGGGTGCGCGATACTTCGGACGCGAACCCGCCTAACTTTGCTATCCCATCAAACGCAACCCCCGTGCCACCGATCCTTTCCATGATGAAACAACGCGTTACTGCAGACGGCACACGGAACTTCGGAAATCCTGGTGCGAAACCCGATGCCGGCGCATCAACTTGGTGCGGCGAGCCGGGCTTCCTGTCGCAGTAACACCAGAAACCTGGGTCGTCTGCGCGCGCCAGCGGCAGACTGGTCGCGCTTCGCCGAAGCTCGACGGGCAACCGCGCAGGGCGCGCCCCGGGGCCCGGAAGCGGGGGTCGCGGGACACGCAAGGCTATAATGCAAGCCGATATCGCGTCGGTAACCCGCGTGCATATATCCCGCCAGCCTTTCCAGCCCGCATTACTCCATGCTGGTCACCGACAACGACGCTTCGCCGTCGAGCTACGGAGACGAGGCTTCGTGGATGCCTGTCGCGGCCAGCTCGCGCGAAATTGCAGCCCACGGCCCATCAACCCCGTTCGCCAAGGACTCGGCGTAGGTCCCGGTCCGGCGGCACTGGATGCGCGGTCCCGAGGCGGACCGCTCCGGGCCGAGCGATCAATGCAAAGGGTGCGAGGGTATTCGCCGTGAATTTCGAAACCGTATCCGATCCCCTTCTGCGCTTTGCGTTGGCCGCAGGTCTGGCGGTGCTGGTATTGTCGGCGCTCATGACGTTGCACATACTGGTGCTGCGCCTGCAGCTCACGCTGCGACAGCGCCGTGAAAACCGCTTCACAGCGCGCTGGCGGCCGCGGTTTCTGGAGAGCATGCAGGCCATCCCGCTGCGCTTACCGCGAATTGCGCGCGCCAACTGGTTCACTTTCCTTTCGCTTTGGAACCAGTACCAAGAAACAGGATCCGCATCCGCGCGCCAGCGGCTGAACACGCTCATTCTGCAGCTGCGCATGGATGTCGTAGCGCGCAAGCTGCTGGCGCGCGGCAGTATCCGCGTACGCCTCATGGCGGTCCTCACGCTCGGTCATCTGGGCGACCGCGAATCCTGGGACAAGCTTCATGAGCTGTCGCAGTCGCCTCACCCTTTGCTGTCGCTGGCAGCAGCACGCGCCCTGTTGCTGATCGATGCTTCAGCAGCGCTCGCCTTGCTGTTGCCGGCATTCACTGCACGCGGCGACTGGCCCCTGGCGCGCGTCGAGACGATGCTGGCAGACGCAGGCGCGGACAAAGTCTCCGCCCAGCTTGCGGCCGCTGTGGATTTCACGCCGCCCGAGCGACTTCCGCGCCTGGTCGCGTTGATGGCCAGCGCGCGAGCCGATGACGCGATGCCCAGGATCCGCGAACTGCTGGAAATGAGCGAGAACGAGGAAGTCCTTACGGCATGCCTGAAATCCGCGCATATACCGCCGGATCGCAAGCTGATCGCGCGTTTTGCGCGCCACGCCAGCTGGCAGGTGCGCACCCAGGCGGCGCGCGCGCTATTGCTTGCCGCACAGCCGGGCGATGAAAAACTGCTGGTGCAGCTGCTGGCGGATCCGGTGTGGTGGGTGCGCTATCGCGCGGCGCAGTCGCTGGTAGCGCTGCCGTTTCTGGCCAACGACGACTTATGGCGGCTGCGCTGGACGCTGGAGGACAAATTCGGGGTCAACATGCTCGACCAGGTCATGGCCGAAAGGAAGTCGCCATGAACGGCAGATGACCGACCTGGCGACCTGGGTAGGCGCGATGCAGTGGGTGTTCCTGCTCTATTTTATTGGCGCTAACGGCGGCTACACCCTGCTCAACCTGCTGTCGCTCGCCGAGATCAGGCGCTACCTGGAAGCGCGCGCACTGGAAGCGCTGCCACACATTTACTCGGGATTCGAACCGCCGGTTTCCATCCTGGTGCCGGCACGCAACGAGGAAGCTACTATTGCCGCCTCGGTGCGCTCGCTGTTGCAGTTCGAGTACCCGGAGTTCGAAGTGGTGGTGATCAACGACGGCTCCACCGATGGCACGCTGGCCGCACTTACCCGCGAGTTCGGACTGGCGCCGTTTCCCGAGGCGTACTGGAAGCGGCTGCCAATTCAGTCCCCACGCGGCATCTACCGTTCCGCGCTGCATCCCAATCTGCGCGTGCTGGACAAGGTCAACGGCGGCAAGGCCGACGCCCTGAACGCCGGCATCAATGCCGCGCGCTATCCGCTGTATGGCGCACTTGACGCCAACTCGATCCTGCAGCCCGATTCGCTCAAGCGCGTGGTGCAACCGTTTCTGCAAGACCCCACCACCGTGGCGTCGGGCGCGGCTGCACGCATTGCCAACGGCTGCATCGTGAACGACGGCTTTATCGCCCAGGTCGATTTGCCCGGCCATCCGCTGGCGCTGATCCAGCTCGTCGAGTATCTGCGCGCCTTTCTGTTCGGCCGGCTGGGCTGGTCACCGATGAACGCGGTGCTGATTCTTTCCGGCGCGTTGGGAGTCTTCAGAAAGGAAGCCGTGGTGGGGGCCGGCGGCTATCGTTGCGATGTTGTGGACGAGGACATGGAACTGGTGGTGCGGCTGCACCGGCTCAATCGTCTGGCCGGGTTGCCCTACAGGATCGCACTTGTTCCAGATCCGATTCTCTGGACCGAAGTTCCGGAATCGCTGGCGGTGCTCGCGAAACAGCGCGTGCGCTGGCAGCGTGGCCTGTCGGAGGCGCTTTTGCTCAACATCAGGTTGCTGTTGCATCCGCGCGGCGGCGCGGCCGGCTGGTTGGCTTTCCCGTTCACGGCCTTGTTCGAATGGCTGGGGCCGCTGCTGGAAGTGGCTGCCTACGTCCTGATGACGGCCGCATGGTTCTTCGGACTGCTGTCCGCGCAGGCGTTCGTCGCCTTCATGCTGGTTGCAATCGGCATGGGTATCATGGTGTCGGTGAGCGCGCTATTGCTCGAAGAGCTCTCCTTCCACATCTACCGCAAGCCGGGCCAGCTAGCTTGGCTGCTCGGCGCAGTAATCATGGAGAACTGCGGCTACCGGCAACTGGTCGCGGTGTGGCGGCTGGCCGGACTGTTGCGCTGGATAGGTGGGAGCTCAACGCGTCGGGGCAAGATCGCCGGCGGCCGCGGCTGGCCGAAGTCACGCCGGCTACCGACGGCCGATTCGACGGGCCAACGCCGGCTGTGATCTACGACCTGCCATTGTTGCGAGCCAATTTCGGGCGCGCTTCGTTGCCCGCCAGTCTCGAACCGGTCGATGTCGCCGCAGCAATCGCTCCGGTAGCCTGAACCGCGATCAGCCAGTCAGTCATCTGCAGACGATGAACCTGAAAACCTACCTGCCGCGTCCCATCCTTGCCGTGCTTGCGGTGCTCGGGGTGCTGTTCGCAATCGACCTGTTCGCGCTGGGTGCATATCGCCAACTCGAGCAGGCCGCGGACGAGCTGCGCGCGCGCAGCGAGATGCTCGAGGCCCTGAAACCACTGGCGGGAATCGTGCTGCAAATGCAATCCGGCATGCGCGGTTACCTGCTTACCGGTGACGAGACCTTCCTCGCACGCTACCGCGCCGCTTCGGAAAGCTTTCCGGGCGCCGTCGCGCATGCACTGGCGCTGGTCGGGGACGACCCGACGCAGCGCGTGCGCCTGGAGGAAATAGCGAGGCTAACCCAGGAGTGGCTGGCCACGTATCTTTCGCCGCTGGTCGTCAAGCGCAGCGCCAGTGAAGGCGCCCACAGCACCATGGCGGCCGTTCTGAACACCGTCAGGGAGGGCAAGGGTGAGGCGCTCGCCGACCGCATTACCGGGCAAATCGAAGAGATACAGCGTTCCGAGGCGGCGCGCGTGACGGGTGCTGAGGGCCGGATTCAGCAGGAACTGGGGAGCGTTGCACAGTGGATACTGGCGCGAGGAGCGGCGCTGCTGCTGGCGTTGGCGGCGCTCGCGCTCCTGCTCGGGCGCACGATCGAGCGCCTCGAGGGCCAGATCCGCGGCCGCGAAGTCGCAGAGCGCGCGGCGCGACAAAGCGAGGCGGCGCGGCGTGCGATGGACGACGCGTCCCCGCTGGGCATGTTCGTCGCCGATGTCTCGGGTTCGTGCACCCACGCCAATACTGCATTTGCGCGCATTTCCGGACTGGCGCAATCGGCATTGCATGGCCACGGGTGGCAGGTCGCGCTGCATCCGGATGACCGCGATCGAGTACTTCCCGCCTGGAACCAGGCGATTGCGCAGCGCGCGGGATTCGACTCCGAACACCGCTTCCTGCACCGCAGCGGCAGCGTGGTGTGGGTGACGATGAAGGCCGCCAGGGTGAGCGACGGCGACCAGTTGATCGGGTTCGTCTGCACGGTCGGGGACGTCACCGAGCGGCGCGAGGCGGAGGAGGCGCTGCGCAAGAGCGAAGAGCGTCTGCATCTCGCCCTGGAAAGCTCCGGGCTGGCCCTGTTCGACTGGCACCTGCCCTCGGGGGAAATTTTTTTGAGCCGGCAATGGGGAGTGATCGCGGGCGACCGGCAGGAACCTGTCACGACCACGGCGCGGCGGCTGGGGGAACTGGTACACCCGGAAGACCGGGAGCGGTTGCGTGAAGCCAGCATCGGCGCTTTCAAGGGCAGCACGCCCTCCTTCCATGCGGAATTCCGCATCCACGTCCGCGGTGGGCCGTGGAAGTGGGTATACAGCCAGGGCCAGGTCACCGAGCGCGACAGCATCGGCCGCGCGGGGAGGTTTCCCTGCACCGTCGGGCAGGACGACTAAGTCGAACGGGGCGCGGCCAATGCGGCAGGCTTTTCGGTATTCTCCCTAGTCCACGCGCGCGGCGGCGGGCAATTTCGAGCGGCGCCGCGAGATCGGTCGTCGGTCGGCTGCAGGCGCAGCCTTCAGCCCATTCAAGTACTGGTCCACCAGCGCTTCGGCCTCCGTGGACAAGCGGAAAGATAGTGGATTGAGCAGCCAGTTGTAGATCAGGCCGTCCATGTAAGCGTGCAAGCCGATCGCGGCGCGGCGGACATTGAGAGCGGCAGGCAGCTGGCCCCTGCGCACTGCATTCCGGAATGCCGATTCGAACATACCCACGCCCTCCGCCGAGCATTCGAGATGGCGGGAGACCGTGCCGGAAATTTCTTCGGCATGCTCGCACTTGAAGCAAAAGATTTCGAACACGCGCCGGCACTGCGCGTTCTCGGCGACGTGCCGCAGCATGTGCACACAGACTGCGCGCACGTTGGCAAGCGGGTCGGCTGCCGCGTCATCCGTGCTGCGCTCGACCATCTCCTCCATCGGCAGGGCGACGCGCTCGAACATCGCGTTGAGCAGATCGCCCTTGTTCTTGAAGTGCCAGTAAATCGCGCCGCGGGTGACCCCCGTCGCATCGGCAATATCGGCGAGCGAAGTGCGCGAAACGCCCTTCTCCCCGAAAATCGCCACGGCGGTATCCAGTATGCGGTTGCGGGTTTCCAGTGCTTCTTTCCTGGTTCTCCTGACCATTCGGACCTCTTTCGCGACAAGCCCGCGCGGCCGCGATGCCGCGGCAAACGCCGAACCCGACGCTCCGGTTCAAAAATTTCAGCAAGATAGTACTTTACATACATTCTTGTATGTAAGTAAACTGCGCCGGTTTCCGTTGGCAGGGCACCGTACGTGCGGGCCCTGCTCCCCGGCGTCCCATCCGATCCCGGTTACGATCACAGCGCACGGCGCTATCCGCCCTGAACCTGGGCGTTGCGCCTTGGCATGTCCGGATTCGGCCCGCCGACAACACTGAGAGGGAGCTTCAAGTGCAGACCAAGTATTCCCCCGTTACCCGCAGCCGGGTTGCCGCCGCTGCGCTCATGGTCTTATGCGCCTGCCAGCAGTCGCAGTCGCAGGCCCCAGGCGGCATGCCGCCACCCGAGGTTTCCGCGGTCGTGGTGCAGCCGCGCGATCTGCCGGCAACTTTCGAGTATGTCGGTCAGATCGCCGGCATTCGCGAAGTCGAGGTGCGCCCGCGCGTGTCCGGCATCCTGGAGCGCTGGAATTACCTGGAAGGCACGAAGGTTGCAGCCGGCCAGAGCCTTTTCACCATCGACCCTGCGCCCTACCGTGCCGCGCTCGCGCGGGCGGAGGCTCAGCTCGCCAGTGCAAAGGCAAGCCTGGCCCAGTCGAGCCGGGACGCCGCACGTCTGAAGCCGCTTTTCGAGGCCAAGGCGGTGAGCCAGAAGGACCATGACGACGCCGTCTCCTCGGCACAAGTGGCATCGGCCAACGTCAACGCCGCCCAAGCCGCGGTTACCGAAGCGAAGCTGAATCTGTCCTACACTCGCGTCGAAGCGCCGATCTCCGGAATTACCAGCCGCGCCCTTCAATCCGAGGGCAGCCTGGTGCAGGCCCAGCAGTCGCTGCTCACCACGATCTCGCAGATCGATCCAATCCACGTGATCTTCAGTTTCACCGAAACCGAACACCTGAAGTTCACCCGCGCCGTGGAAGAAGGTCGCCTGGTCCTGCCCAAGGGCGGCAAGTTCGACGTCAGGCTCAAACTCGCCGACGGATCCGAATACACCCGCGCCGGCAAGGTGGACTTCACCGACGTCCGTGTCGATCCGAACACCGGCACCATCGAAGCCCGTGCCATCATCGCCAATCCACAGGGGCTGTTACGCCCCGGGCAGTTCGCCCGTGTGGTGCTTGCCGGCGGCGTGCACCCCGCCGCGATTGCGATTCCACAGCGCGCCGTGCTGGAGGGTCCAGGCAGCAAGATCGTACTGACCGTCAACGCCCAGGGCATCGTCGAACCACGTCCGGTCCAGGTAGGCGACTGGTCCGGAGAGGACTGGATTGTCCTCGGCGGCCTCAAAGCCGGAGACCAGGTGATCGTGGATGGCGTGGTAAAGGCCCGCCCAGGCTCGCCGGTCAAGATCGCGCAGGTGCCTGCGGCTAATCCCGCCCAGCCCGGTCAGGCCCCAGCGCCCAAGCCGGATGCCGCCCAGCAGCCCGCCAAACAATAAAAAGGGGGCATCCGCATGTTCTCGCGCTTCTTTATCGACCGCCCGATCTTTGCGGCGGTCCTCTCGATATTCCTTGTGCTTGCAGGCTTGGCGTCGATGCGTACTCTGCCGATCGCGCAATATCCGGAGATCGCACCGCCGGTGGTGACCGTGCGCGCCGTCTATCCCGGCGCTTCCGCCGAGGTGCTCGAGCATACGGTCGCGGCACCCTTGGAGAACCAGATCAACGGCGTAGAGAAAATGCTCTACATGGCCTCGAATTCGTCCTCCAACGGGGCAGTGGAAATCAACGTTACCTTTGAGATCGGCACCAACGTCGACCAGGCGGCGCTGAACGTCAACAACCGCGTCAAACAGGCCGAAGCCCGGCTGCCCCTGGAAGTGCGTCGCCAGGGCGTAACGGTGGAAAAGAATTCCTCGTCGTTCCTGCAGGTGCTGGCGTTCAATTCGCCGGACGGCACCTTCGACGACTTATACGTCAGCAATTTCGTCACCCTGAACGTACTCGACACCATCAAGCGGATTCCGGGCACCACCAACGTGCAGATCTTCGGCGCCAAGGATTATGCGATGCGGATCTGGCTGCGGCCGGATCGCATGACCCAGCTCAAGCTGACCACCGGCGATCTGCTGCAGGTGCTGAACGAACAGAACGCACAGTTCGCCGCCGGCAAGATCGGCCAGGCACCGACCGGCGGGACGCAGGAGATGGTCTATACGATCACCACCAAGGGCCGGCTCGCGGACGCGCGCGAGTTCGAGAACATCATCGTTCGCTCGAACCCAGACGGCTCGGCGCTGCGCCTCAAGGACGTGGCGCGCGTGGAACTCGCTTCCAAGGACTACGACTTCATTGGCCGGGTAAACGGCAGGGAGTCCGCCCTTCTGGGTATTTTCCTGCAACCCGGCGCCAACGCGCTCGATGTCGCCAAGGATGTCGAGCGGACTATGAAGGCCCTGTCCAAACGCTTTCCGGTAGGGATGGAGTACCAGATTGTCTACGACACCACCCGCTTCGTTGAGGTGTCGATCCGCGAAGTGGTCAAGACGCTTGCCGAGGCGATGGCGCTGGTGTTTCTGGTGGTGTACCTGTTCCTGCAGAACTGGCGCGCTACGCTGATCCCCTTCGCCGCGGTGCCGGTGTCGCTGATCGGGACATTCGCGGGGTTGTTTCTGCTGGGCTACTCGATCAATACGCTGACCTTGTTCGGCATGGTGCTGGCGATCGGCATCGTGGTCGACGACGCCATCGTCGTGCTCGAAAACGTCGAGCGCATCATGCACGAGGAGCACAAGAACGCGCGCGAAGCCGCGATCAAGGCCATGAGCGAGGTTACCGGCCCGGTAATTGCCATCGTGTTGACGCTGTGCGCAGTGTTCGTGCCGATCGCCTTCCTGGGCGGACTCACCGGCGAGCTCTATCGCCAGTTCGCGGTCACCATCGCCATCGCAGTAGTGCTCTCCGGGATCGTCGCGCTCACGCTGACGCCGAGCCTCTGCGTCCTGATCCTCAAGCGCGAGCACAGGGCGCCGGGGCGATTCTTCAGCTGGTTCAACGACTGGTTCCGGCGCGTGACCGGGCGCTATACCGGTGGTGCGGGGTGGATCATCCGTCGTGGCGCCATCGGCATGGTTCTGTTCGCTATCATGGTGGTGGTCGCCGCCGGCCTGTGGAAAATCACTCCGGGCAGCCTGGTGCCGGACGAAGATCAGGGCTACTACATCGGCGCGGTGTTCCTGCCGGATGGGGCGACCCTGCAGCGCACCGACAGGGTCGTGAGCGAAGTGCTCAAGGCGGTGCAATCCAACCCGGCCAACGAGTACGCAGTGGCCTTCACCGGGCTGGATTTCATCGGCGGCGGGTTCCGCAACAGCGCCGCGACCATCTTCGTGACGCAGAAGCACTGGGATGAGCGCCCGGGTGTGGGCACGCAGCAGTTGATCGGCGATTACTTCATGAAGACCGCCCACATCAAGGAAGGCCTGGTGCTGGCGTTTGCGCCGCCGCCGATCTTCGGCCTGGGCAATGCCGGCGGCTTCGAGTTTTACATCCAGAACCGCGGCGTCGGCGGGCCACAGCGGCTCGCCCAGGAGATGGGCAAATTCCTTGCCGCCGCCAACAAGGATCCGCAGCTCGCCGGTGTGCAGACTCTGTGGCGCGCCGGCGTGCCGCAGCTGCACGTAGACGTGGACCGCGAGAAGGCCAAAGCTCTGGGCGTGCCGCTCAATGATCTGTTCGACACGCTGGCGGCCACGCTCGGTTCCTACTACGTCAACGACTTCAACAAGTTTGGACGCACCTGGCAAGTGCTGATGTCGGCCGAGCCACCCTTTCGGATGCGTCCCGATTCGATCGGAGAGCTCTACGTGCGCTCGGAAAAAAAGGGAATGGTGCCAATCAGGGCGCTTGCCAACGTCAGCTATACCTCCGGTCCGGATGCACTCGACCGGTTCAACAATCTGCCGGCGGTCAAGTTGCTGGGGCAGGGCGCGCCGGGTGTGTCCTCGGGGCAAGCCATCCAGGTGGTCGAGCGCATCGCCGACCAGGTGCTGCCGGCGGATTTCGGCTACGACTGGGGTGGCGCCTCGTTCCAGGAAAAAAAATCGAGCGGCACGTCCTCACTCGCACTGGGGCTGGCGGCGATCATGGTCTTTCTGATTCTGGCGGCGCAGTACGAGAAGTGGTCGCTGCCACTGTCGGTAATGATGGCCCTGCCATTCGGCACCTTTGGCGCGTTGGCCGCGGTGTGGCTGACCAAGCACACTAACGACGTGTACTTCCAGATCGGCCTGGTCACGCTGCTGGGCCTTGCCGCAAAGAACGCTATCCTGATCGTCGAATACGCCACGCTCAAGCATCACCAGGGCTTGTCACCGTCCGCGGCGGCGCTGGAAGCCGCGCGCCTGCGCTTCCGGCCGATCCTGATGACCTCGCTCGCGTTTATCCTGGGCGTGGCGCCTCTGGCCTTCTCCACGGGCGCGGGTGCCGGAGCGCGCACCGCTGTGGGGACTGGCGTCATGGGCGGCATGCTGGCCGCAACCTTCCTCGCGATTTTC
>JACXTT010014408.1_pt1 | contig 10342 bp, 10 predicted proteins | sample 9270951 | NCBI WGS metagenome assembly JACXTT01 (sample SAMN15532306, study PRJNA645909) | rock metagenome | isolation source: weathered quartz diorite | place: Puerto Rico | collected 2017-06-21
CACACTCATGTTCTGTGCATGCCAGATCGCGATCTCCTCGCGCTCGGAGAACGACAGATAGCGGCCCGACACCGTCGGGGAAAGACCTGGGTTCATGCCGCCAGAGTGGCGGAACCACCTAAACGCGACGGGCGCGGACACATCCGCCTCCATCGCCGCGTCCTCGGTCTTCAGGCCACGAGCGATCGCCGCCCAGAACCTGACTCGGTCCTCACGCCAAGCCACGGTGGGCCGTCCCGGTGAAGGGATCTGGCCCCGATACAGTTGCACAGCTCGCTGTCGTTCCCGGACGCCCACGCAGCACCTCCCTGGTCGAGGTGTTGCGACGACGGGTTGATTCCGCCCTGGCTGCCGCGGTCGGAGTGCACGACCGTGGCGCGGGGACGCCGGAGCTCGATCGCGTTTCGCAGGGCGGCCACGGCGAGCGAGGCCTTCATCCGGCGATCCATCGAGTAGCCCACGATCCGGCCCGAGAAGACGTCCTTCACGCAACAGAGGTACAGCTTGCCCTCGGCGGTTGGGTGCTCGGTGATGTCGGTGAGCCACAGCTTGTTCGGCGCGTCCGCACCGAACGCCCTACGCACCAGGTCGTCGTGGACTGGCTCTGCGGGCCTGGTCCAGCGTCCCCTCTTGCGGGCAAGCACGGAGAAGATGCCGTGGGCGCTGCACAGCCGGTGGACGCGGTTCTCGCTCGCTCGGATCCCGTGTTCGTGAGCGAGCTCGTCGGCGATGAACCGGTAACCGAAGGCCGGGTCGTCGGAGTGGACGCCCCGGGCCGCGTCAATGAGGTGGGCGTCGGACCAGTCCCGGTCGGAGATCGGGCTGGCTCGCCACTTGTAGTAGGCCTGCTTAGAGAAACCGAGCACCCGGCAGGTCACCGTGACGGGAACACCGGCATCGGCAAGCTCGCGGACCAGCGGGTAGCTCATTTTGGGATGACGCCTTGGCCCAGGTAGATGGCCGCCCGACGAAGGACCTCGTTCTCCTCCTCGAGGAGCCGGTTGCGCTTGCGGAGCTCGCGGATCTCGGCCTGCTCGGCGAGGGTGAGGCCTTCCCTCACACCGTCTTCGATCTCCGCTCGGCGCACCCATCGCTGCAGGCAGGTCTCGGAGATCCCAAAGTCCTTGGCGATCCGGGCCATGGGAGCTTCCTTGCGACGGGCCACGGCGACGACGTCGCGGCGGAACTCCAGGGGTAGGCCTTCGGCATGTGCTGCCTCCTTCCCGTGAGGGTGATCCCTCACAGCTCAGGAGTCAACCAAACCTGGGGCAGTCCCGGGCTAACCCAGTCGAGCCATGGAGCGGGTTGGCAAGGTTGAGAAGCCCCCGCCGTCCTTACGAAGCGAGGCCGCGTTACGGTTGGGGGCCTCTATCCCCTATCCCATTCGTTCATTGAGGGGATAGGAGATAGAGGCCTCGAAACGTAACGCCCCCCCAGGGGGGCCGGCAGAACTCAGACACGTGATCGGGCCAGACGCCCAGCGGGAGGAGGGGGAATCACCGGCGATGGCGCTTGCATAGATCGAACCAGATGGCTCGGAGCTCCGGCTATCCTCGGAAGCCCTTGAGTCGGAGCGAATTCGTGACGACCGACACGCTCGAGAAGGCCATGGCGGCACCGGCGAAGATCGGGTTAAGCAGGCCGAAGGCAGCCAGCGGAATGAGCACGGCGTTGTACGCGAAAGCCCAGAAGAGGTTCTGCAGGATCGTCCGGTAGGTCCGTCGCGCCAAACGCACCGCCGTCACGACGCCACCGAGATCGCCCCGGATCAACGTGACATCTGAAGCTTCGATGGCGACGTCGGTGCCCGTTCCTATTGCGATGCCGAGATTGGCTTGAGCCAAGGCCGGCGCATCGTTGATGCCGTCCCCGACCATCGCGACTACGCTTCCGCTCTCTTGCAGGCGCCGAACCTCGGCAACCTTTTCGCTCGGGAGCGCCTCGGCCATCACGCGGTCGATGCCTACTTGGCGCGCGATCGCCTCACCCGTCGTCCTGTTGTCACCGGTGATCAACGCCGTTCGGAGACCCAGCGCCTTCAGGTCGGAGACGGCACCGAAGGAACCCTTCTTCAAGGTATCGGCGACCGCGAGCACGCCGGACGCCGTCTCCGGGCAGCACGACACCCAGAAGACGGTCTTGCCTTCGGCTTCGAGGCGTTCGGCCTCAAGAGCAAGCCACGCCGGGACACGGATCCCGTCCTCCACCAGGAACGGTAGGCGTCCTACCAGAACCTCAACGCCGTCGACCTCGCCGCGGACGCCTCTCCCGGCGAAGGTGCGCTGGTTGGTGCTCCCCGGGATGCTGATCCCGCGGTCCCGCGCGCCCTCGACCACGGCCTTGGCGATCGGGTGCTCACTCGCCGTCTCGACCGCGGCCGCGTAGCGCAGTGCATCGGCGCAACCGACAACGTCAACGAGTCGCATCCGGCCCTCGGTGAGTGTGCCGGTCTTGTCGAACACCACCGTGTCGATCGTTCGAGAGCGCTCGAGCACCTCTCCGCCGCGGATCAGCACGCCCATCTGCGCGCCGCGACCCGTGCCCACCATGATGGCCGCGGGCGTGGCGAGGCCCATCGCGCAGGGACACGCGACGATCAACACGGCCACGGCCGGCACAAGAGCACCTCGGACGCTGCCGTCGAGGGCGAACCAGGCGATCGCCGTGACCGCCGCGATGCCGAGCACGACGGGCACGAAGACCGCGGCGATACGGTCTGCCAGGCGCTGGATCGGAGCCTTCGAGCCCTGCGCCTCGGTGACGAGGCGAACGATCTGCGCCAGCGCGGTGTCGCTCCCAACCTTGGTCGCTCGGATCACCAACATTCCGTCGGCGTTCAGCGTCGCGCCCGCCACCTCGTCGCCGGGGCTCTTCTCGATCGGCACTGACTCGCCGGTGAGCATCGACTCGTCGACCGCCGATGAACCTTCGATCACGACGCCATCCGCCGGCAGGCGCTCGCCGGGCAGCACCCTCATGACGTCACCCACGAGGACGCTCTCGACGGGGACGACCAGCTCGGCGCCATCGCGGATCACACGGGCCTGTTTGGCGCCAAGCTCCAGCAGCTTGCGGATCGCCTGGGAGGCGCGACCCTTTGCGCGTGCCTCCAGGTAGCGGCCGAGCAGCAGGAACGCGATGATCACTGCGGAGGAGTCGAAGTACAGGTCGGGCTCATCAGCGAAGAGCGCCCACGTCGAATAGGAGAACGCCGAGAGCGTTCCGAGCGCGATCAGCGTGTCCATGTTCGCTGCACGCCGGCGGGCGAGCCTCGCCGCTCCGGAGAGGAAGGGCCAACCGGCCACGAATTGCACCGGTATGGTCAGGATGAAGGCCGCCCATCGCGCCCAGTTGACGTCCATGCTCGTCAGCAGCAGCGAGAGCACCGCGATGGCGAGCGGCCAGGCGATCGCGAGGCGCCAGAGCAGTACCCGGTCCTCCCGCCCAGCGGCTTCATCGGTCGCGGCGTCGCGATGGATCTGGATGTCGTATCCCCGCTGCTTGACCGCCGCACGCAAGAGATCGAACGCCGGTGCGTTCGGCCCGAGGGTCAGGGTGGCGCGGTTCGTGGCCAGGTTCACGTTCGCTCCGAGGACCCCGTCTTGCCTCAACAGCGTCCGTTCGATGCGCGTCGCGCAGGAGGCGCAGTGCATACCGGAGACGTCGAGCTCAAGCTCGCAAGCCGCGCTCCCTTGCCCATCGGGAAGATCGACCCTCGGCGTGGTCGAGAGCGTGTCGGTCACTGCGCCCTACTTCGAGAACCTAGCAACGGCCGCGACCAGCTCGTCGACCTTCGCGTCGCCCTCGGGGCCGTGATCCTCCAGGCTCTCGCGCACACAGGTGCGGACGTGGCCGTCGATCAGGCCGAGCCCGACGCCGCGTAGCGCCGCGATGACCGAGTTGACCTGGGTGAGGATGTCGATGCAGTACTTGTCCTCGTCGATCATCCGCTGGATCCCTCGGACCTGGCCCTCGATCCTGCGCAGGCGTCCCTGGAACTCGTCCCTCTTCTTGGCGTAGCCGTACATTGCCCGCCCTCCCTCACAGGTCGTCGACGCACAGTATATAGGGTAGGGGGGTATAGGATGGTGTCGGCGGGATCACGAGGAGGCAGGGAATGGGGACCGCGATCGATCCGGTCTGCAAGATGGAGGTCGACACCGAAGATCCGCCAGGTGGGACCTACGAGCACGCCGGCGTCACCTACTACTTCTGCATGGCCGGGTGCCGCGAGGACTTCGCCGAAGATCCGGAGGCCTTCCTCGAGGCCTGACCCGCACCCCATCTGAGGCGTCTACCCGATGGGTGGGGTGATCGTGATAGCCGCGTCGAAGTCGTAGTAGTGATCGTCCATGAAGTGTCCTTGCGCGCGCATCTCGGCTCGCCGGACGAGGCCGGACTCGTCGATCCACAGACGGAACCAGATCGGCGTTCCCGATTGCCCGCCGGCGAAGGACACGATCGTCGTGCGATCCCCGTCGGTCTCGTCCTGTCCAACGATCCTTGGGTCCACAAACGGCTGGAAGTAATCCCAGATGAACGCCGGCACAGGGATCGGCGGGCCACCGGTCTCGACCTGCCAGGGCTTGTTCGGCTGCAGCTTGAGGTAACGAGTGTCCCCGATCCACACCGCTTGGGCCTGGCCGTTCACCGAAGACTCCATCCGGTTGGGCACCGCGAAGGCGTACTCGCTCGGGATCGTGGCCAAGCCGGAGCTCAGCGTCTCGGAGAGGCGGTAGGAGAGCAGCGCGTGCATCGTTGCCTGGGCGTGGCCGAGGAGCGCCGAGCCGTCAGGCGCGGGTAGCGGCGGGATGGCGAACGCGGCGCTTCCTCCCTTCGAGCCTGCCACGTCAATGGTGATCGCGTCTTCCCCACGAAGGACCACCGACGCCTGACGACAGGTGTCGCCGCACCGATGAAGGCTCTGGGAAGTCCCGTTCACCGTGATCGTCGCTGCGAGGCTCGCCGCTCCCTGGTCACCCTCGAGCGGGAGCAGGTACACGTCGGCGACGTTGGGGCCCGGAGTAGCGGGGTGCAGCGTGAGCCCGATCAGAACCTGCCCGGCGTTTCCGCCCATGGTCAGCTCCCCCGGCTTGGGGAGCGCCGCGGTGGAGGGGAGCGCACGGCGCTCCGCCTCGTCTTGGGCAAGGCGGCCCGGGGGGATCGGGAACGCCGCCAGGAGCGCGGCGGCCGCCACGACCAACACAGCGAGCGTCGCTTCGAACCCTAGCTTCGGGCGCCGGAGCCTCCAGGCGACCAGGGACAGCGGCAGCATGAGTGCGACGAGCCCGATCTTGAGCAGCAGGACCCGGCCGTACGCCGAGCCAACCAGCGCGTGCGCCGAGCCGAGCTCCTGGATCGCCTGGATGGCGCCGAACGCGACCGTGAGCGTGAAGGCGGTAAGGGCGGGAGGCGAGAACCGGGCGAGCAGACGCCGGGCCGCCGGGGAACGCCACCCACCCGGCGGTCGCTGCATCGCGAGCGCGAGGATGCCCCCCGCCCACACCCCGGCAGCGAGGAGATGCACGGCGTCCACGGTCACGCCCCACCAGGTGGGATGGATCGCCGCCCCGTGTCCGGAGGCCGCCAGCGCGACGGTCGCCCCGCCCACCAGCATGCACAGGCTCGGTGCCTGCTCCACCGCGGCGAGGAGGGCGAGCGCCTCCAGCCCGAGTCGGCTGAGCCGCGACAAACCGGCAACGCCAGTGGAAAGGTAGCTCCAGATTCCAGCGAGCGAGGCTCCTGGACCGGCAGCGGAGATTGCCTCCGAGGCGACCACCGCGACCCCGCTCGCGAGGGCCACCGAGAGCGGGGCGACCAGGCGGGCGCGCACCCAACCCAGTTCCTCGTCGCGCCTCGCGAGCCGACGGAGCAGCAGCATCCCGACCGCCAGCATGAGCGCCAGGTATTCGATCCAGCGAAGGACCCCGATCGCGAGATCGCCGGCTCCCGGAGAGGTCCGAGCGGCTTCTCCGGATCCAGCTGTGGGTGCGACCCCGACGCCGAACGGGAAGGACCCCCGGATGACGTGCCCGTCCAGGCTGCTGACGGAGACCCAATCGACCACGTACACGCCGAGCGCGTTGGTGCTGAGCGACACGCGGAGCTCCCGCGGGCCGGTCGCGGAGCCCTCGAACCGGTGACCGAGGGGATCCGTGACCGTAGCGCGGGAGAGCTTCGGATTGAGCGGCTCGGTGAACTCGAGCACGACCACGCCGGGAGCGGTGCCGAGCCGCTCTTCGGGTGCGGGCTGCGACGAAGCGAGGACCGCGTGGGCGTCGGCGACCCCGGGCAGGAGCGCGAACACGGCCGTGAAGCCGGCCATCACGACGGCTCTTCGAAGGCGTCTCCGCCGATCCATCTCGTGGGGAGCTACGGGCGAGACGCAGCTCGGGACCGATCGGACGAGGCTGGTCACGGCGACGGCCCGGAGAGCAGCTCCGGCGGGGACGAATGATCGGTGGCGCATCGGCTAGCTCCGCTCGTCCAGCAGTCGCTTGATCCATTCGGTGAGCAGCGCGTAGGACGACGCGCCGACCTGCTTGAAGCGCACGACCCCGGCCCGGTCGATGAAGAACGTTTCGGGCACGCCGTAGACGCCGAAGGCGAGGGCGGTGGTGCCGTCCTGGTCCTCGACGATCGGCCAGTCGCCCCCAGGTTCCTCATGAACTCGAGCGCTGCGTTGCGCTGGTCCTGGAAATCGATCCCCGCCAGGACGACGCCCTGGTCCCGGTAGCGTCGCGTGGCCTCCGGCGTCGATATCAGATCGGCGCTCCCTTCTCCGGGGCTGCGCCTCGGTAGGACTCGCCGCCAGGAGGCGGATACCGGTAGTGCACGACGAAGTCGAACGCTGCCGCGAGGCTCGGCGAGGCGCACGCTTCGAGGCGGTGCCAAGCAACGAGCACCATCTGCTTGCCCGCGGGCAGCTTCCCAGCGCTGCCCTCGGCCGGGTAGCTGTAGGGTGCGACGATGATGTGGTCGTTGATCGTGGGGTCGGAGAAAAACGACATGATCTGGTTGAGCTCCGACCCGGAAGCAGACGAGTCGTACCAGATGATGACGGAGCCGTGTTCCAGAGAGTGGATCGCCGAATAGATCGATGGCGGGTCCGTGTACACGCCGGCGGCAAGGGGGGTCGGGTCATGGGGCCCCGACGCCGGTGGCGTGGACGGATAGGTCGCGAGGCTCGGCGGCGTCGCGATCTGCGAGCCGATGTGGGCCTGATCGAGCCCCCCGGCGTATCCGCCGATCGTCTGGACGTCGCCGCACCCCGCAGTCCGCGATGCGGCGCGTGTCTGCGACAAGAGCAGGCGCTCGGAACTCGACAGCGCGGTGCCGTGCTTGCCGCGAGTCCCGCCGTAGACGATCACGCCGATCACCGCCAAGCCGACAAGCGCGTATGCCGTGATGCGAGCACGATGCCGCCGGACCCCCCTTCGGCGCATCGCCTCGCGCGCCCGGCGAGCCTCGTCTCTTCGGGCTCGGCGAGCTTGCTCTGCCTCGGGGCGTCGTTGGTCAGACGGCGCAGCCCTGCGCGAGCGAGGCCCCGATGCACCATGCCCGCGACGCTTGGTCCGCTTGGCGCTCACGCTACCCGCCTCTCGGGTCGCGTGGGCCGCCAACCGCTCACGTGCTTCATGGGATTCGATCCTTCCTTCCGGTCGAGGCTCCAGGCTCAGGGAGCCGGGGACAAACGGATCAGGAGGAGGATCGCGGAGGTCGTTCGAGTGGACGGATCAGCAGCAGCGCGGGCGCTCGGGGCGTGACGACTGGGAGTCGGATCATCAGTCCGAGCGTGAGCAGCGCGACCGCAGCAACGACGGTGGCGCACCCGCCGACGACGCTGGGGCACATCGAGGAGGTCCCATTCGGGCAGGGTCCCATCGCCATCCCCATCCCCATGGGGAGCGCAAGGAGGAGAAGCACCACCAAGACGAGCAGAAGGACGAGGATCTTGCCGCTCACCCCGGAAAGTCTATCCATCCCCGCCAGCCCGAGTGGTCCATCCATGGTGAACGGTCGACGTGCCTCACCGGCTCGGACGGGTTCATAGGGAAACGTGCCGAGCAACAGGCTTCGAGAAGCCTCGTGGCATCGGGCGTGTTGCCGGTGCTAGCGTGACTCCCATGCAGGTGGATGCGTCTTCGGCTGCAGTGGTCTTCATCCGGGAGCACGGCGGCCAGCTCTTTGTCTGGCCCACCCAGCATCGGTCATTCCGCCTGGTGCTCACGCTCCTCGAGGCTTCGACCGAACCCCCCGATCGTGCCCTGGAGTACCGGCGGATCCAGGCGGACGAGTTCCTGCTGTTCCTGCACCCGGCCATCCGCCGCCTTCCCGATCTCCTTCGGGTGGAGCTGCGCGGTCATCACCGGGACCACATCGCCGTCTACTGGGAGGGGCTCGCCTACGTGGTCTAACCGGATCGCGACGCGACTGCCGACCTTGGGGCCCTTGGCGTAGATCCTCTCGAACTCGATCGGGGTAGGTAGCGAGCGCCCCGGCAGGAATCGAACCTGCGACACCAGGTTTAGGAAACCTGTGCTCTTTCCACTGAGCTACGGGGGCGGGGGCCGGGGGCTGGGGGCTCGCCCACGCCGTCACGGGCATCTCCGCAGGGAGTCTACCGACCTCCCGAGTCGCGCAAGCGGGCCCGAGCCCGACTCGGCCGCGCCGCGACGAGGTCCCCACCGGGGCCTGGCCGCTATCTACACAGCGACCGAGTCCGGCGGTGCGCGGAGCGCGCCCAGGTGGAGCGCCAGCGAGTTGATCGTGAGGGCGACCCCGATCACGTCCATCAGCTGCCGCGCGCGGCCAAGCGAGTGAGCCCGCCTCAGCGAGAGATCAAGCTGTGGAATAAGACCGAACGCCTTACACCCTCAAGTCCGCGGTCGCTCGCTTCCCCCCGGTTCCCACCCTCAACCCAGGCTCATGCGACGCGCATCTTTGACTAGGCGTCAGGCGCTACAGTGTTGGGAACACGATGGCGTTGTAGAAGAACTGCTCGTCTTGCGGGCCCCCGCCGTACTCAGGCATGCTGCTGACGTAGATCGAGTTAAAGCCGAGTCCCTCATCGGCAACGATCGCGGCAGTCGCCTGCGCCGACGTGGCGGCGACTCCCGTCGTGCCAAGCAGCTCGTTCGCGCTCCACACGCCATCTCCCGGAATCTGCGACTGGGCATACCCTGAGCTGACATAGGGATGCGGGAGGTCACGGAAGAGGGGGTAGTTGGGACGTTTCAAGTGATACCTAGGGGTCACCGAGACCAACGCGTAGTTCGATTGCCTCAAGCCGAACAGCGGAGCCAAGTTCCGGTTATCGATGCCGCCGAAGGCAAATGTCAGGAAGGTACCCACGAGGTTATGGCCTTCTGATGCATACGTTCTCAGGGCGTTGATCTCGTCCGCGGTGAACGGCGTGCCCGACCCTTTCCCAGCCGGATCGCTCAGGATGACCACGCTCGCCCCGCTCGCCTCGAGGTCGGCGAGGGTGTAGGTGTCGCCGCAGAGGCCGGGGTTCGAATAGTCGATGAAGATCGGTAGCGGACCATAGCGAGACCAATTCGCGTTGAGGTCGTCCCAGATCACGCCGTTCGATGTGCAGTTACCCCACGACTTCACGACGACGGCGATGATCGCGTCTTCCCGACCGCTGAGCTCATGGCCGACACCCACCGAGGGTGAGCTATTGGGGGTGGGCGACGCGGCAGCGGCCGGCCCGGCGAACGCGATGAGGGCCACGAGAAGAGGCAACGCACTGAGTCGTCGGGTGGTGGGCACGGGGCGCATGGCGCCCTCCTCTCAAACGGGCGGGCACCGCGGCTGACGCTACGCCCCGGAGCTTGTGTGGCTCAAGGGGGTTGGGGGATAGGAGAGGCGGCCTCACCTAACGCCCGCGAACCTGGACAGACAAGGGCTCTAGGGGGAGAAGCCGGCGGCGCCTCCGCCCGCGGCGCCCACACTCGGGGGGGGGAACAGACAGGGCGAGCCGCCCAACGGGCGGCGAGCGAGGGTCTGAGCCTGTCTACGGCAGATCGAACGCGTACAGATTCTTGTCGCTCGATCCGATGTAGACGACGCCGTCGGCGACTGCTGGGGAATCGAGGCTCCCACCCGTAAGCCAACTGCCTAGCACTGCGCCCGTTGTGGCATTGACCGCATAGAGATGATCGTCCTGCGAGCCGATGTAAACGATGCCGTTGGCCAAGGCCGGCGAGGCGTACACGGGACCGCCGGTCGTGAGCTTCCACGCAAGAGTGCCGGTCGCCGCATGCAAGGCGTAGAGATTGCCATCCTGCGAGCCCGCGAACACGAGACCGCCCCAGACTGCCGGCGACGACAGAAC
>JACXTT010014409.1_pt1 | contig 10340 bp, 7 predicted proteins | sample 9270951 | NCBI WGS metagenome assembly JACXTT01 (sample SAMN15532306, study PRJNA645909) | rock metagenome | isolation source: weathered quartz diorite | place: Puerto Rico | collected 2017-06-21
ACCACCGTGGCCAGGTGATCCAGCCCCACCGCCGGATTCACCGCCCACAGCAGAGTGGCCGCCGACCAGGCAATAAACCCGCCGCACCAAAGAGCCGCAGCCGACGGCTTCTGCAGACGGCCCCCAGCGAGTCCCACCGCAAACACCACCCACATGCTGACCACGAAGGCAATGGACATCACTCCCCGCGTTCCGCCGCTCACCAAGGTGATGCCTTCGAACGGCAGCAGCAGTGCTACCCCGCCCAGCGCCATCTGCACCGGCCAGCGCCAGAACAACGGGATCAGGGCCACCGCCGGGAGAAGAAACCACAGGCCACGGCCGGCGGCGATGCCGATCAGAATGGCGGCGCTGGCGACGGCGGCGAGCACCGTCCAATGTTCCCGAGTGAGGTTTCTACGGGTAAGTGCGTCTTGAGTCATAACGACGGCCCAGTCCCCACATTTTCACACTGCTCAGTGGGTTTGCGGAAGCTGTAAGGAGGAACAACGTCCCCTCCCTTCCGCGCCTGGGCAGGACCAACCGGGTAGTGGCGGAAGGTGAAGACCAACCGCGGAAAAAACTCCGAGCAGAGGGCTGGCAGGCGGGGTCACTGGGACAGGGCAAACACTGTCCGCCACAGCAACCCAAAATCGCTCCAAAAGCTGGCATGCTGTGCGTACACCAGATCCAGCCGCGCTTTCTGCGGCATGAGTGTCCGCACGTAATAGCTGACCAGCTCCGCTTCCGCCACCGCGGCCAGCAGTTGCTCCTCATGGCGAAATTGCAGAGTGGCCGCCCCGGTCAGTCCCGGTTTAAGTTCCAGCACGCCGCGATACTCGGGCGCCAGGGCTTGCGTGAAATCGGGCAGGTCAGGCCGCGGGCCGACCAGGCTCATGTCCCCGCGCAGCACGTTCAGCAGCTGGGGCAATTCATCCAACTTGAATCGCCGCAAAAACCGGCCCACCGGCGTCACCCGGGCATCGCCGCTGCGCGTGATTCCGGGCGCGGACGCAATCTGGCGGTGGGTCATGGTGCGGAACTTCAGCAGTTGAAACGGATGTCCGCCCTGGCCTGTCCGGATCTGGCGAAACAAAACCGGTCCGGAGGAAGTGACGGCCACCAGGAGAGCCACGACTGCCATCAGCGGCAGGCAGATCAGAAGCGTCAAGCCGGCTACGGCCGCGTCCCAGACCCGCTTGGCGCGCGAGCGGCTCCAAGGGCTGGAACTGAACGCCAGATCCAGTTCCTCTGCCTCTGCCAGCAACGCGGCGCTATGCTCCATGTCTCACCATTCGGGGCTTCCAAAAATCCGTGGCAACCGGGCTGGGCCAGCGGCGTTCAGCTCAGCGCGACCATAACCCGCTTGCGGTTCTTCCCCACCACCTGCTGCACGCTCTGCACTACCCGCCGCATCTGCGGCTCTTCCATGCCGGGAAAGATGGGCAGCGAGAGCGCCCGCGAAAAGCTGGCATCGGCGTGGGGAAAGTCGCGGTTCTGATAGCCGTACTCTTTCACGTAGTAAGGGTGGCGGTGCAGCGGAATAAAATGCACGCTGGCGCCGATGCCCAGGGCCTTGAGCTGTTCAATGAACTCATCGCGTCCGATGCTGAGCGTCCCCTCGCGCAGCCGCAGGATGAACAGATGCCAGGAATGGTCGGAAGGCTCGGCCCCTGCCGGGGGCAGCTCTACTTCTTCCATCTGGGCAAATCGGTCGAGATAATAATCTGCGATCTCCCGGCGCTGCTTCCAGAAGCGGTCGCACTTGGCCAGCTGGGCGCGACCCAGCGCGGCAAGAATGTCGGGCAGGTTCAGCTTGTAGCCGGCATGATGCACTTCGTAGAACCACGAACCGGCCTTGCTGTACCGCTTCCAGGCATCGCCGCCGATGCCGTGCAGCCGCATGGTGCGGGCCCGCTCGGCGTAGGCGTCGTCGTCGGTGGTCAGCATGCCGCCTTCGCCGGTGGTGATGGTCTTGGTGGCGTAGAAACTGAACGCCGTCATATCGGAGATGGTCCCAATGCGGCGCCCGCGGTACCAGGCCGGCAGGGAGTGTGCGGCATCTTCGATGACGCGCAGATTGTGCCGCCGGGCGACGGCGTGCACCGCATCGAGGTCGCAGGGTTCGCCCGCGATATGCACCGGAATGATGGCCCGGGTCCGCGCCGTCAGCCGCCGCTCCGCGTCCGCGGCATCCAGGTTGAAACCGCCGGCCAGGCTGTCGCACAACACCGGGCGCGCCCCAAAGTAGGTCACCACCTCAGCCGTGGCGGTGAAAGTATACGAAGGCACCAACACTTCGTCGCCGGGACGCAGGCCGATGGCATCGAGCGCCAGCTGCAGGGCGGAAGTGCCGGAATTCACCGCCAGGGCATGCTTGCAGCCCAGGTATTCGGCAAATTTTTTCTCGAAATCCAGGGCCACCGCCCCGGTCGTCAGCCAGCCCGAGAGCAAGACCTGGCGCACGGCCTCCATCTCCTCGGGGCCGATCGAAGGCTGGTGAAATGGGATGTAGGAGTTGTCGCTCATGGATTCCTCTGCACCGCTAGGCTGCCGACTCCGCCGAGTCGGAGGGAGAGGAAAGGCCCTCGCGCGCCAGCCGGTAGTTCAATGCCTGGTCGTGACGGTCGACTGCGCCCTGGGAGATGATTTCCGGGCTCGGCCAGTATTCCGGCACGATTGCCACCAGCTTGTTCACCAGACCGTGCACGTTTTTGGCTTCGACCAGCACCGAAAGCTCGCCGAGCCACCCCGACACCTGATCAAAGGTCATCTTGCTGCCGGTTAGGACCCGGATCTTTTCGTGCTTGGTGTGACCCATGTCTTCGCCTTCCAGCTGCAGCTCCTCAAACAGCTTTTCTCCCGGGCGCAGACCCACGAACTCGATGCGGATGTCGCGATCCGGCTCCAGGCCCGACAGACGGATCAGGTTGCGCGCCAGATCGACGATGCGCACCGGCTCGCCCATATCCAGCACGAAGATTTCTCCCCCCTGCCCCATGCTCGCCGCCTGCATCACCAGCTGCACCGCCTCGGGAATGGTCATGAAATAGCGGCGGGCGTCGGGATGGGTGACTGTGACCGGTCCGCCGTGCGCGATCTGTTGCTCGAACAGCGGCAAAGCGCTGCCGTTGCTGCCCAGCACGTTGCCGAAGCGGACGGCCATGAAGCGCGTACCCGTCTCCGGCATGCCCTGCACAATGAGTTCGGCGACCCGCTTGGTGACGCCCATGATGTTGGTCGGATTCACGGCCTTGTCGGAGGAAATCAGCACGAAATCCTCCGCCCGGTACTGCCGCGCCATCTGCGCCACGTTGTAAGTGCCGAAGATATTGTTGGTGATGGCCTGGAAGCAGTTGCGCTCCATCATGGGCACATGCTTGTAGGCGGCGGCGTGGAACACGGTCTGGGGACGGTGAGTCGAGAACACGTCGCGCAGCAGGGTGACATCCTGAATGTCGCCGACCACAGGCACATAGTCCAGCTGGGGGAATCGGCGCGAGAGCTCATGTCCCAGCTTGAACAGGTCGTTCTCCGAACGATCGAGCAGCACCAGTTGGCGCGGTCCGAGGGCGGCCGCCTGACGCGAGAGTTCCGAACCGATGGAGCCCCCGGCGCCCGTAATCAGCAGGACCTTGCCCGCCATGCGGGCGCGAATTTGATCCATGTCGAGGGAAACCGGCTCCCGCTCCAGCAAATCCTCCACCCGCAGCTGCCGCACCTGGCTGAGCGCCGCCGGACGGTCGATCAGTTCGCCCATGGCAGGAAGAATCTTGAAATCCACTTTGCACTCGCGGCACTTTTGAATGATGCGCTCGATCTCGCGGCCCTTGGCGCGGGGAATGGCCATCATGACGCAGGCCACGTGGTAGCGCAGGATCAACTCGTGCAGGGCATCCGTGTTCCCCAGCACCTTGACCCCGTGAATCTTGACCCCTTTCTTGCTCAGGTCGTCGTCCACGAAACCGACCGGGTTGTAGTTCAGACTGGAGTTCTGCTTCAACTCGCGCGCGATGGCGCTGCCCGACTCTCCCGCACCCACGATCAGAGTGTTGCGCTCGGCCCCGTAGCTGCGGGCGCGCTCGGTGTAGAAGCGCACCGCGAAGCGCGCTCCGCCCAGCACCATGATGGTGAGGAACAAGTCGATGATCACAACCGAGCGGGGATAGCCATGAAACTGAAACACCGCCTCCACCAGGCAGAAGATCAGGGAAGAGCTGAGCAGCGAAGCTTTGCTGATGTCGAGCAGGTCACTCATGCCCACGTAGCGCCACCACCCGTGCATCAGACCGCAGCGATAGGACATCACCAGCTTGATGACGAGTACAAAGGGCAGAGTCTTCCAGAACAAGGCGCGGCTCGCGGCATCCAGGTCTGCATCCAGCCGCAGCAGAAAGCTGACGTAGTAAGTGATGGCCACCAGCACTGCCTGGGAGACAAAAATCAGGGCAGCGCGATACTTCAGAAAGCCGTTGCTCTCCGATCCCAATTGCAGTGCGCTTGCCGCACGCTCGATCGTTCCAGCGGACATAATAGGGTCCTCTTTCGTCAGTGGTGCCGTCGTCTTTTCGGCCATCGAACTGATCTCCGAGCTAGCTGGCGTCCGAAAGGGGGAGGGATTCGGAACCTCGAATAGAGAAAAGGGATGCTTTCCTCCCTTACCACAGGGCCTCCGCTCCGGCTACTTGGAAGCCGGTTGACGGTATTCGTAGCCATAACCGTAATACTTGTAATCGGTAGCGTTGGGGTCGGCTCCGTTCAGAACCACTTGCAGGATGGGGGCTCCGTGCACTTCTGAAATCAGCTCCACGCAGCGCCGCATCGCCTGGCGCGTGGTCACGCCGGCGCGTCCCACCAGCACTACGGCGTCGGCCAGAGTGGAGAGCGCTCGCCCGTCCACAAAGGGGAGAATGGGAGCGGAATCAATGACGACAAAGCGGAAGCGCTCGCGCAAACCGCCCATGACCTCTTCCATCTTCTCCGAGCAGATGAGTTGCCCGAAGTTGCCCTTGCTGCGCCCGGCCGGCAAAATCGACAGGTTGGGGAGCGCGGGAACTTCCAGCAGCGAGTCTTCGAGCGTCGCCATGCCGCTGAGCACATCTCCCAGGCCCTGACCGGTGGGCAGGCTGAACGCGTTCGCCACCCGGCCCTTGCGCAGGTCCGCATCCACCACGCAGGTATTGGCATGCTGCGCCAGGGCGTAGGACAGGTTCAGGGCTACGGTGGTCTTGCCTTCACCCGGGAAGGCGGAGACGATCAACAGGGTCTGCGGCGGATTGTTCGGCCAGGAAAGCATGATCGAGGCATAGAGCGCCTGCAGGGCTTCGCCTTCGGGCGAGTTCGGCCGCTCCAGGAAGAACATGTTGGTGCGGCTGGCTTCGGCGTCGGCCGGAGGCAGCAGGCCGGAAATACGCTCCTTCCAACCCGGGCGCCCTTCGTGATTTTCCCCTTCGGCGATGGCGGGAATGATGGATACGTTGGCGCTTCCGATCCAGCGGCGGATGTCCTCCGGAGAGCGCAGCTTGTTGTCCAGCTCCTCACAGATGAAGGCCAGTCCGATTCCGCCGATCAGGGCCGCGAGCAGACCCGCGGCCAGGTTCAGGAGCCGGCGGGGCCGAACCGGGTAGTCCGGAACCCGCGCCGGATCGACCACCTGAATGTCGACCGACTTGGAGGCGGCGGCGATGCCCGCTTCCTTGATGCGCGCATAGAGATTGTTGTACAGCTCAACGTTGGCTTCGACTTCCTTCTTCAGAGCGGTGTAACGGGCAACCTTGTCCAGCTCTTTGCTCGTGCCCTTCATCTCCGCCGACATCAGGCTCTCGCGGGCGGTGGCGGCGGCATAGCTGGCGCGCAGCGAATTCAGGATCGCCCGCTTCTGGCTGTCAAGCTGGCTCTGCAGTTCGTCCACCTCGCTCTGCAGTTTCTTCGCGGTCGGGTGATTGCTGCCGTAAACCACCAGGGCCTGCGAGAGGCCGGCGCGCAATTCCGCCAGGCGCTGGGTCAGCTGCTGCACCACCGGGTTGTTGCGCACTTCGAGCAGAGTGTCGGGATTGCCGTTCTGGACGTTTTTCAGCACGGCCTGCAGCTGGATGCGCTCCGACTGCGCCTGGGTCATTTGCCGGGTCAGCTCGCCCATGTGCTCGGTGAATGTGCTCTTGTTGGCGTCCAAATCGGTCACGCCTACCGACTGCTGGAACTGGGTCAGGGCCTCGGTGGAGTCTTCCATCTTCTTGCGGATGTCATCCAGCTGGCGCGACAGCCATTCCGTGGACTTCATGATGGCGTTGTGCCGGCTCTTGAAGCTCTCCTCGATGAACGTCTGGACCAGGGTGTTGGAGACCAGAGCGGCAAGCTCAGGGTCCGGGCTTTCGAAGCTGACCAAAATCAGACGGCTGGCCGTGTCGCGTTTGACCTTCAGCCCATCGTGGAAGTTGCCGAGGGTGACCTGCTCGGCCGGCGTCAGCTGCAGGGCATTGGGGTTGCCGCTCGGTGCCCCCTTGAGCTTGGCCGGATCGGTCTCGTCCATGAGCAGGGGATTCTGGTCGAGGTGCAGCTTGCGGATGACGGTCAGGGCCAGGCTGTCTCCTTGCAGCACCTGCGCCTGGGTTTCCAGGTATTCGGCGTCGCTCACGCCGCCACCCGAATTGTCGAGAGAAAACTTTTCTCCCGAGGGATCGACTTCCACCCGCGTGGTCGCCTGGTATACGGGCTTGGTCAAGAAGGTGACCGCGAGGACCGTCACCATCACGATGGCGGCGAACAGGGCGGAGATCCGCCAGTGCTTGCGCAGGATGCCGATCGCATGCAGCCATTCCGAGCCATGTTGGTCGATCAGAGCCGGGACCGTACTGGTCATAGGTGCGGCGGAATGGTCCTCGGCTGCTACGGTGAGCGGAGCGGGCCGCCGTCCAATTCCTTTGCCCGCCTGCCGCATGAGTTCGAAGTTTTTGCTCACAACCTGCCTCCTGCCCTTGGGTCACTGCACCGCTTGCGAATCACCCGCGCCCGGCCGTTGCGGCCGCGGGCGGGCCTTGCCAAACAGGGGAAAAGTTAACGCGCGCCGTAGACCGCCACCCCGACGGCAGCCTGAATAATGGCCTCCATGCTGCGGCGGGCGGCGCCCTTGGCCGCGCTGCCGGGAACGAAAATAATGTCCTCTGCCTGCAGGTGCATATCCGGAGCCTTGGACGCGAGCATGTCCTTCAGGGCCAGGGGAAACTCCTGCGGACCTTGCGGCGTTCGCCGGATCAGCTTGGACTTGTTCAAAGCCGCGGTCGGATTGGTTCCTTCGGCCATGGCTATGGCCTGCAGCACGGTCATCTCCGAACCGTTGTCCATGATCACTCCGCTGGGCTTGTGCACGTCTCCCACCACATACACCACCCCGGCTCGCGACACCATCACCGTGTCGCCAGGGAGAATCTCGACGTTGATCTTGGCCACCTCGTTGGCGTCATTGGTCATGGTGTAGGAGTGCGGCGTATCAGGATGCTCGCGGCGGGTGATGCTGATGATCTTGCCTGCTTTGGGGGTGGTGCCGCCGGCCATTGAAATCACGTCGAACAGGCGGCGCGGCCCGAGCAGCGGGTAGACGCCCGGCTTGGTGACCTCGCCCAACACCGAGACGCCCTGGGTGGCGTACTCCATCGTGAAGACGGAAACCTGCGGCTGCCGGAAGTACCCGCCGTCGGCCAGTTTCTTGCCGATCAGCTCCTGAGCGGCGGTCGGAGTCAGCCCCGCCAGGTGCACAGAGCCGATGAAGTTCAAGGTGGCGTTGCCCTCGACGTCCACGCGTACCTGCTGATCCGATTCCGGAGCGCCCAGAACGGTGATCTTCAGCAGGTCACCGCCGCCGATGGTAAGCAGCGACGGCGCTGCCGGGGCGGCGGGCGTGTCGTTGGGCGCCGGTAGCGCCGGTACCGCCGGTGTCGTCACCGCCGTCGCGGTTGGCGTCTGACCCCAGGCGCTTAGGACGGTGGCGAAAACAAGCGAAATGAGTGCAACGTAGATTGCGCGGATGGTTACGGATGGCCGCATATTAACCTCAGAGCCCACAGCTGTGTTGCCGGGGTCACCACTCGAGTTTGGATTCCTGACGTAGCGTTCGCGCTGCATTTAGCCTTTGTGCAAATTCCGTTCCCGGAACGAATCTGAGCTGCCGTGGCCGTAGCTGGAGAAGGAGGCCGCGGGAGGGCTCATGTTGTACTGCTCGATCTTGTAAAGCAGGGTCCGATAACTGACTTTCAGCAGGCGAGCCGCCGCCTTGCGATTCCAGCGTACGCGTTCGAGGGCATCGGCGATGGCATTGCGCTCCGCCTCGCCCTTGACGCTCTGGACCAGCGATTTGAGGCCGGAGGGACCCAAACCCTGCCGGGCGGTCTCGGCGGCGATCTGCGCGTGCTCGTCGGTCGCGGGCAGTTGGAGGTTCCCAGAGGCGGGATCGTTGTCCTCGGATCGCGACGGACCCGGGGCCAGATCTCCCATCACTAGGTAGCGCTTGACGAATTTCTCCAGCTCGCGCAGATTGCCCGGCCAGGAGTAGCGCTGGCAGGCCTGCACCGCGGCCGCGGAAAAGATGCGCGCGGGCAGGTTATAGCGCCGCGCCAGCCGGTTCATGAAATGGCTCAGCAGCAGGGGAATCTCTTCCTTGCGCTGGCGCAGCGAGGGCACGTGCACCGTGAACGTGCTGAGACGGTAGTAGAGATCCTCCCGCAGGTGCTGGTCGGCGATGGCCTGTTCTGGATGGGCCTGGGTGGCGGCCAGGATGCGCACGTCGATTTCGACGCGGTTGCCGTTGCTGGAATGAACCAGACGCCCCTCCTGCAGCACGCGCAGCAGTCTGGCCTGCAGGTGCAAGGGCATTTCTGTGATCTCGTCGAGGAACAGGGTTCCACCCTGGCACAACTCCAGCTTGCTGGGCTTGGAACGGCCGTTTCCGGGGGCCCCGAAGATTTCCTGCTCCAGAGCGTCCGCAGGCAGAGCCGCGCAGTTCACCTTGAGGAAGCCGAATTCGGAACGAACCGACAGCTTGTGAATCAGCCGGGCGGCCAAATCTTTGCCGCTGCCGTTTTCCCCCAGGATGAGCACGGGAGCGTTGACCTGCGCCAGCAGTTCCGCCTGTGCCCGCAGGTTGCGCATGGTGGGGCTGGCGGCCACAAAGAACATGTCGTCGTCGATCCGCTCGATTTCGTCGCTGCCGATTTCCGGATCGTAATCCTGGGCGCCGCACAGCGAGCGCCGGATCGCGCTTTCCAGCTGTTGCGGCCGCAGCGGCCGTACCAGACAGTCCTGCGCCCCCAGACGCATGCTTTCCAGCTTCAGGTTGGGATCTTCCGACGCGGTCACGAGCACCACCGGCAGATCGGGGCGTACGCGGCGCAGCCAACGCAGGGTGTGCAGACCGTCCGAATCTCCCAGGCTCAAATCAAGAACCACGGCTTCCGGCCCCGGGCCGGAATGCACCCGTTCCAGAGCCTCCCACCCGCTGGAGACCGTTTCCAGGCGCCAGTCCGGACTTTCGCCCCGGCGGTCCGCCAGCCGGAGGCTGGATTGGTCTTTGCTGATAACGAGAATGCGTGTCGTTTCCATTACAGGGTCAAACCGGCAGAGGTCGATGCTTCCACTCGTGTGCGCTGGCCGTGTAACTTCAACCTAGAGGGGCTCAACGTCATATCCTTCCACTCGCACCGCCAGTGAGCGCTGGATCGCGTCCACGGAGATAATGAGAGTGCGGTCGCCGTTGCGCGAGAGCAAAACGCCCTCTACGCCTTCCAGCGATCCGCCGCGAATGCGCACCCGCTGACCGATCTTTAGGTAGGGGTGAAGCGCCCACGGCATCTCCTCCCTCACCACCGCCCGCAGAGCTTCGATCTGCGCGTCGGGAACCGGAATTGCCTCCCCGCGCATACTCACGATGCCAAACACCCCGCTGGTGCGGCAGACCCGCAAGCGCTCATCGTGATCGCCGGCCGCCAGCCTCACGAAAACGTAGCAACTGAACAGCGGCAGCTCGACTTTTTTCTTGCGATCGCTCCAGCGGCGAATCTCCGTGACCAGAGGGAGGAATGTCGGCAGACCCTGTTCCTGCAGCCGCTCCGCAATTATTTTTTCGCTGCGGGCGCGGGTGTGGACCGCATACCAATGGAGAGGAGCCGGCTTAGTCATGCGAAATTACCCGCGATGCCGGAATTCGCAGCAGGCATCTATAGCTTCGCCCTCTGAGTCACAGCACGCAGCTTGACCCGGACGCGAATGGCATTTCGATGCTGGGCAATGCAAAGGGGGGAGGGATTGCAGCTGGCCCGTAAAACTTACATGTGCAGAGTACAACCCCATGCAAAGGTCTGCAAGAGGCACGT
>JACXTT010014410.1_pt1 | contig 10340 bp, 7 predicted proteins | sample 9270951 | NCBI WGS metagenome assembly JACXTT01 (sample SAMN15532306, study PRJNA645909) | rock metagenome | isolation source: weathered quartz diorite | place: Puerto Rico | collected 2017-06-21
CCGACGGGCGCGCCGCGGCCCGGAAGGTCGACGACACCATTCGTCGCCTGCCCGGGTTCGAGACCGTGCAGCTCCTCGAAGCGTGGATGGATCGGCATGTGGGAAATGACGCATCCAGCTTTCCCACACTGGGAGGAGAACACAATGGCCACCGCAACCACTGAGCGCGTCAGCGAGGCGGGGCGCGAGCGCCCCGCGACCTCGCACTACCGCACCTACAGCCCGCGGCCGTTCACCCGCGCCGAGCGTGACTCGGTCACCATCCTCTTCGGCGGCCTGCACTGGCGCGTCGAGCGAATTCTGAAAGCAGTGCTCGAGAGCGGCGGGAACAAGGCGGAGATCCTGCCGGTGGCGACGAAGGACGACCTGCTCACCGGCCGCGAGGTCGCCGACATCGGCCAGTGTTGCCCGACCAGCTTCACCACCGGCAACCTGGTCAACTTTCTCAAGACGAAGTCGAAGGAGATCGGCGCGGCGGAGGTGAACAAGCGCTACGTCTACCTGACCGCCGGCTCCTGCGGGGCGTGCCGCTTCGGCCAGTATCACCAGAGCTACGAGCTGGCGCTGCGCAACTCCGGGCTCGACGCCTTCCGCATGTTCCTGCTCGCCCAGGACGAGCTGGACCAGAAGGCGAAGATGGGCGACGGGTTCGACATGAACCTGCCGGTGACGCTGGGCTGCCTGTGGGCGATCTTCTGTACCGATCTCGTCCAGGACCTGGAGTACCAGGTGCGGCCCTACGAGGTCATGCCGGGACAGACCGAGGCGGTGGTCAAGGAGTCGGTGGAGGTGCTCTACCAGGCCTTCCGCGCCCGGCCTCAGAAGGGGCCGTGGCAGTCGGTGCTCTGGTACCTGACTACCGGTTACTTCGCTCGGGTCATGAGGCGGATCCGCGCGAAATTCGACGCGATCGAAGTGGACCGGCTCCGCGTGAAGCCGACCGTGAAGATCACCGGCGAGTTCTACCTCCAGACCGTCGAGGGCGATCCCAACTACAACATCCACCGGTGGCTCGAGGCCGAGGGCGCCGAGGTGTACCCGGCCGGCATCACGGTGTGGATGGACTACCTGCTGCGCCTGGGCCTCCAGCGCTTCGAGGACTACTCGGGCATCGAGAAGGGCGCGCGGCTCAAGCTGGGCATCGGGCGCGCCGTCCAGGCGATCTATCGCGCCACCTTCAACCGGCTGCGCCGGGCCATGGGCAATCTGCCTCACGACATCCCGTACCAGCTCGAGCTTCGGAAGCTGGCCGCGCCCTACTTCCACAGCCGGCTCGACGGAGGCGAGGGCGACATGCTGGTCGGCAAGGCGATCTGGGCCCACCAGAAGAAGAAGGCCCACATGATCTGCGAGCTCTCGCCGTACTCCTGCATGCCCAACACCATGTCCATCGGGGCGATGGCCGGCGTGATCGGCAAGCATCCCGATCTCCTCTACGCCCCACTCGAGATCAAGGGCGACGCCGAGGTGCACGCGCTCTCGCGCTGCCAGATGATCCTCACCGAGGCCAAGAAGCGGGCCCAGCGCGAGTTCGACGACGCGCTCGCCCAGAGCGGCATGACGCTGGACGAGGTGCGCGCCCATCTCGACGCGGACCCGAAGATGAAGCGCGCGACGTATCGCGTTCCGCACATGGGCTGCGCCGGTCAGGCCGCGAATCTGGTGCGGCACGTGGCGCAGAAGGCCCGCTGATGAAGCTCATCGGGATGGACGTCGGCTCCACCACGGTGAAGGCGGTGGTGGTTGGTTCGCGAGCGGCAGCCGAAGGCGAGGCGAGCGGATACAAGGTCATCTGGCAGGACTACCAGCGCCACAACACCCGCCAGGCCGAGAAGGTGCTGGAGTTCCTCGGCCGCATGGAAGAGGAGGCGCAGGTCGCGCCGGGCCGCGATCGGGTGTTCTTCACCGGCTCCGGGGCCGGGCTGCTCGGGCCCCTGGTCGGGGCCAAGATGATCCAGGAGGTGGTCGCGGTAGCGGCGTGCGTGGAGAAGCTCCACCCGGACGTGCGCTTCGTGTCGGAGATCGGCGGCGAGGACATGAAGACGATCTTCTTCACGCCGACCGGCACCGGCCGCTCCAAGCAGGTCTACATGCAGTCCGCCTGCAGCGGCGGCACCGGCACCTTCATCGAGAAGACCGCGCGCAAGCTGCAGGTGGCGGGCGAGCGGCTGGCCGAGATGCCCTACGCGGGGATGAGCCTGCACAAGGTCAGTAGCAAGTGCGGCATCTTCGCCGAGACCGACGCCAACACGCTGGTGAAGACCGGCGTGCCGGTCGAGGAGATCATCGCCAGCCTCTTCGAGGCGGTGGTGTACCAGAACCTGGCGACGCTCACCAAGGGCAACACGCCGAGTCCGGAGGTGCTGCTGCTGGGCGGCCCCAACCTCTTCTTCCGGGGCCTGCAAGAGGCGTGGCGGCATCACCTGGCCAAGCTCTGGGAGCAGCGCAAGCTGGCCCTGCCGGAGGGGCGCGACCCCGCGTCGTTCATCACGGTGCCCGCGGAGGCCCTCTACTACGCCTGCCTCGGCTGCGTGGAGATCGGGGCGGGCGAGGGCGAGAGTGTCGCGGTGTACGAGGGGCGCGATCGGCTGCGCTGGTGGGTGGAGGAAGGACAGCAGGAGGAGAAGGCCAAGGCGGGCGGGCGCGCGCTCGTCTCCTGCGAGGCGGATCTCACCTCGTTCGTGGCCGAGTACGATCTCAAGCGCCCCGCCGGGGCCGGAGCGGCCCCGACGGTGACTGGGGCGGTACTGATCGGCTGCGACTTCGGCAGCACCACCGCCAAGGCGGTCGTGCTCTCGCCCGAGCGCGAGCTGCTCTTCACCTGCTACGCGCTGTCGAAGGGCAACCCCATCGAGGACGCCCAGTCGCTGTTCCGGCAGGTCCGGGAGGCCGGTTATACCGAGGTCGGCGGCCTCGCGCTGACCGGGTACGGGAAGGACCTGTTGAAGGACGTGGTGGGGGCCGACGTCGCGGTGGTGGAGACGGTGGCGCACGCCACCGGCACGCTCCACTTCCATCCCGACGCCGACGTGATCTGCGACGTGGGCGGCACCGACGTCAAGATCATGATCCTCCGCCAGGGCACCGTGGCCGACTTCCGTCTGAACTCGCAGTGCTCCTCCGGCAACGGGGCGTTTCTCCAGGGCGTGGCCGAGCGCTACTCGATCCCGCTCGAGGCCTACGCCGACCGGGCGTTCGAGGCCAAGGCGATGCCGACGCTGGCCATGGGCTGCGGGGTCTTTCTCCAGTCCGACATCGTGAACCAGCAGCGCAAGGGCTGGGCCGCCGAGGAGATCATGGCCGCGCTGGCCGCGGTGCTGCCCATCAACGTGTGGATCTACGCGGGACAGCTGCAAAATCTCAGATCGGTCGGGCGCAAGTTCGTGCTCCAGGGCGGCACGCATCGGAACATGGCGGTGGTCAAGGCGCAGGTGGACTTCATCCGGGGCAAGGTGCCGGAGGCCGAGGTCGTGCTGCATCCCTACTCGGGCGAGGCGGGGGCCATCGGAGCCGCCCTCTGCGCCGCCGACTGGGGGAAGGCCGGCCAGCCGAGCCGCTTCCGCGGCTTCGAGGCGATCGCCGCGCTCACCTACACGAGCACCACCGCGGCCGAAACCGTCTGCAAGTGGTGCCCGATCAACTGCACGCGCACCTTCATCGACGTGCAGCTCCCGGGCGCGCAGGGCCGGCCCTGGAGCAAGCTGCCGCTGGCCGCCGGCTGGGAGCGCGTGATCAGCGGTAACTCCTGCCCGAAGGGGCTGGTCGAGGACGTCAACGAGCTGCGGGTGGTGAAGGCGAAGCTGGAGGAGGTCAAGCGTGAGTACCCTAACGTTGCCGAGATGGTTCGGAAGGACGCGTTCCGCCGCTCCCGCACCGGATCCGAGGCCGTCGCGGGCTAAGCTCCGGATCGGCATCCCGCGCGTCCTGAACCTCTGGTCCACCCACCAGTTCTGGGTGGGGGTGTTCACCGAGCTCGGGGTGGACCCGCGCAACCTCGTCTTCTCCTCCGACACCTCGGAGGAGCAGGGACGCCAGTTCGGCAAGGGCCGGGGCACGGTGGACTGCTGCTATCCGGTGAAGTGCATCGCCGGCCACTACGGCGAGCTGATCTTCGGCCAGCGCGAGAAGGTCGACGTGCTCTTCTCGCCGATGATCTACAACCTGCCGTCGTTCCTCTCCGGCCACGTGGCCCGCACGCTCGCCTGCCCACGGGTGATGGCCGCGCCGGAGAACATCAAGGCCGGCTTCATGAAGGAGCGCGACGTCTTCGCCGAGCAGGGGATCCGCTACGCGGCGCCCTTCGTCTCGCTCGACGAGCCCAAGCTCGTGCCCAAGCAGCTCTGGGAAGGGCTGCGCGACGTGATCCCCGGCCTCACCGCCGAGGAGACCGCGCGGGCGGTGGCGGCGGGCTACCGGGCGCTGACCGAGTTCAACGCCCGCTTGCGGCGCAAGGGCCGGGAGGTCCTCGAGTGGTGCGCGCGCGAGAACCGGGCGTGCCTGATGGTCCTGGCGCGGCCCTACCACATGGACCCCGGCATCGGCCACGAGATCGAGGTGGACCTGCAGGCCTACGGCTACCCGGTGCTGTGGGCGCAGTATTTCCCGATCGACGACGACCTGATGGAGTGGGCCTTCGGCGCGGACATCCGCGCCGGCCACGTCCGATCGGCATTCGATATTCGAGACGTCTGGCCGTCCTCTTATAGCAGCAACACCAACGAGATCCTGTGGGGCGCCAAGGCGGCCGCGCGCATGCCGTGGGTGGCCTGCGTGGTGCGCCTGGCCAGCTACGAGTGCGGCATGGACCAGCCGACCTACACCCCGGTGCAGCAGATCGTCGAGCGCTCCGGCACCCTGTTCTTCTCGTTCCAGGACCTGGACTCGACCAAGCCGGCGGGCTCGGTGAAGATCCGGGTGGAGACCATCACCCATTACCTCGAGAAGTACGCGGCCGGCATCATCGAGAAGAAGAAGGCCGCGATGGGACCGGGCTGCCCGCTCGGGACCCCGGTGGAGGCGCCTCGTCCGGTAGCGCTTTGACACGGCTCTCCGGCCCGCCTACACTCGCCGGAGTGACGGAAATCTCTCGCCGCCGCGGACCCTCCTGCCGCCGCCCCGGGTCGGCCGCCTGATGCGCCGCCGCCGGCTCTTCTGGAAGTACACGACGTTCTTCGTCCTGCTCGTGACCGGCGAGCTCCTGGTCAGCGGGGTCACCGAGCTCTACTTTTCCTATCGGGAGAACCAGGCGGCGCTGGTCACGCTGCAGCGCGAGAAGGCCCTCGCGGCGGCCTCGCGCATCGAGCTCTTCATCGAGGAGATCGAGCGGCAGATGGGCTGGGTGAGCCAGCCCCAGCGTGGCGCGGCCGGCTCGGCGCTCGAGCAGCGCCGCTTCGATTTCTTCCGCCTCCAGCGCCAGGTGCCCGCGATCACCGAGGTGAGCTACATCGACGCGTCGGGCCGGGAGCAGGTGCGCGTCTCCCGCCTGGCCATGGACGCGATCGGCAGCCAGACCGACCTCTCCCGCGATCCCCGCTTCGTGGAGGCGCAGGCCCGGCGCGTCTACCGGGGATCCGTGTACTTCCGGAAGGAGTCCGAGCCCTACATGGCGATCGCGATCGCGGAGGCCGGTCCCGGCGGCCAGCCCGGCGGGGTCACCGCGGCGGAGGTCAACCTCAAGTTCATCTGGGACGTGGTGTCCCAGATCAAGATCGGCAAGGCCGGCCAGGCCTTCGTGGTCGACGGCCAGGGCGTGCTGATCGCGCATCCCGACATCAGCCTGGTCCTGCAGAAGACCGATCTCACCCGGCTCGAGCAGGTGAAGGGCGCGCTGGCCGGCGCGCCCCGGTCCGGCGAGCCGGCGCAGGAAGCGAGCATCGCCCGGAACTTCCGCGACCAGAAGGTGCTGACCGCCCACGCCGCGATCCCCGCGCTCGGCTGGACGGTGTTCGTGGAGCAGCCGCTCGAGGAGGCCTTCGCGCCGCTGACCGCCTCGGTGAAGCGCACCGTGCTCCTGCTCGTCCTGGGCGTCGTGCTCTCGGTGGGAGCGAGCCTCATGCTGGCCCGCACCCTCGCGCGGCCGATCCGGGCCCTGCAGGCCGGCGCGGCGAAGATCGGCGAGGGCCATCTCGGGGACCGCATCGAGGTCCGGACCGGCGACGAGCTGGAGGTCCTGGCCGACCAGTTCAACCGGATGGCGGCTCGGCTCCAGGAGTCGTACGCGGGCCTCGAGCGGAAGGTCGAGGAGCGCACCCGTGACCTGACCGAGACCCTGGAGCAGCAGACCGCCACCGCCGAGATCCTGCGCGCCATCAGCAGCTCGCCGACCGATCTCCAGCCGATCCTCGACGCGGTGGCCCAGAACGCGGGCCGGGTCTGCGACGCGACCGACTGCCTGGTGCTCCGGGTCGACGGCGCGTTCCTGCAGCTGGTGGCGAACTATGGCGAGATGCGGGGCCGGCCGACGCGCATCGAGATCAGTCCCGACTGGGTGGCCGGTCGGGCGGTGCTGGAGCGGCGGACCATCCACGTGCCGGACCTGACCGCCGAGCTCGAAGAATACCCGCGATCCCGCTCGTTGCAGGAGCGCGCCGGCAATCGGACCACCCTGGTGACGCCGATCCTCCGCGAGGGCATTCCGATCGGCGTCATCGTGATCCGGCGCCAGGAGGTGCGACCGTTCACCGACAAGCAGATCGCGCTGCTGCAGACCTTCGCGGACCAGGCGGTGATCGCGATCGAGAACGTCCGCCTGTTCCAGGAGCTCCAGGCGCGCACCCATGATCTCTCCCAGTCGCTCGAGGAGACCGGCGCGCTGAGCGACGTCATCCTGGCGGTCAGCTCCTCGCTCGACCTGCGCGAGATCCTCGACACGGTGGCCCGCCGCGCGATCGCGCTCTCCGGCGCGGACGGCTGCGGGATCTTCGAGCTGAGCCCCGCCCGCCAGGCCTTCGACGTGGTGGTGAGCCAGGGGCTCAGCCGGGCGTTCGTGAGCGACGTGCAGGCCCTGTCGGTGGGCGTCGACCACGGCACGATCAGTCAGGCCACCGCGGCGGGCCAGCCGGTGCAGATTCCCGACATCGAGCAGGCGCACGACTATCCGTTCCGCGCGCACTTCCTCCGTGAGGGCCTCCACTCCGTGCTGACGGTGCCCATGGGGGGTGGCGACGTCGCCCGCGGCATCGTGGTCGTGCGGCGCCAGCCGGGCGAGTTCGACGAGCGCATCGTGAGCCTCATGACCGCCCTGGCCAACCAGTCGAAGGTGGCCATCGCCAACGCCCACCTCTTCCGCGAGATCGAGGAGAAGGGGCGGCTCCTCGAGGAGGCCAACCAGCACAAGTCGGAGTTCCTCGCCAACATGTCGCACGAGTTGCGCACGCCGCTCAACGCGATCATCGGGTTCTCGGAGGTGCTGCTCCAGCGGATGTTCGGCGACCTGAACCCCAAGCAGGAGGAGTACCTCCAGGACGTGCTGTCCTCCGGCCGCCACCTGCTGTCGCTGATCAACGACATCCTCGATCTCTCCAAGGTGGAAGCGGGCCGGATGGATCTGGAGCTGGCGCGCTTCGACCTGCCCCAGGCGATGCAGGACACCCTGGTCCTGGTACGGGAGCGGGCCGCGCGGCACGGCATCGACCTCCAGGTCGACGTGGACGGCGGCCTCGGACCGTTCGTCGCCGACGAGCGGAAGCTCAAGCAGGTCCTGCTGAACCTGCTGTCCAACGCGGTCAAGTTCACCCCGGAGGGAGGCCGGATCGACGTGCGCGCGATCCCCACCGCGGGCGCCGTCGAGATCTCGGTGGCCGACACCGGCATCGGCATCGCTCCCGAGAACCAGGAGCTGATCTTCGAGGAGTTCCGCCAGGTGGGGGGCGACTACGCCCACAAGCGTGAAGGGACCGGCCTCGGCCTGACGCTCGCCCGCAAGCTCGTGGAGCTGCACGGCGGCCGCATCTGGGTCAAGAGCCAGCCCGGGCTCGGCTCCACCTTCACCTTCTCCATTCCGGAGCGGCCATGGCCGGCGAGCTGATCCTCATCATCGAGGACAACGAGAAGAACCGGAGGCTGGAGCGCGACATCCTCCAGTTCCACGGCTACCGGACCGCGGAGGCCGAGAACGGCGAGGACGGGGTGCGCCTGGCGCAGGAGACGCCGCCCGCCCTGATCCTCATGGACATCCAGCTCCCGCGCATGAGCGGGATCGAGGCCTTGCGCATCCTGCGCGCCGACGCCCGCACGCGGGCCGTTCCGGTGATCGCGGTGACCGCCTCCGCGATGAGCCAGGACCGGCAGAAGATCATGGCCGCCGGCTTCGACGGCTACCACGCCAAGCCGATCGACGTGACCCAGTTCGTGATCGCGGTGCGGGAAATGCTGGACCGCGCGCCGCGGCGCGGGAGCGCGTCGTGAACCGGCCGGCGCGCATCCTGGTGGTGGACGACACCCCGGTGAACGTGAAGCTGCTCGCCGATCTCCTCCGCGGCAACGGCTACGACGTGGTCACCGCGCCGTCGGGCGCGGCGGCTCTCGAGCGCGTCAAGCAGGACCAGCCGGATCTGGTCCTGCTCGACGTCGTGATGCCGGAGATGAGCGGCTACGAGGCGTGCCGGCGGCTCCGCGCCGACGAGGCGATGCGGCTCCTGCCCATCGTCATGGTCACCGCGCTCGATCCGGGCGAGGAGCGCGTCAAGGGCATCGAGGCCGGCGCCGACGACTTCCTCACCAAGCCCATCAACCAGCCCGAGCTGCTGGCGCGGGTGCGCTCGCTGCTGCGCATCAAGGCCCTGCACGACGAGCTGGGCGACCTCAACCGGACGCTGGAGGAGCGGGTGCGCGAGCAGGTGACGCAGCTCGAGCGGCTGGGCCGGCTGCGCCGCTTCTTCTCGCCCCAGCTCGCCGAGCTGATCGTGGCCGGGGACACCGCCGACCCGCTCCAGAGCCACCGACGGGAGATCACGGTGGTCTTCCTCGACCTGCGCGGCTTCACCGCCTTCGCGGAGACCGCCGAGCCGGAAGAGGTGATGGTGGTGCTGCACGAGTACCACGCGGAGATGGGCCGGCTGATCCTGGCCGCGGAGGGCACGCTCGAGCGCTTCACCGGCGACGGCATGATGATCTTCTTCAACGATCCGGTGCCGGTGCCGGATCCGGCCGCGCGCGCGGTCCGCATGGCGGTGGCGATGCGGGAGCGCGTCGCGGCCCTGACCGAGACGTGGCGCCGGCGCGGTTTCGACCTCGACTTCGGGATCGGGATCGCCCAGGGCTACGCCACCATCGGGACCATCGGCTTCGAGGGTCGCTAGGACTACGGCGCGATCGGCACCGTCACCAACCTGGCCGCGCGGCTCTGCGGCGCGGCCAAGCCGGGTCAGATCCTGCTCTCCCAGCGGGTGGCGGGGAGCGTGGAAGCGATCGCGAAGGCCGAGCCGGTGGGCGACCTCACCCTCAAGGGGTTCCAGCGGCCGGTCAAGGCCTTCAACCTGATGCGCCTCGAGGAGCGCGTCGGATGAACGTCTGCGTGGTCGGCGCCGGCGCGATCGGCATCTTCATCGGCACCCATCTCGCTCGCAGCGGCTGCGACGTGTCGGCGGTGGCGCGCGGGGCCACCGCCGCCGCGCTCCGCGCGCACGGGTTCCGCTTCCGGCAGGGCGACGACCTGCTCACCGCGCCGGTCCAGGTCGCCGAGGACGGGGGCAAGCTCGGCCCGCAGGCGCTGGTCGTCCTGGCGGTGAAGGGTCCGGCGCTCCGGGAGGTCGCCCCGAAGGTCACGCCGCTGCTCGGGCCCGAGGCCATGGTGCTGACCCTGATGCACGGACGGCCGTGGTGGTTCTTCCACGGCCTGGGCGGAGCCCACGAGGGCGCCGCGGTGCGCGCGGTGGATCCCGACGGCCGTGTCGCGGCCGCGATTCCGGCGCGCCACGTGGTGGGGTGCGTGGTGCACGCGACCTGCTCGGTGCTCGAGCCCGGCCTCGTGCGCCACGGCTTCGGCCGGGAGCTGATCATCGGCGAGCCGAGCGGCGCGCCCTCGCCGCGGGTGGGGATGCTCGCGGAGCGCCTGGGGGCCGCGGGCTTCGAGACCACGGTCTCGAAGCGCATCCAGAACGACGTCTGGTACAAGCTGTGGGGCAACATGACCATGAACCCGATGTCGGCCTTGACCGGCGCCACCAGCGACCGGCTGCTCGACGATCCGCTGCTCGACCGCTTCACGCTGTCGATCATGGCGGAGGCCGCGGCCATCGGCGAGCGGATCGGCTGCCCGATCCGCCAGAGCGGAGAAGAGCGGAACGCGGTGACGCGCAAGCTCGGCGCCTTCAAGACCTCGATGCTCCAGGACGTGGAGG
>JACXTT010014411.1_pt1 | contig 10339 bp, 9 predicted proteins | sample 9270951 | NCBI WGS metagenome assembly JACXTT01 (sample SAMN15532306, study PRJNA645909) | rock metagenome | isolation source: weathered quartz diorite | place: Puerto Rico | collected 2017-06-21
CATGGCCGAAGAAGACCCCGACCCAGCGAAGCTTGGACGGGGCACCCTCGAAATGGTTGAGATGGGATAGGCCGGGCCACCCGCCATACCAATGATTTCTGGCGGGATTACCGATCCATGCAGCAAAACGGTGTTCGATTCTGCGAACAGCCACGCGAAGAGCGTTATGGGACGGTGGTGGTATTCGAGGATTTGTATGGAAATAGGTGGGATTTGTTGCAATTAAAGTGATTGAGTGCGTCGCCCAGCATCGCTCTATGCTCTTTGGGCGGAAATTCTCGAAACGGTTTTCAAACGACGGTTCGTTAACATTCCAAACTTCTCATCCTTACCTTCTAGCAAATCACGTAGCTATAGCGCAGCGAGCGAATGGCCTCTACGGCGGATTACCCGTGCGCCTGATTGCCTCGTCGAGATCGAAACCGTGCGAGTAGTATCGCATTCCGCTCTTGAGCTTCTGCAGCGCTGAGGGAAATGCATAGAAACTGGGGTTGACACGTAATCGAACTGCACTTCGGTCCATCCAGGCTTTCATCCGATTCCACCAGCGTTGTGTCTGTGCCGGTGCTGGCCGAAAATGGCTGCCCGTCCATTGAAAGACGGAGACCACGAGCGTGTCCTCCTGAGTAAGCCAGAAAGTATTGAGTTCCTGAAGCGTAGCGCGTTCCTGTTCTGTATATGGCCGATGCCGCGTCCATAGCTCAAGTCGAATCCAGGGATGGCATCCGGGGCCGAAAGTATTGATCCCCGTCCATCCACTCCATGGATCCACAATCGGGGGATAGGGAGGAGGACTGTTTGGGCCTATCAAAGGCCACATAGGCGCAGAGTCGCGCTTGATCTCAATCAGAGGCAATGGGCCCGCAGGTACATGCCACAGGCTTAGCAATCCATCGGTTAGGGCGGCTAACGTTCGAACTGCTTTCCAGCGCGAGGACCTCCCATGGCTCTCCTCAGGTTCGGCGTCTTCGAGAATATACGCATCGCCCCAGCGTTGTCGGGCATTTCTGTCGCCCGGCAGATCGTCTGGCACGATGAACGCAATCTCCGGATCTCGGTTCAGGCGATCCAAGAGAAGATTCAAATCCTGCTCGTCGATGAAGAAGGTAAGAGATGGCATTCTGGTCCCGATATCATTGCAGCGAGCAGCTCAAACGGTAAAGCGCAACTCCGTAGCCGCCACACGTCTCGAAAACGCGAGACATCGGGCAGCCGGCACTCTTCATCATTGCAAAGCCTCAGTCCTAGAGCCTACTCCGCGGTTCGCGGCCTTCGACGACGAGACCATCCAACAAGCCAGTGTGCGGTTCGCTGAGGCACTTGGAAAGTTCACTGACGCGTTTTTGGCTGCGTGATCTCCGCATTTCCATAGTGCCTGCCGATCCCGCCGTTGCGGATGAAGTCAGCCATCATCTGAAAATAGCCGGGTGCAAAGCGGGTCGAGATGCGTTCACCTTTCGCATTTAACTCATACTCCGTCATCCCATGCTCGGCCCCAGGATAGACAGCGAGCGTGTAGCCCTTGCCGTCCGCGATCAGTGACTTTATGCGCTTGGCTGTTTCGGCACTGGGCGCTTCCAGATCGTCGCCGCAGAGCACCCACAGTTGCGGCGTGGTGGAGGCGCGCAGGGCGGGCATCGGCTCATAGCGAAACGGCGTGCTTTGCAAACCAAACTCTGCAATTGCGTCGATGACCTGCTTCTGATTGAGCGGCATGATGAAGAACAAGAAATCGCCATGCACATCCTTGTACCATGGCTCAGACTCGTATTTTCGGCGCAAGGCATCGAATGTCTCATAGCCTGCTTTGCCGCCGGTCTCGACCACGTGCTCGCCAGCACGCGCCAACTCCAAAGCTTTGGCAGTATCCGCGGCGGAGTGATGGTGGAAATACATGTCCAGTGCGACGCTCTCCTGATCTTCTTCCAGCACCGTGACCGCCAGGCCAAAGCTCACAATTGCGAAATCCACAGGTGCGCGGTTCGCCGCCAATGGCACTACCCATCCGCCTTCGCTGCCGCCCTGATAGCCGATGCGTCCCAGCCTTGCACCAGCGAGACGTTTGGCTTCTTTCATCGCGGCGATGGCATCGGTAGCGAGGACGTTGAAATCCTGCGTGTACGCGCCGCCAGACACACCGGTGCCCCGCTTGTCATAGACGAACGCACCAATACCTTGCGCGGGAAACATCCGCTGCAAGGCATAAGTGTCGAGAGCGGAATCGTGCTCGGAACCGTGCACCAGGACGACCACAGGTATCTTTCCGCTTCCTTTCGGCAGCACCAGCCTGCCGATGAGCTTCACGCCATCGCTCTCGAACGTGGTATTGGTCACATCGAATGCGATGCGCCTGCCAGCTTCCTTTCCGAATGTTATCTCGCCTTTCTCACAATCAGAAAACGACACGGTGTTGCCATCGGGACGATCGGTCCAACCATAAGTGCTTGACCACGTGCCGTTCTTCTGCGGATGAAGCTGCCCTCGCTCGCCGGTGAACATCAGCCAGCGCAGCGTATCGTCATCGTACGGCGCGATATCGACCGTTCTGCCGTCGTTCAGGCGATATGAGCCGACATGACACTCCTTCGTTGTATCGGCTGCTGCGTGCACTGAAAACAACAGCCATGCTCCGAAGAATGCGATAGCGGCGGCAAATTTTACGTTCACGGTCTACCCTCAACTTTAATGACATATTGTTGCTGAGCACCTAAAACCTGAGTCGTAGAACTTAAGATACGCATCGCTGGTCCGGCGAGTTCCATGAAGACAATCTCAAGTCGCTACCTTGTACCCATCATCCGGCGGGTGGCCCAGCCTAGCGCATTCTCAACTCTTCGAGGGTGCCCCGTCCAAGCTTCGCTTGGGTGGGTCTTTTTGGGAAGACTGGGCACCGCGATGCTGAGTCCCGGATTCCTTGTCTACTATATCTATCAGCTAACCGACCAGCTCATAACTGCTTAATTCTATTCCAAATGCATTCCTTGACAAAGATCCAGCCAACTAACTAACATCACCACACCGCCGACAGTCCTTAGTAAGATCGCGCTCCCACCCCGCGATCCGCCGCCGCCCAGAACCGAGAGGTCCGCCTCCACGCTAAGTAGTTTGCATTCAAGATTATAGATGTAAGCTCTTTGACATCAATATTTTGGCTCGAAACCATAGCCCAACCCGATGATTCCAAAAAGACCACCGGGGAGGGGTGCAGTGAGAGGAGCGGAAGGAAACGGCCTTCGGCGTTTGGGTTGTCCACGGGACCCAACACCTGTGACCCGTGACCCGCCCGAAGAGAAAAGCCAGCAGCCAGAAGCCGGTAACTAAAAGCTAAGAGTAGGAAGCCAGAAAGTGGCAGCCAGATGCGAACGACCAACGACCACAGGAGTTACAAAGTGTCCCTATATCCAGAATCCATCGCCCGTTGCCAGCATCTCAAAGTCAACGGCACCCAGTGCGGATCGCCCGCACTGCGCAAGCAACGTTTCTGTTACTTTCACAAGGACTGGCGCCAGAAGCGCTTCCAGATCAACGTCAGCATCCGGCGCAAGCAAGGAGCAGTCACCCTCCCCGTCCTCGAGGACGCCAACTCCATCCAGGTTGCACTCATGCAAGTCATGCGCCTTCTTCTTACCGCTCAGATCGAGCACCGCACCGCCGGCCTTCTTCTATACGCATTGCAGACCGCATCCGCAAATCTAGCCCGCACCACCTTCGAACCCAAATTGCCCACGCAAGTAGTAATCGACCGCGCCACCATATCCCGTCGTCCCATCGGAGCCACCGCCTGGACCACCGCCAAAGATCGCGAATACGACGATCAGGACGAGCCCAAACAGGACATCCAGACAGAATCTCTAGCCAAGATCCTCCTGGAAAGAATGGGCCTGGCCAACGTCAAGCCGATAGCGCAACCAGAATACGAAGGCGACGACGAAGTCTTAACCGACCCGGCTGTAGGCGACGGCATACGGGGTGAAATTTGAAGCTTGCACCCCAGGTTTCCCCTAATTGGTCTTTAGCGCAAAGGCGGGGAGAAGTCAGTCAGGGCGAGATAGGTGGAGTCAATGTTTTCGGCCAGTTTGCCGTTCGCTTCGGATTTCTCCTTGACACTTTTCCACTCCGGGTCGTCCTGGAAGGATTTCCAGTTAGCGGCTGCCTCTTCACGGCTGGGATGCTGGAGGATGTAGATCAGGGTGTTGCTCTTTTGTGGCTCGTCGATGGGCGTCCAGAAAGCGACGGTTTTCATTCCGTGCCGGTCAAACAGCTTGACGGTGTGGTCGCGGAAGCGCGCCAGCAATTCTGCTAACTTGCCCGAGGCCGCGTGATAGATCCGGAGCTCGTAGACCACCTTCGAGGATTGCATTGGATTATCCTTCTCTTGCTGCGCAGCGGCCCACAGGAATGCTGGAAGAAATGTCGCCGCCTGGAGCAATGTGCGTCGTTTCATGGCGGGCATTTTAGCAGAGGGGGTGATGTCAGCCGCTTCAGCGTCTGGTTAGGCTGATCTTTTCGAAATGAGTCGTCGAAGGACATGGCCTTTCCACATCCACAATCCCGTAAGGACCATTCCAGGAAGGAAGACATACCGAGTTGGGGGGGCATAGTCTGGAAGTTTTTCAAACGGACTATAGATATAACCGAGTATCGGAATGCTAAAGACGAGGTGAATCCAGCGAAAAATCGAACGTTTGGTGGCATCTTTCATGATTGGTGCGATCCTCCTCGATTCACGACTCTTGAGCCGCCTTAGGCGGCCAGTTGGGCGTTTCAATACCGAACTGCTTGGCGTACTCCGCGTTCAATCGCTGCCAGCCGGGGAACTTCATGGCCTCGGGGCCGACGATGCGTCCGATGGGAGTTCCGCTGAGAAGGTGATCCAGAACATCGAAACAAATGTGCCACCCGGCAGCACCCATTGCGATGAAGCGGTGACCGATGTTGGTCCACAGCGTCAGACGCGTGCCGCCACCAAAGGCTTCGAGTTCCCACCGCATATCGAAGTCACCCCACTTGTACTCAAGCGCCTTGGGAGCGTCGGCTCGCGTCACTCTTGTTTCCAGCGGCGTGGGCGCTCCCACCCAGGTGAGCTTCACCGTTCCAACCGTACCCAGGCTCCCATCGACGTCGAAGGGTGCCCACTCGCGCAGATGCGCCGGGTCGGTAAGCGCCTGCCAGACTTTTTCCGGCGAGTGGCGCAGTTCTCTGACGAGAATGAGCGTCCACTTGTCTTCGTCGTTATCGTTTTGTCCCCGGTCCTTTCGTATCTGCGCCCCGCTGGCCGGACCGGGTGTGTACTGCTCGCGATCGGTCATCTTCTTTTCCTTGTCTTCCTTTTCGTTGGTGTTGATTGATCACTATCCATGCGGTCGAGGTGGCGTTCGAGAGCATCTACGTGAGCGGACCAGAAGCGACGGAACTGAGCCAGCCAGGCATCCAGCTCCTGAAGTGGTTCAGGTTTCAGCCGGTAGAGACGGCGCTGTGCGTCCACCGTGGATTCTACGAAACCGGCCTCTCGCAGCACTCGCAGGTGTTTTGACACGGTCGGCTGCGGCATACGAAGTTCACGCTCGATCTCTCCAACCGACTGTTGTGACGAGACCAGGAGGCTCAATATCGCGCGGCGGTTCGGCTCCGCAATGATTTCGAACACAGATTCCACTCTCTTCATATACCCCATAGAGCATATACGTGTCAAGGTATATTCAGCGGCGACTTTTGTCGCTCCGAGCTGCCACGTCCGCGGCGAATGCGATTTTTGTGATTTTGAAGTGGACACGACGCAAGCAGGGGCAAAAGTCGAACCGAAAACAGTGCAGGGCATCCTGCGTCACGAGCGCGTTTATCGAGACCAATCCGACGGACGAACCGATAACTTCCAGCGCCCGTCATCCGACCGGGAACCATCGCGATTTTGCCGCGCGGTCTATTTCTTGGAATGCTCGTTCCAGGAAGTTTAGACGAGCGACGTGCTTTTGGTACAACCTTGGTCTACTTTCACAACCGAATTCGGGCTAGGTGCTCGAAAGGCTGTGTCGTCTGGTTTGATACTGGGGGATACGCTCAAAAGTAGCCACGTTTCATATGGATACGCCTGGATACGCCTCATGGTTGTCCGGCCATCTTCATTCGTGTCTGGTAATCTTGCAGGCTGGTTTTCTTTTCCTCTGACGGAGTCGAACTCGATACCAGGGTGAACGAAAAGGTGGCGCCCTGTCCAACTTTGCTTTCCGCCCATACTCGCCCGCCGTGCCGCTCTACAACGCGGCGCACTGTGGCTAGCCCAATTCCAGTGCCAGGGAAGTCCACGTCCCTGTGCATTCTCTGGAAAGGGGCAAATAACTTGTCTGCATAGGCCATATCGAAGCCGGCTCCGTTGTCCCGCACAAAATAAGTCATGATTGCCTGCTTGGGCGAGGTGCCGACCTCAATCCGTGCGTGCGGTTCTTTGCGGGTAAATTTCCAAGCGTTTCCCATGAGATTGTCTAGCAGTACGCGTGTGAGGTTTGGATCCGCCTCGGCCACAAGGCCATCCTCGATGACGAAATTTACATGCCGCTTCGGTTCCGATTGTTGTAGCTCCCCAGTGATGGCGCGCGCCATTTGCGAAAGGTCGACCAATTCACAATTCAATTGTGCTCGATCCAACCTTGAGAGCTGGAGGAGGGCTTCCACTAGGTTTCCCATGCGTATGGCTGCCTCTCGTACCTTGCCCAGGTATTCCTGAGCTTTCGGAGGCAACTGGCCGGAGAAATCCTCCAGGAGCATCTGGGTGAATCCGTGAAGGGCGCGCACTGGGGCGCGCAAGTCGTGAGAGACCGAGTACGTGAACGTCTCGAGTTCACGGTTTTTTCTCTCCAGTTCATCCATTAGGGATGCACGTGTCTCGGCAATTTCTTGAGACGCCTTGGCTTCCGCCACTTCAAGTTCTTTCGCCAGCAGCTTCTCGTGGATCGAATGGTTTTCGTCCTCAAACTGCTTGCGGCGAAGTTGCGCCCGTACCCGCGCTTTCAATACCTTGAAGTCACTGGACTTCGGAACATAGTCGTCTGCTCCCGCGTTGATGCCCTCGACAAGCGCTTGTGCCTCTTCCACAGCCGTCAGAATCACCAGCGGAATCTGACGCCATATCGCCCTCTTCTTAATGATCTGGCAGGTTTCTTTGCCAGAGAGATCGGGCATCAAGAGGTCCAAGAGGATGCAGTCGACCGATTGAACTTCGAGGAGCTCAAGCGCTTCTTTTCCGGAGCCAGCAAGAATCACGTCGTAACCTTCTTCTCGCAGTTCGTCCGCCAGCCCATGCAAGTAGGTGGCGCTGTCGTCAACCGTCAGGATCCTCTTGGGGCCGAGGAGCGTCGAACCGCCGGTCTCAACTATGGCCGGCTGCCGCTCTGTACGCAACAGCGCCGCGATTCGGGCGATGATTACGTCGACGTTCTCGTCCTTCCGCACATAGGCGTCCGCACCCGCATCCAGCGTACGCAGCTCGTCGCCAGGGTTTTCCGATCCAGTCAGTAACAGACAAGGCGTGTCGCGCAGGATGACATCCTGTTTCAGACGGCGTATCACCGTGGCTCCATCCATGTCGCCGGGCAATACTCCGTCGACGATGACCGCGAGAGGCCGAATGGCAACCGCCGTCTGCAGGCCCTCTTCACCGGTTTCAGCGGTCAGAACCTGGTAGCCGGCATTTTCAAGCACCACCTTGAACTCATTGCGGAAGGTCGCACTGTCATCGATGAGCAACACGCTTCGTCCGAATTGCGTGCCTTGATGATGTTCTAAGCCGCCGATCAGTTGGCGGGCGCGAGCGACTACATGGCCAGAATCGTAGGGTTTTCCCACATAGTCATCAGCTCCCGTTTTCAGGCCCCGCACGCGTTCGTGCACCTCTCCCTCCATAGAGAGCAAAATCACCGGAATCGCCGCACTGGCGGGCGTATGCTTGATCTCCGCCAGCAGTTCGATCCCATCGCCATCCGGCAACATGACGTCTAAAACGATGAGAGAAAACGCCTGCTGGATCAGAGCGCTGCGCGCGCTCGCCAAACTCTCACATGCAGTTGTGGCAAAACCACACGCCTCAAAAGCCTCTCGCAGATCCATCCTCACGGTCAGGCTATCGTCCACGATGAGAACGGCGGGCTTCATGCTTTGCTCCATTGACTGCGGCCGGCTAAGACCAGCAATGCCGGGGAGAACTCAGCCAAGCCAAGCACCCGTTCGGCGGCTCCCAGGTGAATTGCCTCCTGCGGCATTCCGAACACGATCGACGTGGCTTGGTCCTGCGCTAGGGTCCGGCCCCCTGCCTGGCGGATAGAAAGAAGACCGGTCGCGCCATCTTTGCCCATTCCCGTTAGCAGACAAGCGATGGTTTGTTTGCCTATCTCTTGGGCCAGAGATTCGAAAAGAACGTCAATAGAAGGTCTGCACGAATGGCGTTCTGGATCCGATGTCAACCGCAGACGGCCCTGACAAACCACCAGATGGCGGTCGGGTGGCGCGAGGAGCACCCTCCCGTGTCCGACTGTCGGCAAAGGCTCTCCGTCGGTCGCGTAGCTTACGCGAAGAGGAGATTGGCTGTCCAACCACTCTACAAAAAACGCACTGAACGCTTGTCCGATGTGAATCATCAACAGGATCGGAAACGGGAACGAGGGCGGAAGGTTTTGCAGGATTTGCAGGCAGGCTGCTGGCCCTCCAGTTGAAGCACCGATGGCCACGAGCCGATAGGTATCCGGCTCGATCCTTTCCGAAGCGATTGGAACTAGGCGGGGGACTGTGGACAATCCATTGGAAAGACGAGCCCGCAGATGCGTGATCACTTTGACATGAGAAATCAGTTTGACCCTGGAGAGGAACGTCTCTTCCCAAACACCAGGAGCATGCCCATTCGGTTTCTCGAGAACATCGAGTGCACCGGCTGCTAATGCTTCGTAAGTCTTGAATAGCTCTCCGCGATTCGTCGAGGAGGACACAATGAGAATCGGAGTCGGGCAATACGCCATGATGTACTCAGTAGCGGCGAGGCCGCTCATCACGGGAAGCATCATGTCGAGCGTCACGATGTCGGGCCGCAACTTCTGGCAGAACTCGATACCAGTCTTCCCGTCTGCTGCCTCGCCCACTACCTCCATCTGCGGGTCGGCACTGAGCACTTCGACCAGCCGTTTACGGACCGTCAGAGAGTCTTCGACGACGAGTACACGCACCGTTCCCATGATCTACTCCGTCAGCTTCCGGATGGTTTGCAAAAAATATCCCTGGTCGAACTCGCTCTTCACGATGTAGGCGGAGGCTCCCACTTCTTCTCCGCGACGCTTATCCTCTGGAGAACACCGCGAAGTCACCAAAATCGCCGGGACCTTGCACAGCACAGGATCCTGCCGCGTTCGCGAGATGAACTGAAAGCCATCCATGCCCGGCATTTCGACATCCACGAGAAACAAGCTGTAGGGACGGGTGCGGGCTATTTCCAGGGCTTCCTCTGCCGATGTCGCGAGTTCAACGCTATGTCCGTCCGACTCGAGCAGGCCTTGCTCGACCATCCGTGTGGTCAACGAGTCGTCCACAATGAGAATGGGTGCATGTTGAACCTCGGCTCTTGGGATGGGCTTTCCCTGGCTTCTTTGGGCAGCCATTACAAGCCCCGCGGGATCGAGCACTAACAACGGTTTCCCATCGGCATCGACGGACCCGCCAGCTACCGTGGGCGCGGCCCCAGCCAGCGCTGGCAGCGAACGTACCAGTACGGTGCCCGTTCCGCGCAACTCTCCCACACCGATAGCTGCCAGCGCAGGGCCAGCGCTCACGATTACCGCGGACCTGCGTTCGCTGCGACTAACGGAAGAGGCTGCGCGGCCAAGCGCTTGCGACAGTGACAAGAACGGGACCGCTTGCCCTTGATAGGGGATCGATTCTCGGTCGCCCGAAGTCACGATTCCGTGATCAGGAACCCGGAGGACTTCGCGCACGCAATCCAGTGGGATGGAAGCCACCACACCAGCCGAATCAACCATCAGAGCAGCTACGGATGTCATGGAAACGGGCACGCGGATTTCGACACTCGTGCCGGCATCCGGTGCGGTCTCGACCGAGATCTCGCCTTTCAGGCGTCTCACTACATCGCGGACGACGTCAAGACCGATTCCACGTCCTGAAATTCCCGTCACCGTGCCCGTTGTACTTACACCGCCTCGAAGAATCAGGTCGATAGCCTCGTCAAGTCCGAGAGACTTTGCTTCGGAGGCTGCAATGATTCCTTTGTTTACTGCTGCACGCCGGATCGCTTCTACATCAATGCCTCGACCATCGTCTCGGCAGACAAAGGCGACACGACTGCCTC
>JACXTT010014412.1_pt1 | contig 10339 bp, 8 predicted proteins | sample 9270951 | NCBI WGS metagenome assembly JACXTT01 (sample SAMN15532306, study PRJNA645909) | rock metagenome | isolation source: weathered quartz diorite | place: Puerto Rico | collected 2017-06-21
CACGCGGAGATGAGAGTGGGAGAGGAATTGCATTTGGCCGGGTCGACGACGTAGTTGTTGGCGTCGTGGGTGACGGCGTCGACCGGGCAGGTGTGCTCGCAGGTGTTGCACCGGATGCAGATTTCCGGGTCGATCACGTGCTGCTTGCTGAAGGAACGAGCGGTGGTCCCGGCCTGCGCCGTCGGATGGATTGCGTCCGTCATGTTTTCTGCCGCCTTTGATCGATCTCGGCGCTGCCGGAATGCGGGCTTCGGTGCGCCACAGCCATTCCGGCAAAGGAATTATAATGCCGATTGGAGACATGCATTATAATGCATTGATATGAGGTTTGGCAAGTGATTTTTGGGGTTGCCAGTCTGCGGGGAATATGCACAATAATGCATGTTGGAGGGTGCGGTGCCTCCGGCGTCTTATTCGCAACGACAACAAACCGCAGCGGGATGAAGATGGCCCAAGGATCAGAAGCAGCCGCCTCGAGGCAGGCGATCAGCGCGCCCGGCGAAGCCATTCCGCGCGATTATAATTTTGCCGCTGACATCCTCGCGCGAAATCTCAATGCCGGCCGCGGGCGAAAGCCCGCCTTTGTCGACTCGCGCGGCACCTGGACCTACGGCCAACTGGCGGAGCGGGTGGGGAAGTTCGCGGGCGTCTTGCGTTCGCTCGGCGTGCGCCGCGAGGAGCGGGTGCTGATGTGCCTCCTCGACACCATCGACTGGCCGACTGCTTTCCTCGGCTGTCTCAAGGCGGGTGTGGTCGCGGTGCCGGTCAACACGCTGATGACCGAGGACGACTACCGCTTCATGCTGGCCGACAGCCGCGCTCGCGTCCTGGTCGTGTCGGATGCGCTCTACCCGCGCTTTCAGAAGCTGATCGAGGAGTCACCCGATCTCGAGCACGTCATCGTCTCCGGCGACAACAACCATGGCCTGAAGTCGTTCGAAGAGCTGATAGATAAGGCCAAGGTCTGCACTGAAGTGGCGCCGACGGTGCGCGACGACATCGCGTTCTGGCTCTACACCTCGGGCTCGACCGGCAAGCCCAAGGGCGCTGTGCATTGCCACGCCGATCTCAAGCTGACCGACGACCTCTATGGCGGGCCGTTTCTCAACATCACCGAGAACGACGTCTGCTATTCGGTGGCCAAGCTGTTCTTTGCCTACGGCCTCGGCAACGCGCTGACCTTTCCGATGTCGGTCGGCGCCTGCACGGTGCTGCTGGCCGACCGGCCAACACCTGACGGCGTCGCAGCGCTGCTGCGCCGCCATCCGGTCACGGTGTTCTACGCCGTGCCGACCTTCTACGCGGCGTTCCTCGCGAGCTCTGCGGCGCCGTCGCGCGCAGAGGTGAAATTCCGCTGCTGCGTGTCGGCCGGCGAGGCGCTGCCGCCGGACGTCGGTAAGCGCTGGGTCGAGCGCTACGGGATCGATATCCTCGACGGCATCGGCTCGACCGAGATGCTGCACATCTTCCTGTCGAACCGCGCCGGCCAGGTGAGGTACGGCACAACCGGCAAGCCCGTGCCGGGCTACGAATGCAAGCTCATCGGCGAGGACGGACTGCCGGTGAAGCCGGGCGAGATGGGCGAGTTGCTCATCAAGGGGCCCACCTCGGCGATCATGTACTGGAACAACCGCACGCAGTCCTGCGCGACCTTCCTCGGGCCCTGGACCCGCTCCGGCGACAAGTACATGCAGGACGAGCAGGGCTATTTCGTCTACTGCGGCCGGCACGACGACATGCTGAAGGTCTCGGGGCTTTACGTCTCGCCTTTCGAGGTCGAGGGCGCGCTTGCCACCCATCCGGACGTGCTGGAAGCAGCTGTGGTGGCGTGGCCGGACGCGGATGCGCTGATCAAGCCCAAGGCCTTTGTGGTGCTGAAGGATCAGACCAAAGTCGCAGACGCTCAGGCTCGTGACGCGATGTCGCGGGCGCTCCAGGAGCATGTCAAAACGCGGCTTGCGCCCTTCAAATACCCGCGCTGGATCGAGTTTCGGCCGGATCTGCCCAAGACCGCCACCGGCAAGATCCAGCGCTTCAAATTGCGCGGCGAGGCGGCGCCGCGCTAAGGTTTCCGCCAACAGGTCCTTTTGGAGGGGGTTGTGTCCATGAAACGTGCATTCCTCGCTTCCGGCGCCCTCGCGGCGCTGGCGCTTGCCGCGGCTCCGGTCACGGCGCAGCAGAAGACGATCAAGATCGGCTTTGTCTCGACCTTCAGCGGTCCGGTTGCCGCCATCGGCAACGACATGCGCAACTCGTTCGAGCTCGGGCTCGATCATGCCGGCCGCAAGCTCGGGGGCCTGCCGGTCGACGTCATCTACGAGGACGACCAGATCAAGCCGGAAGTCGGCGTGCAGAAGACCCAGAAGCTGATCGAATCCGACAAGGTCGATTTCATCGTCGGCTATATTTGGTCGAACGTGCTGCTCGCCTCGCTCAAGCCGGTGGTCGACTCCAAGACCTTCACCATCGTCACCAATGCCGGCGCCTCGCAGCTCTCCGGCGAGCTCTGCTCGCCTTATGTGTTCTCGACCTCGTGGAACAACGACCAGACGCCTCAGGCGATCGGCCTTTACATGAACCAAAAGAACGTCAAGACGGCGTTCCTGATCGGGCCGAATTACGCGGCCGGCAAGGATATGCTGGAGGGCGTCGCCGCCACCTTCAAAGGCCAGATCGTCGGCCGCGAGCTGACCCGCTGGCCCGATCAGCTCGACTTCTCGGCCGAGCTGTCGAAGGCCCGCGCGGCCAAGCCCGACGCGATCTTCGCCTTCTATCCGGGCGGTGCCGGCATTCAGTTTGTCACGCAATACGCGCAGTCGGGCCTCAAGGGCCAGATTCCGCTTTACACGGCGTTCACCATCGACTCGCTGTCGCTGCCGCGGCTGAAGGACCTCGCGATCGGTGTCCCGGGCGCCCAGCAGTGGGTGCGCGATCTGCCGAATGCCGCCAACAAGAAGTTCGTCGATGACTTCCGCGCCAAGCACAAGGCCGATCCGTCGTTCTACGGTGCGCAGACCTATGACGCGGTTCCGCTGCTCGACAGCGTAGTCACCGCCGTCAAGGGCGACCTCACCAAGAAGGACGAGATGCGCCGTGCCGCCGAGAAGGCCGACTTCAAGTCGGTGCGCGGCAACTTCAAATTCGGACCCAACCATATCCCGATCCAGAATTTCTACCTGCAGGATACGGTCAAGGACGGCGACGAATTCCGGCTGAAGACGGTGGCCACGATCGTCGAGAACGATCAGGACAAGCACGTCGGCAAGTGCCAGATGCCGAAGTGATCGGGCTATAGGGGCTGAAATGCGGCAGAAGCGCGTGCGCTTCTGCCGCCTTGTTTTGGGGGGCGATGTCATGGCCTGATCGCGCTCGAGCATGATCCCGAAAAGTGCGAAGCGGTTTTCGGAAAAGATCATGCTCAAGCAGAAATCGGGATGCGCGGGTCGATGACTGGGGCTCGGAATTTTTGGGCCCGGGATTTGCAAGCCTGGGAATCGTAAAAGCCGACGCGGGACGATGTTGTACCTGATCGAACAGTGCCTGAACGGCATTCAGCTTGGCATGCTGCTGTTTCTGCTCGCGGCGGGGCTGACGCTGATCTTCGGCATCATGGACCTGGTCAACCTCGCGCACGGCTCGCTCTACATGCTGGGCGCCTATTTCGCCGCGACCTTCATCGGTCTGACCGACAGCTTCCTGGTGGGCCTCGGGCTCGGACTGGTCGCCACGCTGATCGTGGGCATGGTCATGGAGGTGATCACCATCCGGCCGCTCTATGGCCGCGACCATCTCGATCACGTGCTCGGCACTTTTGGCCTGCTGCTCTTCTTCAACGAACTTGTGCGGCTGATCTGGGGCCCGGAGGGCCGCACCATCTCGCTGCCGCCGGAAATGCTCACCGCCGTAGAGGTGCTGCCCGGCATCTACTATCCGCTTTACCGCCTTGTGATCATCCTTGCGACGCTCGCGGTTGCGCTCCTGCTCTACATCCTGGTGATGCGCACCCGGATCGGCATGCTGATCCGCGCCGGCGCCTCGAACCGCGAAATGGTTGGCGCGCTCGGCGTCAACATCAAGCTGCTCTACACCCTGGTGTTCGGGCTTGGTGCGGCGCTCGCCGGTCTCGCCGGCATGATCCAGGCGCCGATCTCGTTCGTCCAGATCGGCATGGGCGAGAACATCCTGATCCTGGCCTTCGTCGTCATTATCATTGGCGGCATCGGCTCGATCCGCGGCGCCTTCGTGGCCGCGATCATCGTGGGCCTGATCGACACTATCGGCCGCGCCTTTCTGCCGGACCTGATGCGCACCTTCGTCAGCTACAGCGCGGGCTCCTCGGCGGGACCTGCGCTGTCGTCGATGATGATCTACATGCTGATGGCCGTGGTGCTGGTGTTCCGGCCCGAAGGTCTGTTTCCGGCTTCCGGCAAATGATGGCTTCGCTGAAGTCCTGGCTCACGCCCCGCAACGCCTTCGTTGCCGCGCTGTTCGTCGTGCTCGCGCTTTTGCCGGTCTATTGCGCGGCGATTGGCAACACCTTCCTCCTCTCGCTGTTCACCCGCATCCTCGTGCTCGCCATGGCGGCCGTGAGCCTCAATCTCATCATGGGCTTCGGCGGCATGGTGAGCTTCGGCCACGCTGCGTACCTGGGTATCGGCGGCTATGTGTTCGGCATCCTGGCCAAGGAGGGCATCACTGCGGGCCTGATCCAATGGCCGCTGGCGCTCGCGGTCTCAGGCGTGTTCGCGCTTGCGGTCGGCGCGCTGTGCCTTCGCACCCGCGGCGTCTACTTCATCATGATCACGCTGGCGTTCGCGCAGATGGCCTACTACATCGCCATCGCGCTCGACCGCTACGGCGGCGACGACGGCATGACGATCTACAAGCGCAGCCAGTTCGGCGACTGGATCAATCTTTCGAACAAGACGTTCTTCTACTATCTGTGCTTCACGCTGCTGCTCGCCACCGTCTACCTGGTCTGGCGGCTGGTGCATTCGCGCTTCGGCATGGTGATCCAGGGTTCGCGCTCCAATGAGCGGCGCATGCGCGCCATCGGCTTTCCGACGTTCCGCTACAAGCTCCTCTGCTTCGTGATCTCGGGCATGATCTGCGGGCTTGCCGGCGTTTTGCTGGCCAACCACACCGACTTCATCAACCCGTCGGTGATGAGTTGGGTCCGATCGGGCGATCTGATGGTCATGGCGGTGCTGGGCGGCATGGGCACGGTGTTCGGCCCGGTGATCGGGGCGGTGGCGTTTTTGCTGCTCGAGGAGGTGCTGTCGCGCTTCACCGAGTTCCAGGGACTCATCCTCGGCCCGATGCTGCTCGCGGTTGCGCTTTACGCGCGCGGCGGCATTGACGGCATTCTCATGGGGCTGCGCCGTGGCTGACGCGATGCTCAAGGTCGAGAGCCTGACCAAGCGCTTCGGCGGCGTCGTTGCCTCCGACAATGTCGGGCTGGAAGTGGCGAAAGGCGAACTCCACGCCATCATCGGTCCGAACGGCGCCGGCAAGACCACGCTGATCGGCCAGCTCGCCGGCGAGATCACGCCGGACACCGGCAGCATCAGCTTCGACGGCCGTGACATCACGACGCTGCGGGTCCATGACCGCAGCCTGATCGGGCTCGCCCGCTCGTTCCAGATCACCTCGCTGTTTCCGAACTTCACGGCGCTGCAGAACGTCACACTCGCGGTCCAGGCCCATGCCGGGCATTCGTTCAAATTCTGGCGCGAGGCGTGCTCAGAGCCGGAATTGTGCGAGCCGGCGCGCGCGGCGCTCGATCGCGTCGGCATCGGCCATCGCGCCGACGCCAAGGTGGTCAACATGAGCCATGGCGAGCACCGCCAGATCGAGCTCGCGATGGCGCTCGCCACCAAGCCGCGGATGCTGCTGCTCGACGAGCCGATGGCAGGCCTCGGCCCTGACGAATCGAGCCGCATGGTCAAGACGCTGCGCGAGCTCAAGCGCGACGTCACCATCCTCTTGATCGAGCACGATATGGAGGCGGTGTTCGCGCTCGCCGACCGCATCACCGTGCTGGTCTACGGCCGCGTCATCGCCTCGGGCGATCCGGCCGCGATCCGCGCCAATCCCGAGGTGCGGCAGGCCTATCTTGGTGAGCAAGAGGCGGTGACGCATGTCTGAGCCGCTGCTTGCCGTCGACAGGATCGAGACACGCTATGGCCTCAGCCAGGTGCTGTTCGGCATCTCGCTCGCGATCGCGCCGGGCGAGATGGTGACGCTGATGGGGCGGAACGGCATGGGCAAGACCACGACCGTGCGCTCGATCATGGGATTGACGCCGTCGATGGCGGGCTCGATCCGCTTCGCAGGCACTGAGATCGCAGGCCTGCCGTCGTTTCGCGTGGCCAAGCTCGGCATCGGGCTTGTGCCCGAGGGCCGGCAGATCTTCCCGAACCTCACGACGCGCGAGAACCTGGTCGCCACCGCTGCGAATTTCGGCAAATCGGCCGATCCCTGGACCCTCGACAAGGTGATCGAGCTGTTCCCGCGGCTCGGCGAGCGGCTTGGAAATATGGGCAATCTTCTCTCGGGCGGCGAGCAGCAGATGCTGGCGATCGGCCGCGCGCTGATGACCAATCCGCGGCTGCTCATTCTCGACGAGGCGACCGAAGGGCTCGCGCCACTCATCCGTGCGGAAATCTGGTCGTGCCTGACGCGGCTCAAGGCCGCCGGCCAGTCTATCTTGGTGATCGACAAGAATGTCGAGGCGCTCACCCGCATCGCCGACCGTCATTACATCATCGAGCGCGGTAAGGTGGTGTGGTCGGGCAATTCGGCGGAGCTTGCGGCCCGGCCCGACGTGCAGCACCGATATCTCGGCATCTGAGCCTTCATGCTATAGCGGCACCATGGCGACGCTCTCGGACAATGGCTTCATCGATCTTCCGCTGCTGCGGATCGAATACCGCATGGCAGGTCCCCGGCCGGGCGAGGCGCCGACGCTGATCCTTCTGCACGAAGGCCTCGGCTCGGCCGGCATGTGGGGCGATTTTCCGGAGAAGCTTGCCGCCGCGACCGGCTTCGGCGTTTTCGCCTATTCGCGTATCGGCTATGGCCAGTCGAGCCCCGCGCAACTGCCGCGCCAGCTCGACTTCATGCATGTCGAGGCGCAACAGGTGCTGCCGCGGTTGCTCGACGCCATCGGCTTCCAGCAGGGCTTGCTCTTTGGCCACAGCGACGGCGCCTCGGTTGCTGCGAATCACGGCGGCGCGGTGCAGGACCATCGCGTGCGCGGACTCGTGCTGATGGCGCCGCACTTCATCGTCGAGGACGTCACGATCAAATCCATCGCTGAGATCCGTGAGGCCTTCGACACCACCGATGTGCGGCAGCGCTTCCAGCGCTGGCACGCCGACGCCGACGCCACGGTGCGCGGCTGGACCGACGTGTGGCTGAAGAACGATTTCCACGCCTGGGACATCAGCGATGTGCTCGCCTATATCCGCGTGCCGGTCCTGATCATCCAGGGCGACGACGATCACTACGGCACGGAGCGGCAGATCGAGATCGCCCGGGACGAGTGCACCTGCCCGGTCGAGGTGCTGATGATGCCGGGCATCAAGCACGTGCCGCATCGCGAGGCGGCCGAGCAGACGCTCAAGGCCATCGCCGGTTTCAGCGGTCGCGTGCTGCGCGGGCACGAAGGCGCGTTGGCGGCCGTAGCCCGCTGATTTTGTTTCACAATTTGGCGCGGCCCCGGGCCTCACAGGTTCGGAGGAGGGGATCATTTTGCCCATTGCATGCACTATCAATCATGAATTATAATGCATGGATAGCCTCACCAAGGCGCAGGGACGGTTCATGGCCAACTCAGAGCAAGCCCGCGATATCGCTGACGTCTCCGGCCGTGGCGATGCCGTCTTCGCGGCTGAGATCGGCCGCATGGTGCGGCTCGGACGTGCCAAGCGCGGCATGTCGCGCCGCCAACTCGCGCAAGCCTCCAGCACCTCGGAGCGCTATCTGGCGCAGATCGAAAGCGGCGCCGGCAATCCGTCGGTGCTGGTGTTGCGCGCGATTGCCGACGCGCTCGAAATCCCGATGTTCGAGCTTCTGCCGCAGACCGGCGGCGTCGCCGCGCCCTATGCGCGGATCATCGATCTGCTTGGCCGCGCGCCGCCGAGCGATCTCGCTGCTATCGCCGACAGCATCGAACAGCAGATCGCGCATATCGCCGCGGCCGACCGCGGCCGCCGCATCGGCCTCGTGGGTCTGCGCGGCGCCGGCAAGTCGACGCTTGGCAAGCTTTTGGCTGAGAAGCTCGGCGTGCCCTTCGTCGAGCTCAACCGCATGGTCGAGCAGGACTACGGCGCCAGTGTTCCGCTGCTGATCGAGATGTCGGGCATCGCCACCTTCCGCCGCTATGAGCGCGCCTGCCTCGAGCGTGTCATCGCCGAGAACGAGGGCGCGGTGATCGCGACCGCCGGCGGCATCGTCTCCAATCCGGAAACCTACAGCTTGCTCCTTCGCCGCACCCACACGGTGTGGATCAGCGCGCAGCCCGAAGAGCATATGGGCCGCGTGATGAAGCAGGGCGATTTCCGTCCCATGGCCAAGAACCGCGAGGCCATGGCCGACCTGCACGCCATTCTCGAATCGCGCCGCGCCGACTACGCGCGCGCCGAACTGAACCTCGACACGTCAGGCGCAACCGTGCAGCAGAGCTTCACCAAGCTCTCGAAGCTCGTCGCGCCCTGGATGAAGGGCTGAGCATGATCCCGAAAAGTGGGAACCGGTTTTCGGACAAGATCATGCTCAAACGAAAGAGTTAACGCATGGCAGACATGGAACGGAAGCTTACGAACGGCGGCAACCGGATCGATTTTGTCACCGAGCCGTCGCGCTACCGGCATTGGAAGCTTGCGGCCGACGGCGAGGTCGCAACGCTCACCATGGACGTCGACGAGAACGCACCGCTGTTCGAGGGCTATCAGCTCAAGCTCAATTCCTACGATCTCGGTGTCGATATCGAGCTGGCCGACGCGTTGGAGCGGCTGCGGTTCGAGCATCCGCAAGTGAAGGTCGTGCTGCTGCGCTCCGGCAAGCCGCGGGTGTTCTGCGCCGGCGCCAACATCCGCATGCTTGCGGGAGCGACGCATGCCCACAAGGTCAACTTCTGCAAGTTCACCAACGAGACCCGCAACGGCATCGAGGATGCCAGCGAATTCTCCGGCCAGAAGACCATCTGCGTCGTCACCGGCTCCTGCGCCGGCGGCGGCTATGAGCTGGCGCTCGCGGCCGACCACATCATCCTGACCGACGACGGCTCGTCCACCGTGTCGCTGCCCGAACTGCCTTTGCTGGCCGTGTTGCCCGGCACCGGCGGGCTCACCCGCGTCACCGACAAGCGCAAGGTGCGCCGCGATCATGCCGACGTGTTCTGCACCACGGAGGAGGGCGTCAAAGGCAAGCGCGCCGCGGAATGGCGCCTGGTCGACGAGGTGGTGCCGAACTCGAAGCTCGAAGCCGTGGTCAAGCAACGCGCCCGCGAATTCGCCGCAAAGTCCGACCGGCCCGCCGGGGCCAAGGGCATTGCGCTGGCACCGCTCAAGCGCAGGCGCACGGCGGATGGCGCCGAATACAGCGCTGTGTCGGCGGAGTTTTCGCGCGAGGCGCGGCTCGCCACCATCACGCTGCGCGGTCCGGACGCGCCGCCACCCGCCTCGGCGGATGCGATGCTGGCGCAGGGCGCGGAGTTCTGGCCGCTGCGACTCGCCCGCGAGCTGGATGACGCCATCCTCGACATCCGCGCCAACGAGCTCGAAACCGCAGTGATCGTGTTCAAGTCGGAGGGCGATCCGAAGCTGGTGCTCGAGTACGACGCTTTCCTTTCAAAGAACGCCAGCCACTGGCTTGCCCGGGAGATCACGCTGAAGTGGAAACGCGTGCTCAAGCGCGTCGACCTCACCTCGCGCTCGCTGGTGACGCTGATCGAGCCGGGCTCCTGCTTTGCCGGCACGCTCGCCGAGCTGATCTTCGCTTCCGACCGCTCCTACATGCTGATCGGCCGCATGGATGGCGACAATCGCAAGCCCGCCGCGATCATGCTCGGCGCCGCGAATTTCGCGGGCCTCACCATGAGCAACGGGCTGACGCGGCTTGCGACGCGCTTCCTCGGCGAGCCGCAATCGCTTGAGCAGGCCAAGCAGGCAATCGGCCGGGAGCTCGACGCAGAAGCCGCCGAGGAGCTGGGCCTCGTCACCTTCGCGCTCGACGACATCGACTGGGAAGACGAGATCCGCGTGTTCTTCGAGGAGCGCGCGAGCTTCTCGCCCGACGGGCTCACCGGCATGGAGGCGAACCTTCGCTTCGGCGG
>JACXTT010014413.1_pt1 | contig 10337 bp, 10 predicted proteins | sample 9270951 | NCBI WGS metagenome assembly JACXTT01 (sample SAMN15532306, study PRJNA645909) | rock metagenome | isolation source: weathered quartz diorite | place: Puerto Rico | collected 2017-06-21
TGTCTGGCGCGCGTAGTAGGCGGCCAGTGCTTTCATGTCGGATTCCGAAAGGTTGGCCACCATCCCCATCATCACCGCGCTCTCCCGAGCAGGCTTCTTGCCGGCGAGCGGCTTGAAATCGCGCAGCTGCTTGTCGAGGTACTCCGGAAACTGGCCGGCGAGCTTGGGGTTTGCGGGTGCCGTGCTGTTGCCATCTGCGGCATGGCAGGCGGCGCACACCTGCGCGGCGATCCCCTGCGCCCTGGCAGGGTCCTGGGCCAATGCCTGCGCGGCCACTCCGGCTGCGACCGCCGCGGCGAGCGCCATTGCTCGGATCATCCCTGCCCCCTGAATCCGAAAGGCGCGATTTTATTAGAATTTCCGGCCCCACCATGAAAGTCTTTTCGCAAGCCGTGTTTTGGCGCGCAGCCGGGCGTGCCGCGGACCTGCCCGCTGCAGGGCCGCCGGAATTCGCTGTTGCGGGGCGCTCGAACGTCGGCAAGTCGAGCGCCATCAACGCGCTCGCCGGCCGAAAGCACCTCGCGCGCACGAGCAAGGCGCCGGGACGCACGCAGACCATCAACTTTTATGCGCTGGGCGCGGAGGCGCGGCTGGTCGATCTGCCCGGTTACGGCTACGCGCGAGCACCGCTCGCCTTGCGCGAGCAATGGGGCGAGCTCGTCGGCGCCTACCTGCGCTCGCACCAGCGGCTGATGGCCATCGTAGTTCTGATGGATGCAAGGCATCCGCTGACGCCGCTCGACCGCCAGTTGCTTCGTTGGCTCGGAAACACGCGCAAGCTTGTATTGCGGTCGAAGGCCGACAAGCTATCTAACGCGATGCAACTGCACGCTCTGCATCGCGTGCGCGCGCAACTGCCCTCGGCCGAGGTCAGGCTTTTTTCGAGCCTTACGCGACAGGGCGTCGACGAATGCCGCGACCTGCTCGAGAGCTGGCTCGCAGCAGGCCGCGGGAATAAAAGACCCCCGGTAAAGGGGATGTAAACCGGGGGGAAACGCCTTAACTTGTATTAAGGCACCCGCTCAGGGAGGAAAAGCGGGAGACGATTAACTCGTCTGAAGGTAAGATGATTGCCCAATAGAAAAGTTCCCGCGCCGAAACTTCAAGAAAAATCAGCGATGAAGGTCTACGGCGAATTTCCCGCAGTACGCATGCGCCGCATGCGGCGCGACGAATTTTCGCGCCGCTTGATGCGCGAATCGGTGCTCACGCCGAACGACCTCATCTATCCGGTGTTCGTGCTGGACGGCAAAGCCCGCACTGAGAAAGTGGCTTCCATGCCGGGCGTGGAACGCATGACGGTCGACAAATTGCTGCCGCTCGCCGAGCAGTGCCTGAGGCTGCACATTCCGGTGCTGGCTTTGTTCCCTGTGATCGAGCAGCGGTTGAAAACCCTCGATGGCCGCGAGGCCTTCAACCCGAAGGGGCTGGTGCCGCGCGCCGCCGCGGCGCTGAAGAAGCGCTTTCCCGAGCTCGGCGTCATGACCGACGTGGCGCTCGATCCCTATACCTCGCACGGACAGGATGGCGTCATCGACAGAACCGGCTACATCGTCAACGACGTCACGCTCGAGGTGCTGGTCAAGCAGGCGCTGGCGCAGGCCGGGGCCGGAGTCGACATCGTCGCACCTTCGGACATGATGGACGGCCGCGTCGGGCGCATACGCGCCGCATTGGAAAAAGCCGGCCACATCCACACCAAGATCATGGCGTACTCCGCAAAGTACGCCTCGGGTTTCTATGGCCCGTTTCGCGACGCGGTCGGTTCGGCGCGCAGCCTCGGCAAAGGCGACAAGAAAACCTACCAAATGGATCCGGCGAACTCGGACGAGGCGCTGTGGGAAGTCGGGCTCGACCTTGCCGAGGGAGCGGACATGGTGATGGTCAAGCCCGGCATGCCTTATCTCGATGTCCTGCGGCGCGTAAAGGAGCAATTCAAGGCGCCGACTTACGTCTACCAGGTCTCGGGGGAGTACTCGATGCTGCGCGCGGCGATCGCCAACGGCTGGCTGCCCGAGTCCTGCGTGATGGAAGCGCTCATCGCCTTCAAGCGCGCGGGCGCCGACGGCATCCTGACTTACTTTGCCGTGGACGCGGCAAAGGCTTTGAAAAAAGCGGGCGCCTAGGGCGCTGCGGCGAGCGACAGCGTCTTCAGGAAGCCCTCTGCATCCTGGTAGCCGATGACGCGCAGGCCCTTGATCTCGCGTCCCTGCGCGTCGAAGAAGATGATTCCAGGCGGGCCGAACAGCGAGAAGCGCTTGAGCAGCGCCTTGTGCTCGGCGGTATTTGCGGTCACGTCCACCTGCAACAGCAGCATGCGATCGAGCTGCGCCTTGACGCGTGGCTCGCCGAAGGTGAAAGCCTCCATCTCCTTGCACGAGACGCACCAGTCCGCGTAGAAATCGAGCATCACCGGCTTGCCAGGCGCCGCGAGCCTGGCATCGAGTTCCGCCACGCTGTCGACGCGGACGAACTTGGTGTCGCCCTTGCCACTGAGGAACAGCGGCGAGACGATCCAGGCGGCGACCGCGAGCAGCAGGACGCCAAAGACGTACTTGACGCGGTTGAGCGAAGGTCCGGATTTCGGCAGCAGCGCCCCCTCGGATATGCCCACCAACACGAGCGGCGCGCCCATGCCGAGCGCCATCGCGAACAGCGCCGCCGCGCCGAGCGCCACGTCGCGCGTCTGCGCGATATAGAGAAGCGCGCCGGCGAGGGGCGCCGCGACGCAGGGACTGACGATCACGGCCGAGAGCGCCCCCATCCCGGCGACCGACGCGACGCGCCCGCCAGGAAAGCGCTGCTGCGCTTGATCCAACCGCTGGTGGATGAACCCCGGCAGCCGCAGCTCGTACAGACCGAACATCGACAGTGCGAGCAGTACGAAGACCAGCGCGAACGCCCCCAGAACCCATGCGTTTTGCAGCGCGGCGGCAAGCAGCGATCCGGAGTACGCAGCCGCGACGCCGGCGAGGGCGTAGGCGAGTGCCATGCCGATCACATAGGAAAGCGAAAGCGCGAGCGCGCGCGACTTGCTGAGCGCCTGGCCTTCTCCGGCGATTATTCCGGACAAGATCGGAATCATCGGCAGGACGCATGGCGTGAAAGCGAGAAGCAGCCCGAACAGCAGGAAGCCGCCCAGCACAAGCGCAGCGCCGCCTTCAAAGAGGCGCGCGATATCGATATCGCTGGCGAAGATGGAGAGGCGCGGCACCGCGTCGACCTGTCGTTGACGGTCGCTAAGGCCGCTGAGATCGACCCCAGGCGCCGCAGCGAGGCGAACGGAGGCCATGGATTGCATCGGCACGTAGCACACGCCGATATCGGCGCAGCCCTGCGAGGTCACCTTGAGGTCGAAGGTCCCCTCGCCCTGCGCTGGAATGCGGATGCGCACCTGCTTGCGGTAGGTCTCGACCTCGCCCAAAAACTCGTCCTTGTGCGACAGGCCGCGCGGGAACTCGGCGCTGCCAAGGCGCACATTCGGATTGCCCTCGACCGCGAAGCGAAAGCGGTCGCGATACATGTAGTAGCCATCGGCGATCGTGAAACTGACTTCGATCGACGAAGCGTCAAGCGCGCGCGCCGAGAACCTGAAGGCTTTCTCGGGCTCAAGCAGGTCGTTCGCGCCGCTCGCCGGGGCGGCGACGAGGAGCGCTGCAAGGAGGGCAAAAAGCTTCAAGTCGCGGTTTCCGCGGCAACCCAGTCGAGATAGGCAGGCAGTCCGCGCTCGATTGGGACCGCGATGATCTCGGGGAGTTCATATGGATGGCCCGCGCGCAGCGCCTGCTCGAGCGCGGCGTAGCGCTCGGTGGTGGTCTTGATGAGCATCGGGTGCTCCTCGTCGTGCTGCACCGCGCCTTGCCAGCGGTAGACCGAGCGGCAGGGGGCAAGGATATTGACGCAGGCCGCAAGCTTCTTTTCCACCAGCAGCTCGGCGAGCCGCTCGGCGGCGGCGCGCTGCGGGACGTTAGTCAACACCAACAGCGCGCTCATGTCCCGGTCCCTCGCTTGTGCTGACGTAGACTACGCGTGCGATATCGCCAAAGCCGGCGATCAACAGTCGCTTCATGCGACCTATTTTAGCGACATGGTGTCGAGCACCCGGAAAGTCAGCATCCAGCCTAACGGTCAGCAGTTCGAGGTCGAGGAAGGCGAAACGGTCCTCGCGGCCGCCCTGCGCCAGGGCCTGGTCCTGCCCTACAGCTGCCAAAGCGGCGCCTGCGGCACCTGCAAGGGCAAGATCGTCTCTGGCAGAGTGGACTACGGCGTCTATCAGCCCCGGGTATTCAGCGAGGCGGAGAAAGCCCAGGGGAAGGCGCTTTTCTGCCAGGCGAAGCCGCTCTCAGACCTGGTGATCGAGGCGCGCACCATCAGCGTGGCGAAGGGCATTCAGATCAAACGGCTGCCGTGCCGCGTGCAGAAGATCGGACGGCCCACGGACGACGTCGCAATCCTGTACCTCAAGCTTCCCGCAAATGAGCGGCTGCAGTTCCTGGCAGGACAGTACATCGAGTTCCTGCTGAAGGACGGCGAGAAGCGCAGCTTCTCGATGGCCAATCCGCCCCACGATGCCGAGCTCCTGCAGCTGCACGTGAGGCGCGTCACCGGCGGACAGTTCACCGCGCACGTATTCGAGAAAATGAAGCAGCGCGACATCCTGCGCCTCGAGGGGCCCTACGGCACGTTTTTCCTCCGCGAAGACTCAGACAAGCCGATGGTGTTTGTGGCTTCGGGGACCGGCTTCGCTCCCATCAAGGCGATCCTTGAGGACGCCTTCGAGAAAGGTGTCACCCGCCCGATGGTGCTTTACTGGGGCGGACGGCGTCCGAAGGATCTTTACATGAACGACCTGCCGGCAAAGTGGGCAGTCGAGCGCCCCGGTTTCAAGTACGTGCCGGTAATCTCCGACGGCCTACCGGAGGACGCCTGGACCGGGCGCGCCGGCTTCGTCCACCGCGCCGTCATGGAGGATTTTCCCGACCTCTCGGCGCACCAGGTGTACGCCTGCGGCGTGCCGATCATGGTGGATTCGGCCAGACGAGACTTCACCACCCTGTGCAAGCTGCCGGAAGACGAGCTCTACGCCGACAGCTTCACCACGCAGGCCGACCTCGCTCAGCCACCGGCGGCCTCCCCCAGGTAGGCTTCGCGGACCTTAGGCTCGTCGAGCAGGTGCCTGGCGTCGCCTGAAAGCGTTACCGCGCCCGACTCCATCACGTAGCCGCGACCGGCGAGCTCGAGCGCGAGGCGCGCATTCTGCTCGACCAGCAGGATGGTTACCCCCTGGCGCGCGATCTCGCGCACGATCTCGAAGATCTTGGCCACCATCAGCGGTGCGAGTCCCATGGAGGGCTCGTCGAGCAACAGCAGCCTGGGGCGCGCCATCAGGGCCCGTGCAATGGCGAGCATTTGCTGCTCGCCGCCCGAGAGCGTGCCCGCGATCTGGCGGCGTCGCTCCTTGAGCCGCGGAAAGGCCTCGTACTGTGACTCGGGCTCGCCGCCGCCGCGCGCGTAGGCACCCATGGCCAAGTTCTCCTCGACGGTGAGCTGCGGAAAAATGCCGCGGCCCTCGGGCACCATCACCAGCCCCCGGCGCGGCAGCTCGTGCACCGGCGCGACTGCGATTTCGGCCCCCGCATAGCGCATGCATTTCGAACGCGATGGAATCAATCGGCAGATCGCTTTCAGCGTCGAGCTCTTGCCGGCGCCGTTGGCGCCGATCAGGCAGACGAGTTCGCCCTCGGCGATGTCGAGGTCGATGCCCTTGACGGCGCGAATGCCGCCGTAGTTCACCTCGAGCCCCTTCACTTCAAGCAGCACGCGGCGTCCCGAGGTAAGCCTCGATCACCTTGGGGTCGCGCTGCACCTCGAGCGGCGTGCCTTCCGCGATCTTCTCGCCGTAGTCGAGCACCATGACGCGGTCGCAGACGTTCATTACCAGCCGCACGTCGTGCTCGATCAGCAGGACGGTCACGCCGCCCTGGCGTATCGAGTCGATCAACCTGCGCAGCGCCGCCGATTCCGCGGCATTCATTCCCGCGGCGGGCTCGTCGAGCGCCAGCAGGCGGGGCTCGGTGGCGAGGGCCCTTGCGATTTCGAGCCGCCGCTGGTCGCCGTAGGGCAGGCTGCCCGCCGGATCGTTGGCGCGGCTGCGGATTCCGACGTAGTCGAGCAACTCGAGAGCGCGCCGCTCGATGGCGGTTTCTTCCACGACGGTGCGGCGATTGCGCAGGATCGCTCCCCACACGCCTGCGCGCGTCCTGACGTGCCTGCCGATCATCACGTTCTCGAGAGTGGACAGGTTGGCGAACAGACGGATGTTCTGAAAGGTACGCGCGATCCCGGTGGCCGCAATTTCATGGGGCTTTAGCGCCGTGACGTCGCGGGCGTCAAACACGAACGACCCTGTGTCGGGCGGGTAATTTCCCGTGAGCACGTTGAAGAGCGTAGTCTTGCCGGCGCCATTCGGCCCGATCAGGCCGAAGATTTCGCCCCGCGCGATCGTGAACCAAACCCCGTCGAGCGCAAGCACGCCGCCGAAACGCTTGCTGATGCCTTTGGCTTCGAGCAGCGCGCTCATGCGGCCGGCTGCGTCAATTCGCGCTTTCTCACTGCGGAGGGCAGCAGCCCCGCCGGCCGGAACAACATGACCAGCACCAGCGCGAGACCGAAGATCAGCATGCGGATGACCTCGGGCTCGATGAGCTGGCGGCCGAAAAGTGCGCCTTGCACCGGCTCCACGGTCCAGCGCAGGATCTCGGGCACGAAGGACAGCAGCAGCGCCCCGAGAATCACCCCCCAGATGTTGCCCATGCCGCCGAGCACCACCATCGAGACCACCATGATGGACTCGACCAGCACGAAGCTCTCGGGGGAAATGAACGCCTGGATCGCGGAGAACATGCCCCCGGCGAGCCCGCCGAAGCTCGCGCCCATGGCGAAAGCGAGCAGCTTCAGATTGCGCGTGTTGATGCCCATGGCGCGCGCCGCGACCTCGTCCTCGCGGATCGCCTCCCAGGCCCGCCCGATGCGCGAATTCTGCAGGCGGACATTCATCACGATCACCGCCACGGCCATCGCCACCAGCAGGTAGTAATACTTGATCGGGCCACTGATATCGATGCCGAGCATGCTCTGGTAGCTTGAGAAACTGAAGTTGCCGATCGTGAACGGGTCGATGCCCGCAATACCCTGCGGGCCGTTGGTGATGTTTACGGGTCGGGACAGGTTGTTGAGGAAGATGCGCACGATCTCGCCAAAACCGAGCGTAACGATGGCGAGATAGTCCCCGCGCAGCCTCAGGGTCGGGGCGCCGAGCACGATGCCGAAGAGCGCCGCGACCGCGGCGCCGATCGGCAGGATCACCCAGAACGGCAGGTGCAGGTTGAAATGCGGGCTCGCAAGCAGCGCGTAGGTATAGGCGCCGACGGCATAGAACGCGATGTAGCCGAGGTCGAGCAGCCCGGCGAAGCCGACCACGATATTGAGCCCGAGCGCGAGCAGCACGTAGAGGAGCGCGAAATTGGCGATCCTCACCCACGCGGTGCCGGCGTAGGCGAGCGCAAACGGCAACGCTAGCAAAGACACGAGGGTTAGTGCCGTGCCGCCCCACACCCGCAGCGGCGCTTTCATGTGCGATCGCCTACCCGCTCGCCGAGCAGGCCCGAGGGGCGCAGCACCAGCACCAGGATCAGCACCAGGAACGCGAACACGTCCTGGTAGTTCGAGCCGAACAGGATGAAGTGACCGCCGCCTTCGCACTGCGCCGCCAGCATGCCCGCGAGCGAGTCGTAGACGCAGAGATCGGTGAGATCGCCGATGTAGCCGGCGCCGAGCGCTTCCACCAGGCCAAGCAGCACACCGCCGAGCATCGCCCCCGGAATGTTGCCGATCCCGCCGAGCACCGCCGCGGAGAATGCTTTAAGTCCGAGGATCGACCCCATCGTGTACTGGGCGACGCCGTAATAGGTGCCGAACAGCACGCCGGCGACCGCACCGAGCGCGGCGCCGATCACAAAGGTGGCGGCGATGACGCGATTGATGTCCACGCCCATCAGCCCGGCGACGCGGGGATTCTGTGCCGTGGCGCGCATCGCGGTGCCAAGGCGCGTGCGATACACCAGGAGCGCCAACGCCGCCATCATGGCGACGCACACCGCGATGATCGTGATCTGCACGTTGGTGATGGTGGCCCCGAAAAACACGAACGAGTTCGTTTTTATTATTTGAGGAAATGCCAGCACGTTGCGGCTCCACACCAGCATGGCGAGATGCTGCAAAACGATCGACACGCCGATCGCGGTGATCAGCGGCGCCAGCCTCGGGGCGTGGCGCAGTGGACGGTAGGCAAGGCGCTCCATCGAGTAGCCGACCAGCATGCACACCGGGATCGCGCAGGCGGTGCCGATCAGAACCACCACGAGCGGTGGCAGGCCGGCGGGGGCAAGCGCGTTGATCACCGCAAATGCGACCATGGCGCCGATCATCACCACCTCGCCGTGCGCGAAGTTGATGAGCTGGATGATGCCGTACACCATGGTGTAACCGAGCGCGACCACGGCGTAGACGCTCCCCGCGGTGAGACCGTTCACCAGCTGCTGCAGGAAGGTGTCCATGCGGAACCACAGCCTAGCAGAAACAAAAACGGCACCCGAAGGTGCCGCTGGTTCGATGCCGTAGGGCGGTTTACTTCTTTTCCGGCACGGGCGCGCCGCCGGCGCCCTTGATGAACTCGTCGTAGGTCATGGTCTTGCCCGCCTTCACGATGGCGATCGGTTCTAGCTTGCCGCCTTGCATCGTGAAGATGGTCATCTCCGCGTCCTTGCGGTCGCCTTTCGGGTCGAACTCGATGCGGCCAGTGGCGCCCATGTAGCTCAGCTTGGCGAGCTCGGGCAGGTACTTCGCCGGGTCGGCGGAGTCGGCTTTCTTCATCGCCTCGATCAGCAGGTTCGCGCCGTCGTAGGTGAATGGCGCGTACAGGATCGGATCGGTGTTGAACTTCTTCTTGTAAGCATCGAGGAATTTCCTGTCGGCAGCCTGCGGCGGGATCCCGGCCTGCGAGCACAGCAGTCCGTCAGCCGCCTCGCCGGCGAGCTCCTTCATCTTGTCGGTGCAGGCGCCATCGCCAAACGAGAACACGGCTTTCATGCCGAGCTCGCGCCCCTGCTTGAGCAGCGGCCCGCCGGTCGCGTCCATGCCGCCGTAGAACACGGCATCGGGATTACGGCCGCGCAACTTGGTGAGCACTGCCTTCCAGTCGGTGGTCTTGTCGGTACCCTTTTCCCGCGGCAGCACCTTGACGCTTGCCGCCTTGAGCGTCTTCTCGACTTCATTCGCGATGCCCTCGCCGTACGCGGTAGCGTCGTCGATCACCGCCACGAGCTTGGGCTTCTTGCTCGTCGCGAGGTAGCTCGCGATCGCCGGTCCCTGCTGATCATCGCGGCCCACGGTGCGGAAGGTCACCTTGAACCCCTGTTCAGTCAGCTTGGGGTTGGTCGCCGAGCCGGTAATCACCGGGATACCGGCCTGGTTGTAGATCGCAGAAGCGGGGATGGTGGTGCCGGAGTTGAGGTGCCCGACTACGCCCGCGACCTTCGCGTCGACCAGTTTCTGCGCCACAGTAGTCCCGACCTTGGGATCGGCCTGGTCGTCCTCGGCGACGAGCGTGAACCTCGCTTGCTTGCCGCCGATCGTGATCTGCGCGGCATTCGCCTCTTCGATTGCCAATCGCGCCCCGTTCTCGTTGTCCTTCCCCAGGTGCGCGATGCCGCCGGTGAGCGGCCCGACGTGGCCGATCTTGATTTCCGCCGACGCTTGAGCCGGCGCCGCCGCCGAGGGCGACGCCTGGTTCTTGCCTTTGTCCGCTTCCTTGCCACAGCCCATCACCGCAACCGCTGCGGCGAGCAGCGCCAATGAAAGCCTGGTGTTCTTCATGGAGGTCTCCCGGGATCTCGCTCTGGGGGGGCGATATGATACCTCCGTCCTCCCCGGGAAATCGATCGCGGGGAACCCCCTACCGGCGCGGCGTCAGGTCACTTCTGCGACAGGATCCATTTCACCAGGGCCTTGATGTCACCATCCGGTACTTGGGAGTTGGGCGGCATTGGCACCTGGCCCCAGCCTCCCGAGCCGCCCTTTTTCACCTTGTCGAAGAGCTTCGCTGCGGCCGTCTTGTCGCCACGGTATTTGGCCGCGACATCCTTGTACGACGGGCCGACCAGCTTCGTGTCGACAGTGTGGCAGGCGAGGCAGCCGTGCTTTTTGGCGAGTTCCTCGTTCGCCTTCGCTGGAACGGAGGCGGCCAGCCCGGCCGCGCCAAGCGCAACTATGAAGCGTTT
>JACXTT010014414.1_pt1 | contig 10337 bp, 13 predicted proteins | sample 9270951 | NCBI WGS metagenome assembly JACXTT01 (sample SAMN15532306, study PRJNA645909) | rock metagenome | isolation source: weathered quartz diorite | place: Puerto Rico | collected 2017-06-21
CGGCCTCCGGTTTCTCCCTTGCTCGCTGTCCGCGCGCCGGCTCCCATTAACGCGGGACGATGAACTCAAGGGAACGGCGGCAAAGCTCAAAACGAGCCAGCCGCTCCAAGAAAACCCTCAACGACGGGACTCCGAATCTTAGGGTCCGGTAGCTAAAAGGAGAAGCGAATGCAATTCATCACTCTTTATGCCGTGCGCCGCACGATCCAGCAAAACGGCGCGTTGATTCGCCAGCGCGCTGCAGTCCGTTTGTGCGCTGTCTCATATCAGGAGCCGGGTGCGAGCGCTATCGACTACTTCCCGCGCATTGACCAGTTCCGCGACTAAGCCCCCCGTATTCCGCTGCTCACACAACAAAACAAATATCGCTATGACACTCTCTGCAACTTACTCGCCCGAAGATAACAAGCTGCGTCTGTACTCCGTTGCGCGCCTGCCCACCGAGACCTATGAGCGCGTCAAGTCTGCCGGCTTCAAGTGGGCGCCGAAGCAGGATTTGTTTGTCGCCCCCATGTGGACGCCAGGCCGTGAAGATTTGCTCACGGATCTGTGCGGAGAGATCGGAGACGAAGACACCAGCCTGGTGCAGCGTGCCGAGGAACGCGCGGACCGCTTCAGCGACTACAGCGACAAGCGCGCAGGCGATGCGGAAGCGGCACGCAGCGCGGTTTCCGCAGTTGCAGACGGCATCCCGTTCGGTCAACCCATTCTGATCGGCCACCACAGTGAACGCCGCGCCCGCAAGGATGCCGAGCGCATTGAGAACGGCATGCGCCGCGCCGTGAAGATGTGGGAAACGTCGGAATACTGGGAGCGTCGCGCAGCTGGTGCGCTGCAGAATGCCAAGTACAAGGAACGCCCGGACGTTCGACATCGCCGTATCAAGACGATTGAAGCCGACAAGCGCAAGCAGGAGCGTGCGAAGGCCGAGTATGCGAAATGGCTCACGGCATGGTCTAAACCTGACCTCACCCACGAAGAGGCCGTAAAGATTGCGACCTTCTGCCGTCTCAGCTTGCCGCGTAAGGAAGGCGACCGGCCCGACTTCGACCAGCGGCCCACCGCTTACGATGCCTTGTCGAACACGTATCCAAGTCTCTACACCTCGCGCACGGTGGAAGAAGTAGTCGCGCACGCAAAGCAGGTATATCCGCGTTGGATCGCGCATGCTGAACGCTGGATTGCGCACTATGAAAACCGGATCGCCTATGAGCGCGCCATGCTGAACGAGCAAGGCGGCACGGCTGCGGACAAGTTCGCTGTTGAAGCTGGCGGAGAGGTTCTCATTGGCGGTACGTGGTACACCGTGATGCGTGTCAACAAGTCAGGCGGCGCAATCAGCAGTGTTACAACCAATGCGCGGTATGTCCGTGTGCGCGGTATCGAGGAAGTGCAGGACTACCGCGCGCCGTCTGCGGAAGAGGCCGCGAAGGTCAAAGCGGCAACCAAGCTGCCGCCGTTGGTGAACTACCCCGGCGAAGGCTTTGCGCACATGACCAAGGCCGAATTTGACCGCATCTCTAAGGACTACCGGGGCACCGCGAAGAAGGCCGCGACTGAAACCATCGGCGCGCACCGTGTTCGTAGCACTCTCGGCGTGTTCGCGTTCCCCGATGCAAAGGATTCCAACAAGCGGCACGGCTACCACGGCGTCTACATCACCGATGCAAAGCGGGTAGACCCGCCCGCACCTGCGGCAGCCGAACCTGTGGAAGCTCTCAGGACATCCGCACCCGCGCCGGCACGCCTGGAAGCCGCCGCCCCCGTCGAGCCGCAATCGGCGGATCCAGTGCAGACCCTGCCGGACCCGATGCCCGAGCCGGTCGAAGTCGATCCCGCACCAGCGGCCAAGGTCGACCGCGCCGAAGAGTTCCGCGCCATGAAGGAGCAGCTGCGCCAAGGCGTGCAGACGGTCAGCGCTCCGCAGCTTTTCCCCACTCCGGCCATCCTGGCGGCGCGCATGGCCGATCTTGCCGACATTCGGCCGGGCGACAGAGTGCTAGAGCCATCCGCCGGCACGGGCCGGCTGCTGGGTGCATTGGGCGGGCGCATGTTCGGCCACAACCCGGAGTGCGGCGAAGTCGTGGCCGTGGAAATCGTGCCGGCACTGGCGCAGAGGCTGCGCACAGCGTTTCCCCTTACAGCCGTACATTGCAGGGACTTCCTGGAGTGTGGCGAAGAGCTGGGCAAGTTCGATGTGGTCATCATGAATCCGCCATTTGCAAATGCCCAAGATATCGCGCACATCAAGCATGCACGGACAATGCTCGCCCCCGGTGGTGTGGTGGTAGCAATCTGCGCCAACGGCCCGCGACAGAACGACCAGCTGCGCCCACTCGTCGACGCATGCGGCGGCATGTGGGAACCGCTACCTGCCGGAACCTTCGAAGACTCCGGAACATCCGTCAACACGGTACTGCTTACCTTGCGCGGCTGATCTCAACGCAACAAGCGGCGGCGCGGAAGCCGCCGCATTTTCACTACTGCAACAATGAAAAATTACATGAACTGGGTTGACCATCTGTTCGAGGTCGGGACACCGATACGCCGCGAACGCGACAAGCTCGCCGGCATGCTGGCCAAGGCCCAGGCGCTCGAAATCGAAGCGGCAGGCCTGCGCGCTGCAGCGCGCACCGGGCGCGCGGCATTGGTGGCCAACATTGAGCAGCGCTGGACGCCGGCCGAGATTACAGCGGCACACCGCAACGCGGCGCGGGAGGCGCCGCCATCCTTGGACGCGGTGCGAGATCCGCAGTTGCGCGCCCAGCTGCGCGGGCTTGATGGTGAAGCATCACCGGTTGACTTGCTGCAAATCTTCAGTTCGCTCCTGCGGCAGCACAACCTGCTGAGTACTGCCACCGATGCCGAGCGGCGCGAAACGCTGGAGCGCGTTCTAGACTGGCACAACCACGGTTTGCGGCCGTGGCGGGAAGCGGTTCGACCTGGTGACGCGCAGGTGTGATGCCAGCCCCCGGCGCCGTTACATGGCTGCGCCGGGGCCAATCGCGCGCCAGGCGCTGCCTGTCACGCGATTGGCAAGCATTCCCGGCTCGTGAAATTGGCGAGCGCTCAAGGGGCTGCGCCCCGCCGCTTGGCTCCCCCATCTCCGCGCCTGCCGGCGCTGCGCGCTCCCGCTTGCCGTTGACGAGGAGCATTTCCGCTTTGGCGGAAATGCTCATCAAAGAGCGGAGCCGGCTCGCAGGAAGGCGAGGGCTACCGCCCTTCCGGTAAAAGCGCAAGGTGGCGGCGGGAGCCGCATCGAGGGGGAACCCCTCGCCTCTGAAAGTGCAGTTTGCGCTGAGCGCGGGAGCGCTGCAGCGCTGGCCTTCAGGCCAGCGGCATCGCCAGCTGCGAACCTTCGTTCCTGACGTTCCCCACAGCCTTCGTGACCTCCCACCATCTGAACGCGGCTGAAGGCAGCATGCCGTAGTGCATGAGCTGCTCTGCGGCTTCCGGTTGCAACGCCGGATCGAGCCATAAGCGCGCGTCGGATTCGTTCAACGCTACGGGCCTTCGATCATGGACGTCGACCAAGCCGCCGTCTGCATCCGACGTAATGATGACCATGCCCGCCTGGTCAGGCGCGGTTCGGTCGGTGATGCTGGCCAGGCCGGCAAAATAGCAAGGACCGTCAGTGCGCGAGATGAACTGCGGCCGCTTCGTGCCGTCGATGACAGGCCATTCGTACCAACCATCCGCAGGCACGATGATGCGACGACTTTGCGACCACAGATTTCGGTAGTACGGCTTTGTGGTGACGCCCTCGATACGCGCATTGATGACACTCGGCAGTTTCCGATCGAGGTCAGAGTTTGCCCAGGCCGGCTTATAGCCCCAGCGGACTTCATCGCATGCAGGCATGCCGCCCTGACTGAGCTGATGGAAGATCCACACGCCTGTTTGCGGGCCGACGTTGTACCGCGGCCGGCGATCTCCAGCGTGCTCAGCAATGGAGGAATCCCACCCCATACCCGACGCGAATACCCGTAGGTCGCTGTACTGCGCTATGCGTCCGCACATACCTGGCACCTCATTGTGAGTCCTGTTCTTGTTGCTTCTTCGGCCTGCCACTCGGCCCGTAGAGCGCCATGGATACGAGGGCTTTGTGTTCAGCAATGCAGGGCTCCCCTTCCAGGTCCCGGCGAAGGCAGTCTCGAATGAACAATGTGGAGTTGTAGCACCCCGCCCCGATCGATTGTTGGAGCGAGTTTGCTCGCACCACGAGCTGCCGCAGACGGTGGATTTCCCAGAGTAGTGCGCGAACCTCTGGGCACCGATTTGCTCGATAGATTTCGCGCAGGTCCTCCGCCGTAAGCTTTGGAATGCGGTATTTGCCACTTTCGGGATCGATGGGAAAAGGGACGCGCTTCATAACTGTATAAATATACAGTGTTTTGGGCAAGGTGCATTGACAGACCTTCCGATGGGCGTCTCCCTCTGCTGCGCTACGGGCCGGGCTCTCGTGCTGGCGCATCGAGCTCCGCTGCCGCGGATCTCGCCCCTTTCGGGCTTCCATCCCTGACGTCTCCGCGCCTGCCGGCGCTGCGCGCTCCCGCTTGCCCCAGGGCTGCGCCCTTCCGGCCTGCAGGCCGGCGAGGGCCAGGCGGGCTGCCACCCGCTCGGGCGCTCGCCGCGCGGCGTCTTCTCTCGCGCAACTGGGCACGCATCGCCACAGTCCCCCCCGTTCGCCGTCCTAGTCCGCGAACAGATAGCCAGCACCAGGTCGCGCGGCAAGGGCCGCTGTCGCTGAAGCCTCGCCCGTTCGGTGCTCGCCTGTCGGCTGCGCTCCGCATGCGGCCTCTGGCTTCTCCCTTGTCGCGCGCCCCGGCGCCCGGCTCCCAGGTACGCGGGACGACGAACTCAGGGGAACGGTGGCGACGCTGAAAGCCACCGGTCACTTAGAGAAAACCAGCAACGTCGGGACTCCGAATCTAAGGGCCCGGCAGCAACCACAGAGGACGCATCATGACATCGACTACCGCGATTTTTCTTTGGCAAGGCTTCATCGCAAACGCATCGTTCAAGAACGGCGAGCTGGATCAACTTGGCGGGCAGGTTGGCGCAGCGACAGAGGTTGCGAACTGGGCAACACGGCTGGATGCCTGCAATCCGCTGCTTGAAGGTTTGGAGTATCCCGGTGTCATCGAATACGAAGTCATCGAAGTTATCGGCACGATGCTGCGCGCATACGAATGCGAGGTATCTCCGGAATCGCTCGACCTTGCGGCCTCGCGTATCGCCCGCTGGTTCTACCCGGATGACAAGCCAGCACAGCTAGCACTGCGCGATGCGTGCAGCGCTGCCATGGCCACCGCGAGCCTCTGACCGAAACGAACGCCGCTCCGACCGGAGCGGCAACCGAGGACATCCCATGCGACGCTTCCCCTCAATCACGCTACAGCAATTTGCACTCCAAGCAGTCAAGGCCTCCGCCACGTGGGCGAACTGGGTCGACCGACTCGGCGTGCAGCAAGCAGTTAAGCGCGCATGCTGCGCGCAGTATCAAGAATGGCTTGAGCAGATGTTTCCAAAGGACGGCGCGGCGAAATTGACGATGATCGACTGCAGGCACCTGCGCGACGCATGGCTGGCAATAGGGCATCCCGCCGCAATGGTCTGCGCTTTGCTCGCAATCGGCAGCCGTGAGGACCGCTGGCAAATGCCAGAGGCGGACATGCTGGACGAGTTGAACGCAGACAGTCATTCACGCATTGCCACCTCGCCGGCGGCAAGACTTTGAGAACGCCTGCAGTTGAGCGTCTCCCTCCGCTGCGCTACGGGCCGGGCTCTCGTGCTACGCATCGAGCTCCGCTATCGCGGATCTCGCCCCCTTCGGGCTTCCATCCCTGACGCCTCCGCGCCTGATGGCGCTGCGCGCTCCCGCTTGCCGCGGCCTGCGGCCGTCTCCAGCGCCGCTCGCGGCGATGGAGCGCAGACCCGGAGCGGGTCCGCGCCGTGGTGCCAGTGTCGCGGAAATCGCTGTCGTCGCGATCGCCCTTTCCCTTTCGTCCTAAGCGCGTTGCCTCTGCCCTTCGGTCCGCCTCTTTCCGTCGCATAGCACTGGACCTGGCCAGCACAAGGGTTCGCTTCGCCACGTCCTCACCCGTTCGGTGCTCGCCTGACGGCTGCGCTCCGCATGCGGCTTCCGGGCGTGCCCTTGCACTGTCCAGGCCCAGTGCTCTTTATGCGCCGAGGCGGCTCCGAAGAGCAGAAGCAACAGGACGAAAGGGAAAGGGCAAAACCATGATCGCGACGACCATCCGCAACACCGACACCACCAACAACGCGGGCTTTCCCCCCGCACCCCCCGAGGCTCACCAAAGAGCAGTTGTCGCGCAAATGCGCGGCTTGGCGATTCGCGCCGATTACGCGCTGGCGCGCGCCATCGCTGAAGCGGATCCGGCTGACGAAGATGCGCAGCTGAGCTTGGAAATCGCAGTGCTACAGGCCGAGTTTCTTGGGCATGCCGATTGGAAGAACGAGCAAGCGGCCCTTCCGATCATGTTTGCCGACGAACCCGAACTGCTGCGCGCATGGGCCGATGGCCAATACCGCGCCGCAATGGCAGCACTCGAAGTGCGCCAAGGACTTTGACACACCCACCCTGTCAACTCAGTGAAGGAGAACGAAATGCAAAGCAAAAAGTGTCTGGCTCTCGCCATCGCCCTGTCGGTGCTGACGACGGGATGCGCCACCAGCAACGCATCGCCCAACGTCTACCGCACGGGGGAAACCATGCAGGCCGGCACCGCCGAGCCTGTCACGGTGACGCGCATTCGCCCTATCACGATTGTCGATGGGGGCGGCATCCACAGCGCCCCTGTGCCGCAACTGGTGGGCGCTGGCCTTGCTGCGCTGCTTGCCTATGGGACGGTTGGAAACGGCAACGGCCGATTTGCGGCTGCCGCACTTGCCACGCCCATCGGGGCAATTGCGGCCCAACAGGTGTCTCAAGCCACGTCGCGACGTCCTGGACTCGAAATCATCGCCAGCACCGACAGCGGGCGCCGCGTAGTGGTCGTGCAAGACGCTGACGAAACTTTCGCAAATGGCGAACGCGCATTCCTGATCTGGACACCCGGCGGCACTCGCATCAGCCGCTGACGCAAGACATAACCACAACGAAGAAACTCACTCTCATAGGAAACCATCATGCATCTGTCGACCCGCTTTGCCCGCCACGCCCCCTCGCTGCAATCTGATACGCCGCTCAGTGACGACCAGATCCGTAGCGTGGCGCCGTCGATTTTCTCCGAGGACAAGCACGAAAGCCGTTCGGACCGCTATACCTACATCCCCACCATCACGGTGCTGAACAAGCTGCGCGCCGAAGGCTTTCAGCCCTTTATGGTGTGCCAGACGCGCGTACGAAATGAAAACAAGCGCGAGCACACGAAGCACATGATCCGGCTGCGCCACGCCAACCAGATCGATGCACGCGAGGCAAACGAAATCATTCTGCTGAACTCGCACGATGGATCGAGCAGCTATCAGATGATGGCCGGGATGTTTCGCTTCGTGTGCAAGAACGGACTTGTTTGCGGCAATGTGCAGGAGGACGTGCGCGTTCCGCACAAGGGCAACATTGCGGACGAAGTGGTACAGGGCGCCTATGACGTGCTGGACGGCTTCGACCTGATCCGAGAAGTAAGGGAAACGCTCCAACACACGCAGCTTGACCACGGCGAACAGCAGGTTTTTGCGCGTGCTGCGTTATCCCTGCGCTATGAGCCGAAGGATACCGATGACGGTGTGACGGACGTGTCGGCCACCCCAGTCACTGAGCGCCAGATTCTGCAGCCGAAGCGCCACGACGACATTGCCGGCGATCTCTGGACGACTTTCAACGTAGTTCAGGAAAACATGATTCGCGGCGGCTTGCGTGGCCGATCGGCGAACGGACGCCGGATGCAGACCCGCCCAGTGCAGGGTATCGACCAAGGTATCAAGCTGAATCGCGCGCTTTGGGTCTTGGCCCAAGAGATGCAGAAGCTCAAAGGCTAAGGGGCAGAACTGGCTGGCGCCGGCAAGGCGCTGGCCAGCAAGCAAGACCAATCACCAAGGGAGAGTAGCGATGCAAACAAGGACGATAACTGCAGAGGATTTTCGCAATGGCGCGCGCGAAGTAGTCTTGAATGCGCTCGACGCCTATATGCGCGAAATGACGGAGTGCGACAACGCGCGTGGGGCGCGCGACAGCGACTTACCTGCCCTATTCTCGACCCTCGACGCACACATGGATCGCGTCGCAGCTCGCATCAACGATCCGGAGAGCCAGGAAGTAGGATCGGCGTTTCTTACAGTCACTGTGTAGTCGGCTGGTCGGCGTCAGCAAGGCGCTGGCCAGCTAGCAAGGTCCGAAGCGGCCAGCGCCAGGCTGACACCTGACACTGTCCGCTTCGGACCTTGGGCAAGTGGTCGGACGCTCCCGGGGCTCCGCCCCGCCGCTTGGCGCCCCCGCTCCGCGCCGTAGACGCTGCGCGCTTCGCTTGCCCACAAAGCTAGGCGCACGCCCGCTTTGGCGGGCCTGCGCAAGTCAGCTACAGAGGCCTTCGCACCTCCCGGTGCTGCGCGCTACCGCTTGCCTCGGGCTACGCCCTTCGCCGGCCTGCAGAGCAGGCACGGACTAGCGGGCTACCGCCCTCCTAACTTCGATGGCTAACACATATATGCGTTAAGTTCCGGATCGACGTTGTTGAGACCAGTCCGCAAGGATTGCCAAGCGCTCCGGTGAACTGCGCCAGGCTTTGGCAATCACGTATTTCGCAGCATCCATTTCGTCCGACAACGTAGCGAGCTGCACCACCAGCTCTTGCTCGAGCGCAGCAAGATCCGCGGCCGTTACCAGGCTCTTGTTTGCGGCGGTGCGGCCCGATGTTGCGAAAGCCCCAAGCGTGGCGCGCGAGTCTATACCCCTCCCCAACAGGCGTTGGGCAGAGCGCAGTGCCACAGTTGGGGTGATATCGAGTTGGCTGGCCGCAAGGCTTCGCACGACCAGACCGCGTTTCTCCCGCTTCACAGCGGCAGCAACATCGGCCCCGCACCGAGCCGCGGCCAGTAACATCAACTGCGAAACGACATCCGGTTTGGGCAGGACGGCCCTCCCCACACTATCGCGGCCAATGCGAAGCATCGTTGCTGTGAGAGTGGCATAGGCGGCACGAACGTCCGCTTCGAACTGAGGTGTCATAGTTGGGCCTTTGACGGCTAACACATATATATCTTAGGCACCGAAATGGACTAGGAAAAGAAAAACAAAGCTTGCGGCCAGGGCACACGCGCTGCACCCTCACGATCCACGTCGAAAGCGATGCGCATGTGCCGCACCAGGTCTCTTTACTTTCACCCAGTCTGGTGAAAGAACGCCGCAGTGGTATGGCGAGCTGCGCCGCTTGCAAACCACACCTTCAAGGTGCAAATCCAACGCGCATTGATACAACCATTCTGGATCGGGCACGCTCTGAACAAACAGCATGCTTGGCGGCTTGCTCGCGAGCAGCGATTCGAGTGCTCTGAGCCGTGCATCAAGTGTCTTCGCACAGAGTTCCGTCCCGCGAAGCACCAGGATATCGAAGACGCAGTAGACCACCGGATCGGCGCCTGCATACCAGCCGCGACGCAATGCTCGTTGATGCAGCCTGTCAAAGTCGCTGCGGCCGATGTCGTCCAAGACAGCAACCTCCCCGTCCAGGATGCAGCGTGCAGGCAACTGAGCCAGTGGCTCGTGGAGTTCCGGAAACCACAGCGTTGCATCCGCGCCGCCTCTGGTCTGCAGGCGGACATCGCCCGTTCGTGCGAGCAGCCTGTAGCCATCGAATTTGATCTGTGCACACCAGTCCGTACCGACAGGTACTCTTTGCCGCTTCACAGCAAGCATGGGCGCGTAGGCGCTCAGTAGGGGCGTTTCAGCTGCCAAGCGTCTCGTACCCACGTTGTTCCGCATGATTGACTCCAGTGGGGGCGCGATAGGAGTCTTATGCTAGCTCAGGTTTAGGGCGTCTCCCTGCGCTGCGCTACGGGCCGGGCTCTCGTGCTGCGCATCGAGCTCCGCTATCGCGGATCTCGCCCCCTTCGGGCTTCCATCCCTGACGTCTCCGCGCCTGTCGGCGCTGCGCGCTGCCGCTTGCCAGGGCTGCGCCCTTCCGGCCTGCAGGCCGGCGATGGTCACGCGGGCTGCGCCCGCTGAGGCGCTCGCCGCGCGGCGTTTTCTTTCCGCAGCTGGCCCGCCTTGCCTCCGTTCCCCCGTTCATCGCCCTTTCCCGCGACCAGGTAGCCAACGCACGGCCATCGAGCAAGGGCCGCTGACGCTGAAATCCTCACCCGTTCGGTGCTCGCCT
>JACXTT010014415.1_pt1 | contig 10337 bp, 8 predicted proteins | sample 9270951 | NCBI WGS metagenome assembly JACXTT01 (sample SAMN15532306, study PRJNA645909) | rock metagenome | isolation source: weathered quartz diorite | place: Puerto Rico | collected 2017-06-21
TCTGCCGGCAGCAGGCGCCGCAGCCGGCTTTGCAGCTCACCGAGCGGCCGGCGGCGTGGGCCCGCTCGAGCGCGACCTCGCTCACCGCCGCGGACACCGCCCGGGCGGTGGGCAGCAGATCGGCCACGCTCGCCGGGCCGACGCGCACCGACAGGTCGACCTCGCGCGCGCAGCCGAGCACGTCGAGGTGGATCTTGGCGTCGTCGTAGGCGGGCGCCATCGCGCTCAACGGAACAGCTGCTGGTAGGTGGAGAGCGCCAGGTGCACGTCGAGCGTGCCGGCCACCTCGCGGCAGCTGTGCATGCTCAGCATCGCCGCGCCGACGTCGACCGCGCGCACCCCGAGGCTCGCCGAGGCGATGGGCCCGATGGTCGAGCCGCACGGCAGATCGCTCCGCACCACGAACTCCTGCGGGGCGAAGCCGATCTCGCGGCACAGCGCGGCGAACTGCGCGGCGGTGGCGCCGCTCGTGGCGTAGGACTGGTTGGCGTTGTGCTTGATGACGAGCCCGCGGTTGAGCCGCGGCGCGTGCTGCGGATCGTGCCGCTCGCCGTGGCTCGGGTGCTGCGCGTGCGCCATGTCGGCGCTCACCAAGAGCGAGCGCGCCATCGCCCGCGAGCTCGCCTGCACCTGCCCGTCGGGGTACGCCACCGCCACCCGCAGCATCACGTCGCGGAGGAAGTTGCCGGCCGCGCCGATCGCGCTCTTCGAGCCGCACTCCTCGTGGTCGTACAGCACCATCACCGCGGTCTCCGCCACCGACGCCGAGGCGCCGCACAGGGCCTCGATCGCCGCGAAGCAGCTCGCCAGGTTGTCGAGCCGCGCGCTCATCACCAGCTCGTCGTTGAGCCCGCCGAGCGCGCCCTTCTGCGTGTCGTAGAGCACCAGGTCGTGGCCGAGCACCGCCTCGCGCGTGACGCCGAGCTCCTTGGCCACCAGCGCGCGGATGTCGATGGCGTCGCATTCGTTTGAGCTCAAAGCGATTGTCGGCGGCAGGTGCTTCTGCTCGTTGATCTTGAGGCCGTCGCTGTTGACCTTGCGGTCGAGGTGGATCGCCAGGTTCGAGATGCGCGCCACCGGCCGGCGCAGATCGACCAGCTCGCCGACGATGCCGCCCGCGCGCTCGACCATGACGCGCCCGGCGATCGACAGGTCGCGATCGAGCCAGGTCGACAGGAGCACGCCGCCGTAGGGCTCCACGCCGAGCTGCAGGTGCCCGGCGCTCGACAGCTCGGGCCGCGGCTTGACCCGCAGGGTCGGCGAGTCGGTGTGCGCCCCGAGGATGCGGTAGCCGGCCGCCGCCGGCGACTTGGTGCCCACCTGGAACGCCACGATGGTCGAGTCGCCGCGGACGACGTAGCGGCGCGCGCCCGGCTCGATGGTCCAGGCGTCCTCCTCGCGCAGCTGGCTGAAGCCGTCCTCCTGCAGCTGCGCGGCGGCGTTGGCGACGGCGTGGTACGGCGTGGGCGAGGCGTCGATGAAACGGATCATCCGCTTGGCGGCGGCGACCCCTTCGGCCCGCAGCTTCTGCATTTGATCCGCGCTCTTGCCGAACGTCTCCCCGAGGCTTTTGTCGAGCTCGCCCATCAGGGCGAAGGATCGCACAGGCGGCGCGGGGAAAGCTACCCACGCGAATCTCTTGCCTCGCGGCCGAGGCTCGGTAAATAAGCACCCGCCGTGATCGAAGTCCGCGAGCTGTCGAAATACTACGGTGAGACCAAGGCCGTCGGGCCGCTGGATTTCACCATTGGCAAAGGCGAAGTCGTTGGCCTGCTGGGGCTCAACGGCGCCGGCAAGACCACCACCCTGAGGATGCTCTCGAGCGAGCTCCTGCCGACGAGCGGGCGCATGCTCGTCGACGGGGTGGATCTGGTCGAGGAGCCGGAGAAAATACGCTCTAAGATCGGATACTTACCCGATCGACCGCCGCTCTACGGCGAGATGAGCGTGCGCGAGTACATCGACTTCGCCGGGCGGCTTCGCGGCATGGCCGCGAGCGGCTTGAAGAAGCGCGTGGAGGAGGTGCTCGAGGTCACCTCGCTCGGCGCGCGCCAGCACGACCGCATCGACACGCTCTCGCACGGCTTCAAGCAGCGCGTCGGCATCGCCCAGGCGATCGTGCACAAACCGGCGCTGCTGCTGCTCGACGAGCCGATCAGCGGCCTCGACCCGGTGCAGATCGTCGAGATGCGCCAGCTCATTCGCTCGCTCCGCGGCGACCACACCACCGTGCTGTCGAGCCACATCCTCTCGGAGATCAGCGAGACCTGCGACCGGCTGCTGGTGCTCGTCGACGGCCGCGTGGTCATCGAGGGCAGCGAGGAGGACCTGGCCGAGCGGATGACCCCGGGCCAGGACGTGCGCCTGGTGCTCCGCGGCGACGCCGACAAGGCCGTCGCCCTGGTGGAGAAGGTCGGCGGGGTCAAGAGCGCGCGCCGGCTCGAGGCCGACGACGTCGCGGTCGAGTACCGCACCGCCGCCGACGTCGTCGCCCTGCACGTGGTGGCCGAGCGCGACGTGCGCGAGACGCTGTGCCGCGATCTGGTGCGCGCCGACTTCGGCCTGCTCGAGGTGACCCGCGCCGAGCCCGAGCTCGAGGCGATCTTCCTCGAGCTCGCCGGCGGCGGCCGCGACGACGAGGAGGGAGCATGAACCACGTTGGCTTGATCATGGGGCGCGAGCTGAAGGCGTACTGGCGCTCGCCGCTCGGTTACGCCGCCGCCGCCGGGGTGCTGCTGTTCGACGGCATCTGGTTCATGGCGATGGCGCTCGGCGGCTCGACCGAGAAGAAGCTGTCGGCCGCGGTGCTGCAGCAGTTCTTCTACGGCGCGTCCGGCTCGACCGCGTTCCTCGCGGGCCTCTTGGCGATGCGGCTCATCGCCGCCGAGCACGAGCACGGCTCGCTCGTGCTGCTCAAGACCTCGCCGGTGCGCGACTGGGAGATCGTCCTCGGCAAGTTCCTCAGCGTGATGGTGGTGGTGCTCGCCATCACCGCGATGAGCATCTACATGCCGCTCCTCATCTTGAAGAACGGCAAGGTCTCCTGGGGTCACGTCGCCGTCGGCTACACCGGCCTGCTCCTGCTCGGCGCGGCGGTCGCGGCCATGGGCCTGTTCGCCTCGGCGCTCACCAAGAACCAGATCGTCGCCGCCATCGTCACGGTGGTGATCGCCGCGGTCATGTACTTCTGGTGGGCCATTGCCAAGATCGCCGATCCGCCGGTGAACGACTTCCTCGAAGGCCTGGCGATCCATCACATGCGCATGAAGGACTTCATGACCGGCCTCTTGCGGCTGGAGAACGTGCTCTATTACCTGGCGGTCGCGTTCTTCTTCCTGCTCGCGGCGGTCAAGACCATGGAGGCGCGGCGATGGCGCTGACGCGATTGAAGAACGCCGACGCCGCGGCGCTCGGCGCCACCCTGCTCGGCTGGCTGTTCCTGCTCCTCGGCGAGCGGGTGATCGTCTCGACCGGCGGCGTGGCCAAGCTGGCGAGCTGGCTCGGGGTGCTCTTGCTCGGGGCGGCGTTCGCCGAGCGGCTGTGGGCGCTCGGGCAGACCGCGCCGGACCGCAAGCCGGCGGCGCGCGTGTTCGCCGGGCTGTCGGCGGCGAGCCTGCTCGCGCTCGCGGTCTACTACACCACCACCGACAAGGGCCGCGAGCTGGTGCACGCCGCCAAGCCCAAGATCACCGGCGAGGACCCGTTCGGCTCGATCGCCACGGTGGTGTGGATCGCGCTCCTGCTGGTGAGCGTGCTGCCGGCGATCCTCGGCGAGCTGTCGCGCTGGTCGATGTACCGCGCCGAGAAGATCGAGTCGCGGCGCGTGCTGGCGGCGGTGGCCGCGGGCGTGGCGCTCGCCTGCGCGGCCGTCTACGGCGCGCTCTTCACCTACGCCGCCGACAAGTCGGACAAGTCGATCGACTTCTCGTATTTCCGCACCAGCCGCCCGAGCGAGTCGACCAAGCGGATGATCGAGAGCATGAGCGAGCCGCTCGAGGTGCTGGTGTTCATCCCGCCGACGACCGAGGTGCGCGCCGAGGTGCTCAAGTACCTGCAGGACCTGCGCGCCGGGCGCGAGGACAAGATCGCCGTGTCGACGCACGACTTCCTCGGCGAGCCCGAGCTCGCCAAGAAGTACAAGCTGATGAAGGACGGCATGCTGGTGCTGGTGCGCGGCGGCAAGGCCGACCAGAAGCTCGACATCGGCGTGGAGGAGGAGCGCGCGCGCCGCACCCTGAAGAAGCTCGACGGCGAGTTCCAGAAGGTGCTCATCAAGGCGATGCGCGATCAGCGCGTGGCGTACCTCACCGTCGGCCACGGCGAGCTCAACGAGGACAACGACAAGCGCAACGCGCACAGCGCCGAGGGCGTGCGCCAGCTGCTCGAGAGCCAGAACTACCAGGTCAAGACGCTCGGGCTCGGCGACGGCCTCGGCACCGAGGTGCCGAAGGACGCGACGGTGGTGCTGGTGCTCGGCCCGCAGAACCGCTTCACCGACGCCGAGGTGGCGACGCTCCACAAGTACGCCGATCAGGGCGGCAAGCTGCTCCTCGCGCTCGATCCCGACGGCAAGGACGACCTCGCGCCGCTCGCCGCCATCGTCGGGCTCGAGTGGAAGCAGGAGCAGGTGGTGAACGAGCGCGCGGTGGCGAGCCTGCAGCACACCGCCGCCGACAAGAAGATCCTCGTGGCGGTGACGTTCTCGTCGCACGCCTCGGTGTCGACGCTGAGCAAGGCGGGCCACAGCGCGCCGGTGCTGTTCTCGGGCGCCGCGCCGCTGGAGAAGAGGGCCGACGCCGACAAGGACCTGCTCGTCGACTTCGCCATCAAGAGCATGCCGGGCACCTTCGTCGACGCGAACGGCAACTTCGAGTTCGACTCCGCCCCCGACAACGGCAAGCAGGACCGCAAGGGCATCTTCAACCTGGCGGCGGCGGTGAGCCGGCGGCTCGGCGAAGGCAAGGACGCCCAGGAGATGCGCGCCTTCGTGCTCGGCGACGCCGACGCGGTGAGCGACTTCTGGTTCATGCAGGACCGCAACAACCAGCTGATGTTCGTCGAGGCGCTGCGCTGGCTCGGCGGCGAGGAGAGCTTCTCCGGCGAGATCGAGAACGAGGAGGATGTGGCCATTGTCCACACCAAGGCCGAGGACCAGCTGTACTTCTACGGCAGCATCCTCGGGGTGCCGTCGCTCGTGCTCGGCATCGGCTTCCTCCTGACCCTGCGCAAGGGCAAGAGCAAGGAGGCGCCCGAGCCCGAGCCGGAGCCGTCGGAGGCGCCGGCGCCGAAGCCCGCGAAGGCCGCGCCCGCCAAGGACGAGGAGGAGCCGGAGGAGGACGACGACGACGAGCCGGAGGACGAGCCCGACGAGCCCGAGGACCGCGCCGCGGGAGGCGAGCCATGAAAGAGCTGAAGCGCACCTGGATCCACGCCGCGCTCCTGGCGCTGGCGGCGATCGTCGCCTACGTGCAGGCGCAGCCGAAGGACGTGAACGACAAGCCGCTGCAGCCGGGCGAGATCGAGCTGTGGAAGGCCAAGCCCGACGACGTCGCCAAGATCGTCTTCGAGGACGACCAGAAGAAGGTCGTGCTGGAGAAGAAGAGCGACAAGGGCGGCGCGTGGTACGTCGGCAAGGTCGAGCCGGTCCCGCCGAAGAAGGACGAGGGCGCGGGCGGCGGCGGCGGCGGCCATGCCGACAACCCGCACGAGCTGCCGAAGCCCCCGCCGGTGGAGGCGACCACCTTCGCGTCGGTCACGGTGGCCAAGGAACTGGTCAAGACGCTGGCCTCGCTCCGCGCCAAGCGCTCGTTCGGGCAGGTCGGCGACGATCGCATGAAGGAGTTCGGCTTCGACAAGCCCGAGGGCACCTTGCGCGTGACCGTGGGCGGCGTCGAGCACGCCCTCGTCATCGGCGCGCCGACCGCCGGCGCGGCCACCCGCTACGCCCGCGACGTCGACAGCAAGGTCGTGTACGTCATCGACGGCTCGGTGGTGAGCGATCTCAAGGCGGGCGCGCCGCGGCTGTCGGAGCGCAACCAGCACGAGTGGAAGTGGAACGAGCCCGACGCCGTCACCATCTCGGGCGGCGGCAAGAGCAAGCGCGTGGTCCATGCCGGCACCGAGGGCCACCGCTTCTGGGCCGACGCCAACAGCGCCGATCAGAACGACGAGACCAGCGGCAACTGGCTGATGAAGGTCGAGCGGCTGCGGCCCAACACCTTCCTCGAGAGCATGCCCGACGGCGCGACGCGCGTCCTGCGCGTCGAGTACCGGAGCGGCAGCGAGGAGAAGGGCTTCCTCGAGCTCTACCACCGCGACGACAAGAAAGAGCCGTACTTCATCGTCACCGAGGAGCTGCGCATGCCGGCCACGGTGACGCGGCAGAACGCCGAGCAGATCCTCGACGACCTGGCGACCGTGCTGCCGGGCGCGGAGCTGCCGAAGTACGCCAAGGAGGAGCCCGACGGGGGGCACCCGCCGATCATGCCCGAGCCGGAGGCGCCGGTAGCGCCGGTCGCCAGCGGGTCGGCGAGCGCAGCCCCGGGAGGATCGGCCAAGCCGCCCGCGTCGGCGGCGCCGTCGGGCAAGCCGGCCGCGCCGAAGTCGCCCGGCCCGCTCGTCACCCCCAAAGGAAAGGCCCCCGCGCCGGAATATTGAGTTTCTGATAGGCTCGATCCCGAGGGTCGAGCCCGTGACGGCCAAGCATTTCTTCGGTGGGATCGGTTTCTGGTTGGTCGGCGCCGTGCTGGCGGTCGGCTGCGGCAGCGAAACGCTGTTCGGCGGCGGGGTGAGCCCCGGCGGCGGGGGCAGCGGCACGAGCACGTCGGGGAGCGGCGGCGGATCGAACGTCTGCGGGCTCGACTGCAACGCGATCAAGGTGCCGGCGTGCCACTACGCCACCTGCAACCCGGTGACGCGGATGTGCGAGGTCGACGTCGCCGCCGACGGCTCCTCGTGCGAGGACGGCCTGTTCTGCAGCGAGCCCGACCACTGCGAGAACGGCGCGTGCGTCGCCGGGCCGACCAACACCTGCGGCTTCGCCGCGCCCGAGTGCTCGGTCATCACCTGCGACGAGAAGACCAAGAGCTGCACCGCGGTGCCGTCGGACGGCGATCCCTGCACCCCGGCCGACAAGTGCCAGATCAACGGCACCTGCAGCGACGGGCAGTGCGTCGGCGAGCTGAACGATTGCCTGTTCCGCCAGCCGCCCGACGACTGCCACGTGATGGTGTGCAACCCGAAGACCGGCGACTGCGAGCCGCAGACGGGCAACGACGGCAAGGCGTGCATCGATCCGGCCGACCTGTGCACCGTGGCGAAGAGCTGCAAGGCGGGCGCGTGCGTCGGCGGCCAGCCGAAGAACTGCTCGGCGCTCACCTCGGGCTGCAACCTCGGCGTGTGCGACGGCGGCAGCGGCACCTGCACCTCCAAGAAGCTGAAGAACAACGATCCGTGCGACGACCTCGACGCCTGCACCACCGCCGAGGTGTGCAACAACGGCGTGTGCGGCGGCGGCATGGCGCAGAGCCAGTGCAAGAGCGGCGACAAGTGCTGCCCGGCGAGCTGCGGCGTGCAGAGCGACTCCGACTGCGGGCTCGCGCTCGGCGGCGGCGCCTACCACAGCTGCGCGCGGCTCGGCGACGGCAGCGCGGCGTGCTGGGGCTACAACGCCTTCAGCCAGCTCGGCGACGGCACCACCATGGCGTCGTTCATCCCGCTGCCGGTGGGCGGGATCGCCGGCGCGGTCGCCATCGCCGCGGGCGAGTACCACTCGTGCGCCGCGCTCAAGGACGGCACGGTGAAGTGCTGGGGCTACAACGCCTTCGGCGCGATCGGCGACGGCACCAACACCAACGCCAAGACCCCGGTGCCGGTCAAGGGCCTGGCCGGCGCGGTTGCGGTCGGCGCGGGCGGCTACCACAGCTGCGCGGTGCTGTCGGACGGCACGGTGAAGTGCTGGGGCAACAACACCCAGGGCCAGCTCGGCAACGGCTCGTTCACCTCGAGCAACACGCCGGTGAGCGTCAACGGCATCAACGACGCGCTGTCGATCGCGGCCGGCATCTACCACACCTGCGCCATCACCAAGGGCGGGCAGCTGAAGTGCTGGGGCTACGGCAACGACGGCGAGCTCGGCGACGGCGCGAAGAAGACCAGCGCGACGCCGGTCGGCGTGACGGGGCTCGGCGGGCAGACGGCGATCGCGCTCGGGCTCGGCTACTACCACAGCTGCGCCGCGTTCCAGGACGGCAGCGCGCGCTGCTGGGGCCAGAACACCTATGGGCAGCTCGGCGACGGCAGCAAGAACGCGGCCGGGCAGCCGGTGCAGGTGACGATGCTCGGCGGCGTCACCGCCCTCGCCGCGGGCGGCTACCACAGCTGCGCCGTGGCGGGCGGCGGGGCGAAGTGCTGGGGCAGCAACTTCTACGGCGAGCTCGGCGACGGCAGCAAGAACCCGAGCTCGTCGCCGGTGACCGTGTCGGGGATCGCCGGGGCGCGCTCGGTCGGGCTCGGCGACTGGCACAGCTGCGCGGTGCTGGCGGGCAGCGTGCGCTGTTGGGGCTACAACATCTACGGCGAGCTCGGCGACGGCTCGACCAACTCCGCGGTCACGCCGGTGCTGGTGAAGGGGCTGTAGCTCCGGGTGCTCGGCGAAGCGAAATCGATCTACCTCGCGACCCGCAAGCGTCACGATCAGCTGTTCAACAGCTACGTCATGCGGCCGCTCGCCGCGGGGGTGGTGGCGGCCGTGGCGCGCACCGGCGTGACGCCGAACCAGCTCACGCTGGCGAGCCTGGTGGTGTTCGTCGCGGCGGCCGCCATGCTGGTGGCCATGCCGAGCCAGCGCGGGGCGCTCGCGGCCGTCGCGGTGCTCGAGGCGAGCTACCTCCTCGACTGCGCCGACGGCATGCTGGCGCGCCACAAGAAGATCGCCAGCCAGGTGGGGCACCTGTTCGACTTCTTCACCGACGAGATCAAGGCGGTGCTGCTGGTGGCGGGGCTCGCCGTGCGGCTGTGGCGCACGGGTGGCTACGGCATCGACGCGCGCGTGTGGCCGCCCGAGAGCGCCGGCTTCCTCCTCGGCGGCATCGCCGCGGTCGCGGTGGTGTCGTCGGCGATCTCGCTCACCAACTTCGTGCGCCGCCCCGAGCTCACCGGTCAGGCCACGCCGGTCGCCTCGCACTACGAGTCGCTGCCCGAAACGGGGCAAAATGCCACAGCAAAATGGCTAAAGCTTCCCGTGACTTTTCTGCAATTTCTCAACCATTACCCGAGCCATATCTACGTGTTCGCCGCGTTCGGCCGGCTCGACCTGTTCTTGTGGATCTACCTGGCGAACAACGCGCTCTATCTCGCGAAGGGCTGGCTCGGGTTGTTCGTGCGCTTCGGCCGGAGGTAACGGCTACTTCGGGATGGGCTGGAAGCAGGCGATGGTGGTCTCGACGGTGAAGTTCGACTGATCGGTGTGGCGCTCGGCGTGGAAGATGTCCATCGGGTAGACGCCGCCCTTGGCGATTCCGAGCTTCGCGGCCATCGCGTCGAGATCGACGGTGCCGCTCGCGCTCGGGTGGGTGCCGCCGAGATCGAGGGCGAGCTTGCCGTTGATGAACAGCCACAGGTCGTCGTCGCCGGTGAAGCTGAAGACCTCGCCGCCCGAGTACGTGAAGGTGGTGTGGACCCGGGTGGTGAAGTGGAAGTTGTGGGGGTTGCCCTCGTTGCCGAAGCCCTTGTTGTCGATCGGAAAAAACGCGTTCGAGGCGTACGAGTAGACGCCGGGCTTCACCTCTTTGAGCGGCAGGGTGATGGCGAACGGCTGATTCACGCCCTGCACGTCGTGGTACCACTGGGCGAAGTTCGCCGGCCCGGAGGTCTGCGGCGTGGGGCCGGGGGCGGCGTAGTCGGGCGTGCCGTCGGCGCCGAGCTGCGCCTTCACCAGGCCGGGGTAGGGGTTGCTGCCGGCGAACTTCTCGAAGTCGGGGTGCGCCGACGAGAAGTCGCGGATCGTCGCCGCGAGCTCCTGCGAGCACTCCGGCGCGCCGCCGCCGCTGCCGGAGCCGGCGCTGACGTCGAGCGAGCCCCCGGTGCCCGACCCCGACCCGGACCCCGCACCCGACCCGGACCCCGACCCTGTGCCCGTGCCCGACCCGGACCCCGTGCCCGAGCCGCCTGCGCCGGCGAGCGAGCCGCTGCTCTTCCCGGCGCTGCACCCGACTGCCAACGCCGCCACGACGGCGACCCCGAGCCATTTCATGGCCCGATTGTCCCATTTCTTGGCTCCCGGCGCAGAGAATGGGATTTACGGGGGGTGAGGCATCTCGGGCTGCTCCTCGCCCTCT
>JACXTT010014416.1_pt1 | contig 10336 bp, 10 predicted proteins | sample 9270951 | NCBI WGS metagenome assembly JACXTT01 (sample SAMN15532306, study PRJNA645909) | rock metagenome | isolation source: weathered quartz diorite | place: Puerto Rico | collected 2017-06-21
GCGCGCGGTGGTGACGCCGGTTCCGGCGAACAGCAATTCGCCCTCGCCCATGTCCTCGATGCCGTAGATCATCTTCGGATCGGTGACGCCCACCTTGTGCGCGCGCTACGGCTTCTCTTCGCTGTCGAGGATCAGGCGGCACTGCATCTGACCGCCGATGCAGCGCAGGGCGACCGCCGCCAGCACGCCCTCGGGCGCGCCGCCGGTGCCGATATACATGTCGACGCCGGTCTCGTCCGGGTTGGCGCAGTGAATGACGCCAGCGACGTCGCCGTCGGTGATCAACTGCACGGCAGCACCGGTCGAGCGCACGCTGTTGATGATGTCGGCGTGGCGCGGACGGTCGAGCACGAGCACGGTGATGGCGGAGGGATCGACGCCCTTGGCCTTGGCGAGACGGCGGACATTGTCGGCCGGCGGCGCGTCGAGCTCGATCACGTTCTTGGCAAAGCCCGGACCGATCGCGATCTTCTGCATGTAGACGTCCGGCGCGTGCAGCAGCGTACCGCCGTCGGCCATCGCCATCGTGGCGATCGAGCCGGGCATGTTCTTGGCGCACAGCGTGGTGCCTTCGAGCGGATCGACCGCGATATCAACCTTGGGACCGGCGTTGAGGCCGACCTTCTCGCCGATGAACAGCATCGGCGCCTCGTCGCGCTCGCCCTCGCCGATCACGATGGTGCCTTCGATCGGCAGCCTGTTGAGCTCGCGCCGCATCGCATCGACCGCGGCCTTGTCCGCCGCCTTTTCCTGGCCATGGCCGCGCAGCCGCGCGGCCGACACCGCCGCCCGCTCCGTCACCCGCACGATTTCGAGCGTCAGGATGCGCTCGAGCAGCATCTGCGGCGGAACGGAAATATGGGTCGACATCGGCGTACTCCTTGAGCCTCACAGACGGGCCACGCGGCCCGCATCAATCTTCGCGCACCCAACCGCTGGGGTCACGCACTAGTTCTTCTCGATCCGGATCACCTGCGGCCGGCCGCTGATGACCTTGTCGCGCTGCACCGCATCGAGCGCGCGGTACACGGCGTCCTCGCTGGTCGCGTAAGTAATCAGAATGACCGGAACCGGTGAAGCTTTTTTGGCCGAACCGTTCAGATCGACGCCATCCGCATGTCGCTGGACGATCGATTCGAGTGATATCTTCTGCTCTGCAAGCCGCGTGGCGATTGTTGCGGCAGTGCCTGCAAGATCGCGCGCCATCAGGCGGATATAATAGCCACCCTCGTGGCGTTCCATCGGCGCCTTGGTGGTCGCGCGCAGCCGGTCCACGGGGCGCCCGAACGGCTTGGCGCGGATGCCGCGTGCGACGTCGGCGATGTCGGCGACCACGGCGGAGGCCGTTGCTGCGCCGCCCGCGCCGGGGCCGACCAGGGTGATCGGCGGTATCCCTTCGCCGTCGATCGTCACCGCATTGGTGACGCCCATGACCTGCGCGATCGACGACGACTTGGGAACCATGGTCGGGTGCACGCGCTGTTCGATGCCCTTGGCAGTGCGCACGGCAACGCCGAGCAGCTTGACGCGATAACCGAGTTCCTCGGCCGCGCGGAGGTCTTCCGGCGTGATCGAGGAGATGCCTTCGACATAGACCGCGCTCTGCGCGACCTTGGTTCCGAACGCCAGGCTGGCCAGGATCGCGAGCTTCTGCGCGGTGTCGTGGCCGTCGACGTCAAAGGACGGGTTGGCTTCGGCGTAACCGAGCCGCTGGGCGTCCTTCAGACATTCGGCGAACGACAGCCCCTCCTGCTCCATCCGCGTCAGGATGTAATTGCAGGTGCCGTTGAGGATGCCATAGACGCGGTTCACGTTGGTGCCCGCGAGGCCTTCGCGCAGGGTCTTGATGACCGGGATCGCCGCGCCGACGGCAGCTTCGAAATTCAGGGCGCCGCCATGCTTCTCGGCGGCGTTGGCGAGGCGCAGGCCATGCTTGGCGATCAGCGCCTTGTTCGCCGTCACCACCGATTTGCCGGCCTTCAGCGCGGTCTCGATTGCGGAGAATGCGGGATCGCCGGCGCCGCCCATCAGCTCGACGAAGCAGTCGATATTGGGATCTTCGGCCAGCGCCTGCGGGCTCTTCGCCCATTCGATGCCGCGCAGGTCGAGACTGCGCTTCTTGGCTTTCGAGCGCGCGGTGACGGCAACGACGCGCACGCCGCGGCCGCTGCGCGCCGACAGCGTGCGTCCCTGCGCTTCGATCAGACGGACAACTTCGGCACCGACGGTGCCGAGCCCCGCGATGCCCACTTTCAGCGGTGCGACCATGAGATAACGAACCTGGAAGGATTAGCGTCGATTGGCGAGAGGAACCACGTTGTGCAACGTTTCGATGCCGCTTTCAAGGAAGCGGCGCACGCCACGGGCGGCCTGCCGGATACGCTGCTCGTTTTCCACCATCGCGATACGCACAAACCCCTCGCCATGCTCGCCAAAGGCGACGCCGGGCGACACCACGACGCCGGATTTCTCCACCATCAGCGTTGCGAACTGCATGCTGCCGACGGCCTCGAACCCCTTGGGCAGCGGCGCCCAGGCGAACATCGAGGCCTGCGGCGGCGGAATCTCCCAGCCGGCGCGGCCAAACGATTCGACCAGCGCGTCGCGGCGCTTGCGATAGGTGTCGCGCATCTCGCGGATGCAGTCGTCCGGACCGTTCAGCGCCGCGGTCGCCGCGACCTGGACCGGTGTGAACGCACCGTAATCGAGATAGGATTTGACCCGCGCGAGGGCTGCGATGATGCGCTCGTTGCCGACCGCAAAGCCCATGCGCCAGCCCGCCATGGAGAAAGTCTTCGACATCGAGGTGAATTCGACGGTGACGTCGATCGCGCCAGGAACCTGCAGCACCGAGGGCGGCGGATTGTTCTCGTCGAAATAGACTTCGGCGTAGGCGAGGTCCGACAGGATGTAGATCTCGTGCTTCTTCGCGAATGCGACGAGGTCCTTGTAGAAGTCGAGGTCCGCGACATAGGCCGTCGGGTTCGACGGGTAGCAGACGATCAGCGCGATCGGCTTCGGGATCGAGTGGACGATCGCGCGCTCGACGGCCTCGAAGAATTGCGGGGTCGGCTCCGACGGCACCGATCGGATCACGCCGCCCGCCATCAGGAAGCCGAAGGCGTGGATCGGGTAGCTCGGGTTGGGACAGAGCACGACGTCACCCGGCGCGGTGATCGCCTGTGCGACGTTGGCGAAGCCTTCCTTCGAGCCGAGCGTCGCGACGACCTGGGTGTCCGGGTTCAATTTGACGCCGAAGCGGCGCGCATAGTAGGCAGCCTGCGCCTTTCGCAGGCCATTGATGCCGCGCGAGGCGGAGTAGCGGTCGGTCCGCGGCTTGCCCAGCGTCTCCTTCAGCTTCTCGATCACGTGGGCCGGCGTCGGCAGGTCCGGGTTGCCCATCCCCATGTCGATGATGTCGGCCCCGGCGTTGCGCGCGGCCGCCTTGGCCTGGTTGACCTTCTCAAAGACGTAAGGCGGCAGACGGCGAATGCGGTAAAAATCTTCCATGGGACCTTGCTCCGACAACCGGCACGGCAGAATCGACCCATTTCGGTGAGTGCGGAAACCGGATTCGGTTTCGTCCAGAAATCGCACCACATCAATGACTTAGGGCGAATTCAGGCGCACAAATCTGAGGTCGGAGACCGGATATGCGGTTGAATTGAGGTTCTTTTAGCACGGACGCCCGGCTGCGCCAGCCGTAGATCAGCCTTCTGGGGCTACTTGCCGGCCGAATTCTGCGGCGCCGTGGAGGCCTGGCGATCGCGTGCGGCGATCAGCTCGGCCTCGATCTTGGCCTGCTCTGACGGTTTCATCGCCTGCTCGTTACGGTCGGGCGGAAGATCATGGACCGGCAGGTATCCGCCTGCCTCCTTGGGCCGCGCGGGGGCGTCCGTTGGCACGCCAACCGCAGGCAGGTCGGCAACGGTGCTCGCGCACCCAGCCAGCGCCGACATCGACGCAAGCAGCAATGCGGCCGCAAGCCCCCTTTTCATCCGATCGGTCGGCATCCGCCGAAAGTCCCCAACAAGCTAGCGCGCATGTCGCACGTCGCCGACACGGGTCGCACTGGTACGAGCCTTGCAGCGTCCCCGCTGCGTTAATTCTCGCTTTAGCCGTTCAAACCATTGTCGCCCGAAACGATTAAAGCGTGAACAGCAAAAGCGACAGGTGAGGCTTCAATATGTCAGAACAGAGAATTTTTGTCGCAGTGCAACAACACGAAACATCAATTTTTCCCTGATTGTCGATACCGCACCGCGCGATGACGCCAATGAAACGAAGCGATAGTGTTCTTCAAATGAGCAACGTCAGTATCGAATCCCAGGCCGCCCCCAAGTTCAACGCCGAAGCCTTCGCCATGAACATCGCGCGCGCGATGGAGAGCAGCGGCCAGGCCCTAGCCGCTTACCTCAAGCCGCGCCAGACCGGCGAAGTCCGCGACAAGCCCCCGAACGAAATCGGGGAGGTGATCAAGAATTTACGTGTGATGGCGGAATCCTGGCGTTCCGACAAGGAGCGCGCCTCCGATCTGCAGATCAAGCTCGGCAAGGACTATCTCGACCTCTGGGGTTCGGCTGTGCGCCGCATGGCCGGCGAGCACGACGCGAGGCCTGCCATCGAGCCGGCACCGCGCGACAAGCGTTTCCAGGACCCGGAATGGAAGTCGAACCAGTTCTTCGATTTCGTGCTGCAGCTCTATTTGCTGACGTCCAAATGGGCGCAGGAGCTGGTCCGCAATGCCGAAGGCATCGACCCGCACACCCGCAAGAAGGCCGAGTTCTATGTGCAGCAGATCGCCAACGCGATCGCACCGTCGAATTTCATCCTGACCAATCCTGAAGTGTTGCGCGCAACCGTCGAGACGAACGGTGACAATCTGGTGCGCGGCATGAAGATGCTGGCGGAGGACATCGAGGCCGGGCACGGCACGCTGCGCATCCGCCAGTCCGATCCGTCAAATCTCGTGGTCGGCGTCAACATGGCGACGACACCGGGCAAGGTGATCTACCAGAACGACCTGATGCAGCTGATCCAGTATTCTCCCACCACGGAGAACGTGCTTCGCACGCCGCTTCTGATCGTGCCGCCGTGGATCAACAAATTCAACATCCTCGATCTCAGGCCCCAACAATCCTACGCCAAGTGGTGCGTCGACCAGGGCATCACCGTGTTCGTCATCTCCTGGGTCAATCCGGACAAGGAGCTCGGCAAGAAGACCTGGGCCGACTACATGACCGAAGGCCCGCTCACCGCGATGGACGTGATCGAGAAGGTCACCGGCGAGATGAAGGTTCACACCGCCGGTTATTGCGTCGGCGGCACCATGCTTGCCTCGACGCTCGCCTATCTCGCGGAGAAACGCCGCCAGCGCGTGACCTCGGCGACGTTCTTCGCCGCGCAGGTCGACTTCACCCACGCGGGCGATCTGCTCGTGTTCGTCGACGAGGACCAGATCTCGGCGCTGGAACGCGACATGTACGAATCCGGCGTGCTCGAAGGCAGCAAGATGGCGATGGCCTTCAACATGCTGCGCTCGAACGACCTGATCTGGTCCTATGTCGTGAACAACTACCTGAAGGGTCAGCCGCCCTCCTCGTTCGACCTCCTGCACTGGAATTCCGACGCGACGCGGATGCCGGCGTCGAACCACTCCTACTATTTGCGCAACTGCTATCTGGAGAACCGACTGTCGACCGGCACCATGGTGCTCGACAACACGCTGCTCGACCTGTCGAAGGTGAAGGTGCCGGTCTACAACCTCGCCACCCGCGAGGACCACATTGCGCCTGCGGAATCGGTACTCTACGGCTCGCAGTTCTTCGGCGGCCCGGTGAAGTATGTGCTGTCCGGCTCCGGCCACATCGCCGGTGTCGTCAACCCGCCGGCGTCGAAGAAGTACCAGTACTGGACCAACGACAACATCAAGGACGTGAAGCTCTCTGACTGGCTAAAGAAGGCCGAGGAGCACAAGGGTTCGTGGTGGCCAGACTGGCAGGCCTGGCTGGAGAACCTTGATTCGGAGAAGGTGCCAGCGCGCGCAGTCGGCTCCGCCGACCTGCAGCCGCTCGAGGATGCGCCCGGCAGCTATGTCCGCGTCCGCGCATAGCGCGCGGCCTCCCGCTCAGCTATAAACACCACGTCCCGGCCGGATCGGGAATCGAATCACTCGAGGGGGAGACGATGACGCGTGAACTGTTCTGGCTGTCGCTGACAGTGATCCTGACCGGGCTGCTCTGGGTCCCCTACATCATCAATCGCTGCCAGGTCCGCGGCCTCTCCGGCGCCATGGGCAATCCGTCGCGCAACGACAAGCCGCACGCCGAATGGGCGAACCGGCTGATGTTCGCCCATGACAACGCGGTCGAGAATCTCGTGATCTTCGCGCCGCTGGTCTTGATCCTCAACGCCGCCGACTATTCCACCAAATGGACCGTGCTCGCCTGTGCCGTCTATTTCTGGGCCCGCGTCGCGCATCTGATCGTCTACACGCTCGGCCTTCCGGTGTTCCGCACGCTGGCGTTCACGGTCGGCTTCCTCGCGCAAGCCGTGCTCGCGCTCGCGGTCTTCAAGATTCTCTGACCTGCAAAAATCTCCGCCGGTGGCGGCGCCTGACGCGCCGGCGGTCCCTACTCCGGGCCCCTTCGCACGACGACGTGCAGCATCGTCGCCGGCGCCTCATCAAAACTCTTGATCTCGCTGGTGTCAGACGACACCTGCGTCCACGCGCCTGACGCGGCGTAGGTCACCTGCAGCGATTCCGGAGACGGATAATTGTAGTAGCGGCCGATGCTGTCGCGGCCATCGTCATGACCGATCTTGTAGCTCGCGTAGAACAGGCCGGACGGCTTCAACGCGCGGTGGATCCGCGCGAGGATACCGGCCAATTCGTCGCGCGGAACATGCAGCAGGCACGCGCTGGCCCAGATGCCATCGTAGGCGTCCCGTTTGTCGAGTTGATTGAACAGCATCGCGTCGACGGGATGGCCGAGACGGCGCGCGGCGACCGCAGCCATCTCGGGTGAACCATCTGTGGCACGCACAGCAAAGCCTTCGGCGAGCATCACCGCCGCATGGTTGCCGGCGCCGCAGCCAAGTTCGAGGATCGCTCCGCCGGGCGGCAGCAGGCACAAAAAGCCCTTGAGCCGGGTGGACGGGGCTTTCGCCCACCCGGCATAGGCTTCGGCATTCCGCCGATAGAATTGCAGCGTGTCCTCGTCCACGATGCGCCGTCCGACAATCAGGTGTCGGCCAGCCCCAGCATCAGCCGCATGTTCTGCACGGCTGCGCCTGAGGCGCCCTTGCCCAGGTTGTCGAGGCGCGCAACGAGCACCGCCTGGTGATGCTTGTCGCTGGCAAAGACGTAGAGCTCGAGCTTGTTGGTCTCGTTGAGCGCCTCGGGCTCGATCCGCCCGCCCTTGGCCGCCTCGTTCTGCAGCGGCATCGCCGAGACGTAGCTGCTTCCGGCGTAGCGCTTCGCGAGCGCCGCCTGCAGGTCGGCTCCATCGGGCTTGCCCGGCAGCGCGTCGAGCTGCAGCGGCACCGAGACCAGCATGCCCTGGCGGTAATTGCCAACCGAAGGGATGAAGATCGGCCGGCGCGACAGCCGCGAATAGAGCTGCATCTCCGGCACGTGCTTGTGCTCGAAGCCGAGGCCATAGAGCTCGAACGCCGGCGCAGTGCCGTCCTCGAAGCTCGCGATCATCGATTTGCCGCCGCCGGAGTAGCCGCTCACCGCGTTGACGGCGACCGGATAATCCGCGGGCAGCAGCCCGGCGTCGACAAGCGGCCGGAGCAGAGCGATGGCGCCGGTCGGATAGCAGCCGGGATTGGAGACCTTGCGCGCAGCGCGGATCTTGTCAGCCTGGTCAGGCGCAAGCTCCGGGAAGCCGTAGGCCCAATCCGGCGCCACCCGATAGGCCGTCGAGGCGTCGAGGACCTTGGGGGCGGCAGCGCCCATGCTGTCGATCAGCGCAACGGTCTCCTTGGCAGCGGCGTCGGGCAGGCAGAGGATCACGAGATCCACCTCCTCCATCAGCGCGCGCTTGGCGCCTGCGTCTTTCCGCTTGTCCTCGGCGATGTTCTTCACGGCAATGTCGTCGAGCAGCCGCAGCCGCTCCTGGATGCCAAGACCGGTCGTGCCGGAGGCTCCGTCGACGAACACGGTAGGCTTGGTCGCGCCGCTGACGGTCTTCGGCTGATGCGTATCGGTGAGGGTCATGGCACGCTCCTTTCGAGCTCGTTCGTTTCGTCGGCAAAAGCGCTCGGCCGCGCTTGCCGCATCAGGTTTGCGATCTGCTGCGCGCCGGCCTCATCTTGCACGGCAAGCGCGCCCGCGACCGCCGCGTAGTCGGTCTCGGATTTGTGCTGGTTCAGCTTGAAGCTGCCCTCCACCTCTTCCACCGTCATCTCCAGGCCCACGATGGCCTTCTTCATGGCATCGAGCCGCGGCGCTGTCATCTTGCCCGACGTCCAGGGCTTCTTCGGCAACAGCCGATCCTCGAACTTGGCGCTCAGCGTATCGATCTGTACGGCGAGCTCTTCACCCGACAACATCCGCACCGGCCCCGCCAGGTGCACGGCCTGGTAAAGCCAGGTCGGAACCTGCTCCGGCGACACGTACCAGTCCGCCGACACATAGGCATCCGCGCCGGTGACGGCCAGCAGCCAGGACGCACCGCCAACCAGCTTTACCAGCGGATTGTGACGGGCGACATGAAACATCGCCCGCGGCGTGCCGTCGGCGGCGTAGGCCAGATAGAACGGCAGCGCAGAGGCGATCGGCTTGATGCCGTCCCACGCGCAGGCGATACCGAATCCGCGCGCCTCGGCGAAGGCGAGGCTTGCGGCGCGGTCGGGCTTGAAAACCGGTGGCGTATACATGTCGAGCTCCTGCGTGACGTGGGAGCCGCCAGATCGGAACCGCGTGTCTGTTTGGAGGAGAGCGCCGCGGGAGCAGATCCGGCGGCAGAGGCGATGGTCTAAACGCGAACGACCGCCCATACCGCGAAGGTACGGCGGCGGCGGGCAACGATGATGGTCGCGGCGTTGATCATGGGCGCGGCTATAAGGCCGCGCCCAACCGGCGTCAAGAAAAACCGGTCAGATCGTCGGATTCCACGGCGCCGGCACGACCCGATACCCATTGCCGTCCTTCTCGACATTGCCGAGACCGGGGAACGGATAGTGGAAGCCCTGCACCTGGAGCTTCTCGACGACCACCATGTCGTAGACGCGGCGGCGGGTCTTCTCGGCCATATCGCCGTCCTGGTCGAAGAAGGCGTGCCAACCCGGATTGGTCGCGAACGGGTTCGGATTGTTGGTGACGTCGGACTGGATGAAGACCTTGCCCGCACCGGACGCCAGGACATAGGAGGTGTGGCCCGGCGTATGGCCGACGGTCTCCACCGAAGTCAGGCCCGGCGCGATCTCCTTGCCCCACTCATACGGCGTGACCTTCTTCTTCAGGCTGGCCTCGAAGATGTTGCGGTTGTTCTTGAACAGGCCCTGCATGCGGCCGGCCGACGCGCGGCTCATCTCGCCGTCGTCCATCCAGAACTTCCACTCGGTCGCCGGCACCAGCACCTCGGCATTCGGGAAAGCCGGCGCGCCCTCGGCCGTCAAAAGGCCGTTCACGTGGTCGCCGTGGAAGTGGGAGATCACGACCATGTCGACGTTCTTGGGATCGAAGCCGGCGGCAACGAAATTGTCAGCGAACAGGCCGTTGGCGCCCTTGCTGTTGGCCTTCGACAGCGCGCCGTTGCCGGTGTCGATCACGACGAGCTTGCCGCCGGTGTTGATGACGAGCGGCGCGAAGTAGATCGACATCATGTCGCGCGCCATGAACGCTTTCTCGAGCGCCGCGTTCACCTCGTCCTTCTTCGCATTGGTGATGAAGGAGTCTTCGAGCTTGAAGACGTTCTTGCCGTCGGACACCACGGTGACCTGGATGTCGCCGACCTTGTAGCGATAGAAGCTCGGCGCCTGCTTGTCGGCGATCGATGCCGCGGCGCGTGCTGGAGCAGACGGCAATAGCCGCGCGGCCGTGAGCGCGGCAGCGCCGGCGAGAGCGTGACGTCGTGTCAATTCCATATGATGTCCTTCCAATGAGACGGTGACGGCGATCGCAGATTCTTCGCTTGCGCTGCGGAGTTCTTCTCAGGCCTGGCCGGTCCCACGATGACGCGTGATCCGGCAGGTCTTTTTTTTCGGCTAACCCCTGCTCCTCAACCTTATTCCAGGCGTCCTACACCACCCGCCACAACCATTCGGCGACCTGCGCGATGACGTCGCCGAACAGCAGCAGCGCGGCCGACCAGACCAGCGCGGAGAC
>JACXTT010014417.1_pt1 | contig 10336 bp, 10 predicted proteins | sample 9270951 | NCBI WGS metagenome assembly JACXTT01 (sample SAMN15532306, study PRJNA645909) | rock metagenome | isolation source: weathered quartz diorite | place: Puerto Rico | collected 2017-06-21
GGAGGAGGCTGGGTCCCCGTACTGGACCCGGGCGGGGGCGGGAACCTGGGCGACCTTTCCCACGCCGTGTCCGTCGTCTTCGATGACCTCGCCGGCCTAGCGCACCTCCGCGTCGGCCAAGCCCTCGATGGTTTCCACGGGGGCACCCCTGTCCACGCCAAGGTCGGCGACCGACACCTGCTTGATCTCCTTGGAACGCGCGGCCATGATGCCCTTCAGCGACGCATAGCGCGGCTCTGCGATTGCGGCGGTGACGGTGATCAGCGCGGGGATTGCCGCCTCGACCACCTGGTAGCCGTCCGCGGTCTGGCGATGAACTTTCACCGCGGAGCCGTCGACCTCGACCTTCTTGGCGAATGTGAGCTGGGGCAACCCCAGCAGCTCCGCGAGCATCGGCGGCAGCATCCCGGTGCTGCCGTCGTAAGACTCGGTGGCGCAGATCACCAGGTCGGGCTGCTCCTTCCTGATGGCGGCCGCAAGCACTCTGGCGGTGAGCAGCGCGTCTGCGCCCGCAAGCTCCGCGTCCGAGATGAGCACGCCGCGGTCCGCGCCCATGGAAAGCCCCTTGCGGATGGCATCCCTGGCCCGTTCCGGTCCCATCGACACGAGGACCACCTCGCCGCCGTGTGCCTCTTTGAGTTGAAGACCTTCTTCGACACCGCACTCGTCGCCGGGGTCGAGGACGACCTCTTTCTCGCGGGAGATGGTGTTGTCAGCCTCGAGCGTGTGGGTTGAGTTGGGATCTGGTACTTGCTTGACGGTGACGACGATCTTCAAGGCGTCCAATTATCGCTGCGCGGAAAGAGCTGCATGAAAGCGCTCCACGTCGGCGGGCGTGTTGAGGTTTTCAAACTGCGCGGCATCAAGGCCTTCGAGCCACGTGACGTCGAGTGTCTGCACAACATCGTGGGCGACGAAGTTGCCGGCGTCGAGCGCGCCGACGATCGCCGGCAGCGCACTCCTACGGTAGGCGCCGCAGACCGGCTCGAAAAGTCCCTCGTGGCGAGGGATCGCCGCGTCGCAGCTCCTGGCCGCGGCGACCGCCAGCTCGGCGGCGGCTCGGGTGACGTACGGCATGTCGCAGGCCATCACGAAGATGACGTCGTGGCGGGATGCCAGGAGGCCTGCCTCGAGCCCCGCGAGAGGACCGGCGTTCGATTTGCGGTCGAAGACGACCCGGTACGGAACGTGCTGTTCCATCTGCTCGGGTTCGCTGAACGAGACGATCACCTCCGAGAACGAAGGAGCGAGCCTCTCCACCACGTAGCGAAGCAGGACTGTGGATCCCACCTCGATCCACGGCTTGGATCGTCCCATGCGCCGACTGCGGCCTCCCGCGAGCACGAGCAGGGTGGCTTCCATCACGATAAGTCTCGCTGTGAGGGCGATCGATTTTCACGTCCACCTGCCCACGCCGGAGTGGCTCGACGTGTCGATGAAGGGCTACGTCGAGGCCGCGGAGACGTATTTCCGCTCCAAGGTCGCTCGCAAGTCGTTCGAGGAGCTCGCGCGCGAGTACCAGGAGCTCGACGTCCTCGCGGTCTTGCTCGCCTGGGACGCGGAGACGGCCACTGGGCGGCCTCGCGTGCCCAACGACCTGGTCGCTGAGGCCGTGCGCGAATATCCACGGACATTCGTCGGGTTCGGGAGCGTGGATCCGCTCAAGGGCGATCGGGCGGTGGCAGAGCTCGACCGGATTGCGGACCTGGGCCTCAAAGGCGTCAAGCTGCATCCGTCGCTGCAGGCCTTCGCGCCCAACGAGGAGCGACACTGGCCGCTGTACGAGAAGTGCCAGGAACTTGGCCTCATCGTGCTCTTTCACACCGGCACGAGCGGCATCGGCGCGGGACAGCCCGGCGGTCAGGGCATCCGGATCGATTTCGCCCGGCCCATCTGGCTCGACCCGCCGGCCGCGGCATTCCCCGACCTACGAATCATCGCCGCCCACTTCGGATATCCGTGGCACCTCGAACTGCTGGCGATGGCGCTGCACAAGACCAACATCTATATCGACATCTCGGGTTGGGCGCCCCGCTACATCCCGACCGAGGTCATGCGCGACATGAGGGGGCGCCTGCAGGACCAGTTCGTCTTCGGCAGTGACTATCCGTTCATCCAGCCGCAGCGCTGCCTCGATGAGCTGCAGGGGCTCGACATCCCGGAGGCGGTCCTCCAGAAGGTCCTGATCGGCAACGGAAAGCGGCTACTTGAGATCGCCTGACCTGTAAATGGGCGCTTGACAGCTGTCAAGCATTGGTTACAGTGCTGCGCGAGGTGGCCGCGGACACGCAGCGTCGCATGCTTCTCGCCGAATCGGACTGCCTGCTCGACGACGTCGAGACACTGCGCCTGCACGACGAGCGCGAAGCGCCGCTTCGACTCCGCGAAGCGATCCGGGCGTTGCAGATCCGGCTCGGCCGGCGCAACCCTCCGCTGCCACCGGCGACCCTCGACGCGGCCCACGACCTGGTGTTCGCGGTGCAGCAGCGCTTGATGGCGGCCAATCCGAAAAATCCACGCCCGGCCCGTCACGCCAACCGACCGAGCGGCCAGCCTGTGGTCACGCTCGTGCGGGAGGATCGCAGGTGGAAGGTGCTCACCCTTCCCCCGCCGGTCGGGAGCGGCGACGAGGCGGCCTGGCTGGAGCTCGTCGAGTCGACCGTCGAGCGCGCCTGGGACCGGTGGTGCTACGCGCAGCACCAGGCGGTTCGCGCCGCGCGCCTGCAGGTCAAACCGCACCTTGCCCTGGCAGTCGCGCGCGCCGCCTGGCACAACTACTGGCTCCTGCTGCAGGACGCGGACCGAATTCGGGAGCTGCTCAGCGCCGCGAACGGGCGGCTTGTTGGAGGAACGCGCGCAGCTCGTCGGCCCTGACCGGGCCGTCCGAGGCGCGCACCCGGGCGGCAAACAGCTTCAGGAACCGCTTCAGGCCGACGTCGTCGAGCATGGTCGCCGCCTCGATGATCTCGGCCGCGGCATCGTGGTCGCCCGGATCGAGGACCCGCGCCAGGTTGTCCGCGAAGTCGTCCGGGAGCTCGCCCGTGGCCATCCGGTGACAATTAAACCCGTGCAACCGGTCGTCATCGGCGACGTCATCTGGAAACCCGGTCGCGAGGTCGTCGAGCGAAGCCGGCTCAAGAGGTTCATGGACCGGCACGGCATCGAGACGTTCGACGAGCTCCTCAAGCGTGCCGACGACGACATCGAGTGGTTCTGGGACGCTGCGATCCAGGACGTCGACATCGCCTTCTACCGCCGGTACGACAGTGTGGTCGACCTCTCCGACGGCAAACAGTGGGCGAAATGGTGGGTTGGCGCGCGCATGAACATCGTGCAGAGCTGCCTCGACCGGCATCGCGACGCCGGCTTGCGCGACAAGACGGCGATCATCTGGGAAGGCGAGCCTGGTGAGGTGCGCAAGCTCAGCTACCGCGAGCTTGACCAGCAGGTGTCCCAGCTTGCGGGAGCGCTGCGCGGGCTGGGCGTCGCGCCGGGCGACCGCATCGGGATTTTCATGCCGATGTGTCCGGAGGTCGCGGTCTCGGTGTTGGCGGCGGCGAAGATCGGAGCGGTCATCATCCCGCTGTTCTCCGGCTATGGACCGGAGGCCATCGCCACCCGTCTCCGCGATGGGGAGGCGAAGGCGCTCATCTGCGCGGACGGTTTCTACCGGCGCGGACAGATCGTCCCGATGAAAGAGACTGCGGACCGGGCTCTCGTCAGCAGTCCATCGGTCAAGAAGGTCATCGTCCACCGCCGGGTGGTGCGTGAGATCCCGTGGACGCATGGCCGCGACCTGGTGTGGGAGGTGTTGCTCGAGGACTACCCCGACCGGGCACGAACGGAAGAGCTCGACCCCGAAGACCCGATGATGATCATCTACACGTCAGGGACCACCGGCAAGCCAAAGGGCACGGTCCACGTGCACGGTGGTTTTCCCGTGAAGGCGGCGCAGGACATGGCGCACGGCTTCGACGTCGGTCCCGACGACATCGTGTTCTGGTACACGGACCTCGGCTGGATGATGGGCCCCTGGCTCATTTTCGGGACGCTCGTCCTCGGCGCGACGATGCTGCTGTACGAGGGCACGCCAGACCACCCCGCCGCCAACCGCCTATGGCGCATGGTGGAGCAGCACAAGGTCACTGTTCTGGGAGTTTCACCCACCCTCGTGCGCGGCTTGATGACGCACGGCGACGAGGTGCCCGCACACCACGACCTATCGAGCCTCCGCATCCTGGGCGGCACAGGCGAGCCCTGGAACCCGGAACCGTTCCAGTGGTACTTCCGCCACATCGGAGGCGGACGCATCCCGGTCATCAATTACACGGGAGGCACCGAGATCTCGGGAGGAATCCTTTGCGGCAACGTGATCACACAGCTCCGCCCGTGCTCGTTCGCCGGCCCGGTGCCGGGCATGGCGGCCGACGTGGTCGACGCCGACGGCAGGTCGATCAGAGGCGAGGTCGGGGAGCTCGTCATCCGCAACCCCTGGCCGGGCATGACGCGGGGCTTCTGGGGCGACAGGCACCGCTATCTCGAGACCTACTGGAGCAGGTACGACGGTGTCTGGGTGCACGGCGACTGGGCGTACGTCGATCCCGAGGACGGCCTCTGGTACGTGCTCGGCCGGTCCGACGACACGATCAAGATCGCGGGCAAGAGGTTGGGACCGGCCGAGGTGGAGTCGGTGCTGGTCGGCCACCCGGCGGTCGCGGAGGCGGCGGCGATCGGCGTGCCGGACGAGCTCAAGGGCGAGTCGCTGGTGTGCTTCGTCATCCTGAGGCCGAACCAGAAGCCGAGCGAGCAGCTGGCCGCCGAGCTGCAGGAGCTGGTCGCCGCCGCCCTGGGCAAACCGCTGCGCCCGAAGGCGGTGCACTTCGTGGACGACCTGCCACGCACGCGCAATGCCAAGATCCTGCGCCGGGTCGTGAAGTCCGTCTACACCGGCAAGGATCCGGGTGACCTGTCGTCGCTCGAGAATCCCAGCGCCCTCGCCGCGATCGGCGCAACGCGCAGCTGACCACATCCGGCCTAGAAGCTGAGGACTTTGTCCGCCTCCATCGTCAGCCGCACGAGGTCAGGAGGCGTGATGTATTTCATGTTCGGGGTGAGCATCTCCTGCAAGACCCCACGGGCCTCGGCGCAGCCTTTTCAAACGTAGACGGGGATCTCCTGGTCGAGGCATTTGTCAAGAAGGTCGCGAAGCGCCGGCACGCCAAGTCCGAGCACGTTGGCGATGACGTCGGGCTTGATCAGCTCGGCCGCATCGCCCGCCAGCGCGACGGCAACCTCGGTCCCGCTCGGCTTGGCGCCGTTGGCCGCGATGTGGAATGGCACGCTGGCGCGTGTTGGTTCCTCTGGTCCGGCGGCCGTGACGATCAGCAGACCCGGCATGGCCATCAGTATGCAAGATGACGGCGTGAACGCTTGAGGCTGACGCGCGCCGATTGGGTGCGCCTGCTCCTGCTCTGGCTCGGCGGTATCGACCTCCGGCTGACCATGCTCGCGGTGCCTCCCCTGATCCCGCTGATCCATCGCGAGCTGAACCTCGACGAGAAGGCAGTCGGCGCGTTGGTCTCGGGCCCGGTGCTCCTGCTTGCCATCGCCGCGGTTCCAGGTTCTCTGCTGATCGCCAAGTTCGGCGTCCGCGGCGCCCTCGTCGCCGGCCTGGGCGCGATCTCCGTTTTCGGCGCCCTGCGAGGCTTCGGGCCGAGCGTTCCAGTCCTGTTCAGCGCCACGTTCCTGATGGGGGTTGGCGTCGCCGTGACGCAGCCCGCCTTCCCGGCGATGGTGCGGGAATGGTTTCCGCGCCGTATCGCTATCGCGACGGCCGTTTACAGCAACGGAATCCTGATCGGCGAAACGCTGCCGACGGTGCTCACGACACCGTTCGGCGTCTTGCCTCTCACCCACGGAGACTGGCGGTGGGCGCTTGCGACCTGGTCGGTCCTCGTGGCTCTCAGTACCGTCGCGATCGCTGGCGCCGCGCCCAGGCGAACCTCCCGGGCTGCGGCGCCGTCGCGCTGGTGGCCCGACTGGCGGCAGGGCCAGGCGATACGCATCGGGATCGTGATGGGAATGGCCTCCGCCGCCTACTTCGGAGCGAACGCGTACATCCCGGACTTTCTCGACCAGACCGGGCGGCATGGCCTCATCTCGCCCACGCTCGCCCTGCTGAACGGATCCCAGCTGCTCACCGCGCCGGCGGTCGCCTTGTGGCCGCGACTCCTCACCGGCCGGGCCGGCTTCATCGGCTCAGCGGCGATCATGGCGGCGGCTCAGCTCGGCGTCGTCCTGACGCCGGGCGCCGGGGTGCTGGGCTGGGCGTTTGTGCTCGGCTTCGCCACGGCGCTGGCCTTCGTGGTGGTGCTGAGCCTGCCTCCACGGGTAGCGCCGGCGGGAGACGTTGCGCGCATGAGCGCGGCCATCTTCACCCTGCAGTACGCGACTGCGTTCGTGGTGCCGCTCATCGCGGGCGCGTTGTGGGATGCCTCGGGCAGGGCGCTGTTTGCGTTCGTCCCCGGCATCGCAGCCGCGGCAGCGATGGCGTGGGGCGCCATGTCGCTGCGCATTCCCGACCGAGTGCAGAGCGCCGTCTAGGGAAAGATTCCGGCCTTGTAGTCGCTCAAGATCTCGTTCGCTGCGCGCGCTCCCTCTTCCGCGCCTCCTTCCATGAAACCCTGGAAGTTGGTCGAGCAATGCTCTCCGGCAAAGTGACATTTGCCGCTGACCGGGTCGGGCTGGCGCGCCCCCTCGTAGCCGCTGAACAGCGTGTACTGGCCAACTTTCCAGTACGAGTAGGAACCGAGCAGCAAGGGGTTGGTGAGCGGCACGTCAAGCGTCGCGATGCCGGTCCACTGCTGGGTGATGCCGGGAAACACCGGCTCGATCTGGCTGAGGAAGGTCTGGGCGAAGCCGGTCACGACCTTCGAGTCGGTGGGATCGTCGGTGGACGAAGCCAGCGGCACACCGCCACCCGTGTAGTCGACCAGGATGCCAGTAGCACCGTCCTGTGCGCGGGTCGATTCCCAGGTGTTCTGGTACCCGGTGTCGGAGAACGTGCTGCCGTTGCCGATGCCCCACACACCGGACGAGTTCCAATAGCGCGACTTGAACTGCAGCTGCAGCTTCGCGTTCTTGCCGTAGCCGAGCTGGGTGATCGCCGTCTGTTTGAGCCGGGTAAAACCTGCCTCGGCGTACGCCTGGTCGGACGTGAGGATGTTGCGCAGCACCGAGAACGGGATGGTCATGACCACGCGGTCGAAAGTCCGCCTGGTGGTGACGTTTCCGGACTTGAGACTCAGCGTGTACGAGTTGTCGGCGTTGTGCACGATTCCAGCCAGCGCCGTATTGAGCTGCACAGTACCCGGCGCAAGTGCCGCCGCGATCCTCTGGGGCAGCTGCTCGTTGCCGCCCAAGATGTGATAACGCTCGTTCGACGACCCAAAGATGCGGAAGTTGCCCGGAACGGGCTGGAATGCGAGCAGGTAGACGATATTGAGTGAGCTCTGCTCCTGGGTGATGTTGCCGAACTCGATGTTGTATGCAACGTCGAGCAGCTGTCCCATCGAGCTCGTGTGGCCGCCTGGTACGCGGGTTTCGATCCAGTCGTACAGGCTGAGGTGGTCGAGGTCGAAGCCCGCCTGGGTGAAGCTCTTGTAGGTCGTCGGAAAACGAGCGGAAGTCAGGTCTTTCTTGACTGCGTTCCAAACTGGGCCGAAGTCGACGTTGGCCTGGGTCGTCGTGTAGTACTGGCCGAAGAAAAAGTCCGTGTCGGTGGAATGGACTGGCTCGGCAGCAAGGAGGTCCACCGTCGACAGGCCAAAGCGGCTCGCCAGACCGAGGATCGTCTTGTGTTTGGAGTCGATCAGCTCGCCGCAGTGCTCGGTGGTCTGGCCGTTCCACGACGTCGTGTCAGAGTGCATACGGCCGCCAACGCGGTTCGACGCCTCGTAGACGGTCGACGCGACGCCGGCGTCCTGCAATGTGAGGGCGGCATTCAACCCCGCGATGCCGGCCCCGATGATGGCGATGCGGCCCTGGGTGGCGGACAGCTTGGTGGAGGCGGCGAGCGCCGCCGCCGGCCCGCTGAACGCGGCAGCGCCGACCGCCACTCCCGTGACTTTCAGGAAGTCCCGGCGGGTAAGTCGCCTCTGATGGCGCTCCTCCTGGACCGCTCGTAGTGGACGGCCGGACCTTTCGGCCTCTTCGAAATCCTCATACAAAGCCTGAAGATGATTCAGCAGCGGCGTCCGGGCCATGGACACATCCTCCTTAGCGACGAAAACGGGGCTCCCAGTTTAGGCGAGGCTCGGATGCGATTTGGCCTTTTAATTCATGTCGAACAGGTATGACTCCGATTGACGTTCGGGGCCTCAGCATCGCCTACGACAAGGCCGGCCACGGACCTCTCCTTGTCCTCCTGCACGGTTTCTTCTGCGACCGTTCGACCTGGCGCCGGCAGCTCGATTCGCTCTCCGACGAGTTCACCGTCGTGGCGTGGGACGCCCCTGGATGCGGACAGTCATCCGATCCGCCTGAGACATTTCGCATGGCCGACTACGCGGACTGCCTCGCCGCATTCATCGACCGGCTGGGTCTTGGCCGGCCACATGTCCTGGGCCTCTCCTTTGGTGGGGCCCTCGCGCTCGAGCTGTACCAGCGGTACCGCGCCCTCCCACTGAGCCTCGTGCTGGCTTCGGCTTACGCCGGGTGGGCCGGCTCGCTCCCGCCGGGAGTGGTTGAACAACGCCTCCGCTCGACGATCGCCCAGACGTATCGACCCCCCGAGGAGTGGGTGGCCCAGTGGATCCCTGGACTCATCACGGACTCAGCCCCTCCGGAGATCGTTCAGGAGGTCTCCGACATGGTGTCTGCGTTCCATCCGGTGGGAGCCCGGGCGATGACTCGCGCAATTGCCGAGAGTGACCTCCGCGATGTGTTACCTCGAGTCTCCGTGCCAACGCTGCTGCTCTACGGCGACCGAGACGAGCGGTCCCCGCTGAACGTTGGAGAAGAAATTCACGCCCGCATACCGAGCTCGAAGCTCGCTGTGATAGCCGGTGCCGGGCACGCATGCAACGTTGAGGCGGCGGATCGGTTCAACGCGGAGGTGCGCAGCTTCCTGAAATCGTGATCGAAGTGCTTGCCGAGGCGACGTAAGTTTGAAAGCGGGAGAGCGCACCGGGCCAGTGTCCGGAAGCGCGAGCGAGCGTCGGACGATGGCAACCGTAGCCGCTCTTGTCGACAGGACGTCGCCAGCCGTAAAGCGCAAGACTCGATAACCGGCGTCGACCAGGCGATTCTGGCGGCGATCGTCGGCGGCCAAGCTATCGCGGTGGATCGAGCCGCCGTATTCGAGCGCCAGCCGCTTGCGCGGGTAGTAGAGGTCCGGGCGCCCCACAAAGGTTCCGCTCGTGTCGTAGAGCGGTACTTGCACCCGCGGCCTGGGAAGGCCTGCAAGGACGAGGAGCATGCGCATGCGTGTCTCCATCGGGCTTTCGGTTTTAGGCTCGGCGAATTCGATCGCCTGACGAAGCGTCGCGATGCCCCTGTGGGCGGAGTGAGCCCCGACCCATTTGACGAGCACGGATGTGGTCGCAATGCGGCGATGCAAGGCCATGTCCAGCATCACGACTGCCTCGATCAGAGCTTCACGCCTGGCCAGGTCGGCGATTGTCCGTTCTCGCGACGTGACGGGGAGACCTCTTGCCAGCGCCCGCTCTGTGTCTCCGGAACGATGTATCGAAAGTCCCGCCCGTCGCGAGACGCGGCTGGCGATCGGAACCGTGACCTCGATGGGACTGCACGGCGGCAGATCCAGACCGTGAAGCCAGCCCGCAGAACGACCTGACAAGACCGAACCGTCTGGCACCTGATTCAGCGCGGCCTGGAGTTTGACGATCGAGCCGTCGGCTATTTCATGCCATGCAAACATGCCTCGCCCGACGCGCCGCCAGCTCTTGCCCCGCAGGTGATCCTCGGCAAGTCCGAACTCACGAGCTGCAGCCAGGTCGAACGGCGCTTTGACCAGCTGGCGTGGAACAAAGGGTGACCGGCTCGTAGACCGATATTGGCGGTCGCAAAGCACCACCGGAACCCAGCGTGTTAACGCGAGTGTTCAATTAGCGGGCTATGGGAGACGCATAAAAGCCCGCTGGGTGCACACTCGGCGGCTCACGATCAATGGTCGAACTTGGAGCGGGAGACGGGACTCGAACCCGCTACCTCAACCTTGGGAAGGTCGCGCTCTGCCAGGGGAGCTACTCCCGCCCGGCCGACTAACGATTCCAGGCTTACACCCCCCCCTACGCCCGCGGCCCCCGCCCCTCCC
>JACXTT010014418.1_pt1 | contig 10336 bp, 11 predicted proteins | sample 9270951 | NCBI WGS metagenome assembly JACXTT01 (sample SAMN15532306, study PRJNA645909) | rock metagenome | isolation source: weathered quartz diorite | place: Puerto Rico | collected 2017-06-21
CTTGGCCACCCTGGGGAAGGCGGGTAACAATGGCCTGCCTTGCGGCCCCAATCGGCTGGCTCAGAACCAACGCCGCCTGGGATTTGAGGTCGGCGCGGTCGATAAAGTGTTGTTGAATTCGTTGTTCCAGCATGGGGGGTGATGATACCGCGCCGCCGTGACGGCTTGTGTGCGCAAGCTCACATTGCGCCGCCGTCCTATTGGGCGTCAAACGCGGCCTGCAGCCACTGCACGCCATCGGGCTCCACCACCACCACGTCGAATCGGCACGGGGGCAGTCGCTGCCAGCTCAGCAAATAGTGCTGTGCCGCCAATACGATGCGGCGCTGCTTGACACGGCCCACGCTGGCGGCGGCGCCCCCATGGTCCACGGAGCGGCGCTTGCGCACCTCGACGAACACCAAGGTTCCATCGGGCGCGCGCATGACCAGATCGATTTCACCGCCGCCGCGTCCGGGCGTCCGATAATTGCGCTCGAGCAAGCGCAAACCCTGCGCCAACAAATAGCGCAGCGCCTGCTCCTCGGCCGCGTCACCCACTTGTTTGGTGGTGGGCGTCGCCGTAGCCGGCCTGTTGGGTTTTGATGAAAGGAATACCATGTGAGCGCTCTATTTGCCTCCGCCCTGGCGGCCTCCGCTGAGGCGGCCTCCGTGCAGCATTATCCACAGGGTACGCTGTATGTGGTGGCCACCCCGATTGGCAACCTGGCCGATATCAGCCTGCGCGCGCTGCACGTGCTGGGCCTGGCCGATGCCATTGCATGCGAGGACACACGCCACACGCAAAGCCTGTTGCGCGCCTACGGCATTGACAAGACCGCAGGCCAATTGATTGCCGTGCACCAACACAACGAGGCGCAGGCCGCCCAAGGCGTGATCGACCACCTGCACCAAGGGCGCCGCGTAGCCTATGTCAGCGATGCGGGCACACCTGGCATCAGCGACCCTGGCGCGCGCCTGGTGACAGCGGTGCGCCAACAGGGATTGCGCTGCATGCCGCTGCCGGGCCCCAGCAGTGTGACCACCCTGCTGTCGGTGGCCGGTGTGGCCGACGACCAGCAACGTGGTTTTGTATTCAGCGGGTTCCTGCCGCCCAAGGCCAGCGAGCGCGAGCGCGCCGTACTGGCACTGTCAACCGAAACCCGTGCCGTGGTGGTGCTGGAGGCGCCGCACCGCATGGAATCTCTGGCTCTGGCCTTGGCCAGTCTGGGCAGCCGCAGCATCACCGTGGGACGCGAGTTGAGCAAACAGTTTGAAGAAGTGGCGACCGTTGCCGCCCACGATCTGCCCCCGTGGCTGGCCCAGGACAACAACCGTCTGCGCGGTGAATTTGCCTTGGTGATCCACCCGGTGGCGCAGACCGCTCAGCCATTGCAGGACACGCGCATCCTCACGCTGTTGCTGGAGCAGTTGCCGTTGAAGACGGCCGTCAAACTGGCTGCCGATATTACCGGTGAGCCCCGCAATGCCCTCTACGAACTGGCACTGACACTGAAGGCAGACGGCAAAGACCGTCAGACGGGGGAAACAGCGTCGCCCAAGTAACCTTGCACGCAAGCGCGCAGCACCGCCTTGATCTGTTCCACGTCTTGCTGGTCTATACCTTCGCGCAGCGCGGCCAGTTGTTTCTGTAAATCAGGCCACTCCAGGTAGTGCTCATGGGCTTTCATGATGCGGGCATGGGCCGTGGGTGTGGGGTTGTCGCCGATCAGCAATTCTTCGTAGAGCTTTTCGCCGGGACGCAGTCCGGTAATGGTGATGGCGATATCGCCCTGGGGGCTGGCCGCTTCGCGTACCGACATGCCTGAAAGCTCGATCATGCGGCGTGCCAGGTCGACGATGCGCACGGGTTCGCCCATATCCAGCACAAAGACTTCCCCCCCCGTAGCCATGGCGCCGGCCTGCAAAACCAACTGGGCCGACTCGGGAATGGTCATGAAATAGCGCGTCACGTCCGCATGGGTGACCGTCAAAGGGCCGCCCGCAGCCAATTGGCGGCGAAACAGCGGAACCACACTGCCACTGGAGCCCAGCACATTGCCAAAGCGCACCATGCTGAAGCAGGTGCTGGTCGGGCCTGTGGCTTGGGCCGTCAGCGCCTGCAGCACCAGTTCGGCCATGCGTTTGCTGGCCCCCATGACGTTGGTTGGGCGCACCGCCTTGTCGGTGGATACCAGCACAAAGCTGTGGGCGCCATGCTGCTGGGCTGCCAAGGCCATGTTCAAGGTGCCAAATACATTGTTGTCTACACCAACGGCCGGATTGGACTCCACAATGGGAACGTGCTTGTAGGCCGCCGCATGGTAGACGGTGAACGGTCGGTAGGTGCGGCATACCTCGTGCGGGCACAGCACATTGGACACGCTGCCCAGCAGGGGCACCAGTTGAACGGCAAGTCCGAAGGTGTCGCACGTGCCTTGCAGCTCCTGGTGGATGCTGTACAGATTGAGCTCGCTGTGGTCCAGCAGCAGCAGTTGGCTCGGCCGCTGCGCCACAATCTGACGGCACAGTTCGCTGCCAATGCTGCCTCCAGCGCCGGTCACCAGCACCACTTTTTCGTGCAGATTGCGCGCCAGCAAATCGGTATTCGGTGGCACGGGGTCGCGGCCCAACAGGTCTTCGATATCGAGTTCCTTGAAGTCCTGCACGGTCACGCGCCCGCTGGCCAGGTCCGCCCAGTCGGGCAGGGTTCGAATATGCAACGGCAAGCTGCGCAGGCTTTCAATGATGTGTTTGCGCCGGGTCCTGGATGAAGTGGGCAGGGCCAGCAGCAAATCAGTTACCCCCTGCTCAGTCACCAGGCGCTCGATGGCGTCGGGCGCAAATACCGGGACACCATTGACACTGCTGCCAACCTTGGTGGGGTCATCGTCGACAAAGCCGATGAGCGCGAATTGGGCGGCAATACCTAATGCAGAGGCCGTCTGCACACCGGCGGTTCCGGCTCCAAATATCAAGAAACGGCTTTGCGACCGATTGCCTGAGAGGCTCAAGCCCGACAACCAGAATCGCGCAAACGCGCGGCTGGCGCCAACCAGCAGAAAAAAAATCAGCGGCTGCAAAATACCCATGCTGCGGGGCACGCCGGGCCACTTGAACCACAGTATCAGCCCCATCAAGATGACCGCGTAGACGCCAGTCGCCTGGGCAGTTGCCAGCAGCGCCGCCTGGCCGGTATAGCGAAAAATGGCCCGGTACAGGCCAAATCGGACAAAAACTGGAATGAACAGCCAGGGCGTCAGCCCATAGGCCCACCACTGGGAGTCTTCGGGCCAGTGCAGGGTATCCAAGCGCAATGTAAAGGCCAGCCAGGTCGCCAGAATCGCCAGACCCATGTCCAGCACCACCACCACCAGGCGCTTGACGGCGCGTGACCAACCCAGAACTACCGTGCGCAGGGACCCGCGTGGCCTGGCATCAGGTCTTGATGGCAAAGTCGTCCTTGGTCTTGCCGTCCACCAACAAGGCCTGCAGCCAGCGCGGGGTCAGGCCGCGACCGGTCCACGATTCGCCATTGGGGCCCTGGTACTTGGCGGCCACTGCTACCGCGCTTTTTTTCTTTTTGCCAGCGCCGGCCTTGGCGGCCCCAGACGCAGCGGCTTTGGACTTGCCTTTGCCCTTGCGCAATTCGGCAGGGGTCAAACGCAAATCCTTGACGGTGATGCCAAATGCCTGCATCTTGGCCCGGATTTCCTGAACCGTTTTGTCAAATTCACGCCCTTTGATTTCTGCGGCCTGTTTCTGCAACTTTTGAATTGGATTTTGAATTCCTACAAAACTACTCATGGAAAACTCCTATTTAATTGTTCAATGGGCGACGTCACTGCCCATGATAACCTTCATGGCCGTTAATAATAATATCCGGGTATCAAACCAAAGTGATTGGCGGCGCAGATATTCGGCATCCAAGGTGACTTTTTGTGGAATGGGCAATTCATCTCGGCCGTTGACCTGTGCCCATCCGGTCAAGCCTGGTAATAACTCGTGAACCCCGTGTTGTGTGCGCAGTTCAATCAAATCACGCTGGTTGTACAACGCTGGCCGGGGGCCGACAAAGCTCATATCGCCTTTGATGATGCTCCACAACTGTGGCAATTCATCCAGACTGGTCTTGCGCAAAAAACTGCCAACGGGTGTCAGATAGTCTTCGGGGTTGGTCAATAAATGGGTAGCCACTGCGGGTGTCCCGGCGCGCATGCTGCGGAACTTGGGCATCTTGAAAATACTGTTGTGCCGCCCCACCCGGTCAGACCAATACAAAACCGGGCCACTGGACGTCATTTTGACAACGATCGCCAAAATGGCACAGGGGACCAGAAGAATCAACGACGCAACCGCTGCCAACAACAGATCAAATATTCTTTTCATATTCTTTTTTGTAAAGGCGAATTACTTTCGGTGCACCAGCCGATACCAATCTGCGGTTGCCTGCAGGCCCTGGCGCAAGGTGTAGGGCGGGTACCAATCCAGTTCACGGCACACTTTACTACTGTCAACCCGCAAAGAACTGAGTAAACGCTCAAATTCCGCGTTGTAGCCCGTCATGTTGCCAAACATCTGCAAGAGAAACGGTGGCACCGGGAACAGGCGCGACGGCACGCCCAAAGCGCGCGCCAGCCCCCGCAGCAAGGCGTGGGTGGACAGCGGCGTACCGTCACTCACCAAGTAGGTATTGCCATTTGCTGCCGAGTGGTCGCAGCACAGAATCAGAAAGTCCACCAAATTGCCGACAAACAGCAGATCGCGGAAATTGCGGGTCAGCCCCAGAGGCAGGGGAATGCCCTTGTAGACGGCGCCCAGCAGGCGCAAAAAATTGCCGCCCACGCCCGGACCATAGATCAACGGCGGACGGACGGTCACGACCTCGATGGTGCCGCTGGCCTGGATCAGCCGCAGGGCCTGCTCGGCCTCCCACTTGGAGACGGAATAGGGGTTGTGTGGGTCCGGCGTATCCTGGTCGGTAAATTCCAGATCGCCTACTGTGCTGGGGCCATTGACGCCAATGGAGCTGACATTGACCAGCCGACGCACGCCAGCCTGGGCTGCGCAATCGGCCAAGCGGATGCTGCCCAGGGTATTGACGCGCCGAAATTCAGCCAACGGGTCGCGCGATTTGTCATGCATGATGTGCACGCGCGCCGCAAGATGAATCACGACGTCACAGCCGGCCAAGGCAAGCTCCCAATCGGTGTTGCCATCCACATTGCCGACAGCCACGTTTTCAACACCGTCAGGCAAGATGCACGGCGAACGCGTGATGCCGCGCACGGTAATGCCGCGTGCCATCGCTTCCGAGCACAGGGCCCGCCCGACAAAACCATTGGCCCCGGTAACGGCCACGATGCGAGATGCCGTCATTTCCAACCCACCACAGCCAGTGCGACACAGGATGCCGCAAACCAGACCCGGTCCAGCGGTTTGCGCCGGCACTGCGAAGCCTGCCACGCCAAGGCCAACATGCTGCCCCGACCACCGCCGTGCCAGCGCTGCACAAAGGCCTGGTTACCCAGGGCGACCAGGTGGGCAATCATGCGGGACTGGTTCAGGCCCCAGCCGTTGAGCACGCGCCCGACCCGCCACATGAACGCCGCCACACCGGAATTGACACCCACCTGGTTGTCACCATGCTGGCGATACATTAATCCGGCATAGTCATCGATAACCCACACATAGCCATGCGCACGTGCGTAGGCATAGGTGAACCAGTCGTGCAAGCCCACATCCAGCGTTTGGTCCACATGGCTCTGCAGGAAAGCCTGCATGTCAGTAGCCAGGCGGCGGTGAATGACAAAGGTGCAGCCCGGTCCGGCCGATTCAAACAGGAAGTCCCAGCGACGCTGGGGATAGGATTTTTTGATGTACCGGGTTCGACCGGATTCCCAGAAGGCAATGATGTCGCTGGAATAACCGTCTGCCTTGCTCGCTTGCAAGCGGTCCGTGGCCCGCGCCAATTTTTCCGGCTTCCAGATGTCATCCTGGTCGGCAAAGGCCACGTAGTCAAATGCTGAAAAATCAACGTCACGAATGAGCCGAAAGAAATTGCGTGCCGCACCGCCAAATTGCGCACCGTAGGGCAGCAAGACCACGCGGTGGTCGCTGGATTGCAAGCTGCGAAACCACTGCTCAGTGCCATCGGTGGAACGGTCCACGCTGACGAACAGGGTCACGTCAACCGCTACCTGGTTGAGTATGGACTCCAGCTGTTGTGGCAGGAAGCGCATGCCATTGAAGGCGGCCAGACAAACGGCAACGCGGGACCTTGGTAAGGGGGTGTCAGACATAGGGTTTCAACTCAGCGGAACAGTCGGACAAGCACCAGGCGACGGACGTATTTGATCAACGAATATCCCTGTAATAAGCGCAGCAGAACCCACGATATCCTGCCCTGACGATGAAAATAGTAGTAGTTCGCCAACTCGGCGCGCTCCATGCCCCACATATTGGCACTCAACCCGGAAGCGCCGTAGACCGGCTTGTAAACCGCAGCCAACTCCACCAGCAGTTTAACAACTGGCATACCCTGCCCTACGACTTCCAGCCACAGGCGGTGGTCCTCCATGTACCGCAGCCCTGGCGTGAAGCGCAGTGGCAGCGCGCGGCGCAGCATGACCGACGGCGTCACAAATTGGTGGCGCAGCAACAGTGTCGCCCAGCTTACTGCTTGCGCGGTGACGTCTGCCACGGTCCATTGGAGCGCGCCAGGTGCTTCTGCGTGCAATTGGCGGCACAGGTGGCCGCAGAGCATGACCTCTGGATGCTGCTGCATATAGGCATATTGAAGCTCGATCTTTTGCGGATGCCAGGCGTCATCGGCATCCAGAAAGGCAACATAGGTTTGCGTCGCACGGTCCCATCCCGCGTTGCGGGCGAACGCCGCGCCGGCATTGGACGCCAGGGCCACCACCTGCACCCAGTCGCCGAACTCTTGCTGGAGGGACTGCAACACCTGCAAGCTACCGTCGCCGCTGGCGTCGTCCACCAGTATCAGCTCGCGCGGACGCTGCGTCTGCGCGGCAACGGATGCCACGGCTCGGCGCACGGTCCTTGCGCAGCGAAAGCAGGGCACAACCACACTGACGGATGCGAATGGCTTCATGCCGACCTGTACGCTTTCCATACCGTTATGAATCGGTCCCAGCGCGCCACCAGCAGACGCTTGACCAGCATGCGAACCAGCATCAGAGCTACCGACAGGGCTGGGATGGGTGCATGGCGCCGCAGAAAGCGCACGCAGGACCGCGTGGCATATTCATCCAGCAACAGACTGCCTTGACCGAGGCTGGCCGATTGTTGGTGCCAGATACGTGCCGCGGGCGCCACGGCCGAGGTCCATCCCGCTTGGCGCAGGCGGAAACCCAGATCGGTATCTTCCCAATACATGAAATAGCGAACCTCATCGAACAGCCCCACCTGTTCCAGGGCCGCGCGGCGCAACAGCACGCAGGCGCCGGAGACGAAATCACCCGGGCCTGGGCTCAAGCAATGGGTGGATCGGCCCAACCACCGGTTGACACGGCCACCGCCCCACAATTGAATCTGCTCGGGCGCATCGCGTTCATACACCACGGCGCCTACGGCGCCCACGCCGGGCTGCTGTTCAGCCAGGTCGACCATGGCCGACAGTGCGCCAGGGTCGACAACGGCGTCACTGTTGATCAACCATACATAGTCACAGCCGGTGGCCAGGGCACGGCGTATGCCGACGTTGCAACCACCGCCAAAACCCAGGTTGGCACCACTTTGCAGCAGCGCAATACCCGGTAAGGCAGCATGGAATTGCGCCACCGAGTCATCGCTGGACCCATTGTCTACCAGCAGCAACTCCTTGTTGCCGTAGTCTGACGCCCGCACAGAGGCCACGCATTCCAGCGTGTCGCGCCAACCGTTCAAGTTCATCCCCACAATGCCTACACGTTTGATCGGGCATTCCTGGTTGGGGGTTTGAAGCTCAGCGCGCGCTTCTCAACGCCATGCCAGCTCGCATAGGCCAAAGCATAGGTTAAAAAAAAGGAAACCGAAAAATACGCCTCCATGTTCCAGCCGCGTGCGCGGCCCCATTGCACACCCAGTTGCTGCACGGGAAACGCCACAATGTACACGCCGTACGAAAGATCACCCAGGGAATCCATCCATTTGGCGCCCACCGGCAGCTTGCCGGCTGCGTGCACCAGCAGTGCCACGAACACCAGCAGTGCGGTGCGCTCGAAGCTCCACAGCACCGCAGTGGTGACGGCCAGAATGGCAAGCCCGGCGATGGCCGCGGGGCGCACGGTGCCGGGAGTTTTCAAACAAGCGCCGTACATCACCCCCCACCAGAACAGTGCCGCCATCTCAAAGTGCGACGCGTAGCGATCGTAAGCAAATCCCAGCGATTCGGCCAGATTGCGCCCCCACGAGACAAAGCCCGGCGCCAACTGACTGGCCACACCCAGCGGGCCCAGGCTGGCCAACACCAGCAGAAACAACAGACAGAGACACAACACGGCGCTTCGCCAGGAGGGGCGCCTGAGGCAAACCAGACCGAACAGCGCCACGCTGACATAACACAGGGCCTCCAGTGGCAAAGTCCATAGCGATCCGTTGACAACCTGCGGGTAGGGGCTCTGCAGGAACACCCCCGGCAGTGTTCTGGGCAAAGCCAACAGTGCCGTTTCCAGGTAGCGCCAAGTCTGGTCGGACGCAAAATAGCGTGCGGGCGACAGATCGGAAGCCACCGGCCCCAGCACCAGAACCGACAGCAGGCAAACCACCCACAGGGCCGGTAGTATGCGCAGCGCGCGGCGCACAAAGAAGCGCCAGACATGGGGGTCGCGCTCCCAACTGGACCAGACCAGGTAACCGCTCAAGAAGAAAAAAATGGCAACCCCAACGGTGCCAAAGCTGGCCAAGCCCAAGAACGAAGGCTCCAACATGCCCAGCAAGGCATATTGGTGACTGTAAAGCACCATGGAGGCTGCCGCCAGGCGCAACAGGTCCCAGGAATTCTTATGCATTGCCAAGCGCTGCAAGACCAGCCGCGTCTGCTCGGGTGCACACCAACTGCACGACGTCCTGCCGTTCCAGACTGGGGGCCCTCAGGCTGGCCATGCGCTGGCTTGCCATGTGCACATCCTGCGGCAAGGTCGTTTCCCCCCTACGCGCCATGCGCTCCGACTCCACTGCGGTCTCCATGGCATGCCAGGGAACCTGGTTGCAGGCCATGCCGCGTGCGCGCAGCCATTGTGCGAGCCAGGTTGCATCGGGTATGGCGACATGCCGGGGCGCTTCCAGCCCGCGCCAGTTCTCGCCATAGGCTTGGCGCAGGCTGCTGGCTGCATTGGGTGCGCTCAGCAACAAGACGCCGCGTGGCGCAAGAGCGCACAGCAACAACTCCAGCAACTGCAGCGGTTCGTGCACATGTTCCAGCACATGGGAGCACACGATGCAGTCGGCCTGGGCCGGGTAGTCGGCCAGCAGTTCATAGCCGCCCTGGCGCACGTTGAGCCCTTGGGCCTGCGCTGCCTCGGCGGCGGCGGCGTCCAGCTCAATGCCCAGCGTGCGCCAGCCCAGCTGGCCGGCCAGTTTGAGCTTGTCGCCATTGCCGCAACCGACGTCGATCAACAGCCCTTTCGGTAGCACAGCCCATTGCCGCAAGCCAAACGGCTCGGCAATGCGGGATTTGAGCCAAGCCAGCGTCCAGCCGGCCCAGCGCGGGAGGCCCAGTCGCGGCGCGATGGACGTGTGCCAGGCCTGCGACCAGTACTCGTTGCGCAAGCGCTGTTTCAGCGCTGCAGAAAAACGGGTTTGGGATGCCTCACCATGGGTGTAGTAGCGTGCATAGGCCCGCCCTATCGATGCCGGGGTGGGGCGCGGGTGCAGATACAAGGCATGGCAGCCGTGGCAGTCCCAGTAGTTCCAACGCCCTGGCGCGCACCCAAAAGCCCAATCTTCCACGTCCTGCAGGGCCAGGCTGCGCTGCTGCGTTGCGCAGTAGGGGCAGGCGGGCACATCCTCCAGATCCGCTACAGGCCACGGCTCAAACGCCATACAACCTCCGCACGGCTACATGCAGCAATGCCCAATCGAGCAGCACGCGCGCCAGCCAGGCCAATGCCGCACCCAGCAAGCCGTACTGACTGGACAAGCACCACAGCACTAAAAAATACAACAGCAACTCAGCGACATGAAACATGGCCGTCAGGCGCGGGTTGCCCTTGGCATGCAGCAGCGTGAACGGAACCGACGCTATGGCATTGACCCAGACACCCACGCACATGACCAGCACAACGGGCATCGCAGCAGCGGCAAAGGTGGTCGTTATCCAGAGCGCCAAAGCGGGGTAGGCCAGTGCCGCAGCC
>JACXTT010014419.1_pt1 | contig 10335 bp, 7 predicted proteins | sample 9270951 | NCBI WGS metagenome assembly JACXTT01 (sample SAMN15532306, study PRJNA645909) | rock metagenome | isolation source: weathered quartz diorite | place: Puerto Rico | collected 2017-06-21
CCAGGGCGAGAGCAGTCGCATGTATCCTGCCAGACAGACCAGATCGACCTTGTGCTGCTGCAGCGCGGCTACGACCTCGCGATCGTGCTCTTCACGCGGCTTGCCTTGGGACGGGATAACCATCGCGTTGAGGCCGAGGCGGCGCGCGAGTGCGACTCCCCCGGCATCCGGCTTGTTGGAGATCACCACGGCGACGCGTGCATCGGGAATTTTGCCGGAAGCCACGTTATTTGCGATGGCTTCGAAGTTCGAGCCGCGTCCGGAAAGCAGGATGCCAAGATTTTTCATCGCAAGAGCTTTCAGCGATCAGCTTTTTGTACCAGACATCATAATTCACCCGGTTTTGCTTGCCCGATTGTCGGAGACACGATTTGCCCGCGTTGATCCGGTCCGATATAGTTTTCACGGCCATGTATCAGGATTTCCATGTTGTTGACCGCTGGAGCAAGAGCAACTTGCATTGCGTCTATCAGGCCCTGATTGTAGCCATTGCTACCCGCCACGCCGACGCCGTCGACGTCAAGTTTCTCGTCGACGGCAGGCCGGTTTGGGTGGCGCTGCCGCATCCCGCCTGGGTGGAATACAAGAAACGCACCGGCCAGGCGATCACGGATACGCTGGCGGTCGAGATTGCCGGGCACTATTTGAAGACTGCCGCCGAGTCCGGTGAAGGCCTGGGGCGGGAAATGTATTCCCTGACGGTGGAAGAGACGCTCCGGCATCTTGAGGCTGTGGCTAGCGGAGCGCCGGCCCAGCCTGTGGCTTCTGCCTAGGCCCTGGAGTGGGGACGCTGCGGGGCAACGCCGATCCGCATGACGCTGGGAAGAGCACGACTCGGGAAGGGCACGGCTTCAGCCGTGCCGCCAGATCCACACAAAACGAGCGGCTTCAGCCGCTGAGGTTGGCTCTCTCCGAAAGAGGAGCACGAGCGGGACGCTCGCGCCCACATTAAAAACTGTCAAAGCCGGCAAATCAGCAGTTCCCGTTCGTAGATCATCTCTGGCGGGAGATGCGCGTGAAGAAGAATGAACAGCTCTTCATGCCCAATCACTTCGGAGCGCCACGCCTCGCGATCTACAGCCTGCAAGTTTTCAAATCGTTCTTTGGAGAAGTCGAGGCCCTTCCACTCGATATCTTCGTAGTGCGGAGTCCAGCCGATGGGCGTCTCCTTGCCCTGGGAGCGGCCATGAACCCGGTCGACGATCCATTTGAGCACCCGCATGTTGTCGCGGAATCCTGGCCACATGAAGTTGCCGTCTGCACCCTTTCTGAACCAGTTCACGTGGAAAATACGGGGCGTCTTGCTCAGCCTGCGCTGCATCTTGATCCAGTGCCGGAAATAATCGCCCATGTGATAGCCGCAAAACGGAAGCATGGCCATGGGATCGCGGCGGACCTTGCCGATTTCTCCACCGGCTGCGGCGGTCATCTCCGATCCAACCGTCGCCCCAACGTACACTCCCGCGCTCCAATTGAACGCCTGAAAGATGAGGGGAATTGTGCTGGCGCGCCGGCCGCCGAAGATGATGGCGCTGATAGGCACTCCGTTGGGGTCTTCCCAGGCTGCGTCGATGGTCGGGCACTGCGAGGCCGGGGCGGTAAAGCGCGCATTCGGATGCGCAGCCTTGGCGCCGGTTTCCTTGGCAATTTCCGGAGTCCATCGGTTGCCTTGCCAATCCAGGCATTCGGCCGGCGGTTTATCGGTCATGCCCTCCCACCACACGCCACCTTCCGGAGTGAGGGCCACATTGGTGAAGATGGTGTTGCGGGAGAGAGTTGCCATCGCGTTGGGGTTGGTTTTTTCTGACGTTCCCGGGGCTACGCCGAAAAATCCGGACTCCGGATTGATAGCCCGCAGACAGCCATCGGCATCAGGCTTGATCCAGGCGATATCGTCGCCCACGGTCCAGACCTTCCAGTCCTCCAGACCCTTTGGGGGGACCATCATGGCGAAGTTGGTTTTGCCGCAGGCGCTGGGAAAGGCCGCTGCCACGTAGGTCTTCCTGCCCTGTGGGTCTTCCACGCCCAGGATGAGCATGTGCTCCGCCATCCAGCCCTCATCGCGCGCGATGTTGGTGGCGATGCGCAAAGCAAAGCACTTCTTACCCAGGAGCGCATTGCCGCCATAGCCCGAGCCGTACGACCAAATCTCACGCGTTTCCGGAAAATGGACGATATATTTCTCCGGATTGCAGGGCCAGGGGACATCCTTCTCCCCAGGAGCCAGCGGTGCTCCAAGGCTGTGAATGCACGGCACTACGCGTTGCTCATCTTTGTCGATTTCTTTGAAGACATCGATTCCGATGCGAGCCATGATTCGCATGTTTACAACCACGTAAGGCGAATCGGTGAGTTGCACTCCAATCTGCGACATGGGACCGCCCACCGGTCCCATGCTGAAGGGGAGGACGTACATGGTGCGTCCCTGCATAGCGCCGTTGAACTTTTCCTTCAGCTTGCGGCGCATGACGTAGGGATTTTCCCAGTTGTTGGTGGGACCGGCGTTGTCCTTGGACAGGGAGCAAATAAACGTCCGGTCTTCGACCCGGGCCACATCGCTGGCGTCGGAGCGGGCCAGAAAACATCCGGGCCATAACTTCTGGTTCAATTTTGTCAGGGAGCCGCTGGCCACCATTTCCCGCAGGAGCTTGTCATTTTCCTCCTGTGAGCCGTCCACCCAGTGAATGGACTTCGGCTTGGTCAGTTCGGCCGTCTTCTCAACCCATTTGATGAGATGTATGTTGCGCGTAAGCGGCAGGTGCGAGCGTGCTGTCTTCGTAGCCATCGTGGTTAGGAAGTATGGAACCTTACATTCTGCCAGAGAAGTCGCCGAAATGCTTGCCCGCCAAAAGTTGGAGAAACTGAGCAGCGGCTAAGAAATTGCAAACGCTAGGCTTACGATCCCAGCCCGCGCGGCTACGCGAGCTGCGAACCGCACATGTGTACTGCTGAGTCGATTCTTTTCTTCACCCAACCATAACTCGGCTCGTGCGACGCATCTAACCTGGAAACCAGACCTGGAATACCTTATGTCCCAATCCCGTCCCGGAACGACTGTGGGAGAACTGTTTGCCGCCTGGGGAAGCATCCTGAGCGGCCGGGCTCCTATGTTGTCCATCGAGATCACCCGCGAGTGTCCTTTAAGTTGCCCAGGATGTTACGCCTACGGCGAAACTCATCTGGGGGACGGCGGGAAGAAGCTAACCGAACTTTCGGACCTGCGCGGCGACGCGCTGGTAGAGGGAGTCCTCGCCTTGGTTGAGAAGCATCGCCCACTCCACGTTTCCCTGGTCGGCGGTGAGCCAATGATCCGGCACCGCGAACTGAGCCGCATACTGCCGGCGCTCAGTGCGCGGAATATCTTCACCATGGTGGTGACCAGCGGGATTATTCCTATTCCCGCCGAGTGGATGGGGCTGCGTCGCAACCGGGTGGCTGTGTCTATTGACGGACTCACCGAGCACCATGACCCCCGCCGCAAACCTGCAACCTATACCCGCATTCTGGAGAACATCCGCGACCGCGAGGTGAACATTCATTGGACCATCACCGGACCGATGATGAAGCGCCCTGGATATCTCGAAGAATATCTCGCGTTCTGGCAGGCGCGTCCGGAAGTAAAACGGATATGGGTGAGCATGTACAGCCCACAACAAGGCGAACACACTCCGGAGATGCTGACCCTGGAGGAGCGGCAACGGGTGGCGCGGGAACTACCTGGCTTGCGGGAGAGCTATCCCAAACTGCTGATGAGCCCGGGTATTGGGCAGGCGTTGCTGGAGCCGCCGGAAAATCCGCAGCAATGTCTGTTCTCGAAGATGTCCACAAACTACTCGGCCGATCTGACGACCCGAGTCGAACCGTGTATTTTTGGCGGTACGCCGGATTGCAGCCAGTGCGGCTGCGTGGTTTCAAGCGGATTACATCATGTACAACAGAGGAATATTGTGGGGCCCTTGAAAATCGGCCACCTGGTTCGCGGTTCGACAGCGATTGGCTCGTTGATGAATCGCTTGCGGGGCGATTCGCTGACCCCATCCCGCTGGAACGGGCTTATGCACGCGCGGTCATCGGGGATCGAACTGGTGCAGATCGGACCCTCGGGGTCAGAGTAGCCAGCTTCCACCCGCGGCTCACACTTTCTTGAGGGCACGTACGATAGCGTGGCCATGTCGTTGAGCTTTTAGTTCCGCGTTGCGACTCATGGACCGCACGCACCGTAGTCTCGGGAAACGTGGTCCACCCGAAAGGCACGCCCGGAAGTAGCCTTGATCTTATGGCCGCGCAGGGACAAACGTGTACGAGCCGTAACTTCACCGGGCGCATTCACCAACTCATAGGTGTGGCCATCCTTCGCAGTCAAACTGAGGCCATTGTCGGTCTGCTGCACACAGCCGGTTAGCGAGGTGTGGCTACGATGTATCAGGTAAATGCCGACGCCGACCGCTGCTCCCACGCCAACCGCCGCTCCGACGATTGCCGCTTTACAGCCAGGGCAATAAGACTGTGCACCTGCAGAACGTGAGAACGGCAGTAGAACGAGTGCAATGGAGCCGAGAACACAAATACGGAAGCCAAGTAACCTCATTGTCGCCCTCTTTGAATTCTAAGAAGCCCCAAACCGCTTCATTGCAGCTTCACGTACGCCGCTTTGGTTCCTTCAGGATGAAGGACGGGTAGTTGAGGCTAAGGCAATTCCACGTCAAGGGAATAGATCTCGTCGGCACTGACATCACGAACGAAGAGAGCAGCACCGTCGGGAGTCAGACCACCCCAGCCAGCCCCGTATCTGTGCAGATCCTTCAAATCAACGATTAATTCAGAGCGGGTCTGTCCGACTTTGATTCGGCGATATCCCGGGTCTTTGGTAATGCTGTTGTAATAGACATACTGCCCGTCCCCCGACCACGTAGGAAAGGAGATAGCCCCGCCGGCTTCAGAGACCCAGTCTGTCCATTTCTGAGTCTGGAAGTCGAAGATCAAGAGTTTCTTGTTATCGGAGGATAGGGCAGCGAGGTGCTTGCCATCCGGAGACAAGCGAGGAGAATACAGGTTCTCCGAGCCCGGAAAAGTAGAAACCTGCTTAGAATTGAGATCCAAAACCTGAAGCGCTACTTTCTCTGAACTTCCAGGGATATACGGAGCGCGGCCGAAAATCATTCTCTTGCCATCTGGAAACCAGTGTGCATCCCCTTGATACTCTTTCTCCAAAAGCATTTGCTCGGGTGTCCCGCCCTGTACCGATATCAGGAAAATTCTAAAAGGCTGTCCGGCTTGCGCATTGATGTAGGCGATCTGCGTACCGTCGGGAGACCAGTGGGGCAGGAAAACCGCGACCGGTGGAAACGTTAGTTGGAGCCGTTCGCTACCATCAGCGCGACTGCGCCACAGAATACGGTCGGGGTAAGAGACGTATGCGACCCATTTGCCGTCCCGGGAAAAGTCCATTTCACCTGCCGAAATTCCTGAAAGAAATGGCAGGAACTGGTGGGACTTGAGGTCATAAACAACAAGTTCGCCACGCGGCAGGTACCCCTCTGCGAATAGCTTCTTACCATCAGGACTAGGTACTGGAATCGCGAGAGACATAGGGCCATTTGTCAACTGCAAGGGCTTTGAAGGCGTTCTGTGAAACAGGCCGGCTGGTTCCCGCACAGCCCAGATATTGGCGCTATCGGCCGAGCCGCTGACGAAGAAATAATAGCGGCCATCCCCACCCCAGACAACGCAACACTCTGAAGGCGGGCTATGCCAAGCCGGAAGCACTGCGTGAAGATCGCTGCCATCGGCATGAATTTCCCAAATCGATTCGGACTGGGTCTGGGCGGTTCCGAGTGTGAACCGAAGTCGAGTGCCGTCAGGGGAAAAACGAATCGAGGATGCTGAACCGGAAACCGTAATCAATTTTCGGGAGTCTGTGCCATCCGGATTAGCCAGAAAAATGTCAGAACCTTTGGCAAATGCAATGTGCCGACCGTCCGGAGACCACACAACCGAGTGAGCGACAACACTCGAAAGATAGCGGGGGCTACCTGTCGGCAGAGGCAATATCCAGGCCTGTGCTTCCTTCTCCAAACCGACGTAATCAGCCACCAAGAGCTGAGAATGATCGGGAGAAATATCAAACAGAGCAGTGTTGGTAAATGGAGTGGGAATGACCGAGGTGTCCCCCCCGGTGACGGATCCTTGAACCAGGAACTGATTCGTACCGGAGCGTACCAACTGCTTCGCACCAGTGCTCTCAGTGACATACAGCCGGAAACCGTCGGTCAGGAGACCGCCGGTCTTAGAAACACCGTCATGGGTAATTTGGGTGGTATTGAGTACTCTAGGTGCAGGAAGCGGCCGGCTGAGCCAAGCAAGTAGCCCCCCGAGAGCGATGACCAGCACCGCTGTCGGAACTAGAATCTGCCGGAGTTTCGCGCCGGCTGTCGTGTGGGGTTCGGCCAGCTTCACGCCAGCCGACGACGTCGGGATCAAAGCGGAAACTGATCCGGATGTCGGAACTCCTCGCTGCGCCCGGACTGCCACGCTGCCTCCTTCGTTCCTTCGTTCCTTCGACCATGCCGGAAATCGTTGCTGCCGCACGTCCGGTTTCTGTGTCGCGCTTCAGCCGTTGCAGATCTGCCCGCATCTCTGCGGCTCCCTGATAGCGCAGATTGCGGTCTTTCTCCAGAGCTTTGTTTATGATGTCTTCGAGTTTGGGAGGCAGGTCAGGATTTAGCCGAACCTGCGCGACTGGAGCCCGGTTCAGGATCGCCTCGAATATCAATCCTGAACTTTCGCCGCGAAATGGCATGGCACCGGTTGCCATCTCGTAAAGCACCGCGCCGAAGGAAAACAGGTCAGTGCGGGCATCCAATTCCTTCGCCCGCACCTGCTCTGGTGACATATAGGCTACCGTGCCCAGCGCGGTTCCCGGGCTGGTTAGATAATCCTCAGCAAGAGTACGGTCGATCTCAGTATTCTGTGCGGCTATTTGGCTCGCAGAAAAAGCAGAGGTCGCAACCTTGGCCAACCCAAAGTCAAGAATCTTGGCGTGTCCCCGCTTGGTAATGAAGATGTTCCCAGGCTTGATGTCCCGGTGGACGATTCCTTCGGTGTGAGCAGCATCGAGCGCATCCGCAATTTCGATGGCAAGTGAGAGCAATGTGTCATTGTCCAGCGGACGGCCGGTAATCATGGGCTTTAGCGTCATGCCATCCATGAACTCCATGGCTATGAACGCACGGCCGTCCTGCTCGCCAATGTCGTAAATGGTGCAGATATTGGGATGGTTCAGGGCAGAGGCGGCTTGCGCCTCGCGCTGAAAGCGGGCTAACGCTTGGGGGTCGCGGGCTACATCGTCGGGCAGGAATTTCAGGGCGACGAAGCGATGAAGCCGGGTGTCTTCGGCCTTGTAGACCACACCCATGCCGCCGCCACCGAGCTTCTCCACGACGCGGTAGTGCGAGATGGTTTGGCCAATCATGCGCCGAGCTCATGCCCGTCTGGCTGAGAATGCTAGGCCCGGACTACGAGCAAGTCAACGCGCATCCTGTCGCTGCGAGATCGGCCTCTCTGTGTCCTCCGTGCCCCTCTGTGATTAAATTGATTTCGTATGTTTGCCCGCAAGATTCGCGTGGACTATGAACACGGCGGCCAGCGACTGCCCTGCCCGCTAAAATGGCTGGACAGTTTTGCCATGCGCAATTTCACCAACGCCAGCGTATTTGACGACACCCTGCCTCTAGCCGCCGGCTTGATGGAAATTGGAACGAATGTCCCTGTCAAGGAGTTGAGAGACGCGATGGAAGACTGGTTCCGCAGGAAGGGCTATCTGCCGAAGGGATCGGCCCTGATTATCGAGCCGTGTCGCGCGGACACTCCTGTCCGCCGCTTTTGACTCTTATTTTGCAGGTCCAAAACTTTTCCCAGTCTGGCGCTACCCAGAGCAAAGCCAAAAAAACCAACCCCAGAATCAACTTCAATGGACAAGAGTGTCCGCCCCACAGCGGATCCTAGTAGGGCTTGAAGTCCTGCCAGTAGGTCAGGTTGACCACATCCTGCAACATGGGCGTGCCGGGAGGCAGTTTTGCCGGATCTAGGAACGCAGTGTCAAAGTAGTAGTTACGGTTTGGTGGACTGTAGACCAGGGTGCAGCATTTGAAGGTGCCGGTGGCGTACTGCGAGTAGTACAGGCTGACCAGCGAGCCGCGATAGCTGAGCGTCGATCCACCCCAGTCTTCAATGTAGCGCAGGAAGTTGTGCACTCCACCGTCGGTGCCGAAGTCAGCCCCGGTTCCCGCGGGTTGCGGGAAGTTCATATTCTTTCCACCGGCAATCGCCAGACGGTAGTAGGTTGTCGTAGCTTTCCGGTTATCCCGGTTCAGCGCATTCTTCATGCTGTTCACGTCCGACCAGCCGTTGGAGAGCAATGTGACGGAGTCCGCGATCACCGCAGCTGCTGAGTGATTGATGTCCGCCGCGCCGCCTGGATTGCCCCAGAAGGGATCGGTGTTGTCGGAGTTGTAGTTTCCGAGAACATAGACCGGATTCTCCGCAGCCACCGTAAAGCCGCCCAGACCGTTGTCCGGACGCACCGGCAGGTTTCCCAGGCCGCCATCAACCAGCCTCAAGACATGGCGAGCGCCGGTAACGATGTTTTGCCGGCCTCCGTTCAGGCAATCGACGGCCTTGTACGGATTGCCAGCCGTAGCGATCCGCATACCATTCCCGACGTTGGCCGCGCCCCAGTTGTCCGCCACTGTATTTTCGTCTACATCTTCGGGTGAGAAGCCGTTCGCTCCTACTGCCTCCAGCACCCCGTCCGGCGTTCCGGTCGGAGAAGCGGAGTTAATGACGTCTTCGAAGCCGTACTCACCCTGCGTGATATTCCCGTTGTTCGGGTCGGGAAGCATGCCACGGCGATCCGAGAAGAACACCAGGTAGCCGTTTTGTCCGCTGTAATCCACTAGACCGACGTTGGCCAGGAGCCACTGGTTCAAATTGCCTACGTCGAGCTCGACTGCATTCATAATCCCGTTCACATTGCACTGAGTGTTGACCAGAGCGGTAGCGTCACGGGGAAACCCCTCGCGCGGATCGTAGAAGTTAATGGGATACCAACTGTACTGGGAGTTGGCTCCGGTGATGTTTTGTGGGCCATCCAGCGCGTTGATGGTCCCATCCAGGTTCCTGTCGCCGGCTATGTGCTGCAAGATGAGAATGGCGTCTGGATGGACCGTGTTTTGGCCCGCTCCCCCGGAGGGCGTAGTGGGGATGGCGGTGCCACGCGCAAACCCGAGCTTCAGCCACGAACGGGTGACGCCAATCCAGTTGCCTGCCGCATTCTTGTATTCGACGCGTAACCAGCCATCAATCAGGGGCCAGGGATTAGTTGCTGCACACGCACCAGGACCAGTCGGTGAACCCACCCAGGTCGGATCATAAGCGGTTCCGGTTTGGGCCATAGCCAACTGAGTTACCCCCCCACCGGTCACGTTGAAGTTCTGACCGCCCGCGCAGCCATTGCCTAAATTGATATTGTCGACATCACCGACCAGGGCGGGCCGGTCAGGAACCAAATCGGCTTCAGTGCTGGCCAGCAGGATACGGATGTTGGCCTTGTTGAACTCGCGCGACGATCCCGTCGACGAGGTCACAGCTTCGCCCAGGGGCGCCTTGCGGATGATCTGAATCTGCTGCGCCGCGCCATTCGCACCCTGTACGAACGGCAGCGTCAGCGGTTGCACTCCCAGCGACGTGCCATTGCCAATCATCCCGTTGAACTTTCCGGTTGAAATACTCAGCCAGTCATTGGGCGAAGCGTTTGAGTTCGCCGCACCAGCGGGCGGAATTCCCCCGTTCCAGCTGGCATACGAGATGGCGAATTTGAGGCAATTGGGGTCGCTGGTAGGGTTGGGCGGATCGCAGCCGCCGTTCTGGTTGGGCACATAAACATCGCCTTGATAGTTGCCGCCGTTGCTGAAGTTGTTGGCCAACCGGTCGCGGATGATCTCTTTCTCCGCAGTAACCTTGGCGTCCAAGACGAGTGGTCCCCCACCCGCGGCCAGGAACAGGTTGCCGTTGGTATGCACGCGGCCCTGGAAGGCGAAAGGCGGGCCGGCGAAGTAACTCAAATCGCTATCGGAAAAAACACCGAACTGGAAAACCGGGATTAGCGCTACTTCCACGCCGCGGGTCATATTCACCGACGCCCCGCCGGGCCGGGTGGCGGTGACTTTCAGGGTCAGCGGAATGATCTCAGCGGTCAGGCCGGCATTGGGTCCGGAGCTGATGACGCTGGTCTTGCTGGCCGGGTTGCCGTTTGCATCCGGCGTCCAGGTGATGCTT
>JACXTT010014420.1_pt1 | contig 10335 bp, 11 predicted proteins | sample 9270951 | NCBI WGS metagenome assembly JACXTT01 (sample SAMN15532306, study PRJNA645909) | rock metagenome | isolation source: weathered quartz diorite | place: Puerto Rico | collected 2017-06-21
ATGGAGCACTTTCGCGTACTTGGATTTCATACGGGTGCTCTTGCCCGCGGCGAGAATCAGGACCCGAAGGTTTTCCATGACACTTCCTATAAAAATTGCAGCACGGCTTGTGCAAGCCGGTCAGGGTCGTGCCGAATAACCCCATCTTGAGCTAGCAAATCCCGTTCCACCAGCTTTAAATCTAAGGCGCGCAGGCGTTCGCGATCAATGTCGACGACGGTCGCGCTCTCGGCGCTGTACTTCTCCAACATCTCTGGGGACGGTGTTGCATTGTTCAGGAGGACATTGGGAAACAAAATGTCGTCGCAGTGTTGCGCCAAGGCTTCGACATGATCCGCAGCAGAATAGTGATCCGTCTCACCGGGCTGGGTCATGATGTTTTGAATATACACCTTCGTGGCGCGCGATTTCCTTACGGCGCCAATCATTTGGTTCACGAGCATGTTCGGAATAAGGCTGGTGTAAAGGGATCCCGGGCCGATTGTTATCAAATCTGCTGCGCCAATGGCTTCCAAAGCACCGGGCAACGGGTGGGCGTCTGTTGGTTGAAGTTCCACTCGCCGAATTTGCTGGTGTGAGGCCGTGATGCGGGTTTCGCCGTCGGCCCAAGTCCCATCCGCGAGCTCCGCGCGCAAATGCACGTTCGAATTCGTTGAAGGATAAATCACCCCTTTAATGGCAAGAACTTCGGATGTGAGGTGAACTGCTTCTGCGAAGTCGCCGGTAATGCCGGCCATTGCGGTTACAAAAAGGTTGCCGAAGCTGTGATCGTGCAGACTGCCATCGCTGTTAAACCGGAAGCGGAACAGCCGCGACATCAGATGCTCGTCCTCCGACAAAGCAATCATGCAGTTGCGGATGTCGCCCGGCGGCAATACATGCAATTCTTCACGGAGCCGGCCGGAACTGCCTCCATCATCGGTAACCGTCACAATAACCGACAGATCCGTCGTAAATTTCTTCAAGCCGCGGAGAAGGGTGGAAAGCCCGGTACCACCACCGATGGAAACGATCTTGGGCTTAGTGCTTTTTTTTGTGACCAACGCTCTACTTTTCCGGAGTCGTCACCAATTGTTTGAACTCGGAACTATCCCGGAGCGATTCGAAATCGCTGTCACGAGCCGCTAGAAAACGATTTTCGGGACGGTAAGAAACCGCTTGCTTTAGGTAAGACAGCGCCTCGCTGCTATTGCCTTGGACCGCATTCGCAGCCGCAAGTGCATAGAGCACATGGTCGGCCTTGGGTGTGAGCTTCAGAGCGTGCTCAAGATGTTGAATCGCAGAAGCCGTCTCACGCCGGTTCAGTTCAGCAATCCCAACGTTGTAATGATCGTCGGCGGATCGAAGAACAGTTCTCCCCTTATCCTGGAGTTTCTTTTCGCAAGCGTGAATAAGAACTTTTGAACGCTCCTGAATTTCTGGTTCGTCGGAGTGTTCCGACACGATATCTTCAAAACAACGGATCGCCTTTTCAAACTCCTCGTTGTGCATCAACTTAATAGCAGCTTCATAGGCTTGCACGGCGCTCGCAAAGTGTTTGGAGCGGACGCGAGGTGGTGACGTCGACCTGGCCGCGGATGGTGCGGAGCTTCTGCGGGGTTCCAATCGTTCGGCGCGTTTCGCCGCCCTGTTACGCTCGCCATTCCGGGACGAAGCTCTCGCTTTCGCCTTCAAAGTGATGGACTTACGAGTTGCAGTGGGCCGCTTCGCCGCTTTCTTGGTTGCCTTTGATTTCGGTTTGGTCTTCGTCGCCATGAGCCTGCGGAACTGTAAGTGGATACCGCTGAAAAGTCAAGGCGTGAAGCCCTCCCGCATGCGGAACGGCAGTTGCAATAATGCTGTCGGTTATCGAGGCTTCGCTATCCCAATTGCCGCGGGCAAGCCCTCGAGTGGCGAAATGGGCGCTTTAATATCAATCGGTTGAACAGGATTTTCGAGAGTGGGAGTGTCCTTCAGACGAGTTTGGATTGGGATATGTTTAGGTGCTTTGATTCCAAATCGAACCCGATTCCTGCCCACTTCAAGAATCGTGATTTCGATTTCGTCATCGACAACGATCTTCTGATCTTTCTTACGACTAATGATTAACATTCGGAATTACCCCTTATGTAAGGGTCCTCATTCTTTTAGAGAAATACCGGGGGTCCAAAAATACATCGAGTTTGATCCGTATTTTTACGGATCCCGGGCGGAATCACCGCCAAGCTCTTCAATTTTCTGCAATTTTCTGGCACAATAGGCGCGCTCTTAGATGATGAAGTACTTGCTCTCGACTATTTGTCTGACCCTTCTGTTGGTCTCCCCAATTCAAGCGCAAGAGCCCCGCGCAGCCACGGCAGCAACCAGCGACGAAGTTCGTGCCGCCGCCGCTGAAAGGTCATTTACCGTCTCGGGAACCAATTACGTCAACCGCCTTGCTTTGAGAGGATTCAGTCTCGATTCCCAGGGCATCCTGATCGAATCCCTGGACGGGCGTACCGTCTATGCCGACCTCAACAGCAATGTCGGATTCAATCCGGCGTCCGTTATTAAGGTGGCAACTTCCTTCGCAGCTCTCTCCAAACTTGGGCCGGAATATCACTTTGAAACCGGCTTGTACGCAGACGGCACCATCAATAAGAAAACTCGGACGCTGGAGGGGAACTTGATCTTCGTCTCGACGGGCGATCCGACGCTCACTTCTATTGACGTGGCGCGCCTGGTACACGAGGTTGTTCGGGCTGGAATCTCCCGGGTGAAAGGGGATCTCGTCGTAACAGGACCTTTTACCTATGGAATGTTTTATACGACGGACCGCGCCACGAAAGCGCTGGCTCAAACACTCCGCCGCATCGGCGTGCGTCTGGACAACGTGGTGAACGGAGGCGATGTTCGAGGAACCATGCTGGCAGCCCACGTATCGGAAAGCTTGCGCGACATCCTCTTCTACCAGAATGCTCACAGCAGCAATACCACGGCCGACAGACTCGGAGAAGCGTTAGGGGGCCCCAAAGCCGTGGAAGCCTTCCTCGTCCGGGATGTTGCCATTCCGCAAGGCGACGTCTACATCAGTCACACCTCCGGTCTCGACTTCAATCGCATCACACCCCGGGCGACAATTCAACTCTTCCGTGAACTCGTCTTCTGGCTGAACCTCAACAATCTCCAGCCCCAGGACGTGCTGCCGGTCGCCGGCGTCGACGTTGGAACGCTTCGGCGACGGTTTGTCGGCGAAGAATTCCGAGGCGCTGTGATCGGCAAAACAGGCACGCTCCCCGGCACCGATGGAGGCGTGAGCACGCTGGCCGGCATTGCATATACCCGAAATCGCGGGCCGGTGATTTTCGCCATTTTCAACACGATGGGATCGGTAGCCACCTACCGAAAACTTCAGGACGACTTCCTAAAGGGCTTTATCGTTGAAAGCGGCGGGATCCCCGAAGTCAATGCATCGTTGCACAGGCTGAATAATTAATCGACAATCGAACAAGAGGCCTCCGACGTGTCGCTCCTGGATCGGGCAATCGCTCGTACTATTCCCGCAGTCCCTAAACCGATCGTCCGGCGGGTCGCCAACAGATACATCGCAGGAGAAACAGTCGATGAGGCACTCCGCGTGGTCGCGTTTCTCAACGGACGCGGCATGCGCGCCACACTCGACATCCTTGGCGAACACATCCACAATCTTGACCAGGCGCGCCGCGCAGTACACGGCTACGCCGGACTGCTCGATGCAATTCATCGACAGAGGCTCGAATCCACAATATCCATCAAACTCACACAGCTTGGACTGAAGGTCGATCGATCCGTATGTTTTGACCTCGCCCGGCAGGTCGTTGAGCACGCCCATGAGTTGAACAATTTCGTGCGCATTGACATGGAGGATTCTTCGTGCACGACAGATACATTGCAGATTTATCGGGAACTTCGCCAAGTTCATTCCAATGTTGGAGTCGTGGTTCAAGCTTACTTGCGAAGAACCATGAGCGATGTCGTTACTCTTGAAGATTTACGTCCAAACTACCGGCTGTGCAAGGGTGTCTACGTTGAGCCGCACGAAATTTCGTATCACGACATGCGTGTCATTAATCGAAACTATGTGGACATTCTCGAGAGACTGCTGCGGAACGGCTCGTACGTCGGAATTGCGACGCACGACGAGCTCATGGTTTGGGAGGCATTTCGGATTATTCGCGACCTGAAGCTTCCACCGACTGCATACGAATTCCAAATGCTTCTTGGTGTCGAAGAGCAACTCCGCGATATCATCCATGCGGCCGGCCACCATCTGCGTGTGTACATCCCATTTGGACGTGACTGGTACGCATATTCCGTCCGTCGTTTGCGAGAAAATCCGCGTCTGGCCGGTTACGTTTTCAAAGCGATGTTCAAATAATGGATCGAGATGAGAATAGTCTTGCTCGGAACTAGTTCTGCGGTCCCCACGCTGACCCGAGGTCTCTCGGCCACAGCACTAGTGCGGGAAGGCGACGTCTTTCTATTCGATTGTGGTGAAGGAACTCAATTGCAGCTCATGCGGTCTACCGTTAAACGCAGCCGCATTCATTCAATTTTTATCGGACATCTGCATGGCGACCACCTCTACGGCATTGCCGGCCTTTTGAGCACGCTTCATCTGGATGCGCGCGAAGCGCCTCTGAACGTGTTTGGCCCAGAAGGTTTGCGAACGTTCTTGAATGCCGCCTTCCGAACATCCGATCTGCAATTCACCTTTAAACTCACCGTTCGCGAATTCCCTCGCGGATTTCGGGGCAGGGTTCTGGATGAAGAAGAATATTACGTGGAAGCGCTCCCGCTGGATCATTCGATCTTCTGCCTTGGCTGGCGTTTTCAGGAGAAAGACAAGCCGGGCGTCTTCAATCTCGAAAAAGCGGAAGACCTCGGGATTCCCCGCGGACCTCTTTACGGGCAATTACAGCACGGGGACAACATCACGCTTCCCGACGGCCGCGTCATCACTCCGGACATGGTGCTGGGCGCGCCGCGTCCCGGAAAATCCGTTGCTTACTGCCTGGAAACGCAATTTTCTGAGCGCTCGATCGGACTCGCGGACAACTGCACGGCACTAATCCACGAGACGACTTTTGGACCCGATGCGATCGACATGGCGCGTGAGCGAAAGCATTCCACAATGGAAGACGCGGCTCGTGTTGCAAAAGAAGCCGGCGTGAAAAGCCTCATCGCGACGCATTTCAGCTCCAGATATGACGGGCGGCAGGTATCGGAAATTGCGGATAGCGCGAGAGAGACGTTCGAACGAATCACGATTGGGCGGGATCTATTGGAGCTGGAGATCTGAGCGCAAAAACTCCCCTCCTCAGCTGAGGAGGGGAGTTTCGTCGCATTGTGACCTTATGTGCAAAGCCTTTAGGAGGTACTTTTCCTTTTAATACTGCTCCACCGACGAATCAATCTGCACCGACCACGCGTCAATACCACCCATCATGCTCTTGGCGTTCAAGAAACCATGACCGCGCAAATAAGCCGCGGCATCCAGACTTCGCATGCCGTGATGGCACATCGTCACGATGGCCGTGTCCTTTGGCCACGTCTGCATGATCTCCTGGGCAAGCGCCTGATCGACGAAGACGCTGCCGGCAACTTTGGCTATGGCGTATTCCTCAGGCGTCCGCACATCGAGCAATTTGATCTTGCCCTGCTTCAGCAGCTCTGAAGTCTCGCGTGGAGTGATCTCCATATCCTTTTCCATATCATGGCTTGTTTTGACGTGCTCGATCACCTCGTTAACATCGAGACCATGATTCATAGCCACCGTTCCGAGTGTGTCCGTTGGCTGGAATCCGCAACTGCTGCATCCGCCCACATGGTATTTCTGAAATAAAGCGCGCTGCGCCGACGGAAACACCGTCGTGACCTGTTGCATCGTCCAATCCCCGGATAGATCTTTCGGGTCCGTACTGGTTACGGGCTTGGGTTGGATTAATGGTTTCAGCGCGCGAATATCGAGCTCATCATTATTGCCGCTGTTGCTCGGGGGCACAGGCGCGACAGTCTTCTTGCCGAAAATTCTCGAAAGCAACGTTGTCATGATCAATTTCTCCTTCCAATGTTGTCCGGCTCGCGTTGGTGATAAGCACGCGCACTTCATCGCCGGGTTCGGCTGCAGGGATCTCGATATTGCCCTGAAGGTGAACTTTGTAATTTGTACGCGTCCTGCCGAAAAGGCCCTCCTCGATCAAAACGGTCTGAGTGGTCCCGACTAATCTGGACCGCTTGAGCGCAGCGATCCGATCCATGAGCTCCAGGCACCGCTGATGCCGCTCTTCAATGAGTTCCTGCGCGAGCGATTCCAAATTTGCAGCCGGAGTGCCCTCGCGGGTCGAGTACTTGAAAATAAAACCCCAATCGAATTGCAGCTCTTCGATCAGAGAAAGTGTCTGTTCGAAATCCTCTTCTGTTTCTCCGGGGAATCCGACGATGATGTCCGTACTCAAGGTCATTCCCGGCATGGCGCGGCGCATCTTCTCGGCGAGAGTAATGTATTCCTCACGCGTATAGTTGCGTTTCATGGCCTTCAACATTGCATTGGACCCCGATTGAACCGGCAGATGAAGCGATTCACAAACTTGAGGAAGACCGGCCATCGTATCGATCACGCGGTCGGTCATGTAAAAAGGATGGGGACTGATGAACCGGATGCGTTCGACTCCATCAACACCGGCAACGGCCTCCAGAAGACCGGCGAACCGATGCTGGCCATGCCGGTACGAATTCACCGTCTGGCCCAGCAGCGTGATTTCGCGCGCGCCTTCGGCCACGCGATCACGCACTTCGCCCAGGATTTGATCCAGTGAGTGGTAGATCTCGCGGCCCCGCACATAGGGAACAATGCAGTATGTGCACGAATAATTGCATCCCCTCATGATCGTCACGAATGCGGCGACTTTCTCGCCGATAGCGGGAACAGCATAATCGAGGTCTTCATCGGTCTCGCGACGACTCAGGAGCCGTTCTGCCATCGGAGCAAAATCCTCGATCGATTTGGCCCCGACAACAAGATCCAGGAATGGAAACCGGTCTTGCAGATAGTCTTTGGTCCGCTCGGCCGCACATCCGGTAACGACGATCTTCCGGCCTGCCGCTTTCTGCTTCCAGCGTTTAAGGCGGCCAATCTCCGAAAATGCGCGGTCCTCGGCATGTTGCCGGACCGTACATGTGTTCACCAGAAAGATAGATGCCTCATCCGGATCCTCTGTTTCGACGAGACCTTTGGCTTTCAAGTGCCGTCCCATCTCATTGGAATCCGCGACATTCATCTGGCACCCATAGGTGCGCACGTAAAACTTCATAAGCGTTGATTATATACTGTGCAATCGGGAACTCCCCTCCTCAGCTGAGGAGGGGAGCTTACAATGCTACTACCACCATGCATGAGCTTCCGATCGAAGATTCGATCGACCTTCACACCTTTCAGCCCCGAGAAATTGAAATTGTGATGGAGGAATATTTATTTCAGGCGGTGCAGCGCGGTTTTCGCGAGGTCCGGATCATTCATGGCCGTGGCATCGGGGTGCAGCGGGAAATCGTACACTCCATGTTAAAGAAGAATCCGGATGTGATTTCCTTCCATGACGCGCCCGATCGCGGTTCGACATATGTTCTTCTTAGAGCCGGCGCTCCTCTTTCAACTTCTGCAGATGCGCCATAACGGAACGCTCCGCCAGCGCGTGCATCGCCGGCGGAACGTCCGTATAGACTTCCTTGACAATCCCAGATAGATCTCGAGTTCCGCGCGTCCATGCGGCGAGGATATTTTTCTCTCGCTCGGTCCGATGATCGAGATACTCCTGAATCTTCCCTTTTGCATTTGCCATCACCGGCCCGTGTGCTGGAAATAACGCGGTCACCGACAGCGAGTGCATGCGTTTCAACGAACCGAAGTAGGTCGCCATGTGTCCTTCCGGGGGATCAATCACGACGGTGCCGATACCGGCAATGAGATCGCCCGTTATCAAAGAACCATTCTGTTCCTCGAAAATGCAGACGTGCCCGCGCGCGTGTCCCGGTGTGTGCAGGATGCGCAGATCCCATCCCGGCTTGCCCGGAAGTTGCAGCCGCTCATTATCAGCAAATATGCGGTCAACTTGCACAACACCGGCGAGATCTCGCGCCGTAATCGCATGTGCTGCGATTTTCAAGCCGCGCTTCTGCTTAAGGTGATTCGCGCCACCGACATGATCTTGGTGCAAGTGGGTAAGCCATATTTCCCGTACGTTGCGGCGCTCGAGAATGCGATCGAGTAACGCTTGATCTTCTTCGTAAGGCGAAGCCGGATCGATGACGACTACTTCGTCGCCTCCAACAACGTAGCAGTTTGTATGCGTGGCAGGCGGTAAAGTGGGCGTCCGTAATGGGACGAGCGCGATTCCCGGACGCATCTCAACTTCCGTTATAGGGCCACCATTTGCCCAGGGTATCGACTTCATTCGTCTCTGAATATCGTGGAGCCCTTCGGCCAGACACCGCAACGCGTGCGATATGGGCGGGGCTGCCAGTATTCCGCCTTCCATCCATTTCGCGATGGCATTTTTGGGCAGGATCCACTCGCCAAAATCATGCTCGGCGGTGTTCACGCGCGGGTCTTCTCCAGCGGGACATTCGGCCAGAAAAAACTGCGTATCGAACCGTCGCGGTGCGAACGCGGGCGTTACCCATCGACCAACATCGACAAGCATGGCTGGGTCAACGCGCACGCCGATTTCCTCAAATAGCTCCCGCGCGGCGCATCCGACAGCGTCTTCGTCAGGGTCGCGCTGTCCGCCGGGAAAAGCATAAAATCCGCCTTGAAAAGCCATGTGTTCAGACCGCCGTACCCAGAACACCTCAAGGCCTGCATCGGAAGGCCGTGATCGAACTAGAATGACTGCTGCCGCTGACCGTGGACTCGCCATCAAAATTCAGTATATTCTTCGGGAACTTGGGAGGCTCGATGTTTAGACGTTTCGTCATGGTTTTGCTGGTGCTCCTGGCTGCCTGGCCGCTCCGGGCTGAAGTCGCTCGTATCGAGGTCTCTTTGCGTGCGGATGTTCTTCATGGCAAGTCGTTTGGTAACGCCGGGCAATTCGAACAGCTGGCGGGAAAGATGTACTTCGCCGTGGATCCCAAGAACACTGCGAACCAGATCATCGCCGACATCGACAAAGCACCAAAGAATGCATCGGGGAAAGTGGAATTTTCGGCGGATTTCTTTTTGATCAAGCCGAAAGATATGAGTCGCGGGAAAGGCACCGTTCTGCTCGAGGTGCCGAATCGCGGGAACAAGCGCACACTGTCGTACTTCAACTTTGCGGCCGCTACCGGCAGTAACGAGCCTCGCGATCCCAAGGCCGATGCCGAGATCGGTGATGGCTTCTTGCTCGAACAGGGTTTCACACTTTTGTGGGTAGGCTGGCAATTCGATCTCCCTCTTCGGGACGGATTACTCCGTGCATACCTCCCAATCGCAAAAGAACCTACCGGCCGCCCGGTTGAGGGTCTTCTGAGAAGTGATTTCACGACGGCACAGAAAACCTTCGAAGCGTCTCTCGCGGATCGCGATCATCAGGCGTATCCCGTCGCGAATCCGAAAGACCTCGCGAACGTTCTGACAGTCAGGGATACCGTAGCAGGTATGAGGCGCCGCGTACCGCGCGATCAATGGGACTTCACACCCGATGGTAAAAGCGTTCGGATGGCGGCGGGTTTTGAACCCAACAAGATTTATGAAGTCGTGTACAAGGCGCAGAACCCGGCAGTCGCAGGGCTCGGTCCGGCTGCAATTCGGGACACTGTTTCGAAGATCAAGTACGGCGAGATGAGTGAATTGTCCCTGCCCCAAGGCGCTATCAAGCGAGCCATTGGTTTCGGGATTTCACAAACGGGTAGGTTCCTCCGAACATATCTTTATTACGGCTTCAACGAAGATGAGGGACATCGAAAGGTGTTCGATGGCGTCATGACGCGCGTGGCTGGAAGTGGCCGGGGCAGCTTTAACGTTCGATTTGCTCAACCGTCCCGCGACGCAAATCCGTTTCGAAACCTTTTTTATCCGGTCGATATCTTTCCGTTCACGGATGTTGCACAGCTCGATCCCGTAACGGGGAAACGCGATGGTCTGTTGACGCACAACATGAAGCCGGAGTTCATGCCCAAGGTAATGTACACGAATTCCTCCTACGAATATTAGGTCCGTGCGGCATCACTCTTCACAACGACGATTAGCGGCAAGGAGGATGCGCCGCTGTTGCCTGAGATTCGCGTGTACATGTATGCCGGCGGTAACCACACAATTGCACCATTTCCGCCGGATAAGACCATCGGCCAGCAGTTGAACGA
>JACXTT010014421.1_pt1 | contig 10334 bp, 6 predicted proteins | sample 9270951 | NCBI WGS metagenome assembly JACXTT01 (sample SAMN15532306, study PRJNA645909) | rock metagenome | isolation source: weathered quartz diorite | place: Puerto Rico | collected 2017-06-21
AAGGGAGCCAACTTCTTGTGCAAGTTCGGCTCCTAGGCGACTAAACGCCTTCGGCTGCTGTGCGACAGACCTTCGGTACGTCTGTTACAGCTACTTCGGTACCTACGCGACACTTCGCTGCCATGAGGGAGCTGAGCGTGACTGAGCGGAGATACGAAGCGGTTCGAGCTGTCATTGCCGACGGACGGACTGTGGAACGAAACGTGGATCAAGTTCGGACCGGATAAGGCGGATCTCTGGTTACTACTAAGGTACTGCGGGATCAAGAGCCAGGCCGCCAGGCACGGGCGTTCGACCCGCCTCAGGTGCTACTGATAATGGAAACCGATTGTTAGCGAGTCTGATCGAACGAAATACAACCACAGACGCCTTGGTACGCGACTGGGTTCGCCTGTGCGGTGTCTTGGGCAGTAAATCTATGGTGGAGGCGATGACCGGTGTGTGTCTGTGTGCCACCGGAATTCCTCTTGCGACTCTGAACGCAGTTTTCACGACTCGACCAGAGGCCTCGCTGAGCGATGTTGAACGGCTCCTGGAAGCGGTTCAGCTCAATGGCCTCCCGCACTGTCTCCAATTGCGACCAGGATGCGCTGCCGAGCTGAGCCTGGTTGCCCGCCAACGCGGGATGAGACCCGTTGGCTCAATACCCTTAATGCGGTTGGAGGCTGGCTCGATCGATATTGCATCCGTCGCTGCCAATCCCGATTTGCAGATGCGCCAGCTCACGTCTAAGGAACGCGAGCTTCACGTCTCGATTGCGAGCGCGGGCTTCGACGCGCCCGCTGCTCTGTTCGAAGAGCTGGTCTCGGAGCCTTTATTTGCGTTGCCCGGTTTCCGCGCGTACGTGGGCAGTTCCCACGATGAGCCAGTCACGACCGCTCTCGCGATGACGGAAAAAGACCATGTCGGCGTCTACAACGTGGCGACACTGCCGGCACACCGAGGTCGGGGCTACGGCGCAGCAGTAACGGCTCAGGCCGTGCTGGATGGGTTCGCCTCAGGGGCCTCGTTCGCTGTCTTGCAATCGTCAGATGCTGGTTTCGCTGTCTACCAGCGCTTAGGGTTCCGAACGGTAGAGAGTTGGGAGTCGTGGATCGTCACATAACGCTAGGTCCCCCAAACGCATTCATTGGGTTCCTAAAGTCGCCTTTCGGCCTCGTCTTGTGCAGCGTAAATGCGTGCGCCGGTAACGGGCGCGGTGGTCTGCCGTACAGCAACGCCGACGAAAAAACGATGCCAAATAGCGGCACACAGCGGCACGAAGCGAATTCAGAATGCGATTTTTGAACGCTCCCTTACTCGGAGCCGCAACCGCCACGTCTCATGCAGGCGATCTCAGGCTCATTGTCTCCATGAGGGAAACCTCAGAAGCTGCGCACAGAGTAAGGATCAGCAGACCCGGTCCGCCTAACAATTTTTCGATACCTCGTTGAGACGGTTTTCGATACCGTCTCCGTACGAAGCTTGCGATGATGGACCGTCGAAGTCGACTCGTGAGAAGCCTGCTAATTGGCTTTCTTGTCGCGGTTTCCTGCTCGACCAGCGCCCCCCAAGCGAACCCGCCGGCCTCGCGCCCGGTAGCCGACTACGGAACGTGGCTTTGGGACGGGTCCAGCTGGACTCACCTATCGTCAGACAGTTTTGGTGATGGAAGTTCTCCAGCGCCGCTCCACTACTGGCATGGTGTCGGTGGCCTGATCGGACTGGTCCAGCCAGGATTTCTCGGAGGTCCCCAGTGGGGACCCGTAGAGAAGTGGAACGGATCAGGGTGGGAAATGGATCCGCAGTTCCCACCCGCTCGACCCGCCCTGGCCGACTCCGGGTTTTCATTATCTGAGCCTCAGGCGAGTTTGGTATACGACGACGCCAATGGCGTGTTGGCGTACATGGATCCAATGAAGCGTTCCGTCTGGGATTGGTTGGGCGGCTCTTGGGTTCAAGTAGTTACCTATGATCAGTGGCCAGCTGGCCTGGGTTTCTATGACGCTGCGTACGACCCTGCAATCAAGCAAGTGCTGCTGGTCGGAAACGGCACTTGGACTTGGAACGGCCGGGCGTTCAGTGAGTTGTCTAGCCAGTCTCCCCGGGTGCTAGGTCGAGTGCAACTGTCACCTGATGGAAAGGGCAGCATGGTGGCTTTCGCCGCCGGCTACGTGAATTTCGGGGCCACGGAATTTGATGGCCAGCAGTGGACCGACCTCAGCAAGCCGAACCCATGCCACCCGCAGCCGGTGCCGGAGATTGTGGTTATGCGACTTGTCCTAGACGCTGCGAATGGAGAGTTGATCGGTATCGGCGAGGATGCGAACTGGGGAGTTCACATGGTTCGATGGACTGGAGGGACGTGGGAAGTGGTCAGCGCAGAGGTGACTCCGCCGCCAGGCGACATTCAAGTCACATATGATCCCGAACTCGCTGGAGTTGTGCTCACGGTGGAGCCACGGGATCTGAAGACGCACCTCATCAACAATCCACTCGACCTGTGCCTAACGGCTTGAGGGGTGGTGATCCACTCCGATTCCGTGCAGCAACGCGGGCGGAAGGTTCGAATCCGTGCTCCGGAGCCAATTTCCGAATTCAAATTTGAAAGTCGCGGTCCGCGCCGCGACGTCCACGCACCGATCGCACACCAGTTGTACACCGATTGAGCCGTACGACAGCGTTCTTCACCTGAGGCGCCGGCACCTGGCAAAGACCATGAAGCAGGCTCGCCGAGCGAACGGGTGCCCAGTCCGTTGCGCCGGAAGACCTTGAGTACACCGCTCGCCGAAACATGACCCCACCCCACATTGGCAGGCGGAGTTGGTCCGCGACTCGCCGCGGACCGAGCCCAGGGTGGCCGAGAGCAAAGCTGACGATTCGCTCCTCGATCCAGGGTGGCAGCTGGTTCGGCATCCGCGGCGCCCTCCGCTCCCGCGGCCGCAGCATTTCCAAGCCCTGGCGCTCCACCACCGGCTTCCAGCGGTAATACCAGGAGCGGTGGTAGCCGAGCTCCCTACAGGCTCGACTGACACCGACTTGGCCAGCCCGAGCAAACAGCTGTAGGCGGTGGCGGTAGAGCAGATCATCATTAGTCACGGCGGCACCTCCTCTTGGGCGTGAAGCACCCAAAGGATGGGCCGCCGCTCGTACATCTGGGAAGCCCCGAGGTGTCTACAGATCTTGTGAGCCGTTCACTCTAGCCTTACGGTCGTGGAGGCGGCGGACCCCATCGCCCTTGCGACGCCGGCGGACCACGTCGCAGCGCCGGCGAGGCTGGAGGTCGCAAGCCCGCTCGTGCTGCTTGGGGGCTTTGTCCTTTCATGCTCTTGGATCCTGCACACCCAGCTTCAGCGCCTCTACGGATTGACCGCTCCGGGGTGGGACCTGGGCCAGACCCAGCAGGTCCTCTGGAGCGTCGCCGGCGGGCATGGGTGGATGAGCAGCTATGAGCATGGCAAGGACTTCCTGGGTCTTCATGTGGAGCCGATCCTCTTGGCCGTAGCCGCCGTCGAGGTTGTGTGGCCGAGTCCAGTCGTGCCGCTCGTGTTCTCGGCGGTTGGGCTCGCTGCGACCGGACCGGCCGCGTACCTGTTGCTGCGAGCCCTTTTCGGTGAGGCGCCCGCGGCCCGATGGCTTGCGCTCGCGCTTGCCGCGCCGATGCCGTTCTGGGCGGCGATCCAGGACGCGGGCAGCGACCAGTTCCACCCCGAGAACATGGCCCTGGCGCTCGCGATGCTGGCGGCCTGGGCCGGCCTGCGCCAGAAGCCAAAGCTGATGTGGTCGCTGGTGGTCGCGACGCTCTGCTGCAAGGAGGACCAGACCTACACGGTGTTTGTGATCGGCCTCCTCGTGTGGCGTGCCGGCGCCCTGCCGATGAAGCGGCACGGCCTGATGGCCATGGCACTGGCCGCTGTGTGGCTGGTCGGCGCCGTCGGCCTGCTCCAGCAACTGTCGAACGGCGCGCTGACGCCTGGGCTCGCCTATTACTGGTGGATCTGGAGCGGCGGAAACAACTTCTTCCTGCTGGCGGTGACGCGCCCAGACGCATGGCTGGTCCTCGCCGGCCTCCTGGCGAGCTTGCTCGCGCTGCCGCTGCTTGCTCCGCGCTGGATGCTGCTCGCGGTGCCTCCCGTCGCGATAAGCCTGTTGAGCAGCCACGCGCCGATGGAGCGCCTGTCGGCGCACTACGTGCTCATCGCAGTGTTTCCGCTGACGGTTGCCGCCGGTGTCGGCGGGCGGCTGTGGCTGGCCAAGCATGACCCGATCGCCAGGCTGCCGGCGCCAGCCTTGCTCGTCGGCGCGCTGCCTGCCCTTGCGGTCGGATTCTTCGGCGGGCATCTACCGCCGGCGTTGGGTGCCGACCCATCTCTGTACGAGCAGCCCGCAGCAGCCCAACGCCTGCTTGCCGCCACGTCCGTGATTCCCGCGGGTGCGCCACTCTATGCCGACGACGGAGCGGTCGTCTGGCTGAGCGACCGGCTGCAGGTCAGCATCCTGTACGACCACCCGAGCCCCGACCGCTACGTGGTCATCGACAAAGATGCGTGGTCGCATCGCGGCGACCCGCCTGGTGCGCGAGCGCCGACGTTCGCGCAGCTCGTAACGGAGGGTCGCAGGCTGCTTGTTGACGACGGCCGCTTCCAGGTCTGGAGCCCGGCAGATCAGATATGACAGGCACGCGCTGACGAGAGCAGACGGTCCGGAGTCACGCGATTCATCGCGTTCGTTGTTGCCGGCAACGTTGCGGACAGTTTGCAAACTGCCGGGTCCGAAGCCGGGTGAACAATCTGATTTTTGGCCCGCAGAGTCGCCGCATCGGTCGAGGTGTGACCGCCCACCGTGCACGACGCGAGGTGCCGCACCGCATGCATCCGCGCGAAACGACGTCCAAGGTTGCCCAACTCAACAGCTTCCCGCGGTGTCGAGGTCGTATGTCGGACTCGTCACGTCGTTCGGGTGCCACCGTGGTCGTTGTGACGGGAGGCTGGAGCTTGACCACGAAAGTGCCTGCCGTGTCGTTGGCTCCGGGGTCCTTGCCGATCGAAGCCGACGTGTAGAAGTCGAGCTCACACGCCGCCAGTGGTCTCGAGGACGTGAGCTTTGCGTCATCCGGCGCGATGCCAAGCGACGCGATTGACCCCCTGGCCTTTGCGGCAGTTGTCGCGAAATCGAGGTTCTGCGTGACCGAGGCGATGACGCCGCCAGTCGTGCCAAACGCGGTTAAGTGCGGTAGGTTCGCGTTCGTCCCAGTCGAAATATCGCCGCCGACCTGGCTGGGATACTTCGGGTCCTGCGGGTGAGCTTGCCTAAATTGCCTGATGGTCGCTCCGAGGCCCGTCAGAGTTCCGCTGGACGGCCCGCCGGTGGCCGGGCAGTTGACGTTCTTGGTCGCGTCAGGGGTTGCGCCGGGAGTGTTGGCAGGTTGCTGATCGGCGGCGGGTGCTGTGCTGGCAACGCCGCAACCGGTGGCCAACAGAAGGACGAAATCGCCAGCGCGACGGCCGACCGCATGGCGAGAGTTTGACTAAATGCGGACGCCAGTCGATGCTGAACCCCCTAGCGGGCTCAAACGGACGTAGCCGCGCGGCGGTGGTGAAGACCACTCACCAGTTACAGAGGCTGTGCATAGCGGACCATGCCACCGTCCACGTAGTAGGTCGAACCGGTCACGTACGACGATGCGTCGGACGCGAGGAACAAGGCGACCTCAGCCACCTCCTCCGGCGTGCCCATGCGCATCAGCGGCACGATCATCTTGAGGATCGCCACACGCTCCGGGTGGTTCAGCGTCTCGGCGTTGATGGGCGTCGCGATCGCACCTGGTGCCACGTTGTTGACCCTGATCTTGTACTGGGCCAGCTCGATCGACGCGTTGCGCATCATCATGCGCAGCCCTCCCTTGGCTGCGCAGTATGGCGTGAAGCCTGGAAAGGGGACATCCTCGTGGATCGATGAGATGTTGACGATCGATCCGCCTTTCCCCGAATCGCGCATCACCCGTCCGCACGCCTGCGCGCACAAGAACGCGCCCTTGAGGTCCACGTCAAGCATCAGGTCCCAGGTCGGCTCGTCGATGTCCAGGAACGGCATCGAACGCTCGAGGCCCGCGTTGTTGACCAGGACGTCGATGGTCCCGAACGCCTTCACCGTCGCGTCCACCATCGTCTGCACGTCGGCCGCCTTCGAGACGTCCGCCTTGACAGCGATTGCCTTCGGCAGCCGCGCCGCCAGTGCCTTCGCGTCGTCCTCGTAGCCGAGGTAGTTCACGCAGACGGCGGCACCCGAGTTCGAGAAATGCTCGGCGATCGCATAGCCGATGCCGCTGCCGGCGCCGGTCACGATGGCGACTTTTCCGGTCAGGTCCATGTCGGCCATTTCAACCCTCCTCATGCGGCTACTGCTGCTGATGACGGCGGATGATCAGGTCGGCGACCAGCCCGGTCCAGCCGGTCTGGTGCGAGGCGCCCAGCCCGGCGCCGGTGTCCGCGTGGAAGTACTCGTGAAACGGGATCAGCGAATGCCAGGCAACGTCGTCCTGGAACTTTGTGTATCCACCGAACACCGGGCGGCGGCCATCGCGGTCCAGGAACAACGCCACCAGACGTCCCGAGATGTCGTCCGCGATCTCGGCCAGCGAGTGCATCACGCCCGACCCCGTCGGGTGCTCGACCCGGAAGTCCGCGCCGAGGTAGCGGTGATACACGCGCAGCACCTCGACCAGCAGATAGTTCACCGGCATCCACACCGGCCCGCGCCAGTTGGAGTTGCCGCCGAACAGACCGCTGGTCGACTCCGCCGGCTCGTAGTTCAGCCGCGCCATCGCGCCGCCCACATCTACGTCCAGGGGGTGCTCCAGGTGGTAGCGCGACAGGGCGCGGATTCCGTGGTCGGACAGAAACTCGGCGGGATCCAGCACGCGGGACAGGACCCGGCGCAGGTGCTCCGGCGTGACGATCGACAGCATCCGCCAGCCCGAATGCGCCGGGTCGTGCAGGTGCTGCACCACCTGCGACGCCATCCGGCTGTGGTGGATGAACCATTCGGTCCGTTTCGTGAACTCGGGCATGCGGCCCATCGTCGCAGGGCCGATCGTCGACACCGCGAACAGCGGCACCAGCCCCACCAGCGAATGCGCGCGGAGTGGCTCCATACGGCCGTCTGCAAAATGCAGCACGTCGTAGAAGAACCCATCCTCCTCGTTCCAAAGACCCTGGTCGTTCAGCGCCGACCCGATCAATGAGAAGTGCTCGAAAAACTTGATCGCCATGTCTTCGTAGGTCGGGTCGTGGTCGGCGAGCGCCAATGCAAGCTCCAGCAGCGTCTGGCAGTACATCCCCATCCACGCGGTGCCGTCCGACTGCTCGATGTGCGCGTCGATCGGCAGGTTCGAGCGGTCGAAAGGGCCAATGTTGTCGAGGCCGAGAAAGCCTCCCTGGAACACGTTGTTGCCCTCGCTGTCTTTGCGGTTGACCCACCACGTGAAGTTGAGCAGCAGCTTGTGGAATATCCGCTCCAGGAACTCGTGGTCGCCATCATTCGCGATCTCGAACACGCGCAGCGCCGCCCACGCGTGAACCGGCGGATTGACGTCACCGAAGGCCCACTCGTAAGCCGGCAGCTGCCCGTTGGGATGCATGAACCACTCGCGGCACAGCAGCACGAGCTGCGACTTCGCGAACTCGGGATCGACCCACGCCAGGGCCACACAGTGAAACGCGAGGTCCCAGGCCGCGTACCACGGGTACTCCCACTTGTCCGGCATCGAGATGACGTCGCGGTTGTCGAGATGCGTCCAGTCGGAGTTGCGCCCGTGCCATCGCGACTCGGGTGGCGTGGGACCGGCAGGGTCGCCCTCCAGCCAGCGCTCGACGTCGTAGTGATAGAACTGCTTCGACCACAGCATTCCCGAAAGCGCCTGCCGCAGCACCATCGCCTCATCGGCGCTCGCACCCGCCGGCGTGAGCGACGCATAGAACTCGTCAGCCTCCCGCTCGCGGGCGGCCATCGTCGATTCGAAGTCCTCGCCGCCTTTGGCGGTGGGACTCAGCCGCATGCGGACGAACTCGGTCTCACCCGGTTCGACCGACACCCGATGGTGCAGCGCGGCTTTGGTTCCCACCTGACCGGGGTTCACCGTCTCGGCGCCGTGCACCACGTGGTCGTTGATGCCGTCCTTCGGGTACGAGCTTCGACCCGCGACCCCCCACAAGAGCTCGGTGTTCGTCTCGTTGTCGCAGAACAGGAGCCGTGGCGCGCCGTCGCTGGTCAGGTGCCGGACGCCGAGATCGAAGTGCTCGGCCACCAGCTCGGCCGCAGTGCCGGCGCGGATCGACGGCTTCCGTTCGTCGATGCCCCACGACCACGTGTTCCGGAACCACAGGGTGGGGAGGACGTGCAACTCCGCCGCCTCCGGGCCGGCGTTGCGGACCGCACACCGGACGAGGAGATCCTCTGGATCCGCCTTGGCGAAGTCGACGGTGAGCTCCCAGTAGCGGTCGCCGTCGAAGACTCCAGTATCCAGGAGTTCGTATTCCGGGTCGAACCTCCCACGGCGGCGGTTCTCGTCGATGAGCAGCTGGTAGGGGTACTCCGACTGCGGGTAGAGGTAGCGCCAGCGCATCCAGGAGTGAGTGGGCGTGGAGTCGAGATAGAACCAATACTCCTTCGCGTCCTCGCCGTGGTTGCCCTGCTCGCCGGTCAGGCCGAAGATCCGCTCCTTGAGGATCGGGTCACGCCCGTTCCAGAAGGCAAAGGCGAAGCACAGTATCTGGCGGTCGTCGCAAGTCCCCGCCAGCCCATCCTCGTTCCAGCGATAGGTGCGTGACCGCGCGTGGTCATGAGGGAAGAAATCCCAGGCGGAGCCGTCTGCGCTGTAGTCCTCGCGCACCGTGCCCCACGCCCGCTCGCTGAGATATGGACCCCAGCGCCGCCACGGCGCGCGGCCGGTCGGCACCTCCTGCAAGCGCGCTTTCTCGGCTGAAGGCATGCCGAATAGCATGGCCGGGTGATGCGGGAGATGTTGCACTGGCGCGAGTGGGCCTCGGAGCTGGTCGGCACCGCGCTGCTCATGGTCGGCGGACTCGGTGCGGTGACACTCGACTTTGGGGCGCACTCGCCGATCACCCCGGTCCTGCCATCTCACTCACTTCGGCTGCTGCTCACCGGCGCCCTGTTCGCGGGCACCGGCAGCCTCATCGCGATTTCGCCGCTCGGACGCATCAGTGGCGCGCACATCAACCCTGCGGTCAGCCTCGCCTTCTGGATCAGCGGCAAGATGCACCGCCATGACGTCGGCGCCTATTTCGCAGCGCAGTTCGTGGGCGCGTTTCTCGGCGTGGTCTTCCTCCGCGTGGCATGGCCGGACTTCGCGACCGTCGGCTACGGCGTGACCCGCCCGGGCGCTTCGATGTCAGCGCTCGATGCCCTGGGCATCGAGGTTGTGATGACCGGCGCCCTGATCGCGACGATCCTGCTCTTTGTCTCCAGCATGCGCACCGCGCGCTGGACGCCGCTTGCCGTGTGGGTGGTGGTCACGTTGCTGGTGTGGCAGGGTGCCCCGCTCACCGGCACGAGCCTCAACCCAGCCCGCAGTCTCGCCCCGGCCCTGGCAACGTGGCAGCTGGGGAACGTGTGGATCTACATCGCGGGCCCGGTCATCGGGGCGATCCTCGCCACCGCGATCGTGGTCGCGGGCATCCGGCTGCGACCCGTCACGGCCAAGCTCTTCCATGACCCGGCGTACGCCACCATCTTCATGCACGAGCCGCAGCACAAGATCCTTACCGAAGCCTGAGACGTCAAGTGCTAGGTGATCGTCAGCTCGATGGTGGGCTGGGCGCGGTGGCTCCGTAATGGGCGTTGAAGCCGTCGGCATCGCTGTCAGGGTTCGACGGCGTCGACACGGTCTTGCCGCCTTGGATCATCTTCCCGCCGTTGCTTGACACCAAAGCGGGGCTCGCTCCGTTTGCGGTCCCCGGGTCGAATGTTGCTTGCCCGTAATGCGCTAGATGCGCCAGCCGGCCATTCACGGTCGGCGCTTCCTGGATCCATTCCGCCGATGTGAGTGGGCCGGCATACGCCTGGATGGTTGAGAAGCTGTGCCCGCTCGTCACGTCACTGATGGAGATGGTCCACAGACCGGCCGTCCCGCGCGCAATGGAGGCGTTGAAGAGGTCACCCGCATGCACCGTGATCGTCGTGATGAAGGTCGCCGGAGCGGGCAGGATCTCCCACCACGCCCCGTAATGGGCCGAGCCCGAGTAGTAGTCCTGTTCGGTTCCGGTCTGGATGAGGCTGGAGTTGTTGAAGCCGTCGATGCCCACCCAGCTGGATGAGTACGTCGCTCCGCGTGT
>JACXTT010014422.1_pt1 | contig 10333 bp, 10 predicted proteins | sample 9270951 | NCBI WGS metagenome assembly JACXTT01 (sample SAMN15532306, study PRJNA645909) | rock metagenome | isolation source: weathered quartz diorite | place: Puerto Rico | collected 2017-06-21
AATCTCACGCAGGACGCCGCGCGCCGTCTCGCGCACGCCGTCCCATGACGGGGGCGCCGAGCCGCCGGCCCCGGCCGCCACCGCCGCGACGATGCGCTCCGCGGCCCGCGGGCCCAGATCGGCCTGGATCAGCGCCGTCTCGAGGGCGTCGCTCCAATCCGGTCCGGTGGCGCCCGACCGGAACAGCGTGCCGAGGCGCCCCAGGATCCCTTCCCGGGTCCGGCGCAGCCCCCGACGGAGTCGCTCGATCCGTCCGACGCCCTTGGGCGACTCCGGCGCCGTCATGTCCCTGCCGGCTTGTCCTTCCTGTCGAGCAGCTGCTGCGCCTCGGCCGCCTCGGGCGAGTCGGGGCCGAGGCTGACCACCTTGCGCAGCTCCTTGTCGGCCAGATCCTTCTGACCGGCCCGCGCGTAGGCGGTTCCCAGCCCGAGCATGCCGCGCAGATAATCCGGTTTCACGGCCAGCGATTTCTGGAAGCTGGCGATCGCCTCGGGGTACATGGCGCGCGCCAGATACAGGTGGCCGATGTTGAAATAGATCTTCTCCTGGGAGACGTACGACTTGTCGTTGAGAGCCGTCTGGAACTCGGAGAGGGCCTTGTCGTAATCCTTGGTCTCGCGGTAGACCAGGCCCAGGTGATTGTGGGCGTCCGTGTAGTAAGGGTTCAGTCGGATCGCCTTGCGGAACTCCTTCTCGGCCGGCTTGTACTCGCTCTGCTGGTAGTGGATGAACCCGAGATAATAGTGAGCCTCGGCATAGTCCGCGTCCAATTTGAGGGACTTCTCGAGAGAATCGATCGCCTCACGCGTACGCCCCTGCTCGTATTGCACCTGGGCCAGCCGGAAATATCGCTGTGCCTCGTCCCGCTTCGCCGATCGCGCCAGCGCCGGCAATCCGGGTGCAAGGCAAAAAAAGGCCACGGTGAGGACGAATGACACCGCCCGGGTGGGCACACGACGCGAACGCCGCAATCTCTCCTCGTTTCAATGCGCCGGCGGGCGTGCATTTCCACCCGGCCGCCGAGACGTAATCCTATCAAACGGAACGACTTTTGTAAATCATCGCGGCAGGAGGTGCCGCAGCCTTTCCAGGAGCCCGCGACGTCGTGGGCGGGAGGGAGCTTCCTGCACGTCGATCTCGCGGCCATCGAGGATCGCCTGCGGGTTGTCCTCCACCAGGCGGCGCGCCGCGCCCTCCCCGATCAACGAGGCCGCGGCCTGCACCGCCTCGGAGAGCACCGCCGGACGGTAGCGCACGTCATGAGCGTCGGAGGCGAGGACGTGAATGAGATTCCGTTCCAGAAGAGCGCGCGCGAAGTCGCGCGCCTTGTCGCCGAACCGGCCGGTGAGCGAGGCGCCGGTCACCTGGGTCAGCGCGCCGAGCCGGACGGAGGCGGCCACCCGCTCGATGTCGGCGAGGTAATAGGCCACCCGCTCCGGGTGCGCCATGAGGGGCGTGATGCCCAGGAGCCGGAGCTGGAAGATCGTCTCGTCGACCTGCATCGGCGACTGCTGGTACGGCAGCTCCAGGAGGATGTATCGGCTGCGGTCGCCGATGGTCATCAGCTCGTTCGCCCGGGACCGTCGGATGAGGTCGGCCGTGTAATACACCTCCGCCCCGGGCAGAAGCGTGACGCCCTCCGACTCGTCACCCCTCTGCGCCTCGCGCACCAGGGCGACCCGCTGCAGAATGATGTCGCGGGTATTGTCGTAGACCCCGGGCTTCATGTGGGGCGTGGCCACCACGACGCGCACCCCGTCTCGGTGAGCGATCCGCAGGAACTCCAGCGTCTCCTCGAGCTTCCGGGCCCCGTCGTCGATGCCCGGCAGCAGGTGATTGTGGAGATCGATCACGTCTCCTCCCTGACCGGCCGCGCCAGCAGGTCCGCCACCGCATCACGCGCCGGAACCGCTTCGAACAGCACCTGGTGGACCTTCTGGGCGATCGGGAGCTCGACGCCGTGGCGCCGTCCGAGAGCCACGGCGGCGCGCGTGGTCGCCACCCCCTCGGCCACCATGCGCATGTCCCGGAGCACGTCTTCCAGGCGACGACCGCGCCCCATCTCGATTCCGACCGATCGATTGCGGCTCAGCGACCCGGTGCAGGTGAGGATGAGATCGCCCGCGCCGGCCAGTCCGGCGAAGGTCGCGGCGCGGCCGCCCAGACAACCGCCGAGGCGCGCGATCTCCGCCAGACCGCGCGTGATCAACGCGGCGCGCGTGTTCGAGCCGAACTCCAGGCCCTCCGCGATGCCGGTCGCGAGGGCGACGACGTTCTTCAGCGCCCCGGCGATCTCCACACCGACGAGATCGGCGTTCCTGTAGACGCGCAGGTTGTCGTGCGACAGCTCGGTCTGCACGCGGCCGGCCGCCTCTGCGTCGGCCGACGCCACGACGACGGCGGTCGGATCGCCACGCGCGGTCTCGGCCGCGAAGCTCGGCCCCGACAAGACGGCCGCCCGCGCACCGAACTCGTGCCCCGCCTCCTGGGCCAGCACCTCCGAGAGACGCAGCAGACTGTCCTGCTCGATCCCCTTCGAGGCGATGACCAGGTCCGCCGAATCGCGCAAGTGCGCTGATGCCGATCGGTAGACGGGCCGGCTGGACTGCGCCGGCACCGCGAACAGCACGATGCGGGCCATACGCACCGCGTCCGCCAGACTCCCCGTCACTTCCAGATTCTCCGGGAAGCGATGGCCGGGCAGGTAGCCGGGGTTTTCGCGGGCGGCCTCCAAGGCCGCCGCCGCGTCGGCCCTCCGGGCCCAGAGAACGCACCGCCCGCCGGAGCGCGCCAGGTGCAGCGCCAGCGCCGTTCCCCACGAGCCCGCTCCGATGATCGCGACGTGCCCCGCCGGCGACCCGCGACGCGGCGCCTCGACCTCCCGCATGCCGATCACGAGGTTCCCCGTTCTCCCAGCCGGCTCTCGCTGCCGCGCGCCAGGCGGATGAGATTCTCGCGATGTCGGACGATCACCAGCGTCGCGACCAGCGCCGCCGCCACGGTCACCCCCCTCCTCGCTTGCAGGAAATAACAGGCCAGAGGCAGGGCAAGGGCGGCCAGGACCGACGCCAGCCCCACAACCCGACCGATCGCCACGACGACGGCGAAAACACCGAGGGCAACGAGCGCCGCTCGTGGCGCCAGGGCGGCGAACGCACCCGCGCCCGTCGCGACGCCTTTGCCGCCCCGGAACCCCAGGAAAGGCGAGAACACATGCCCGGCGACCGCCAGGACCGCAGCGATCGCCGGTCCGGCGCCGTGTCCGCAGAGGACGCGCGCCAACGCCACGGCCGCGGCCCCTTTGGCCGTGTCGAAAAGCAGACCGGCCGCGCCCGCGCCGTAGCCGAGAGCACGCGCCAGGTTGGTGGCCCCGATGTTGCCGCTGCCGACCGACCTCAGATCAACGCCCCGTCGTTGCGCGATCATCTGGGAGAACGGCAGGCATCCCAGGCCGAACGCCAGAAGCAGGCTCAGCACCATCATTCCGCTCACCCGACCACCTCCCTCGACCCGTCGCATCCCAGAGCGAAACGCCGCAGCGCGGTGTAAGCTGCGCCACCGGGACCGAGCCGACTCTGGAACAGCACGTACTCCCGAACCTCGAACGATCCGGTGGACTGGACCGATACCCGGTCCATCCGCGCTCTCCAGTCGCCGCTGGCGGGGCCGTTGATGCGCCCCAGAGTCAGGTGCGGACGGAAGGTGCGCCGTTCCGTGGCGAAGCCGATGCGACCGGTGGCGGCGTCGACGGCCGCCGCCAGACGCCGCGCCGAATCGCCGTCGCCGCGCACCTCCACCCAGACCAGCCGAGGAGCGCCGCGTTCGGGAAACGGCGCCGCGCCGCACGCCTCCAGCCGGAAGGGCGCGATTTCGCGCCCGGCCGGCCGCAGGGTCTCCACGATCTCCTCCAGCCGGGTCTCCCCGACCTCGCCCAGGAACTTGAGCGTCAGGTGGATCCCCTCGGGCCGCACCCAGCGCACCGGGAGAGACGACTGTCGCAGCGACTCCTGGACCGAGCGGAGTCTTTCACGCACCTCGGCCGGAAGCTCGACGGCCACGAACAGCCTCACGCGCGTCGTCCTCAGGCCACGGCGCCGAGGATTGCCCGCCGCACCAGGTCGAGCGCCGAGCGCGCGGTGCGCGTGCGCACCGTCTCCCGGCTGCCGGGCACGCTCAGCTCGCGGGTCGACTCTCCGCCCGGTCCGGAGAGACCCAGGAACACCATCCCCGCCGGCCGGCCGGCGCCGCCGCCCTCCGGTCCCGCGTATCCGGTGGTCGAAACTGCCCAGGTCGACCCGAACAGCCGCCGGGCTCCGCGGGCCATCGCACTGGCGGTCTCCGGGCCGACCGACGCCTCGCTCTCGAGCGTCGCCTGGCTCACGCCCAGGATGGCCCGTTTGGCTTCGGCGGTGTAGGCGACGACGCCGCCCCGGAAATAGCGCGAGGCGCCGGGCACCCGGGTGATCCGCTGGGCCACCTCGCCCCCGGTGAGGGACTCGGCGCAGGCCAGGCTCTCGCCGCGGGCGACGAGCTGGCCGCCGACGATCTCCTCCATCGTCTCCTCGTCACGGGCGAACACGTGAGATCCGAGCTCCGCCGTGATCGCGCTGTCGAGCCGCTCCAGAGCGGCGGCCGGCGCGCCTTCCGTGACGCGCTCGCGCAGGTGGATCTCCACCTGACCGGGCGCCGCCAGGATGGTCCATTCGGCCGGGGCGGCGTCGTGCGCCGCATCGGACAGCCGCCGGTCGACTTCCGACTCGGTGAGGCCCGCGATCTTGATCACGCGGTACGCAAAACGCTCCCCGGTCTCGCCCAGGCGGGGAAGCACCGACTCGTCCATCATCCGGCGCATCTCGTCCGGAACGCCGGGCAGGAGGACGATGGTGGCCGCGCCGGCCCGCAGCAGAAGGCCCGGGGCCGTTCCGAGACTGTTCGGCAGCACCTCGGCCCCCCTCGGCACCATAGCCTGGCGCCGATTCCGCGGAGGCATCGTCAGAGCGTGCCGGCGAAAACGCTCCTCGATGCGCGCGACAATCCGTTCGTCCTCCTCGAGAGGCAGCCCGAGGAGACCGGCCACCGCCTCGCGCGTCAGGTCGTCGATCGTCGGGCCGAGCCCGCCGGTGGCGACCACCAGGTCCGACCGCTCGAGGGCGCCGCGGAAGGCGTTCCGCATGTCCTCGAGACTGTCTCCGACGACGGTGCGGAACCGCACCGCGATGCCGCGCTCTCCCAGCACCCGCGAGAGATACGAGCCGTTCGTGTCCGTCCGCCATGGTCCGAGCAGCTCCGACCCGACGGCGATCAGCTCGGCGCGCCGCGGGCTCACGCGGGAGCCCCGAGACGACGGATCGCCTCCAGCATCTCCTTGGCGAACAGAGCGAGCGACTCACGGCTGTCCCCAGATCGCCGGTCGAAGCGCAGCGGAGAACCGAAGCGCACGTGGATCCTGGCCGGTTTCGGGAACGCCCCGCCGACCGGCAGACAGTCGCGGGCACCGTCGATGCAGGCGGGGACGACGGGCGCCCCGCTGAGAGCGGCGATCATCGCGGCCCCCAGTCTCGGCTCGCTCAAGATCCCGTCGGCGCTGCGGCCGCCCTCCGGAAAGACGCCCAGGATCGCACCGGTGGAGAGGAGCCTCACGGCCCTCTTGATCGAGCCCGAGTCCTGACCCTCCGCGCGCACGGGGATCGTCCCCATGCCCCAATAGAACCATCGAATGAGCAGACGATCGTACATCGACTGCAGGACGACGAAATGGATCGGCCGCGGAGCGGCCGAGCCCAGGATGATGGCGTCCATGTACGAGGCGTGGTTCGAGACCACGATCGCCGGCCCGCGCCGCGGCAGGTGCTCCAGACCGTCGCGGGTCAGCCCCATGTAGAGCCGCGCGAACGGGAAGAAGATACCCTTCACGAACCAGTAGAACATCGCTCCCGCCCGCCCGGTCCGGCATCCCCGCGCCGCCTCATCGGCGCTCCCATCGTGGCGGCACCACGAGACCGCCGCTGACGATGGTCTTGAACCCCTCCTCGACCGTCATGTCGAGCGGCACCACGTCACGCTCCGGCAGCGCGGCCAGCCAGCCGGACGTCGGATTCGGCGTCGTCGGAAGGAACACGAGGGTATAGCCGCTGAGCGCCTTGCGATCGTCCGCAGAGCGCAGCTCGGTATCCTCGCGCGCCACGAAGCCGATGGTGAATACACCCGGCCTGGGGTACTCCACCGCCACGACACGCTGGAAGGTATCCGTCTTCCGGTTGAGCGCATCGAGGAGCTGGCGGGCCGCTCCATAGATAGGCTTGATCAGGGGTATGCGAAGCATGAGGCGGTCGAACTCCTTCACGATCCTGCGACCGAGAAGATTCGTGGTGAGCAATCCCACCAGGACCACCAGAAGCAGCGTCGCCGCCACCCCGATCAGGGGTGCGAGATAGGTCGAGAAGGCGGGGTCGTCGACGAACGAGAGGCCCAGAAACCCCAGGAGTCTCAGGATGAACGGGGTGGAGACGGCGTGCACCATGCCGAACACGATGCGCAGCATCCAGACGGTGATGACCAGGGGAAGGATGATCACGAGGCCGGTCAGGAAATGACCCCGCAGGCGAGCGAAGAGCGCCCGGTCCTCCCGCGCCCTTCTAGACAAGACCACCCCTGGCCGGCCCGACCTGCCCGCCGAGAACCCCCAGCTTACGGGAGAATTTCACGAAATAATCGGCCGCCGAGAGCGTCGCCAGGCCGACGACGAGCCAGATCGCCAGGTCGCCGGCTCGATCCCAGGCTCCCAGATACCTGTTGCCGAAGATCAGAAGGACGATCGCGACCACCTGCGAGCCGGTCTTGTACTTGCCCCAGACGCTCGCCGGGATCGTCACCCCCTGGCTCGAGGCGATCATGCGTAGACCATCGATCGCGAACTCGCGCCCGATGATGATCCACACCATCCAGGCGGGTGCGGCGCCGATCTGCACCAGAGAGATAAAGGCGGCGGAGGTGAGCAGCTTGTCGGCGATCGGGTCGAGCAGGATGCCGAGCGTGGTGACCTGGTTGCGCCGGCGCGCCAGCCAGCCGTCGAGATAATCGGTGAACGAGGCGAGCAGGAACACGATCACGCCGATCATCTGCCAGGACAATCCGATCGGCTCGAACGCCGTCGGCTTGGACATCAGCACCACGACGATGACCGGGGTCAGGAAGATGCGGATGATCGTGATCCAGGTCGGAAGATTGATCATCCCGTCGGCTGCCTGGAAGACCGAGTGTAGAATGCCGCGAGGCGGCGCCCCGCATGCGCCCGGGCCGGCGTGAATCCTTGCTGGCGGGGCCGATGCAACCTAGCACAGGGCGAGCGGGACGGTCAACGGGACGCTGATGGCGATTCGATTCGGGACGGACGGCTGGCGCGGCGTCATCGCCGAGGACTTCACCTTCGACAACGTCCGGATGGTCGCCCAGGCGATCGCCGGCACGATCCGGGACGGCAAGGCGGCGAGGTCGCCCGTGCCGATCGGCTACGACGTGCGCTTCCTGAGCGCGCGCTTCGCCGAGTCGGTCGCGGCCGTGCTGGAGGGAAATGGTGTCCCGACCACATTGGCGGACGGACCGGTGACGACACCGATGGTCTCCTGCCAGGTGGTCGCCACCGGAGCCCCGCTCGGCCTCTGCATCACGGCGAGCCACAACCCTCCGGCCTACAACGGTCTCAAGATCAAGGCGGCGTTCGGAGGCAGCGCGCCACCCGAGATGACAGCACGGGTGGAGACCCTTCTCGGACGGACGACGCCACGCGCCGGCCGCGCTCCCGACGCGCGCGTCTCGTTTCTGCCGGCGTACGTTCCCCGCCTGCGCGCGGTCGCCGACCTGGGCGCCATCCGCCGCGCGCCGCTGCGGGTGGTCGTCGACAGCATGCACGGCAGCGGCGGCACGCTCCTTGAGCGGATCGTTCGCGGCCGGCGGGCACGCGTCCTCACCGTGCGCGGCGAGGCCGACCCCCTCTTCGGCGGCTCGGCTCCCGAGCCCCGACCCGAGAATCTCGCGGCGCTGTGTCGGATGGTGGCGGAGCGCCGCGCGCATATCGGCATCGCCACGGACGGTGATGGAGACCGCGTGGGGGCCTGCGACGAGACCGGGCGCGTTCTCTCGCCCTTCCAGATCTTCTCTCTGGTCGCCCTCCACCTCATCGAGGAGAAGAAGTGGACCGGCGGGATCGCCCGCACCTTCGCGAACACCCTGGTCGCGGAGCGCATCGCACGGCGGTTCGCGCGGCCGTTCTACGATCTGCCGGTCGGCTTCAAGCATGTCGCGAGTCTGATGCTCGAGGAGGACATCCTGATCGGCGGTGAAGAGAGCGGCGGCATCGGGGTGAAGAACTATCTGCCCGAGCGCGACGGGATCCTGATCGGCCTCCTGCTTCTCGAGATGCTCGCCACCGGCGATCGCAGGTTGAGCCGGCGGGTCGCCCGGCTCGAGAAGGAGTTCGGCCGGTACGCCTACCGCCGCGTCGATCGAGCGATGCCGGTCGAAAGCGCCCGCCAGGCCGTGTCCCGGATCAAGGAAGAGCCGCCGTCCCGTCTGGGTGGCCTGGCGGTCGAGCGGATCGACGCGCTCGACGGCGTGCGTCTGCTGTTCGGCGAGACCGGCTGGATCCTCTTTCGCGCCTCCGGCACCGAGCCGATCCTGCGCATCTACTGCGAAGCCCGCACGCCCGTGCTCGTCGAGCGCCTGATTCGGGCGGGGCTGGAGCTTCTTGATCTGCCGCCGCATCCGGGCGGGCGGCGAATCGAACGCGCGCGCCGCTCCCCCTCGCTCCGGCGCCGTTGAGCGGGCGCCGGTTTTTTTCTACGGAATGCCGCGGGTGGAGGCGTAAATCTCGAGCAGACCTCCGACCGTCAGCAGGCTGGTGAGAAGGAACGCCCCGAACAACAGGCCCGCGGCCAGGCGCGACGTCAGGATGGTCCAGCGACACTCGCGAACCAGGCGCGGCACGAACGGCACCAGAGCCGCCAGCACGAACAAGTAGACCGCGGAGCGCGAGCCGGTCAGAGAAGCCGGCAGGGCGTACAGGAGACCGGTCGATACCGCCAGGAGGGCGAACGGGAAGACCCGGAACAGGTCGGCCTCCTCGAGCATCTCCTCCAGGGCCGCCCCGGCGGCGACGCACAGGAACGGGTAGAGCGGGATGCGGTACCACCCATAGATCACGCGATAGTCGGCGGTCATGCCGATCAGCACGCCGTACACCACCAGTGGCAGAAGCAGGGAGCGCTCGCGCCGGAACGCCGCCAGGGCGGCGCACAGCAGCATCCACGGGTACCAGCCTCGTCCGAAGTACTTGGTGACGATCTTCCCGGTGACCAGATCCTGGAACGCTTCGAGTCCGATCATCTTGGTGGTCGCCTGGGCGTCGATGATTTTCGCGAAGATCCCGAAGTCCAGCGCCCAGGCGTACAGCAGGTAGAGCACGAGCGACCCGGCCGCCAGACCGACCGCCAGCAGCGCACCGCGGTAGCGCCGCGCCGGAACGAGCAGCAGGAGCACCACCGCCAGCACCGCCACCCCGGTCGCCTTGGTCCAGATCGACAGCCCGCACAAGAGCCCCGCCACGACCGCGCTGCGCGCGCCGCCGGAGGACGCGTGACGGCGGGCCGCCAGAATCGCCCCCATGAACAGCAGCGCCAGGAGACTCTCGGCCTTCACCAGGCGGTGCGCCAGGACGATCACCGGCAGCGTGGCGTACACCAGCGCGCCCAGGAGCGCGGCGCGCTCGGACAGACCGTAGTCGCGCGCCAGCCGGTACAGCAGGACGAGGCCGATCAGACTCAGGGCGATCGGCACGAGTCGCATGACAGTCAGGGTGCAGGACAGGAAATCCCACGGGGCGGGATAGGTGGCCTCGCCGTATCCCAACGAGGGTCCGAGCGCCTGGCCCAGCGACGTGACGATGCCGATCAGGATCGAGAACAGGGGCGGGTGATCGAAGTACGGTCTGACCACGACGTAGCGGTTGCCGAACCAGTGGAAGTCGAGGGTCTGGCCGATCGGGTAGCGATCCGGGAAGGTGCTCCACGCCATCGGAGCGCCCACGTGCAGGAGCGTCCACCCCTCCCAGGCATGCTGGTACTCGTCCGCCGTCTCGTTGTGGAAGGGCACCAGATCGTAGTCGTGCAGACGCAGGAACGCCGCGAGGATCAGCAGGACCCCGAGCGCCAGGGTGACGCGCCGGGCGCGCAGCGCCTGCAGGTGCCGCCACGCGGCGCTTCCCTGCCGGCGGGCGAGCGCTCCGGATGTCAGCGCGGCCGTCCCCGCGAGCGCGAGCAGGCCCCACGCCAGGCCGCGG
>JACXTT010014423.1_pt1 | contig 10333 bp, 4 predicted proteins | sample 9270951 | NCBI WGS metagenome assembly JACXTT01 (sample SAMN15532306, study PRJNA645909) | rock metagenome | isolation source: weathered quartz diorite | place: Puerto Rico | collected 2017-06-21
GAGTGACGCGACGCGCGCTGGAGCGGACTCGGGATGCGGGCGATCTCCAGTTAGAAAACTTCAGCCGCATCCATATCAGTGCTTGGCGGCTCGCCGCCGGAGATCGCTTGGACGACGTGCAGGCAGACGCCGAGCGGCAGCTCGCGTTTTGTCGCCGCGCGGGTTTCCACATGCTCGCGTACTGTGTCCTGGGTCAGTTGCATCTCATGGGATCTCTCCGCGGCCAGAGAGCGCTCGATGTCCCGAAGGGCGAGCCTGCAGACTTCGACGAGGCGACGCTGGAGCAGGTCTTCGCCCGGGATCCCAACCTCAGCATTAGCGCGTGTTGGTACTGGATCCGGAAGCTCCAGGCCCGGGTCCACACGGGAGACTATGCCTCCGCGCTTGAAGCGGCGGCGAGGGCCGGGGACCTTCTGTGGACAAGCCCCACGTTCTTCGGGGAGCTCACCGAGTATCATTTCTACAGCGCGCTCGCACACGCCAGGGCTTGGGATTCAGGATCAGAGACAGACGCGCCCCGGCACCGCGAAGCTCTGGCCACGCATCACGCGCAGCTCGCCACGTGGGCGTCGACTTGCGCGGAGACGTTCGGCGGCCGTGCGGCGCTTGCCGGAGCCGAGCTGTCGCGCGTGGAGAATCGCGTCCAGGAAGCCGAGCGGCTCTACGAGGAGGCGATCAGGTCCGCGGCCGCCGCTGACGCGCCGAATATCGAGGCGATCGCCAGCGAAATGACCGCGCACTTCTATCGTACGCGTGGTCTCGAGAGGATGGCCCAGGCGTACCTCGGGCGTGCCCAGTCCTGCTACCGGCGTTGGGACGCGGAGGCCGTCGCGAGCCGCGTGGAGGTCTTTCCCGCCTCCGGCGCGGAGCCGGCGGGAATCCAGCAGACCGGCACCCCTCCGGGCTTCCTCGAGAGTCTTGACCTCGCGACGGTCATGAGGGCATCGCACGCGATCTCGGGCGAGATCCTGATCGACAAGCTCGTCGAGACGCTGATGGTAATCGCCGTCCAGCACGCGGGGGCGGAGCGCGGGCTTCTCATCGTCCGAAGCGGCGAGGAAGCACGCGTCGAGGCGGTGGCGGCGACCCAGCAGGACGCGGTCAGCGTGCGCCTTGTGGGCAGGTCGGCGGCGCCGTCCGATCTTCCCGACACGGTCTTGAGGTACGTGCTCCGGACGCACGAGGCGGTCATGCTCGACGACGCGGCTCTTCCGAACTCGTTTTCGTCGGATCACTATGTGGTCGAGTCTGGCGTCCGGTCGTTGCTGTGTTTGCCTCTCCTGAAGCAGGGCGCGCTGGTCGGTGTGCTCTATCTGGAAAATCGCGTGGCCTCGCACGTCTTCACGCCCGAGCGCATCGAGCTTCTCACGGTGCTCGCGTCGCAGGCGGCGATCTCATTGGAGAACGCACGGCTCTACGCGGAGCTGAGAGAGGCGCAGGCCTATCTGGCGGAGGCGCAGCGGCTGAGCACAACCGGCAGCTTCGGGTGGAAGCCGGCGAGTGGAGAGATCGTGTGGTCCGAGGAAACTCACCGGATCTTCGGGCTTGATCGAGGGACGAAACCCACGGTGGAGTTTGTCATTTCGCGGACACATCCCGAGGACCGAGACGGCCTCCGGCAGCTCGTCGAGCGGGCCGTGCAAGGGGCTCCACCCTTTGACCATCATTACCGGCTCGTGATGCCCGACGGGGCCGTGAAGCACCTTCACGTCGTCGGCCAGCCCGTACACGACACGGCGAGCGGAGGGATGGAGTATGTCGGCGCGGTCATGGACGTCACATCGGTCCAGGAATCGCGCCTGGCTCTCGAGAAAGCGTACACCGAGATCCAGGGGCTAAAGGACCAGCTCCAGCGCGAGAACATCGTCCTCCGTGAGGAGATCGACAAGACGTCCATGTTCGAGGAGATCGTGGGCACGTCGCCACCACTCCGAACGGTGCTCTCGCACGTGTCCAAAGTCGCGCCGACGGACTCCACGGTACTGATCACCGGGGAGACCGGCACCGGGAAGGAGCTCGTCGCCCGGGCGATTCACAAGCGCTCGCGGCGCTCGTCACGCGCATTCGTCGGGGTCAACTGTGCGGCGATTCCCGCCTCGCTGATCGCGTCGGAGCTCTTCGGCCACGAGAGGGGGGCGTTTACCGGCGCGGTCCAGCGCCGGCAAGGCCGCTTTGAGCTCGCGGACGGCGGGACGATCTTCCTCGACGAGGTCGGCGAACTGCCGGCCGAGACCCAGATGACGCTGCTTCGGGTGCTCCAGGAACGGGAGTTCGAGCGCGTGGGAGGTGCGGCGGCGATCCGGGTCAATGTCAGGGTCATCGCCGCGACCAACCGGGACCTGGAAGCCGCCGTCGCGGACGGTACCTTCCGGGCCGATTTGTTCTATCGGCTCAACGTGTTTCCACTGGAGGTGCCCGCTTTGCGGGACCGGCCTTCGGATATCCCGCTACTGGTGGCCTACTTCATCCACCGATATGCGTCGCGCGCCGGCAAGCGAATCCGCGGCATGAGCAAGGAAACCGCGAATCTCCTTCAATCCTACGACTGGCCCGGCAACATCCGCGAGCTACAGAACGTCATCGAGCGCGCGGTGATCGTGTCGGATTCGACCACCCTGACGATCGATGCGCGGTGGCTGTCCGGCCGTTCCGGCAGGCCCCGCGCCGTCGCCCGCCTCGACGGGCCGACCGTGGCGACCCGGGAACAGGATGCCATCGAAGTGGCACTCCGGGAGAGCAAGGGGCGGGTATCTGGGCCGTTCGGAGCGGCCGCTCGGCTCGGGGTGCCGGCGTCAACTCTGGAGTCGAGAATCAAGGCGCTCGAGATCGATAAGCAGCGGTTCAAGCAGTAGTCGGGCTACCTGCCACATAGACGGGTTTCGCGACCCGTCGTTAGAAATTCGCGAAGTCAAGTTCGCGAGGTCGACCGTCCGCATCAACAAATCAGCGCACTTGGACGTGGTCTAGCTCTTGCCCACCCCAGTCGGCAGGAGACTTGGCATTGACCTACCGGATCCATCGTTCCGCGGCGACCGACAACACGATCGTGTTCACTCTGAGCGGCGACATGAACCTCGAGCATTCGACCCAACTGGAGGAGATTCTCGCGAGCGAGGTGGCCGGTCGCGTGACGCTCGATTTGAAGGACGTCACGCTCGTGGACCGAGATGCGGTGGGGTTTCTCTCGACCGCCGAAGCGGCCGGCATTCAGCTGGTCAACTGCCCGGACTACGTGCGCGGCTGGATCACCGCCGAACGGCAGCCTGACCAGGCACGAGCGCCGGAGCCACCACCGTGATCGGCCTGAAGACAGTCGACAATCTGGCGGGCCTACGAAAAGGAGTCCGACGATGCCTACGCAAACCCAGGCGCAGCCAAGCCCAGTGACCTCGTCAGCCGTACAGCCGGTGGCGCCGCCAGAGCCGGACAATGACTTCGACGATCTGGCCGAGACGGGACACCGCGAATTGCGCGCTAGCAATGGGACTGAACTTGTCCGATGCGGTCTCCTTCCGGTCTTGCGGAGCCGATCTCAATTCGCCTTCACCGTGACGTATCCCTAGGGAAGTGCAGTACGGAGAACAGGGAGGGAGCGAGCATGAAGCGACTCTGGATCATGCTGGCGGTCGTCTTGACCTTCGGCTTCACGGTGCTGGGTTGGGTGGGCAGCCGCATCTACCAGGACATGCCTCCCATTCCAGACCGCATCGTCACGAGCGATGGGCAGGTCGTCGTCCCCGACGGAGCCGTCCCTCGAGGCCAGGCCGTGTGGCAGACGCTGGGTGGGATGGAGGTCGGCTCCATCTGGGGTCACGGCAGCTACGTGGCTCCCGATTGGACCGCCGACTGGCTCCATCGGGAGTGCGAGCTGATCCTCGACGATTGGGCGCGATCCGAGCTCGGTCGGCCATACGCGGAGTTGGGACCAGAGCCCCAGGCTTCGTTGCGCGAACGGCTGCGTATGGCGCTGCGCGCCAACAACTACGACGCGAGCACGGCAACGCTCACGATCGAGCCCGTCCGGGCTCGCGCCTTCGAAGCGAACCAGAAGCACTACGCCGCGGTGTTCAGCTCGGGCGTGCCCGAATACGCGATTCCGCGCGGGACGGTCACCGATCCGGAACGGCTTCGACAGCTCTCGGCCTTCTTCTTCTGGACCGCGTGGGCCTCGGCCGCTTCTCGCCCGGGAGCGGCTATCTCCTACACGAGTAACTGGCCCCACGAGCCGCTGATCGGCAACGTGCCGACGGCGGAAGCCCTCATGTGGACCGGCGTGAGCATCATCCTCCTCCTGGGAGGCATCGGGTTCATCGTCTGGCTCTACGCCGCGACCCCGGCGCCTCCGCCTCCGGCTGAGGCTCCCGGCCGCGATCCGCTGGTCGGCTGGAGTGCGACGCCTTCGCAGCGGGCGACCCTGAAGTACTTTGTCGTCGTGGCCGCGCTGTTCCTTGTGCAGATCGTGGCGGGTGGCGTGGTCGCGCACTACGGCGTGGAAGGGGACGGCTTCTACGGCGTTCCCCTCTCCCGCGTGCTGCCGTACAGCCTGACGCGGACGTGGCACGTCCAGCTCGGGCTCTTCTGGATCGCCACGTCGTGGTTGGCCGCCGGATTGTTCATCGCGCCGCTGGTCAGCGGCGTCGAGCCCAAGGGACAGAGATTCGGCGTGAACGTGCTCTTCGTCGCCCTCGTCGCGGTGGTCATGGGCTCACTGGTCGGCGAGCTCCTGAGCATCCATGGACGGCTCTCCGACGCCGCGGCGTTCTACTGGGGGCACCAGGGTTGGGAGTACCTGGACCTGGGCCGGGTCTGGCAGGCCGGCCTGTTCCTCGGGCTCCTGGTCTGGCTCGTCCTCATGCTACGGGCCATCTGGCCCGCCCTGGCCGAAAAGGGTGAGCGGCGCGATCTGGTCCTGATGTTCGCCCTCTCTGCTGGGGCCATCGCGCTGTTCTACGGAGCCGGCCTCATGTACGGGCGACACACGCACATCAGCATGGTCGAGTATTGGCGCTGGTGGGTGGTTCACCTCTGGGTGGAGGGTTTCTTCGAGGTCTTCGCCACCACGGTCATCGCGTTCCTCTTCGCCCGCCTCGGGCTCCTGTCCGCAGCGCTCGCGGGCCAGGCATCTTTGCTCGCGGCGACCCTCTATCTCGCGGGGGGCATCGTCGGGACCAACCATCATCTGTACTTCTCGGGCACGCCCACCGCCGCGTTGGCGTGGGGGGCGACACTTAGTGCCCTGGAAGTCGTGCCCTTGGTGCTGATCGGTTACCAGGCGATGAAGGACTTGGGGATCTCCCGTCGGACCGAGTGGTCCCGCAAGTATCGCTGGCCCATCTACTTCTTCATCGCGGTCGGCTTCTGGAACCTGGTGGGAGCCGGCATCTTCGGCTTCATGATCAACCCGCCGGTCGCGCTCTTCTACATGCAGGGCCTCAACACGACACCGGTGCACGCGCATGCTGCCCTCTTCGGCGTCTACGGCATGCTGGGCCTGGGGCTCACGCTGATGTGCTTGCGCGCACTCCAGGCAGACCGAGTGTGGAAGGAAGGCTTACTCGCCGTCTCCTTCTGGGCAATGAACGGAGGTCTGATGGCCATGATCGTCCTGAGCCTGCTGCCGGTCGGGCTGCTCCAGACCGTGGCCTCTGTCAAAGAGGGCTACTGGTATGCCCGGAGCAGCGAGTTCCTGGGCCAGGGAGTCATGCAGACCCTGCGCTGGCTTCGCGTGCCGGGAGACACCCTCTTCGCACTCGGGGCGATCGCCTTCGTGATCTTCGTCTTTGGCTTGAAGATCGGCTACTCCCTCGCGGACGAGAAGCTGCCGGTCGCCGGCCTCGCAGACCGGTCGGTCTCGAGGTGATGAGAGAACTCGCAGCGAGGAATCCGGATGGAGCGTCTTGCCACGACAAGATCACGCCGGATCGTGAGGCGGTGCTCTACTGCTCGTGACCGAACGAAGCGACGAGAGCCAGGGTGGCGCTGGTCCTACGGACGCAGGGCGTTTTGAAGATCAGGCCTCTCGAAGGCGGATTCCGGGCGCGGTGTGACCGTAGGTTCCCCGCTATACCGATACCGGGGTGCCGTCACGGACGCTCCTTTAGGTACCGCCCATGTCTGAGCGACAGTGAATGGAACAGATAGCAACTATCTTGAAACGGCTTGGCCTCGAACAGTACGCGCACTGCTTTGCCGAGCAGGATATTGATGTCTCGATGCTGGGCGATCTCACGGAGCAGGATCTCGAAAAGATTGGGATCCACTCGCTTGGTCATCGCCGCAAGCTGCTGCGCGCCCTTGCCGACCTAGAGGACGTCACAAAGAGCGCATCCTCGATTCCCGACGGGCCAGGGGTGCCTGCCATGCCCCGCTTGCTGGACGTCGCCGAACGCCGGCAAGTCACGGTGATGTTTGCTGATCTCGTCGGTTCGACGGCGCTCTCCGCCCGGCTGGATCCCGAAGATCTGCGAGAGATCATGTCGGCCTACCAACAACGCGCGACCGACACCGTGCGCCGCTTCGATGGATTCGTGGCGCGTTACATGGGCGACGGGGTGCTCGTGTACTTTGGCTATCCCCACGCGCATGAGGACGATGCCGAGCGGGCAGTACGTGCAGGGCTCGAGCTGATCGCGGCGGTGGCCGCACTTGAGTCGCGCGCATCGCTGCAAACTCGCGTCGGTATTGCGACGGGGATGGTCGTCGTCGGCGATCTGATCGGATCCGGAAGCGCGCAGGAGCGCGATATTGTGGGCGAGACGCCGAACCTCGCGGCGCGGCTGCAGAGCATCGCCGAGCCCAATACGGTCGTGATCGCGGAGAGCACCCGAAGACTGCTCGGTGATCTTTTCGACCTGCAGGACCTCGGGCCCAGGACCCTCAAGGGCATTGCCGGGTCACCGCGCGTCTGGGTGGCGCTCCGGCGGAGTGCCGTGGAGAGCCGCTTCGAGGCCCTCCACGCAGCCGGGCTGACCACGCTTGTCGGGCGGGCCGAGGAAACCGATCTCCTGCTTCGCCGCTGGTCCAAGGCCAAGAGCGGGGAAGGGCAGGTAGTGCTCCTGTCGGGTGAAGCCGGCATCGGTAAGTCAAGGCTTGCGGTCGAGTTGCTGGAGCGTCTCCATCCGGAACCGCACACTCGCCTGCGCTACTTCTGCTCGCCACAGCACACGGATAGCACGTTCTGTCCCATCATCGGCCAGATGGAACGTGCCGCGGGCATCGCGCCCGGTGATCCTCCGCGCACGAGACTCGACAAGCTCGATGCGCTCCTCGCCCAAAGTTCGACGACAGCGGAGGACGCAGCGCTCTTTGCCGAGCTGCTGTCGCTCCCGAACGATGGCCGCTATCCCGCACTTGCGCTCGCCGCGGCGCAGCGGCGCCAACGCACGCTGGCGGCGCTTGTGGCTCAGACCGAAGCGCTCACCCGCACCAGTCCGGTGCTGATGCTCCTCGAGGATGCACAGTGGATCGACCCAACCAGCTTGGAAGCAGTCGGCCGAGCGGTGGACCGGATTGCGACTCTCCGCGTACTGCTGGTCGTAACGTTTCGGCCAGAATTCGCCCCGCCATGGATCGGGCAACCTCATGTAACGACCCTCACGATCAATCGGCTGGGGGCCCGTGATGTGAGCGCTATGATCGGGCACGTCGTCGGCCATAACCCACTCGGAATGAGCATCCGGGACGAGATCATTGAACGCAGTGACGGCATTCCCCTGTTCGTCGAGGAAATGACGAAGGCGGCGTTGGAGGCGGAGAACGAGAGTGCGGCCGCGCGGACGGTGGCGGCAATCCCATCTCCGGCCCGGCCGGTTCCCGCCAGTTTGCATGCGTCGCTGATGGCCCGGCTCGACCGACTCGGCCCCGCGAGAGATGTCGCACAGGTCGGGGCCGCGATTGGCCGCGAGTTCTCGCACGCGCTGCTGGCGGCGGTGGTGCGTCGCCCGGAGGCGGACCTGATTGCGGCTCTCGATCGTCTGGTCGCGGCGGGTCTCCTGTTCCGGCAGGGCGTGGCGCCACTTGCACGCTACCTGTTCAAGCATTCGCTGGTGCAGGACGCGGCCTATGGCACCCTGCTTCGCGAGCCGCGCCGTGCACTCCACGCCAGGATCGCGGCGACCATCGAGGACCAATTCCCAGACCTGGCCGAAAGCCAGCCCGAACTGCTCGCGCGTCACTGCACCGAGGCCGGTCTAGCCGAGAAGGCTGCGGGCCTGTGGGGGAGAGCGGGACAGCGTTCGGTGGCACGCTCAGCCTTGGTGGAAGCCATTGAGCAGATCGCGCATGCGCTCACCGCGCTCTCGAGCGTGCCCCCGAGCCCTACTCGGCGCCGTCAGCAGATCATGTTTCAAGTCGCCCTGATCACCCCGCTCGGCCACGTCAAGGGGTTTACCGCGGCGGACACCAAGGCCGCGGCAGAGCAAGCCCATGCGCTGATCGAAGAAGCTGAAGCGCTCGGCGAGCAGGTCGAGGACCCGCTGCTGGTGTTCTCCGTCCTCCACAGTTTCTGGGTCGCGAACACGGTGGCGTTCAATGGTGATGTAGCGTGCGACCTGGCCGCGCAGTTTCTCGCCCTCGCGGAGAAGCAGAGCGCGACGGTCCCGCTCATGATGGGGCACCGTCTGATGGGCGCGTCCTTGTTGTGCACCGCGGTCCTGGCGGAGGGCCGGGCGCACCTGGATCGGGCTGTCGCACTGTACGACCCCGTCGCGCACCGTTCGCTGGCTACGCGATTCGGCCAGGACAACAAGGTATCCGCACTATCCTTTCGGTCCGTGATTCTGTGGTTGCTGGGTCTTCCGGACGCCGCGCTGGCAGACACGGAGGATGCCCTCACGAGTGCCGGCGAGATTGGCCAAGCTGCGACCCAGATGTTCGCGCTCGTCTATGCCGGGTTCTGCCATATCCACCGTGGGGACTACGCCGCTGCAAGGACGCGACTCGGAGAGCTTGTCGCGCTCGCAGATGAGACCGGCGCCGTGTTCTGGAAGACGTTCGGACTCACGGTACGAGGTTGGCTGTGTGCGCACAGTGGCCAGGCGGCGGAGGCCGTCCAACTCCTGACACGCGGAATCAGCGTCTTGCGATCGACGGGAGTGGCTGTCTGGATGCCGATGTACTTGGCCTCGTTGGCGAAGGCATATGCGGAGCTCGGGCAACGCGACGACGCCACGCGCTGCATACGTGAAGCGTTGGCAACGATTGACGCCACGAAGGAACGGTGGTGCGAGGCTGAGGTCACGCGCTTGGCCGGTGAGGTCGCGCTGTCGACCGAGTCGGATGCGTCTAGGGCGGGAGCCTATTTCGAGCGCGCCCTCACGATTGCGCGGGAGCAGCAGGCGAAGTCCTGGGAACTGCGCGCTACGATGAGCCTAGCGCGGCTGTGGCGCGATCAGGGGCGACGGCAGCAAGCCCACAATCTGCTCGCCCCGACCTATGGTGGCTTCGTCGAGGGTTTCGACACGCTCGACTTACGAGAGGCCAAAGCCTTGCTGGACGAGTTGGCGTAGTGAGGGCGCAAGGGGTTCACGTTGGTGGCCTTGGTCGGTCATTGCCATGTGCAGAGGAGAAGGCTCATGTTTGGACGCAGCTCGATACTTCCGCGGCGTGTCGGAATGGCGCTCATTGCGACGGCAGTCGGGAGCGCCTACTTCTCATTCACGACACCGGTCTGCGCCCAGACCGTGCGCGAGGTGTTCGAGAGGGTGGTCCCATCCGTGGTCGTCATCCACGCGCGCGGGCGCGACGTGGGCGTTGGCGGGCAGTCGCGCTTCGCTGAGACGGGCTCTGGCGTCCTGATCTCACAGGACGGCCGCGTGATGACGGCGGCACATGTCGTGCACGCCATGGACGATATTGCCGTCCAGTTCCGGGGAGGAGAGACGGTCGCGGCCCGGGTGGTAGCCTCCGAGCCGGCCGCGGACCTGTCGCTGCTGCAACTCGAGCGTGTGCCACCGGGGGCGACGGTGGCCGTAATGGCCGACTCCAATGCGGTGCACGTCGGTGATCCGGTCGTCATCGTCGGCGCGCCGTATGGCCTGGTCTATTCGGTGAGCGCGGGCTTCATCAGCGCGCGTTGGCCGCCCAACACGGTGTACAAGACCATGCCGCTCGCCGAGTTCTTCCAGACGACTGCCACCATCAACACCGGGAACTCGGGCGGTCCGATGTTTGCCATGAACGGCGAGGTAGTCGGAATCGTTAGTCACAATATTTCGAAGGGTGGCGGCAGCGAGGGACTCGGGTTCGTGGTGACACTGAACACGGCCAAGGAGCTCCTGCTCGAGAAGAAATCGTTCTGGTCGGGGCTCGAGGGGCTGATGCTGGGCGATGAGCT
>JACXTT010014424.1_pt1 | contig 10333 bp, 7 predicted proteins | sample 9270951 | NCBI WGS metagenome assembly JACXTT01 (sample SAMN15532306, study PRJNA645909) | rock metagenome | isolation source: weathered quartz diorite | place: Puerto Rico | collected 2017-06-21
ATTGGCGGCCCGGGCCGCCTTGATACTGCGGCGCAGGTTGAATGTAGGAATCTCGTTGAGGCGCAGCAGGCCAAGCGACCCAGGAAGCTCTTCAAACAAGATTCGGATCAGCGTGGAGCCGAAGGCAGGGTAGTCCCAGGTGCCGAGCCAGGCAGCAATCCGGTCTGGCGCTATGCCGAGGCGATCGGCGGTTTTAACAGCTGCGTCGATTGCATTGCGGGGATATTCAGTCGAGTGTTTTTTGCCTGAGAATCGCTCTTCTTCGTGATTGCAAATGAGCCGAATTCCCCGCTCAAGGGAGGCCTCCACGAGCGCAACCCCCGAATTATGCGGGCCCCCGCCGGAGATGCCTGCGAGATAGACGGTTGCACCGCGCTCAAGCTCCGAGCGCACCGCGTGAAGGCGCTCCGCCGCGAATGTGCTATTAAGCCGGTAGGTACGGTGACGGGCGTAATAGCGCTCCAAAAGCGGCAGTATGAACCGAAATGCTGCCATCCCAAGCCGCGGGTGACGAGGTCCGATTCGCGTGCAATTTCCACGCCCTGGCCGTTGACACATCGCAGAAGGCTCATGCCGCGGTTAGTGCGGGAGATAAAGAATCAGCGGTCGATCAGCGAGGCGGTACGCAAGTGAATCGACCGCTGTCGTTAACCTTATCCAACCGGCTTGGCGGGTCAATTGACGTAATTCGAGCAGCACTCTGAGCCTGCCGCCGCGAGATCGCTGGCGAAGCTGCGCGAGGGCCGCCTGCGGATGATCCAAGGGCGAGTGCTTACGGGCCGACGTAGCGAATCGCCCGGCCTTTGGCGTCCGTGATCATTTCTCCTGCGGTAATGTTTCTATCACTTGCCGAGCGTCCTGTGACGATGCCGCCGGTCAAGTCGGACGCGGACCCGTTGCTGTCCAACGCCGTCAGGGCCTTCCGTTCAATTTTGGAAAGCCCTCTGATTTCCGATGGCTGTATAAAATCCTCTGGGCCGTGGGAATCGCCAGGATCGCCAACAAAAATGCGAATTCCGGTCTCGGTCATCACCGCATCGCCCGGCTGCAAGCTGTTGTCTTCCATAATATTCACGGGCTCCTGCCGTTGCACGGGCTGCTGCCGTTCCTCGGCTTCGTCTGGCCTTTCGATAATGATGAATCTTCCCCGGCCTGGGCTATTTCGGGCGTGATTATGGCCCCAGCGATGCCAGCGCCAGCGGTATCCCGGCGGGGGACCCCATGGGGGATAGGCCGGGTACGCCCTGTAAACGGGCGGCCGGAACAGCGGGCCGAATAATTGGTCGAAAAATCCGGCTTGCGCGTTTCCCGGCAACGCCAAGATTTGCGCAAAAAAAGCGGTGGCGACTGTGACGATGAGGCGCGCGCGCCGATGAGGGAATCCCATGGCGCCAGCCCTAAGGCGGCAAATGCCGGCGCAAATGCCCCTTTTGATTAAGGCCGCTTGCGCGAAATATCGAGTTGCCGCCATCTGAATATCATGTTGCTTGCCGCAGCCGGTCATATTCGGCGCGGACTATGCGTTCCCCGTAGCGCCGTTCGAGCCGCATCACCGTAAAATGACCGCGCGCGATCGCCTGAAAATGATCCGCGAACGCGTAATTGATCGCCGCTCCGCCCGCAGCGCCAATCAGCGGAACGGTTTGGGCGACGAATTTTTGCGAGACGGCGACGCCAAACTGCGTTCCGATCTGTGCCACAAAGCGGACAAGAGCCGGCGCGCCCATGCTTGCCGCTCCGCGCCCGGCGAGATAGCTCGCGGCTTCGGAGACCGATTTCGCCAAAATGGCCCGCAAGGCGAAATAGCCCGTTTCGAGATAGGCACCATCTTTCAGCCGGGCGTCTTGCGCGTCGCTATCCCGGAAATTGAAGCTCCCATCCGTCGCCGCCCGCCCGCCGAGAGCGAACACCTCGAGGCAGCCGAGCACGGCACGCGGATCTTCAAGGTCGTGCCCCTCGGCGCGGGCGATATCCGCGACCGAGCGCAACAGAATCGTGGTCGAGAAAGGCAGTTCGAGCGGCAGGCTCGATACGCCAAAAGCGCCGCCCGCCGCCCCGGCAAAAACCGCGAGGCTTTTGTGCAGGCGCCGCCGATCCTGAAGCGGTTTTCCGGCAAGGCTTTTCAGCGCCAGATTGAGGCTTAAGCGAATGGCCGCCTGCGCCGCCCGGTTCGCCATATCCGCAAGCGGCGCCGGAATAAGCGAGGCAAGATTGAGCGCCTGCTCGCCCAGAATTGCGCCGAGCCTGAGCGCCAAACTCGTGCGTTCGAGCTCGCCGACGGCACGTTGCAGCGCCGCGCGGTCCTCGGGAGAAAGCCGCGACGCGCCGCGGGGAAAAACAGCGAATTCCGCGCCACCCGGTTGCGCCTCATTTGCCGGAATAGTCATGCAACGCCTCGCCGAAAAGAGACCATAATGCCGCTTGCGAAACACATGCGCAATCCAAATACCACATGCGCCGGCAGAAGGACTCTTCAAATATAATTTGCAGCCGCAGAACCGGCTTCGGCAAAACCGCATTTTAACAATTTGTGGAACGAGCAGACACAAGCCTAATCGCCACGCTAGAGTATAGTGTTCGCTGCGCTTCCTCCGGGGGTTTTTGCAAAACGGGATATCAAGTCAAAATGAAGTCTTTGCTCGAAAGCTTCATAGGGTTCGACCGCATCTGATGATCGAGATATCTTGTCATATGTCATAGCCTAATTAACTGGGGAAATTTCGATAAAATCCTACCGCCTTACTTAGAGCGGCCGCAAAGCGATCATGGCACTAATGCCTTTCTCAGACCAAGGGAAAGGAAAATGAAAGCTTGGATCGCGGCGCCGGCTTCGGCATTCTCGCTGTTTTTGGCGGCTTTGGCGGGATTGGGTCCTGTAACGTCGTCTTGCGCCGCGCCGGCCGGAGCTGAAAGCCCGGCTCAGAGATTATTTATGCCGGTCGGCGGCCCAACGAGCGTGCCCTATGGATGGGTCGATTTCTGCCGCCGTTATGTGGGCGAATGCGATGGTGGTTTGACGCCGCCGCGCGATATTGATTTGACCCCGGAAAAAATGAAAATGATCGAGCGTGTCAACAAATGGGTCAATGCCCGTGTCAAACCCATTTCCGACATGGAGCAATGGGGCGTGATCGACCAATGGGATTACCCCTATGACGGAAGAGGCGATTGCGAGGATTACGCACTCTTCAAGCGCAAAATCCTGATGGAGGAGGGGCTTCCGCGTCAAGCCTTACTAATGACGGTCGTCAAGGACGAGTCCAACGAGGGCCATGCCATACTGACCGTCAAAACAAATAGCGGCGAATTCGTCCTCGATAATTTGAATGACGAAGTGATGCTTTGGAGTCGGACAGGTTATCGTTTTGTCAAGCGCCAGTCGCAAACCGACGAAAATGTTTGGGTGCAAATCGGCGATCCGACCGCCGCGCCTGATTATGTCTCGCGTTGAGGGAAATTTTCCGGGATCTTTGTCAGGCCGGCCCGAGCCCCGGAGAAAATTCGGCGAGGGACATCGGCGTTATCTTGTTCGCCCGGGTCTACGCGAATATGATTGATAGACAACCAAGGTTGCTTTTCACCAAAAATCGGCTGTGTTCCGGAGGTATTTCCATGCGCGCGCTCCCTATTTTGCTGAGTACTGTCCTCGGTGCTTCGATCGCTGGGACGGCTGCCGTCGGCCAAGCGAAAAAGCCCTCGGGTCAGAAGCCGGCCGCCGCAACAAAGACGCGATATTTTCAATTTACCGATGGACTGATGGAGGACCTGCCGGGGATCGATGCATTTTTAAAAGAGGAACGCCAGGGCGGCACCGTCACATCGGCCGTGCTCGATGTCTGCCATGATGTGTCGCAGAATTCCACCCGCAAGGACCGGTTCGTTGTAGCGCTCAAACCAGCAGGCGACAGGCTCACGGGCAGCGGCCAAAGCCAGGACGACAAGGTCCCTGTGAAGGTGGACATGATCCGCACGCGCGCCGGCGCCGCTTACAACTTCGGCGGATCGATCACGCGTGGCCCTGAAACATATAAAGTGACGTCGGAGGGTAACCAAGAGGCCTCGGACTCGCCTTCGGCCGGCAGTCAGGAGCCAGAAGAGATCGTCGAGGCGCCGAAAAATTTCGCCGAAGACATGTCCCCGGACTCGCTTGGCGTCAAGGTCAAGCGCGAGGCGCTCGCCGGCCTCGTAAACGCGCTCAAGCAGGAAAAGGTCAAGGTCCATGTCGACAGCCTGGCAGCCGGCTGCGATGCATTGCGCTCCGGCGATCAAATCGTCCGGCTGCAGATGGATCCGGGCCGCGCTGCCGCGCTCGTTCAAAAGCTCAAGACCGTGCCTGGGGTATCGTCAGCCGGATGGACGAGCGGTGGCTATTCAGTCAGTAGCGCGATCCGGATCGACGCGGCGGCACAGCAAAAGGGTGCCGAGATCGATCGTGACCAGATCGCTGCCAAAATCGCAGCCGCCGAGGAAAAGAGCGTCGGTGCTAAGCTCGATTCGGTAGAATGGGACGCGGTCACCGGCGAGTTGACGGTTAAGCTGAAACGCCCCAATCAAACGATACCGCAGCTTGGATTGACGGACCGCGTCGAAACCAAATGGCTCGTGAGCTCCGAGGGCCCTGAGGCCCCTGGCGCCTTGGTTCTTTGGCAGGGCGAAATTGCGGTCAATACGATTGACGAAGGCCCGGCGCCGCGCCTCGACTTAGTGGAGACATTAACCGGCGACTCGGAAGTGACGGGAGAATTAGATACCCCAGACAGCGACGCCTTGCTGAAGTCCGTCGCGCATGACGTGAACGGTCGGATCTGGGATTCCGATCAATCGGCTTGGATCGAAGTTGAGGGCCAACGTCAAAAGGAATAAGATGGGGGAGTAGGCCGCTCGTATGCAAATGGCTCCGCAGCACTGAGCGGCACGAGGGCTTATCTGCACGGGGTGCCATTTCATTCGCCGCCGGCATCGATTGCCTTTGCGCGCTGGAGCGCCGGGCGGGCAAGGCAGCGGTCGACATAGGCGCGTAGAGCCGGGCGCGGGTAGACAAGCTTGAAAATATCGATGCCAAAATGAAGATCTGCGCCGATCATGACATCGGCCGCCGAGAACCGTTCTCCAAGAAGAAAAGGGCCCACGGCAAGAGCCTCTTCGAGAACGTCGAAGACACGGTCGAACTCGCCAAACCCCGCCGACTCCGGCCTCATCTGAATATTGTGGGACTTCGCCAGAAACGCTTGCTCGATACAGCCCGGCGAGAAAAAGAGCCACTGCAGATAGCGTCCGCGCGCGGAATCGCCTGGCGGGGGCGCAAGACGCGCTTCGGGATACGCTTCCGCGATATAGGCGCAGATCGCGCCGGATTCGGCGACCGCAACTGGCCCGTCGGTCAACGCGGGAACTTTTGCCATCGGGTTGATCGCACGATATTTTGCGCTCTTCTGTTCGCCTGACGAAAGGTCGAGCCGGATACGCTCGTAAGGGACGCCTGCCTCTTCGAGAGCCCATAGAGCGCGCAGCGAGCGCGTGCGCGCCGCCCAATAGAGTTGCATCACAACCATCTTCCTTCAGTCGGACGACTCAAACATGCTCGACCGCGACGATCCCCGGTATCGCCTTGAGGGAAGACGCCGCGTGCGGTGAGACGGAATATTTGCCAGGCAGTTTCACTTCGACCTCGCCGCCCTTCGTGAGAAGAATGAGAGACACTTCGGAGTCTCCTCTTGCCTGCAGCTGCCCCGCAATTTTATCAAGCGGATCCTTGTCGCGCAAGAAAACGCGAAGTCCCGTTCCAATGCGGCTTGCGGCTCTTTCCAAAGGCTCGGCGGCGACGATGCGGGCCCGCACTTCCTCGCCTTCAAGCGAAGCCTGCAAGCCGACGATCACGCAAGCGCCTTTCTCCAAAAATTCGCGGTATTGGTTGAGGCCTTCCTGAAATATGATCGCTTCGTAATGGCCGGATGGGTCGGAAAGCTGCACGATCCCCAATTTCGTGCCCGACTTAGTCCGCCGCTCGTGCCGGTCAAGCACCGTCGCCGCGAGACGTCCGGCTGTCGCCCCCTGCTTGACCGCGGCTTCGAACTCCGCAAAACGCTGCACCCGGAGCCGGGCCAGCACCGCGGAATAGGCGTCGAGCGGATGCCCCGAGAGAAAAAACCCGATGGAGTCGAATTCACACCGCAGCCGCTCCGCAAGCGTCCAGTGTTCGGTTACCGGCAAGATCATCGCATCGAGATTTTCGGCCCCGAACAATTGGCTTTGCCCGGCGAGCTTTTCTTCTTGGTGCCGGTTCGCAAAGGCGAGAATGGAATCTGCGCCAGCGTATACGCGCGCGCGGTTTTCCTCGAGTTCGTCAAAAGCGCCGGCCGCAGCGAGACCTTCGAGCGTCCTTTTGTTGATGTTGCGGGGATTGAGCGCCATCGCGAAGCCGGTCAAATTATTGAAGGGACGCTCGGTGCTTCCAGCCAAGCGATGGCCATTGATTGCTGCGAGTGCCCGCGCGTGCGTTTCGCCCACCCCCTTGATCGCCGACAGCGCGTAGCGAATTGCCGGTTCGCCGCCACAATCGGCGGGCTCGAAATCGGCGCCCGATGTTTCAACCGAAGGGGGCAGGACCTTGATAGAAAGCCGCCGCGCCTCGTTGCAGAACTCTGCAAGCCTATCCGTATTCGACTTATCGAGGGTCATCGAGGACGCCAGGAACTCGACGGGATAATTGGCTTTGAACCAGGCGGTCTGATAAGCAATCAGCGCGTAGGCGGCCGCATGGCTTTTGTTGAAACCATAATCGGCGAATTTGGCGAGAAGGTCGAAGATTTCATCTGCCTTTGCTTTATCCAAGCCGCGTTCGACCGCGCCGGAGATGAACCGCGTGCGCTGCGCGGCCATCTCGGCCTTGATTTTCTTGCCCATGGCGCGGCGCAACAAATCTGCCTCGCCGAGCGAAAATCCGGCGAGCATCTGGGCGATTTGCATCACCTGTTCCTGATAGATGATGACCCCAAATGTTTCCTTGAGAATGGGCGCGATCTTCGGATGAATATAGTCCGGTTCTTCCTCGCCGCGTTTCACCGCGCAATAGGCTGGAATATTGGCCATTGGGCCTGGTCGATAGAGAGCGACCAGAGCGATGATATCTTCGAAACGGTCGGCCCGCATCTCGGTCAAGGCCTTGCGCATACCCGTGCTTTCCAGCTGGAAGACACCAACCGTCTCGCCGCGCTGGAGCATCGCGTAGGTCTCTTTGTCGTCGAGCGGAATTTTTGCAGGATCGACGGCGATCCCGCGCCTTTGCAGAAGCTTGCCGCAGTTGGCGATGATCGTCAGCGTTTTGAGGCCCAGAAAATCGAACTTCACGAGTCCGGCTGTCTCGGCCCATTTCATATTGAACTGGGTTGCCGGCATGTCCGATTTCGGATCGCGGTAAAGTGGGACGAGTTCTTGCAAGGGCCGGTCGGCGATCACGATCCCCGCTGCGTGGGTCGACACATTTGAATAAAGCCCTTCGAGCGCCTGCGCAATTTGGAGCAATTTGGCCACGCGCGTATCCGCCTCCGCAGCTTCGACAAGACGCGGCTCGGACTCGATTGCTTGTTTGAGGCTTAGGGGAGCCGCCGGATTCTGTGGCACGAGCTTGGCGAGCTTGTCGACTTGACCCAACGGCATTTCGAGGACGCGGCCGACGTTGCGCAGCACGCCGCGCGCGAGAAAGGAACCAAAGGTCGTGATCTGAGCGACCCTGTCCGCGCCATAGCGGCTGCGGACGTAAGCAATGACTTCGTCCCGCCGCTCCTGGCAGAAATCGATATCGAAATCCGGCATCGACACGCGTTCCGGATTGAGAAAGCGTTCGAACAACAGCCCGAACTGCATGGGATCGAGATCGGTGATTGTGAGCGCATAGGCAACGAGCGAGCCCGCTCCCGACCCGCGGCCTGGCCCGACCGGAATGTCGCACGATTTGGCATATTTGATGAAATCCGCGACAATCAAAAAGTAGCCCGGAAAATTCATCTTGATGATCACTTCGAGCTCGAAGGCAAGCCTTGCGTGATAATCCTGCGCGGTGAAGCCGGGGGCAGGGCCGCGCGCTTCGAGCCGTTCTATTAATCCCGTCAGCGCCTGCGCACGCAGTTCTTTCGCCTCGCCGTCAATGCCGCCATCGACCGAGAAACGCGGCAGGATCGGTTTTTGCGTCAATGGCCGGTAGCAGCATCGCAGCGCGATCTCGACACTGTTGCTTGTTGCTTCTGGCAAGTCTGCGAACAGCGCCAGCATTCCGGCACGCGTCTTAAAGTGGTGTTCGGGCGAAAGCTGCCGGCGCGTGCCGGCGCTTACGACCGTCCCTTCCGCAATGCAGATCAAGGCATCATGCGCCTCGTAATCCGAGGCCGCGGCGAAAAACACTTCGTTCGTGGCAACGAGCGGCAGGGAATTGCGATAAGCAAGGTCGATGAGCTGCGGCTCGACCGCCCGCTCGCATTCAAGCCCATGGCGCTGGATCTCGACATAAATCCGGTCTCGAAAAAGCCGTTCAAGCGAAGCCGCGCGGGTGAAAGCGCGTTCCGCCCGATTGCGAAAAAAGGCGCGGTCAAGCGGCCCATGTGGCCCGCCCGTCAGAACAATCAGGCCGTCCGTTTTTCCTTCCAGCGCCGTTATGCCGATATGGGGCGGCTCTCCCGGCTTTGGATCAAGCCATGCGCGCGAGGCAATATGGATTAAATTCGCATAGCCGGACGAATCCATGGCCAACAAAACGATTGACGCATGAGCGCCATGCGGCTCGCGGCGCGGCGCGGGCGCGCCGTCTTGAAAATCGACGGTAATCTGCAGGCCTGCGATTGGCTGCACACCCTCTTTGGCGAGCTTTTCCGAAAATTCCAGGGCGCCAAATAGATTGTTCGTATCGGTGATCGCGAGCGCCGGCATCGCGTCGGCGGCAGCAAGCTTGGCGAGCTTGCCGACCGTTATCGCCCCCTCGCGCAAAGAGTAGGAGCTGTGCACATGAAGATGGACAAATCCGGCTGCGGTGACGATGCGCCCCGGCGCACAAGCGCCGCCGCTATCCCCCTTTGTGCCGTCTGCGGTCATTCGCTATCGCCCGCAAAGCCGCGGCCAATGCGATCAATACCGCCTATTTCACAGGAAACCGTGCGAAGAGCATCCCCGCCCGGAGAGTTCAATATTTCGCCCTAACCGGCGGGTGGCCCCCGCAGGTCCAAATTACCACCTTCTTATATCCCTCAATAAGGTCAAACTCCTCTTGAACGTCGTAACACTCCATTCTTGGCGGATGGTAGACGTAACCAAAAGGATAAGGGAGGCCAAAAAAGGGCATCCAATCGACGGTTCCGAGCGGCCTCGCCTCGGCGGCAATGGGGAGAGCCAAGCTCAAGCACAAAACGGCGGCAGCGGCGCCAATCTTCACAAAGGTCATATGAGACGTCCGCGATTTTCGGGGCGATGAAATAATCATCGCATGAGTTACGGCCCAGAGCAAGCCAAAGCCGGCTCTATTCGCGCCGCTTCGAAAGAGTTGGCCCCGGCTGTGGCCGGCGTGCCACAGTTTTGGCCATCACGCCTTTTCCGGGATGGTGGCGATATTGAACTGCCCGCGCGCGAGAAGGAAGCTGCGAAGCGGACGATCGTAGAATCTGTCGAGAGCCCAGCAAAACGCCAACAGCAGACCGATGAAGCATAAGCCCGCCCAAGGAACCCAGCTCTCTGGTGGAACGTGGAGCGTTCTCTTGGTGATGCCTGAAATCAGCCAATAAAGCGGCAGGTGAATCGCGTAGACAGCATAAGAAATTGCGCCCAGAAACTTGCAAACCCGCCCGCCAACCCCAGTCGGCTCGAACCAGAGAGCACAGTAGACGATCGCTGGAAAGAAAAGAATCACAACAGCGAATTCGTAATAAGGTCGAATCGAGGCCTCAGGCTTGGCGCCGAGCATCACCGCCACCAGCCCAAGGATTACCCACGGCATGAACGCCAAGCGCCGATCGCCTTTCCCGGCCACTTTCTGCGACGCAAACAAACGGTAAAGCAGCACTCCGGCGAAAAAAGAATAGCCGACGCGAAAGAAGCCGCCTGATAGATTTTCCGCGGTCCAGCCTACGTGGAGATCGTGTTGGGATCCGAAATACAGAATCCCCGCCAGTCCGAGCGCGGAAACCGCCATGATTGCGGCCAGGACGTTGAGCCTTAGCAAGCGAAAAACAGAAGCGTAGGCAACGTTTCCGAATAGTTCAAAAAACAGAGACCATGCTGGAGGATTGAGTGGGAATGCCCAGTAAACAAACGGATCAGGTAGCATCAGAATGGCCAATATGAGAGCCGCGGC
>JACXTT010014425.1_pt1 | contig 10331 bp, 11 predicted proteins | sample 9270951 | NCBI WGS metagenome assembly JACXTT01 (sample SAMN15532306, study PRJNA645909) | rock metagenome | isolation source: weathered quartz diorite | place: Puerto Rico | collected 2017-06-21
GCTGGGCCGAAGTTGTAATCGGGTTTGCTGATCCGAAAACCTGCTTCCAGCAGGCCGTGTGAAAACACAGCCTGCCCAGGCTAAAAAAATGCCCCGACTTGTCGGGGCATTTTTTTTGACTAAATTTTCGAATCATTTTGATGCCTGGTCAGCATCATGGGTGGTTTTTTGCAGCCTGTCGGTCAAACCTATTTTTTTCAGAAATGGCTCTACCTCGCTCATCCAGCGCGGAGCATTTTCAATGCCGTTGAAAAAGTTATGCCCATCCTTGCCGTAAGGTGGTTCGGCAACGAAACGTAGATCTACTCCTTGATCCTGATAGGCCGCCACTAGGCGTTTAGCCAGTGCGGGGCCGAAAAAGTGATCGTTTTCAGCATAAAACCACAACATCGGAACATGCGTTGTCTTGGCATAGCGGCTAAACGCATCTACCAGTTTATTTTCGTTGCAAACCTCGTCCGGTCTGCGTGAGCCACGCCCCCCTGCGAAATTGATGACACCAATCACCCCAGGTGGATTCTGGCTGGATAACGCCAACACACCGAAACCGCCACCCGATTTTCCGAGCAACACAATACGTGCTGCGTCGATATAGGGCTTTCCGGCGGCGTATTTTACGACTGCATTAATATCCTTGGCCGTTTCCAGTCCTGCTTCGTAATATGTAGGATTAGTACAGTTGGAATAATTATCGGTGGGTACACCGTCCGACTTTCCGAACCCCCGACGTAATGGGTTGATGACCACAAAACCGCGCTGCGCAAAGAGGCGCGCCTGAGCTTTGTAGCCATCCGTCATTCGGCCATTATCGGCTGGCGAACGAGGTGTTCCGTGGTTGATCAGCAGCAGTGGAAATGGTCCCTTTCCCTCGGGGCGGTACTCGGTGCCAACCATGTTTTGATGCGAGTCGAAAAAAAGGCTTTTGACCGTAATCGGAATGTTGATTTCCTGTTCAATGACTGCTGCCTGCGCGTAGGCATTCAATAGGAGGCCAATGGATGCGGAACATAAGGCTTGCAAGAGTTTTAGTCTATCTCTCATGAGTGCACTTCACTGTTCACTAGCGACGGTAAATATCGAAAATGGTGCGCGTACGAGATGTTTTACCCGAGTTGGCAGCGAGTTTGCGAGCCCTGTGGGAGCCGGCTTGCTGGCGATGGGGCCCGTAAGTCTTGCATTGATCATTCGGCCGCCATCGCTGGCAAGCCAGGCTCCTACAGGGATCGCCGTCAGCCCTGATTGATGGGTATGGGAGTTGGCATTGCAGTGTGTGAGGGCGCTATTTACTCCGCCGCGCTATACGTCTTCATCGCCGTGCAATAGCGCACCTCCATCCCCTTGCTTTTCTCATCCTGGTCGCGGTTCCAGCGCTTACCCCATTCGCCGCATTGTTCCTTGAAAAAGACCTCCGCTGATTTGCGGCATTCACGGCGTTCGGTGCTACCGGCCAGGAAGTTGCCGCAGACGCTGGTGTTGTCGATGACGTTGTTGAAGATCCGCCATTTCGCTTGATAGCGGTCGCGACCGTCCCATTCGCGAATGCTGACCGTGGCAACTTCGAACTTGCGCGTCGGCCTGGCTTCAGGCGCATTCAATTCGGCGTGGTAGCCGGCCAGGTAGCTGGCCGACACCAGGCCCTGGGCCTTCGGGACGGGAGCAGGGGCTATGACGGGTACTGCCGCAGGGGGCTGAGGCGGCACCACGACCACCACTTGCGGCGCCGGCGCGACTTTGGCGGTGGGGACGGTAGGTGGTTGCACGGGTTCCACCGGCGCTTTGGGCTGTGCGGGCGCTTCAATCGGCACTGGCTCGATGGGGATCGGGTGGTTGTTGCGGTTGGCCGCCATGTAGCCAAGCATGCCTACCAATATCAGGACCAGTATCCACAAGCCGTAGGACCTGGGCTGTACAGGGCGCGGGACTTTCTGTTTCGTCGGATGCGATCCCAGCACCACGTCAAAATGTTCGGGGTGCAGGCGCTTGAAACGGATGACGCCATCGTCATCTTCTTGCTCGGGGTGTTGCATGTCGCCGTTGCCTTCCTTGGTGAGTCAGCGGGTTATCGGCGCTTTCTCATGGGCTTTGAGGGGGAATTGCAGATTAAATCGCCAAGCGGCCATTTTCGAGCCACGACAGATCCACAAAAATGAAATTCTCCTTATAAAAAGCAGACGCTTCAGACAAAAATAGGTATGTTCCCCTCCCATTTTCAGGGCACCTTCCGGTGCTCGAATTTTGCACTTAAAGGGAGTTAAGTATGTATTTGCTTCGCGTGGCCTCGGTATTGTCGTTGTGTGCCGCAGCATGGTCGGTTCAGGCTGGACAATTACCCATCGAAGTCCTCAGTGCCGTGGTCAAGGATCAGAAGATCGCCGACGCCGAAGTGCTGTTGCAGCGCAACGGCGAGCAGAACGTGGTCGGCAAGACCAACGCCCAGGGCCAGGTTATCCTTGAGGCCGGCTTCGCCGATGATGCCAGCAATCTGTTGATCATCAAGAAGGCCGGTTATTCCAATCTGGTGGTCAAGTGTCCTTGCAAGGATATGACCTACGCGGTCAGTCCAGTGATGCAGAACCTCGACGGCCTGCGTGTGGTGCTGACCTGGGGCAAGACCCCGGCCGACCTCGATTCCCACATGATTTTCCCCGGCAACAATATCTACTTCGAACAGCAGAAGGGCTCCGACGCCGAACTGGATGTGGATGACACCGACAGCTATGGCCCGGAAACCATCACCCTGCAGAAGAAGCACTACGGCGAAAGCTATGTGTATGCAGTGCATGACTACACCAACGGCGGCAATCCGACCTCTCGCCAGTTGTCCAACAGCCAGGCCACGGTGTTTGTGTACATGGGGCAGTCCCTGGTCCGTACCTATTACGTACCGGCCAATCGCAGCGGCAACCTGTGGACCGTATTCCGGGTGACCGGCAATGGTGACGTCCAGGACATCAACACCTTCAGTGGCGTGACCGTGGGTGCCAAGGATGTGTTGAATGAAGTCTCGCCGCTGCTTGACGACAAGGTCGCGATCGCCGAAGTGGCGGTCAGCTCTACGGCGCAGGCCGATGCGAAGGCTCTGAATGTAAAAGGCGAGGCGGCTTACAAGGCCGGTAATCTGGAACAGGCGATTGCCTTCTTCCGTCAGGCCATCGATCTGAACAACGGCTTCGGTCAGGCCTACAGCAACCTCGGCCTGGCGTATCAGAAGGCCGGTAATACCGCTGAAGCCATTTGGGCCAACCGCAAGGCTGTTGCCCTGGCATCCGGCAGCTCGGTCAACACCGTTCGCGCCAGTTCCTACTACAACATTGCGCGTATCTACGAAGGCGCCGGGCAGTTCTCCGACGCCCTGCGTCACTACGAGTTGGCCAAGGAACAGAAGGCCAACCCGGTGTACGACACAGCGATCGAGCGGGTAAAAAATCGCTGAATCGCAAACTGATCCAGCCCCACAACGCGCCCTGTCTGGCGCGTTGTTCGTTTCTGGAGGCCATCGGCATTTTCTCCCGGGCGCACCTGTGGATTTGTATCCGGGTATTGGTCTCGATCCATCAATCGCGGCCTGCTTTGCGCTAGTCTGGCGCGCCGTAGCAGTTTGTAATGCTTGCCTCGGACCTTTTCTCGCCTGACCGCCTAGGGTTTGTTTATCCACAGCGGTCAACGGAGTGACAGCTTATGCACGACACCCTCCAGCGGGTTTTTGGTTATCCACGGTTTCGCGACGGCCAGGAGGCAGCGATCAGCGCGGTATTGGCCGGGCGTTCGGCGGCGGCGATCTTTCCCACCGGGTCCGGCAAGTCCCTGTGTTATCAACTGCCAGCGCTGCTCCTGCCGCACCTGACGCTGGTGGTGTCGCCGCTGCTGGCGCTGATGCAGGACCAACTGGCCTTTCTACAACGCCATGGCATTGCGGCGGCGAGTATCGACTCGGCGCAGAGCCGCGATGAGGCCAATGCGGTGATGGCCCGTGCCCGTTCCGGTGAACTGAAGATCCTGATGATTTCCGTGGAGCGCCTGAAGAACGAGCGCTTCCGCAATTTTCTCCAGCAGGTGCGGATTTCCCTGCTGGTGGTGGACGAGGCGCACTGTATCTCCGAGTGGGGCCACAACTTCCGTCCCGATTACCTGAAACTGCCGGAGTATCAGCGCCAGTTCCGCATTCCCCAGGCCTTGCTGTTGACCGCCACCGCGACGCCGAAGGTGATCGCCGACATGCAGGCCAAGTTCGCGATTGCGCCGGGTGATGTGGTCACCACTGGTTTCTATCGGCCGAACCTGAACTTGTTGGTGGAATCGGTCGCAGGCCAGGACAAACACCGCCGTCTGGTGGAGTGGCTGGGCGGGCGCGCCGGACAGCCGAGCATCGTCTACGTCACCCTGCAGAAGACCGCCGAGCAGATCGCCCAGCACCTGAGTCGGAACACTATCCCGGCCACGGCCTATCACGCCGGCTTGCCCAATGAGCAGCGGGAGGCGATCCAGAAGCAGTTCATGGCCGGGCAGTTGAACTGCATCGTCGCCACCATCGCCTTCGGCATGGGCATCGACAAGGCCGATATCCGCAACGTGGTGCATTTCGACCTGCCCAAGTCCATCGAGAACTACAGCCAGGAAATCGGCCGGGCCGGACGCGACGGCCAGCCTTCCGATTGCCTGGTGTTGGCCAATCGCGACAGTCTCAACGTGCTGGAGAACTTCATTTACGGCGATACGCCGGAATTGGAGGGGATTCGGCGGGTGCTGGATGAGCTCAAGGGCGCGATCCCGGACGGACAGTGGGAGTTCCTGCTCGGGCCCTTGGCGGATCAGAGCAATATCCGCCAGTTGCCGCTCAAGACACTCTTGGTCCAGTTGGAGTTGCGTGGCTTGATCGCGCCGCGTTACGCGTATTTTGCCGAATACCGTTTCAAATTCCTGGTGGAGCCCGAGGTATTGCTGGCTAAGTTCGAGGGCGAGCGGCGGGAGTTTGTCTCGGCGATCATCCAGACTTCCAGCCGCGCCCGGACTTGGTCCACGGTGAATTTCGACGCGCTGTATCAACAGCATCAGGCCGAGCGCGGCCGGGTGGTGAAGGCCTTGGACTTCTTCCAGGAGCGGCGCTGGATCGAGCTGGAAAGCAAGCAGATGACCGAGGTCTACAGCCTGTTGGTCAGCGACTTCGATCCCCATGCACTGAGCCTGGAGCTGTATGCCTGTTTTGCCCAGCACGAGGTCAGCGAGATTGCGCGGATTCACGCGATGCTGGCGCTATTTGCCACCGAGCAATGCCTGGGCTATCGGCTGGCCCGTTATTTCGGCGACGAGCAGGCGCCCGAGCACTGTGGGCATTGTTCGGTGTGCCTCGGGCAGGTGGCGTGCCTGCCGGAGCCGCCGACCCTGCCTGCGCTTGAGCAACGGGATTTTCCGGGGTTGTGCAGTGGCTTTATCCACAGGCACCAGGAGCACAACGGGCATTCACCGAGCGCGGAGTGTTTGACGCGATTCCTCTGTGGTATCAGCGTGCCGTTGTTTACCAAGTTGAAGGCGAGGGCGCTGCCGGGCTTTTCGGCGTTGGAGGCCTATCCCTATGCCGATGTGCGGGAGTGGGTCGCGGCGTGGTCCCTCGAGGGGCAGGTACAAGCCGGATAGGCCTGGCATGTGCCTCTTGTAGGAGCCCGCTTGCTGGCGATGTCACATTCACCGCCGTCATCGCTGGCAACCGAGCGCTTTTCAGTTCCCCGGTTGCGCCGGTGCCAGGTTCTGGCCCACTGCCAGCCCCGCGCGGATCGCCGCCAGTGCGGCCTGGTAGTAGGCCTTGCCTTCCGGCGACTCGGCAAAGGTGGTGAACTCTTCCAGCTCCGGGTCGGACAGGCCGCGGTAGACGTAGAGCAAAGTGTTATCCAGGTCGTTGCCGATCTGTTGCATCAACCGCTCGCGCTGGCCGTTCAGCAGTCCTTGTGCCGCACCGCCGCCCAGCAGGCCGGGGATCATCGAGCTCAGGCTGTCGGCGGCCACGCCGGCGATGGCCAGGCTGACTTCGGCCCCGGCCTCGCGCGCCGGCAGGGCACGGCCCAGGTGATTGATCAGTAGGCGCCGGGTGGCACTGGCTTCGATATGCGGCAGGCCCTTGGCGTTCTTGGCCAATTGGTCACGGCGGGTCGCGAGCAGTTCGGCGGAGACGATCTTGCGCCCCAGCGGTGACTGGAAGAAGGTCAGTGCCGGTTTCGGGTTGCCGAGGTTCTGGCGCAACTGGGCCTCGGCCCGCTGGTCCATTGCCTGGGGCGCGAAACGTTGGTTGCTGTTGTTCACCAGAGCGTCATAGACCGCCGGCGGCAGGCTGTTGCGGTACTTCTGCTGGGCAGCACCCAGGGCATCGTTGAAATGCGCGCGTTGTTCCGGCCAACCGGCGACCCGGTACAACTGGTCGTGGCTGTCTGCCCAGGCGGGCAAGGTGCAGAACATCAACAGCGAAAAAAGCAAACGGCGCATAGGGACTCCTGTCTACAGCCGGCTATTGTCCCGGCGGGCGCAGTACTTGTCGAGAATTCCTGTAAGTCGTTCAGGGGGCTCTGTCGGATTTCCGGGCATCTGGATACTATGCGCGGCATGCACATACCCTCTGATCATCCACTGCTGTTGCGTATCGTCGACGACCTGGCCGAGCGCGGCTGGTCGCAGCAGAATATCTTCCTGCCGGAAGATCTGACCGCGGCCCTGGCCGCCGAGTGCCGTCAGCGCGCGACCGAAGGCGAACTGGCGCCGGCCGGAGTAGGGCGCGGGCCGGCCCAGGAAGTGCGCGAGGGGATTCGCGGCGACCATATCCAGTGGTTGGAGCCGGGCCAGGCCGCGCCCTGCGACGAATACCTGGGGTTGATGGACAGCCTGCGCGAGGCCCTCAATCGTGGGTTGTTCCTGGGGCTCGAGGATTTCGAAAGCCATTTCGCCCTCTACCCGCCAGGGGCTTTCTACAAAAAACATGTGGACCGCTTTCGCGACGATGACCGACGAACGGTCTCGGCAGTCCTCTATCTGAACGACGCCTGGTTGCCGGAACAGGGCGGCCAGCTCCGTATGTATCTGGACGACAGCGTGGAGCATGACGTGGTTCCGACCGGCGGTTGCCTGGTGGTGTTCCTCTCGGGCGATGTGCCCCATGAAGTGCTGCCGGCGACCCGCGAGCGGCTGTCGTTGACCGGCTGGTTTCGTCGACGCGGCAATGAGCCGTTTCCATGAAGCAGAAAATCCTGGTCAGTCGCTGCCTGCTGGGGCATCTCGTCCGTTATGACGGCGGGGCCAGCGGGCCTTATGCACAACTGGCCCAGTGGCAGGACGAGGGGCGAGTGGTGCCTTTGTGTCCGGAAGTAGCGGGCGGCTTGCCGACGCCCCGGGCGGCGGCGGAAATTCCCGGCGGGCAGGGCGCGCAGGTGCTGGAAGGGGTGGCCCGGGTCATCACCACCGAGGGCGAGGATGTCAGCGAGGCCTTTCTCTCTGGCGCGCGCCAGGCGCTGGAGTTGGTGCAGCGGCATGACATTCGTATCGCGGTGCTCAAGGCCAACAGCCCGTCCTGCGGCAACCTGCTGACCTACGACGGGACCTTCAGCGGGGTGAAGGTTCGCGGCGAAGGGGTGACGGCGGCGTTATTGAAGCAGGCCGGGGTGCAGGTGTTCAGTGAGTTGGAACTGCCTGAAGCGGTCGTCGCGCTGCAGATCCTGGAACATCGCTCAAAACCGTAAGACACCCGCGACCCTGCCGGCTCACTGTTTCGGCGGCTGGGTGGCATCCATCCCGAACCATTTCTGCGAGAGCGCCGCGAGGCGTCCGTCTGCCTTCAAGCGTTGCAACGCCTTGTCGAGACTGGCCTGGAACGCCGGATTACCTTTCTGGAACGGAATCGCCAGGGTTACTGTTGGCGCCTCGGACGAGTCCTGCGTGACCGCCAGCGAGCTTTCCTGCAGGGCGAACGGGATCTGCGTCGGCTGCGCTTCCTTGGGCACGAGCCATTGCGCACTGGCGTAACCATAAGGTTCGCTGAAGTCGTAACGTTTGCGCAGTTCCGCGGTCATAGCCATGTGGTTGATGGCGACATCGTATTTACCGCTCTCGACGCCTTGCAGCAGGTCGGCGGCGTCGGTTGGGACGAACGAGGCCTGCACATCCAGTTCGCGGGCCAGTTGTTCGCCCAGTTCGACCTCGAAGCCGGTCAGGCGACCGGCTTCGGTGAAGCCGAAGGGGCGCATGTCGCCTTCCAGGGCAATGCGCAATTCGCCCCGGTCGGCGACGTCATCAATCAGTTCAGCCTGGACGAAATGGCTGGCAAGGGGCAGTAAAAGTAATAGGCCAGGCAAAAAGCGCATGGTCGCTCCGAATTGAAATACAAATATGTACCGCGCCGTTCCGGCACGCTTTGCTATGTTGTTGAGTGCCTTGGACAACAAATCGCCATGAAGTTGTCATCACCGTACTGAAATCGCGGAAAAACTGGAGAAGTTAATGAAAACCTTAGTGTCTCGTGTTGCGTTGGCCACTGTTTTGCTAGGTTCTTCGATGCTTGCAGTCGCAGCGGATGCCATCCCGCGTGTTTCGGCGCCGAAGGACGCCAAAGTCTTTATCGTTTCGCCGAAAAATGGCGCCACGGTCGACAAGACTTTCACCGTCAAGTTTGGCATGAAGGGCCTGGAGCTCAAGCCCGCCGGCGACGAAACGAAGAACTCCGCTCACCATCACTTGCTGGTCGACCAGAAGGCCCTGCCGGACCCGACCCTGCCGATCCCGGCGAGCGACACCGTGATCCACTACGGCAAGGCCCAGACCGAAACCCAACTGACCCTGACCCCGGGCAAGCACACCTTGCAACTGGTGGCGGGTGACAAGGGCCACATGCAGTTCGATCCGACAGTCGCCTCGAAAGTCATCACCATCAATGTGAAGTAAGTTGGCGAAAACAAAAAAAGGAGGCCTTCGCAGGCCTCCCTTTTTTCGTCCAGCGCTTGAGGCTTAGAACAGCACGCGGGACCGGATGGTGCCCTTGATGTGTTGCAGCTTCTCTTGTGCCAGGTCCGAGTACTCGGCGTCGACGTCGATCACCACGTAACCGACCTTCTCGTTGGTCTGCAGGAACTGACCGGAGATGTTAATGCCGTTTTCCGCGAAGACCTTGTTGATTTCGCTCATCACGCCCGGGATGTTGGCGTGGATGTGCAACAGGCGATGCTTGCCAGGGTGAGCCGGCAAGGCCACTTCGGGGAAGTTCACCGACGATACCGAAGTACCGTTGTCGCTGTACTTGACCAGTTTTTCCGCCACTTCCAGGCCGATGTTGGCCTGGGCTTCGGCAGTCGAGCCGCCGATGTGCGGGGTCAGGATCACGTTGTCCAGGCCGCGCAGCGGGCTTTCGAAGATGTCGTCGTTGGAGCGTGGCTCCACCGGGAATACGTCGATGGCCGCGCCGATCAGGTGCTGGTCCTTGATTGCGTTCGCCAGGGCGTCCAGCTCGACCACGGTGCCGCGTGCGGCGTTGATCAGGATGCCGCCTTTCTTGATCGCGCGGATTTCCTTCTCACCGATCATCCACTGGGTTTCAGCGGTTTCCGGAACGTGCAGGGTGACGATATCGGACATGCCCAGCAGTTCGGTCAGGCTCGAGACCTGGGTGGCGTTGCCCAGCGGCAGCTTGGTCAGGGTGTCGTAGAAGAACACCTGCATGCCCAGGCCTTCGGCCAGGACCGACAGCTGCGTACCGATCGAGCCGTAACCGATGATCCCCAGCTTCTTGCCACGGATTTCAAAGGAGTTGGCCGCGCTCTTGATCCAGCCACCGCGATGGCAGGAAGCGTTCTTCTCGGGAATGCCGCGCAGCAACAGGATCGCTTCGGCCAGCACCAGTTCGGCAACGGAGCGGGTGTTGGAGTACGGGGCGTTGAACACGGCGATGCCGCGCTCGCGAGCCGCGTCGAGCTCAACCTGGTTGGTGCCGATACAGAAACAGCCCACGGCGACGAGTTTCTTCGCGTGATCGAAGATTTCCTCGGTCAGTTGGGTGCGCGAGCGAATACCGATGAAGTGGGCATCGGCGATCTTTTCCTTCAGTTCGGCGTCCGGCAGGGATTTGGTGTGGTACTCGATGTTGACGTACCCGGCGGCCTTGAGGACGTCGACTGCGGATTGGTGGACGCCTTCGAGAAGAAGGAACTTGATCTTGCTCTTATCGAGAGAAGTCTTGCTCATCTGCGTAAACCTGTGTCCCGGAGAAAAATGGCAGGGAAGTGGACAGCTTGAGCTGACCGCGCGGCGTGATCGCCGGCACCGCAGATCGGCCTCGTAGCACGCTTCTGCGGGGGGCGTATGCTAGC
>JACXTT010014426.1_pt1 | contig 10331 bp, 7 predicted proteins | sample 9270951 | NCBI WGS metagenome assembly JACXTT01 (sample SAMN15532306, study PRJNA645909) | rock metagenome | isolation source: weathered quartz diorite | place: Puerto Rico | collected 2017-06-21
TTAGGTTAATCAAGCGCACAGCTCATGGCTCATGGCTCATGGCTCATATGAGCTATGAGCTACGAGCTATGAGCTTATTCATTATTGGTATTTTTCTCTTTACATTATTACCATCAGAAAACGCGTGGGCTAAACGGAAGAAAGGAGTTTCTCCAAAAGGATGCCGTGCGGTTATTTTGTCAGATAGCACCAGAGGCAAGCGGCTCTATGAAAAGAATTCCGATACGCCCGTTTTACCGGCGAGCACCACAAAAATTATGACGGCTATCTTAGTTATGGAACGGCTGTCGCTTAATGATTATGTAACGGTGAGCAGTCGCGCCGTCGGTGTCGCCCCTTCCAAAATTTCCGCCCGCGTGGGAGAGCGTTATAAAGTTAGTGATCTTTTATACGCGCTTCTTCTTAACTCGGCTAATGACGCAAGTGTCGTATTGGCCGAAGCTGTGGCCGGTTCGGAATACCGATTTGTCCAGATGATGAACCAGCGCGCCGCGGCATTAGGGGCCCGCAGAACGAAGTTTGCTAACTCCAATGGGCTTCCGACCAGAGCAGGCACACAGTATACGACAGCCTATGATATGTACGTCATTTTCCGTCGGGCGATGCAGTTCCCTTTTTTTAGGCAAGCGATCCATCTCAGGTATAAAAATATCGCGAGCAGTGACGGGCGAAGGATCATGTTAAAAAGCCATAACAAAATTTTATTTAAAAACTGGCGGACGAAAGTTTATGGCAAGACCGGTTACACGCGCGCTGCCGGTACATGTTTTGTCGGCACATTGTCACAAGGCGACCGTACGCTTATTATCGGCGTTTTTGATTGTCATGACCGCTGGGAGGAAATCAAACGCGTGGTCACGCGCTATGGCGGGGCAAGGCTTTAAACGATAGATAACTTTAGCAGGAGATGCTAGACATCTTTTGGAAACTATGATAGTGTAGCTAAAGTTTTTTTATGGTTTAGCCCATGCATGGGCATGGGATTGTAACCAACGCCGCAGAAAGGAAAAAAGGTATGGGCAACAAAATTTTATCCATCATTTTATTTGTTTCCGCCGGTTCGCTTTTGGGCGTTACCGTTATTTCCAACCAAATCAGAGAACCACAGCTGCAAGCCATTTTGGAGAAACAAAATCAGATCATGGAAAGCCAAAAATCCATGGATAGCCGTTTAGAGACCATTGGGGCACAAACGAAAGCCGTATCCGCGTTTGTTGACCAAACTCAAGCCAGAATAAAAGCAGCGATGGCGGGACAACCTCCGCAACCTTCCGGCCCGCCTCCCGAAGATTTTAATACCGCTTATGATATCCCTGTTGACCATACACCTGTTTTTGGTAAAAAAGATGCACCTGTGACCGTTGTCGAATTCGTTGATTTTCAATGTCCGTTCTGCGCGCGTTTCCATCCGGTGCTCGTCAGTGCCGTGAAAGCAGTGCCTGACAAAGCCAATTATATGATCAAAAATTTTCCGTTGTCATTTCATCCTTTTGCCAAACCCGGAGCCAAGGCCGCTTTAGCGGCAGGCGAGCAAGGCAAATATTTTGAAATGGCCGACGCCATTTTGGCAGATAACTCCAATTTAAATGATGATCGTTTTAAAGAGCTTGCCCAAAAAATTGGTCTTAACGTCGATAAATTTTGGAAAGACTATAAAGGCAAGGACGCCCAATGGGAAGAAATCCTTGCGAAAGATTTACAATTAGGGATGAAGTCAGACGTTCAAGGCACGCCGACATTTTTTATCAACGGCCGTAAGACAATGGCCCGTGATGTCAATAGTTTTAAGCAAGCTATTGAAGAGGCCGCAAAAACCAAATAGTTTCACAAATGTTCAATGAGCGGGGTCGAAAATTTCGACCCCGTTTGTTTTCTTAAGCCCGATAAAAACTTTTCATTGATTCTTTAGAGGAAAAATTATATACTTCAACCTCTATTTACAGACCAACGCATTAATATTGGAATGCGTTTTTCTGTGTAGCTTGCTGGAGCGTTGGCAGTACTGACTACCATAATCGTTTAATTATTTTTTAGAAAAGTCAGTGAAGTTTTGGGCAAGTCAAAAGTTTCATTTCAAGGAGGAAGCAAAATGGGTGGACGAGTTGGTGGGATAACAAGCAAATATTACCGCGAAACGCGCGGCATTAAGGTAAGTGGCGGCCAGGATGTCAAAGCCGGGACGGTGTTGACCCGCGAAGGACATCGTTGGCAGGCTGGGCTTAATGTCGTCGGACGCACGCATTTAACCGCGGCTTGCGACGGGGAAGTTTATTTTACGCGCAAAAGAAATAGTTATAAAAAAGTTGTAACGTTTGTTAACGTAAAAGCGCAGTCCAAAAAAGATTAATTTTGGTTGCTCGTCGCTCGTTGCTCGAGCGACTAGCAACCAGTAACGAGCAACGAGCATGTGCGGAATTATAGGGTACATAGGCCATCGTCCGGCCGCCCCAATCCTTCTGGGCGGTCTTAAAAAACTCGAATACCGCGGCTATGATTCAAGCGGCGTTGGTGTTATCAACGCCTCCGACCATAAAATTTCCTTAAGAAAAATCAACGGTAAGATCCAAAACCTAGAGAACCTTATCGCTTCTCATCCTCTCCCCGAAAGTTTTATCGGTATTTCCCATACCCGTTGGGCGACCCATGGTGCGCCTAATAAAATTAATTCCCATCCGCACGCAGACTGCAGCGGCAAAATCCTCGTCGTGCACAACGGTATCATCGAAAATTATGAAGAGCTCAAAGAACGTTTGATCAAGAAGGGGCATACGTTTGTTTCCCAGACGGACACAGAGATCGTCGCGCATCTAATTGAAGAATATTTTAAAGGTGATTTGCTGTCGGCTGTTTTAAAAGCGATTAAGGAGTTCAAGGGTTCGTTTGCTCTGGGTGTTGTGCATAGCGATGAGCCGGATATGCTCATTGCGGCGCGCATCGGCTCGCCGCTTATCATTGGCATTGGCCAAGGAGAAAATTTTATCGCATCGGATGTCCCAGCGATTTTAGAACACACACGCAAAGTTATCTATCTTAAAGACGGGCAGGCGGCTGTTTTAAAAAAGAATAATGTTCATGTCTATACATTTGCCGGCAAAAAAGTTCAGTCTAAGACGGATCATGTTCATTTTAAAATGGAAGACGTCCAGAAACAGGGCTTTGCTCATTTTATGCTCAAAGAAATCCACGAGCAGCCGGACTGTTTGCATCAGATGGCTTTAACACGACTGAAAGGAAATACGGTTCATCTGGAAGGATTAGGTTTAACAGATAAAGATTTAAAGGCTGTTAACAAGATTGTGATTGTTGCCTGCGGGACGGCTTATCATGCCGGTCTCGTCGGGAAATATATGATTGAAACGTTATCGCGCGTTCCCGTTACCATTGACGTTTCAAGCGAATTTCGTTACCGTGACCCTATTGTTGATAAGAAAACGCTTGTCATTGCTGTCAGCCAATCCGGAGAGACGGCGGATACGTTGGCGGCGGTTAAAGAAGCCAAGGCCAAGGGCGCGAAGATTATCGCGGTCTGTAATGTCGTCGGCTCATCGCTTACGCGTGAATCCGACGGGATTTTATACACGCACGCTGGCCCGGAAATCGGCGTTGCGTCCACCAAGGCTTATACCGCGCAGTTGGGGATGTTATATTTACTCGCTTTTAAGTTAGGGCTTATTCATAAAAAATATCCCAAGGGCCAACTCATTAAACTGATTAAAGACTTCCGACACATTCCTGCGCTTTATAAAGAGATTTTAAAAAGAAAAGACCATATCCATGACGTGGCCAAACAAAACGCGCATTTTGGATGCTTTTTGTTTTTAGGCCGCAATATTAATTTTCCGTCGGCGCTTGAAGGCGCGCTTAAGCTCAAAGAGATTTCTTACGTCCCGGCAGAAGGTTATCCGGCGGGGGAAATGAAGCATGGGCCGATTGCTTTAATCGATGAGTACCGCGCGGTCGTCTGCATTGCCCCGGATTCAGAAACCTACGAAAAAATGATCTCCAATATCCAGGAAATCCGTTCGCGTAAAGGTAAGGTGATCGCCGTCGCCACAAACGGGGATAAGACGATCAAGCATCATGCCGAACATGTCATTTATATCCCTGCGACAAATGCTTTATTGACCCCGCTTCTGGTGGCTTTGCCGTTACAGCTCATTGCTTACTATATTTCCGTCGAGCGCGGCTGCGATGTCGACCAGCCCCGCAACCTTGCCAAATCGGTCACCGTTGAATAAAATCCGTACACATTGACCCATAGCTATAATTATGTTACATTTGCTATCAAATGATAACTTTTTCTATTTAGGAGGCTTATATGATCAAACCACGAATTGTTAATGTTATGGCACGCATACCGTATGATCTTAAAAGAAAAGTTTCTGATTATTGTCTTCGTAAGGGCATCAAACTGCAATTTTTTATTGCCGAAGCGTTGGAAGAAAAATTGACGAGCATTGAAGAAGATGCCTATGATGCGGATTTAATGGACCGGAGATTAAAGAATCCCCAACTAACGACGATGGATGATTTGAAAAATTATTTAAACCAAAGAACGAAAAAGAAATGACGTTCACCGTTTATATTGAAAAGAACGTCTATAAAGACTTAGAGAGAATTCCTAAAGAATTGTTAGAAAATTTTTTCGGGATAGTGCAAGGTTTGCAGCTTAATCCATGGCCGTCTGGGGTAAAAAAATTAGTTGGTTCAATTAATAAATATCGATTGCGCATGGGTGATTATAGAATTTTTTACACCATTGATCACAAAAATAAACACGTTATTATTATTATGGTTCGTCATAGAAAAGAAGTATACAGAGGCTTAAATTAAATCGTGTTATACATTGTTTCCACTCCCATCGGCAACCTTAAAGACATCACCTACCGTGCCGTCGAAGTTTTAAAGTCCGTCGATCTGATTGCAGCGGAAGACACGCGGCATACGAAAATTCTTTGCGACCATTACGGCATCACCACACCGCTTACGAGTTTCTTTGAGCACAATCAGCTGAAAAAAAGCCATGATTTGTTAAAGCTTCTTCTGGATGGAAAAGATGTGGCTTTAGTCACCGACGCAGGAACGCCCGGCATAAGCGACCCCGGTTATCCGCTGATCCGTTTAGCCAAAGATAATAAAATTCCCGTCACTGTTATTCCCGGACCGACAGCTTTTGTTGCAGCCCTTTCGTTATCTGGACTGCCTTCACATGAATTTGTTTTCGAAGGATTTTTACCGGTTAAAAGCGGTGGCCGACGGAAAAGAATAGAAGACTTTAAGAAAGAGAAAAGGACAATCATATTTTATGAATCGCCGCACAGGATTCTAAAGACATTAAAAGATATCAAGGAGATTTTAGATGATCCTGTGATTGTCGTCGCACGGGAGCTGACGAAGAAATTTGAAGAAGTTAAAGAAGATAAGACGAGCGTGTTGATCGAACATTTTATAAAAAATACTCCTAAGGGCGAGTTTGTTGTTTTATTGAACCCAAAATCCAAAACTCAAAGCCCAAAATAGATACCAATTTTCCAATGATCAAAGTTAAAAGAGCGGTTTGGACATTAAGATTTGGCAAATTTGATATTATTTTGGATTTTTGGTTTTGGGGTTTTGGATTTAATTAATGGAGTGTTACAAGCACGGTAATCATGCCGGTCTTTTCGCCATTGGGACCACCGTTAAAGGGTTCGAGCGCGTGGCCGACCACTTTCCCTAAAGATTTTTTAATGTTTCTGTCGGCCTTCATGCCGTAGCCGGCTGTGGAAGAAGTTGTGATTAGATCGCCGTAAGCCACCGGCCCATTTTCTAAAGAGATCTTGCACATGACGCGCCCGGATAGGGCAACGGGAGGATTTTTGCCTTTAACAAAATTTTCTGGTTTTGTCCCCATGGTTATTTTTTGTCCTTCAAAGAAAATAGCGGGTGAAGCGGAAACAATACCGATGACTTTTTTGTCATAAGGCGTCGTCGTGCGTTTTAATTGGCCTACATGGTGCTCGTCAGCGACGAGTATATCACCAGCCTCAACCTCTTCGGTGGTCCCAAAGATTTCTGCTAAATCTCTTCCAACCTGTCCAACGGATAGAACGGCTGAACTTCGGTTTAAAGGGTTTCCACCGGTTGCCGTCATATTGGCAATGGTCAAAGTTGCTATTCCAGCACCAGTCCTTGAAATCCGCACATCGCCGTTTACTTTAAGAGCGTCGGATTCAGCCACATCCGTTGTGCCAAAGCCGACATGCATGATTTGTGTAGGAGGTAGGGTTGTATAATCCCCATGAACAACAAAGCAGTCATGAACATTGCCTAAAGTCGAGTTTGCAGCGTTTAACGTAAATCCAAACAAAAAAGAATTAAAGGCGCTGTTGGTCAGCGTTTGGCCAAAGGTGAAAGAATAAGGTGCATTGCCAGTCACGGTATTACCGGAAGCAAACGAATGATGACTCGCATTATTGATTTGGCACGTATGACCGTTTAAGATCGTCGAGTAATTCGCACCGCCGGTGATTTGAGTGTTTAAATCTCCTGTTCCAATGGTGGAGTATGATGAATTGTTAATTTGAGCGCCGTATCCTGAAATAATAGAAGAATAATTGGCGGTTGAGGTAAGTAAGTTGGACTGTCCACCGCCGATAGCACTATATAAAGTATTTACCGTAATACTGTTTCCAATTCCTCCTAAGATAGTGTTGTAATCGTTGGCTGTCGTGCCTGCGGAGTCATAGATAATGCTATTCTGTCTTCCGCCACCAATGACATCATAATTAAGAAGAAAGTTTTTGGATGTGTCTCCCACAGTATTGGTGGACCCGCCTAAAACAACACTGTAATTTCCTTTTAACTCATGATTATTGCCGCCACCGATAAAACTCCAAGAAGAGTCTTCCATGTCCATGCTATGACCTCCACCTATGGAAGAATAGAAAATGTCTCCAGCAGCACTAGCAATTTTAATGCTGTTACTATCACCGCCGCCGATAAAAAAGTTTTTAATCCTTTTGGATGAAGTTCCCGTCATGGTGTTGGAGTTTCCGCCCAAAATAGTACTGTTATCAACATACTTCACTGTATTATTGTTCCCCCCGGGAATGCCTGTATCGGTACTGTTATGGATTTCGTTATTTTCTCCGCCGCCGATAAAGGAGTTGGTTGAATTCTCAAGTTTGTTGGTACTCCCACCGACGATGGTGGAATTGGTGTCGGTTGTTCCGTAAATTTGATTTTTGAACCCACCGATGATAGAGACAGCCGCGCTCGCTGTTGAAATTTGATTTTGTTCTCCGCCGAGAATGGAGGCCATCGAGGCGCCGGAGCTTATGGCTTGATTTAATCCAAAAACAGTGGAATATAAAGGAAAAGGATTATTAGAATCGTTCCAGTTGGAAGAACTGGTCCCGGCAAATAAAAAGGCCTTGCGCGGATACCACATAAAGAATGTGTTGGTCACGTTCGTCGTTAAACTTTCAGCCGCACCGATAGTGCTGGTTGAAACAATAGATGAATTACTTCCTAGATGCATTCTAAAATAAGGGACGCTTGTCCCTATGCCGACTTTTGTTTTATTATTTATGGGGGTTGATAGGGTTGCCTTAGGATAAATATAGGCAAGGTTTGAGTCAAATGGATCAATGTGTATGCACCAAAAATCGTCGCACCAGTCGCCATTGTTGGTGGCCCCGCTGCCTAGCGCGACCCAAACAGTAGGAATTTGTGAGCATAATTCTAGTATTCCGGTGCTAGAATCATAAAACATAAGTCCAGGAATGGTACAGGCCGTTCCGACGGCACCAAGATTCGCTCTGGGATAGAAACGAAACGAATCATATCCACCGAAGGGCGACATATAATAAGTGTTCATGGACTTGCCGGAGGGTCCTGTTAATTGGGGTGGTACGGCCATGGCCGTTGAAATAGGGATGACCATTAAAAGAAAAATAACAATAGAGGATAACATCCTCCTATGGCTCATAGCTCGTAGCTTATAGCTCATATGAGCCATGAGCGATGAGCGATGAGCTTTATTATTTCTATGTTTTAAAATATCTTGTTCCATACTATTGTCTCGAAATAAGCATCAAAATCATGCCTGTCTTTCTTCCGTCGGTATTTTTAAAATCTTCAAGTGCACGGCCGACCACGGCTCCGAAAGATTTATCGCGGTCGGTTGCCTTCATCGCATGTCCCGGCGTTGAAGAAGACGTTAATACATCCCCTTTTTGAATCGGGCCGTTCTCTAAAGAGACCTTGCACATCACGCGGCCTTCCAAGGCCACGGGCGGTTTTTTGCCTTTGGTAAATTCAAACGGTTTGGGAGAAATTTTTAATTGGCTGCCTTCAAAAGTTATGGCCGGGGCTGCGGAAACGACACCGACGGCTTTTGGATCATAGGCCATCGAGCTTTTTTTCAATTTTTGTTTTTGATGCTCATCGACTGTTAAAAGATCCCCCGATTCGACGTCCTCGGAAGTATCGAAAAGTTCGGCCAAGTCTTTAGACAAAGCGTTCCCCGGCCCCGGCGTAATCTTTAAAAAAGGTGTTGTTATGGGAAACGTCGTCGGTGGAGTGATTAAATAAAGATTCCCGGTGATATCAAAATCTCCACCGTTGGTAACCAGGCGATATCCTTGTGTCGCGTAATTAGAACCATTCAAAGCAATCGACGGATAAGTGGCCGCGGCCGTTGGTAACACATTAATGAGAAATTGTAAATTGTCATCCTTAACCCCGGCCGATGATTCGGAATAAAGAATAAACGCATCAGGCTGGGTGATGGTAATTGGAGAAGGGTTCGGCGCTGTATTGCCAACGCCCACGCCGGGTAAAAATCCGAAAGCAAACGTTCCGTCGGCCCCGGCAGCGATTTTAATATTCTTCCCCATGGGGATTAAACTATAGTTGCTGTCAATCGTGTTGTCTCTGCCGCCCAGAATAGCCGAATAATTTCCCGTGACTTTATTTCTTTCGCCGCCGGCAATAAAGGAATAATTTCCAAGATGCGTGGCATCAGAAGAAGTGATGGTGTTGGTATTGCCTCCGAGAATGCTTGAATATGTCCCTCTGACGATATTAGAATATCCGCCGCCGATGAAGGTATAATTTTTTTGGGCTTGATTGAGTTGACCACCGAGAACGGTTGTGTACTGAATCGATTCCGTCGGAGAAGTGCCGGCTTTGTCCGAGCACTGATCAAAGTTGGGAGGAACTCCTGTGAGCGGACCAATGTTTCCGGAAGTCTCAAGGCCCCCGGCAAAATTGTTTGCCCCGCCGCCGATAAAACTATATTGACCGGTGACGTAATTTAAATTCCCACCGAGGATCGTATTATAATCATTGGCGCCGCTAATAGATCCTGGAGAAGCCGACCTGGAAATGCCCCAGTCAATGCAGTTGGTTAATCCTCCGCCGATAAAATTACTTCGGCCTCGAATATAGTTCGTTTTGCCTGACCCTATAAAATTAAAATTATTGTTCGTGTCGGAAGGATCGGGAGCGTCGATGGTATTTGATTCTCCACCTAAAATAGCAGAAAAATTTCCCTTAACGATATTGGAAATACCTGCTCCAATCACTGCATATGCATCATAAATTTTATTGCTTTCGCCTGCACCGATGAGAGAAAAACTTCCAATCTCTTGGTTATTTTTTCCAGCAACAATGCTCGCCCCATGTCCTTTGGCACTGATGGAAAAAGGCGGAGTGGGTGGAGTCCCATTGGCTTCGCCCGTAATGTTTGATTCACCGGCGCCGATAGTATTAAAATAACTTAAGGCATAGTTCCCTGAACAGGCGAGAATTGTGGAAGATTCTCCGAGTACACCACTAAAGACCATAGGTTCTTCAAAATTATCAACGCTGTTAGCCGGTGGAGGAGGATTTGTATACATAGCGGGAATAGTATTGTTTTGTCCGCCCAAAATCGTTCCCCGTCGTCTATAAATTTTATTCAATTGTCCGGAGGCGATGGTGGATAAATCAGCTTTGGCGAGATTATTGAATCCAAAAGCCACCGACCATCGTCCCATATTCGTGTCTTTCCAATAATCTTCGGTCACGCTTCCTGCGATGAGTTCAACCGCCCCGGCGCGAAAGGCGGCTTTATTGGCATACCATAAAAGCCGTGCGGTGGCCGCGCTTGGTGACGTATTGATGTTTAACGTCGGCAAAGTATTGGGGAATGCGTTTGTGTAGTCAAAACGTTGGCCGGGAAGCCGCGTCCAGGGTGTGCTGAATTTATCGCTGGGAAGATCTTCAGCCACAAAATTTCCTGTCCCTGAACCACTCCCCCCTAAAGGCGTATTGTCTTCCAGAGTCAATTTGAGAGGAATGCT
>JACXTT010014427.1_pt1 | contig 10331 bp, 10 predicted proteins | sample 9270951 | NCBI WGS metagenome assembly JACXTT01 (sample SAMN15532306, study PRJNA645909) | rock metagenome | isolation source: weathered quartz diorite | place: Puerto Rico | collected 2017-06-21
CCGCCGGCATGCATAGGATGACAACGCAGCACTCTTTTCACGGCAAGCCAGATGCCCCTGGCTGAACCATACCTCTCAACCGATTCGATTGCATACGAGGAGCAGGATGGGTAAAATCTGCAGGTGTTCGCGGCGACGGCCGGCGAGATCCACCGCTTGTAAAAGCGAAGAAGAAGGAGGATCATTCGGATTCCCCGGGCTTCGAATCGGCGAGCATATGGAGGAGGTTTTTCATGTCCGTTTCGACATCCTGATACGCTGGGAACCGCTGCGATTTGGTGACGTTGGAGGAGTACAGGAATACCAGTGCCAGAGGTTTTGATTGGCGCTTCAGTCGCGGCCGGAGTATCGCCTTGTTGATCCTGTATGCTTCACGTAGTAACCTCTTGAGGCGGTTCCGGTCGACTGCTCTCTTGAGCTGCCCGGGCGCCGTGAATCCCACCCCCGAACTGGATCCAGGCCGCAGCTTCAAGCGGTCGTCTGCCAGGACGAGGCAATGGAGGTACTTTCCCTGAATCTTTCTTCCTTGCTGGAAAACAAGCTGAAAATTGTTTCTTCCGCTCAAGATCTCCGATCGCTTCAGAGTGAGTCTCACTCCCTGTGGACCGGATTGTGGGGGCCTAACGTTCGTCGCTGACGGTGAGCTTCCAGCGTCCTTTTTTGCGGCGGCGGGCGAGAACTTTTCTCCCATCTTTCGATTTCATGCGCTCGCGGAATCCGTGCTTGTTTTTACGTTTCCGCACACTTGGTTGAAATGTCCGCTTCATACTGTTCGACTCCGATTAAAATCGATGCTTCCGGGGATGTAAAAAGAGGATTGCTGTTCACAATCCTCTGCCTTCAAAAGCCTGCAATTTGACGGTGAATTGCCAATATACGCAAAGCCCGCTGCAAATACAAACCAATTGGGGTCATGCGTCGCGGTCGTACGCGATCTTCAACCATCGTTTCACATCGTCATTGATTTCCTTCAGGGAGGTGAGCGGTATTCGATGCGTGATTCGATCCTTCTTGGCGAAACCTCCCGTGTCGATCAGCCGACCGGTGGCCTTTCGGTCGCCCAGCGCCAGGCCAAGATCGATTCGTGTCTGGGTGCTCGGCTTGATCTGCGCGAAAACGTGTTTGCGGAAGAGCGGCACGATCGTCTGGCACGGACACGCCTTTACATCCTTCCCGATCCCCAGTCCGACTTTCAGCACCTTGTCGTAGATGGGCCGCAGGCCCGATTTGCCTCCGGAGAACATTTCCTCGACGTAACGCTCGGCGGCCTGCAGATATTCTTCGGGCGCCCCGGTTTCGACGGGCCTCCCCTCAACGTAGTCCGCAAACCAGGCGGCGGTGTTTGTCCCCATGCCGTGCTTGCTCTTTAACCAGGCACGTTTGGCATCGGATCCTTTCGGGCCGGTCTTCTCGATCAATGCAACCCACTCGTCCAGCGATCGGCCTGTGGATTGCTTCAACCCGGCGATCCACCTCTGTGTCATGAGTGAGCTGGGGTGAACGCTGTAGATCGAAGTTGGCATAACGTTTCTCCTCTAGTTACTCTCCGAGCGTGTATTCGAAATCGTAAAGGTGCTTCCCATCCACGATGTTGATGACGAGGCTTCCGGAGATTCCCTCCAGCCCTTCCGTTCCTGAGTCGGGCACCACGGTGATTTTCAGATCGGGGGCGCCGCGGTTCATCGTGCCCCGGTGCTGAAGCACAAACGACCCCTTCCTGCCCATCAGCGTGCCGCTCACCAGCTCGATCGCAACGTATCCCGCCGATCCCTTCACGTTTCCACCGGCGGTGAGCATTTGCCCTTTGCTCTCGCCTTCAATATCTCCGGTGAACTTCTTGTTGATCAGCATCCTGCCCAGCGGCGTCCCGAGGTATACCTCGTCCGGACCCTGGGGTTCGAGCCTTACTTCGAAGGTCCCCTTTGCGTGGTTAGTCATCCTTCAATCACATTTCGGTCCCCTTGATCTGCTTTCTTCTCTTGCGTGTGAGCTGAAGCCCTCCAAAACCGGCGATCACGGCGATGTAATATCCGAAATCATACCACCATCCCGAGTTGAAGGGTTCGTAGATTCGCACATCATGATTGAAAATCCCGACTATAAGCGAGAGTGGGGCAATCCACCCATGCCATACGCCGGCGAAGAACCCTGCCCTCTCAAAGGGTGAATAGGCGTTCGTTCCCGGAAAGCATCCGCTCACCGTGATGACCACCAACAGAATGGCTGCTGCAACCAAGAGCGTTTTCATCGTTGCCTCACTTATTGTGTGGGTTGAGGATAGCCTCCCGTCTTCTTATTACGCGGTCTATTTCACCAGGCCGATCTGCTTCATGAACGCCTGGTTGTCCCAGAAGAGGGATTCCTCTATCATTCTCCCGTTTTGCCAGTGCCCGACGGTGCACATGGAGACGTTGAATGCCTTCCCGGTCGGTTTGATGCTTTTGCCTTTGCCAATCGGCATGGGTTTGGAAAACGTACCCATCATATTGCCTGTGACACAGGTATAATCCCCTGAGCCGAACCTGATCGGGTGCTCAAGTACTCTTGTGTCGGGCGCGAAGACAAACATCCCTTTCAAGTCTTCGATATGGGTCGCAATATCTTTCGTTTGACGACTGTCCGGCCAATTGACAACAATGTTGTCTGCATGGCTTTCACCAAGGCGATCCCATTTCTGGTGGGTAAAAACTTCGAAGTCGAGCGTGTCAAACTTGATCAGGCGCGCTTCAACTGTCGCCCTTTCTTCCGCATATTTTTTCAGCTCATTCTGCAGCGAATCTATTCTGGCCTGCAGAATGCGAGAGTTGTCTGTGCAGCTCCCGAGAGGAAGAATTAGTACCCCGAGGACAACTCCTCCAAGAATCGCCAATCCTACTAATGCTGTTAGTTTCATGACGCACCTCCTTATGTGTTGAGTGGAATTGGTCGTGCTCAGTTAAAGAACTCTGCGTCCGCCTTGCTCAAAAACCCGGCCGCGCCAAATTCAGCCCATGCCCAGAGTTCGAAAGAACTCTTTTATGTCCTCTGCAAGAAGTTGCGGTTTCTCCATTGCCGCGAAATGGCCTCCCTCCGGATAGTCGGTCCAATGCTGAACATTGTATCCCCTCTTGATGATTACTCGCGGGGCGAATGGATCCTCCAGGGCGAACTTTACGATACCAACCGGCACACTCACGTACTCATCTCCCCCAAATCGCCATGGGATCTTGCTGTTCTCGTAGTAAAGCCGCGTCGAGGAATGAATCGTTTGCGTGACCCAGTAGAGTGTCACGTTGGCGAGCAGCTCATCCTTCGTGAATACGCTTTCGACGTCGCCCTTGCAATCCGACCAGCCATGAAATTTTTCCACGATCCAGGCGCACAATCCGACGGGGGAATCGTTCAGTGAGTACCCGAGCGTAATTGGCTTTGTTCTTTGCTGATGGTCATATGCCCCCTCCCTGTCGTACCAGTCGGCAGCGTGTTTTCCGAATTCGATTTCCTCCTGGGTCAGGGTTTGTCCTTCCGGCAGGTAAGGAATATCCGATCCCGGGATGTAGTTTAAATGCAGACCTATCACATGCTCGGGATATTCCAGGGCGAGAGCCGTGCTCACCCCGGATCCGAAGTCTCCTCCCTGCGCGCCAAATCGCTCGTACCCGATCATCCTCATCAATTTGAACCAAAGGCGGGCCATGTAGCGGACATTGCACCCGTTCTCCGTTATCCGATCGGAGAAGCCAAATCCCGGCATGGACGGAATGACAAGATCAAATGTGGGAGCGGGCCCTTCCGTGAGGAGGGGAATGATTTTCATGAACTCAAGAAAGGATCCGGGCCAGCCGTGCGTGACGATCAGAGGGATCGAATTCTTTTCTCCCCCTTTGATCATCATGAAATGGATTTTGTGCCCGTCTATTTCGGCAAGGTAGTTGGGATAGCGATTCACGGCGCGTTCAATCTGTCTCCAGTCGAATCTCTTCTCCCAGTACGCGGCAAGTTTCTTCATGTAACTCAGATTTGCGCCAAACTCCCACCCCGATCCGGTTATTTCATCAGGCCATCGGGTGCGTGCGATTCTCGTTCGGAGATCTTTCAGGACCTGTTCCGGTATTCTCACCCGGAACGTCTTGATGTGGGTCTTGGCCGCAGGGCTGAGGAAGGGCTTTCTGCGTTTTTGTTCCTCTCGCCGCTTGGGCGATGGACGATTCCGCTGACTCGTAGGACCTCCGTGGGCTGAAGGAGTAACTTACTTATTGGAACTTCCATTTTCAACAAAATTTCTCTTGACGTGAACTCCAAAACTTTGTATTATAACTCAAGGTTGGAGGCTTCAAGCTCCTGTCGACAACGTGTGGATAACTGTTAATGAGCATTCCTGCCTCGCTCTGCAGTTGCCCGCGGAGATCTCTCAACGAAGGATATTGCACCATTAAGTCCTGTAGAATCAAGCTCTCGGGGGCACTTTCGTCTTTCGTCGGCCGTATACTTTCCACCATACCCGTCGTATCGCGCACCCTCCCCGCCGGGAGAATTTGTTCACATGATTGTTGATAAACTGTAGACAACGGTTCAAATCGTTGTAATCCATTTCGTCTTATGAGGTTACAAAGTAATGCCCACAGATGCCCCTGCCCCGAACAACTCACCCGAACCGGACCCGATTACCGGGCGAGTTGATCAGTCACCTCTCCACGAGAAGACATGGAACCAATGCCTCAAACTCATTGAGGCACGGGTAAACAGCCAGAGCTACAATGCGTGGTTCAAGCCGATCATCCCCTTGCGGATGACCGACAGGAAATTGGTCATTCAGGTGCCCAGCCAGTTCTTTGCCGACTGGCTCGAAGAACATCACTACTCGCTCCTGAACGAAGCGCTTACTCAGGTCATCGGATCGGAAATTGGAATCGACTATGAAATCGTCGCGGAGGAGCGGGATCTGCGCTCGGCGCTCCCTCCCGCGCCGGCGGCATCCCCTGAAGCTGCGGGCAATCTCTCTACCGAGCAGCAGGCGTATCGAACGCCCTCTGCCGGAACCTCTGCCGGACCTTCCGGCGACGAGGTGAGAAGGGCTCCGGCCGTGCCGTTTCTCAACCCTCGCTATACCTTTCAGAATTACATCAAGGGTGAAAGCAATCAGTTTGCGTGCGCCGCCGCCCTCGCGGTAGCAAACACGCTCGGGGGAACCTCGTTCAACCCGCTCGTTATCTATGGCGGCGTGGGACTCGGGAAAACCCACCTGGTGCACGCGATCGGCAATCACGTGATGCAGACGGATAGAAACAAGAGGGTGCTGTACGTTTCGAGCGAGAAGTTCACGATCGATTTCGTCGAAGCGATTCAGAAGGACCGCATTGCAGAATTCTCCAACTACTACCGCCGCGTCGATCTACTCATCGTCGATGATATCCAGTTCTTTGCCGGCAAGGAGAAGACACAGGACACGTTCTTCCACACCTTCAACGAGATCCATGCTCTCGGCAAACAGATCGTCCTCTCCTGTGACAAACCGCCGAAAGAGCTGAAAGGCCTACATGAGCGCCTGATTTCCCGCTTTCAGTGCGGCCTGACCGCAGATGTCCAACCTCCCGATCTCGAGACTCGTATCGCCATCCTGCGGAAGAAGAGCGGCGATCAGGGGATCGACCTTCCTCTCCCGGTGGTCGAGTTCATTGCTTTGAACGTCACGTCTAACATCCGCGAACTGGAGGGGTGTCTGATCGGATTGATCGCCAGATCTTCTCTGGAGAAACGCTCCATCGATCTGGAGCTCGCGAAGGAAGTTGTTCGCTCCATTATCGGCGAGGTCCGAACGCACATTACGGTGGAAGAAATCCAGCGAGTCGTCTGCGGCCATCTGGGAATTGCCGAAGACCTCATCCGGGCGAAGACCCGGAAGCAGGAGGTGGTGAACGCCCGGCAAATCGCCATGTATCTCACGAAGGAGCTGACAAATTCATCCCTCAAGACAATCGGCACGCATTTCGGGGGACGTGATCACAGCACCGTCATCCATGCATACCAAACCGTTGAGGACGGGATGACAAAGGATCCCAAACAGAAAAATCTTGTCCAGCAGCTGAGAGCAAAATTGGAGCTGAGCGTTGTGTAACTTCGCGCCGGTGTTACGAGAGTACAAGTGCCCGAGTGATATCGGGCACTTGCCGTTTTTGGAGATGCATGTTGATAGGTCTGTGGAGTATGGGTGCATTGCTGTGAACCTGATGTGCACAGGATTCCACTCCTGAGCGAATCATAGCGTCGGTCTAGTATCTTGTGAACAGACTGCTCGTTGTTCCCAGCGGGTTCACAGGCCGAGAACAGCATCGGGGCCGGTAAGTGGTTTGAGCAAATTGAGTTCCGGAGATATACACCTGTTAACATCTCTTATAATTAGTAGTATTCCTTCTAAACCACTTTACTATATAATAGCAGCATAAAGAAAGGATCGTACCACAGGGGGAAACAGCGGGTAAAATTTCCATAACCCATTGAATCTATATACAGTTATCACGGTTCTATCATTGAATTTCATGCCCAAATTTCGTAAATTTAGAGGTCATCAGCGTGCCTCGGCACACCATCCAGGAGAGGGAAAGCAATGAAATTTTCATCGTCCAGCGTTGAATTACAAAAGGTTCTTGGAAGTATCGGAGGCGTCATTCCAACCAGGTCGACGCTTCCTATTTTGGAGAATTTTCTCTTCGAAGTCTCTGACAACCGGCTCCACATCACGGCAACAGATCTCGACACTTCGATGTCTGTCGCGCTTCAGGTGAAAAACGGCGAGAACGGGACTCTCGCGGTGCCGGCAAAAAGGCTGCTGGAGACCGTCCGCTCTCTTCCCAATACCGACATCAATTTCTCTTCACAGGGAGAAAACAACAAGGTGCTGATGAAGACGAACAACGGTGAGTACCGGCTCACGGGTGAATCAAGCGAGAACTACCCGGCGGTCCCGAAGTTCAAGCCCGAAGCGGAGATGAAAATCGGGAGCGACATCCTCAGCCGGCTGATTACGAAGACATCGTTTGCCGTCAGCTCGGACGAGCTCCGGCCGGCCATGATGGGCGTGCTCATTCAGATCAAGAAGAATGAAATCAGGGCCGTGGCCACAGACGGGCACCGGCTTGTGCGGCTGATCAATTCATCGTTCGAATCGACGATGGGGGACCGCGAGGTTGTTATTCCGGCCAAGGCGCTTAACCTCGTTTTGAAATCGGCCGACGAAGCGGAGAGCGGCGTGTCATTCAACGATAACCACGCGATGTTTTCGATGGGCTCGACGCGGCTCATCTCACGGATGATCGAAGAGAAGTTTCCAAACTACGAAAGCGTTATACCTCTCGAGAACGACAAAGAGATGCTGGTCGATAAGAACCAGCTTCTTGCGTCGGTTCGAAGGACAGCCCTGTACGCCAGCTCCGCCACACATCAGGTCCGGTTCTCCCTTCGCAAGGGTTCCGTGGCGATATCTGCGGAAGACATCGATTTCGGCAGCGAGGCGCGCGAGACCCTGCCCTGCGATTATTCTGCCGAGCCGATGGAGATCGGGTTCAATTCCTCCTACATGATCGACATGCTCTCCCACATCGACACCGACCAGGTCCAGCTGATGTTCAGCTCGCCGACCAGGGCGAGCATTCTCAAGCCCGCCTCCCAGAGGGACGGGGAGAACCTGTTGATGCTCGTCATGCCAGTGAGGTTGAGTGATTGATCGCGCCTCGATGCAGCTAGCGAATCTCAAGCTCCGGCACTTCAGAAACCACATCGATTCCTACATCCAGTTCGGCGGCGGTACAAACTTGCTGCTTGGCGACAACGGCGAGGGAAAGACGAACGTCCTGGAAGCGATCTCGTACCTCTGTCTCACGAAGAGCTTTCACACCTCGAGCGACGCTCTCGCCCTGAACTTCGGCGCCGATCTTTTTGAGATCGAAGGGACCTTCCTCGGCTCCGCCGGCAGCGAGCATCACGTCCGCGTCGCCTATTCGAAATCCCCTGTCGAGAAGGCGGTTCTTGTCGATAAGCGGCGAGTCGAGCCCTTCACCGCGCTCATCGGCAGGTTTCCGATAGTGATTTTCTCCCCCGAGCACATGGCGATTGCCTCAGGAGCTCCCGCGGAGCGCCGCAAGTTCGTCGATCTGGTCATCTCGCAGTCAAGCAGCGTCTATCTGCAGGACCTGATCGCGTACCGGAAGGTGTTGAGGCAGCGCAACAAGATCCTGAGAGACGGAAAACTCCAGAGGACCGACTCCTCCGCCCTTCTTGCTCCCTGGGACGAGCAAATGGTTATCCTCGGCGCCGCATTGATGAACAAGCGCAGGCAGTTCATCGCGGAGTTCGGGGACTTTGTCACAACCGCATATCACCATCTGATCGGCGCTGTGGAAGAGCCCTCGATCGAGTATCAGCCGATGATCCCCCTTGCAAAGCATCTGGATGACTCAGGCATCAGGGATCTCCTTCGCCGGGAGATCGAACAGGCGAGACCGGCCGAGATGAGAGCGGGGCTTACACTCGTGGGACCTCAGCGCGACGAGCTCGTGTTCAGAATTAATAGAAACGATGTGAGAAGCTTCGCGTCACAGGGGCAGCAGAAGACATTTCTGGTTGCGCTGAAGATTGCGGAGTTCTTCTATCTCAAAGACCGCGCCGGCGAGGCGCCCATTCTCCTGCTCGACGACATCTTCAGCGAGCTCGACGAGCACAGGGCGAACGAACTTTTGCAGTTTGTCGGGGGCTTGAGCCAAACATTCATCACCTCGACAAGCGTCCGGCTCTTTGAGAACGGCACCGTGTTCGCCGACTCGCAGAAACGCTTTCTCGTACGGAACGGGAACGTGAGCGAGTACCAGCTGGCGGGACTCGGATGAGCAAAGCGGCGCCAAAGCAGATCGGCAGCGGGATTTCATCGGTCCTCGGGATGCTGGGGATTGGCGGCAAGATCAAGCAATATGAGGTGATCGACGCGTGGCCCCGGATTGTTGGAGGACCGATCGCGGATGTAACGAAGGCAGAGCGCATCGCCGACGGGAAACTCTTCGTCCATGTCGAAGAAGCGGTGTGGCGCAATGAGCTTGTGTATCTGAAGAAAGACCTGATTGAGAAGATCAATCACACGATGCATCAGGAAATCGTTCGGGATATAATTTTCCGCTAAAGGAGCCAATGAAAAAGGTTGTTGACGAGGATAAGAAGTCAAAGGTGAAGATGACGGCTGAGGAATCCGCCGCGAAGAAGAAAACGAACGGCGATTACACCGCGGACGATATCACGGTCCTCAAGGGACTCGAACCGGTCCGGCAGCGGCCCGCCATGTACATCGGCGATGTGTCCGCGCGCGGGCTGCATCACCTCGTGTACGAGGTGGTGGACAATTCGATTGACGAAGCGCTTGCCGGATTCGCGCACCACATACAGCTGAGCATCAACAAGGACGGCTCTGTGAGCGTCGCCGACGACGGCCGGGGGATTCCGACGGACATCCACGCCGACGAGAAGCGATCGGCGCTCGAAGTAGTCATGACGGTGCTGCACGCCGGCGGGAAGTTCGACAAGAACACATACAAGGTATCGGGAGGACTGCACGGCGTGGGCGTATCGGTTGTGAACGCCCTCTCCGAGTGGCTGGAAGCGGAAGTCTACAGGGACGGCAAGGTCTGGTATCAGAAGTACGCAAAGGGGAAGCCGCAAGGGGCGGTGAAAGTCGTCGGAAAAGCGGATGCGAAAAAGACGGGCACGAAAGTTTCGTTCCTTCCCGACAACACGATCTTCAAGAACCGTACGTTCAAGTTCGAAACGATCGCCGAGCGGCTGAGAGAGCTGGCTTTCCTCAATCCGAGCGTTACGCTCCGGATCGTGGATCTGCGCGACGGGCAGGAGCGCGAGGAGTCGTTCCACTTCAAAGGAGGCCTTCTCGAATTCGTGCAGTACATCGATTCTACCAGGCCTCCGATCATGAAGAAGCCCGTGTACATGAAAGGGCAGGATAAAGACGAGGCCGGGCGGGTCGTCGAGGCAGAGATCGCTTTCCAGTACAACGATCAGTATAACGAAAACGTCTTCACCTACGTCAACAATATCAACACCCTCGAGGGCGGCACGCATCTGATCGGTTTCCGCACCGCGCTCACCCGGACATTGAACAGCTATGCGTCGAAGAACAACCTGGTGAAGGAAAACGGCGTCCAGCTGACCGGAGACGATTTCCGTGAAGGCCTGACGGCTGTCCTGAGCGTGAAGGTTCCCGAGCCCCAATTCGAGGGACAGACCAAGACGAAACTCGGCAACAGCGAGATCAAAGGCATTGTCGAGGCGATTGTAAGCGATCAACTCGCAATCTGGCT
>JACXTT010014428.1_pt1 | contig 10330 bp, 5 predicted proteins | sample 9270951 | NCBI WGS metagenome assembly JACXTT01 (sample SAMN15532306, study PRJNA645909) | rock metagenome | isolation source: weathered quartz diorite | place: Puerto Rico | collected 2017-06-21
AAGCTGGCCGCCCTGACGGACGGGCTGTTGTACACCCTCTGGGACATCGGATTGAAGGTCGGCCATTCGGTTCGGACGACGGACGATTGCGTCCGGATCGCCAACAGCGACATGCAAGCGAAGACTTCGCTGATCGAAGCGCGATTCATCACGGGCGATGCGGACTTGTTCAAACGAATGGAATCAGTCGTGTTGGCCCGATGCGTGCGCGGTTTTGAGGACGACTACATCGCGGCGCGCCTGGCGGACCAGGAGGCGCGGCGGGCGAAATTCGGCAACTCCGCGACGATGCAGGAGCCGAACATCAAAAACGGCTGCGGCGGCTTGCGGGATTTTCAAAACCTCATCTGGATGGCGTTTTTCAAATACCGCACGCGGTCGCTGGCGGAGCTGGAAAAGCGGGAACTGATCAGCGAGAGCGAGCGCAAACAACTCGAAGCCGCTTACGACTTCCTCCTGCGCGCCCGCAACGACCTGCATTACCACGTTAACCGCCCGGCGGACGTGCTGACCAAAAGTCTTCAACCGGCCGTGGCGCACAATCTGGGGTATACCGACCGGTCGCCGGTCAAGCGGCTGGAAGGGTTCATGGGCGACCTCTACAGTCACATGCGGAACATTTACCTTATCACCCGCATGCTGGAACAGCGGCTGGCGTTGTTGCCCCATCCGGAGCGGCGGTTGCCGTCGTTTGGCGAATTGCTCCGCCATGGCCGCCGCCGTTTTCGGGCGCAACTGGTGGACGGATTCAAGTGGGTGGACGGCGAGATTTATCCGTTGTCGGGCCGGGTTTTCCGCGATCAACCGCGCCGTTTGATGCGCGTGTTTCTCCACGCCCAGCAGCGGGGCTTGAGGCTTCATCCGGACGTGGCGCAGTTGATCCGTAACCAATTGTCGCTGGTGGACCGCGCATTCCTACGCGATCAGCACGCGCGCGAGACGTTTCTGGAAATCCTCAACCAGCGCGGCAACGTGGCACCCATCCTCCGCGCCATGCACGAGGTGGGGTTTCTCGGCAAATACGTCCCGGAATTCGGCCGGCTCACCTGTCTGGTCCAACACGAGTTCTATCATCGCTACACCGCCGACGAGCACACCCTGGTCTGCCTCGAACAGCTTGACCGCGTGTGGGAAGCCAGCAAACCGCCCCACAGCAATTACGCGGAGCTGTTCCGGACCGTGGAGCGGCCGTTCGTGCTGTACCTCGCGCTCTTGCTGCATGACGCCGGAAAGGCCGCCCGCGCGGGCAGCCATTCGGAAATCGGCGGACGCCTGGTGCTGAACGTGGCGCGGCGCCTCGGCCTTGACGGCGTCATCAGTCACACGCTGCGCCTGATCATCGAGCATCATCTGACGATGAGCCAGATCTCCCAACGCCGCGACCTGGACGACCCGGCCGTGATCCGCAATTTCACCGCCCAAATCCAGGGCGCGGAAAACCTGAAGCTGCTCACCCTGCACACCTTTGCCGACGCGCTGGGCACCAGCGACCAGTTCTGGAATGGATTCAAGGATTCCCTGTTGCAGTTGCTGTTCCGCAAAGCGATGGAGCAATTCGCCGGTGGCACGGCCTTCATCCGCGCCGAGGAGAAACAGCGCGAGTTGCTGGCCGAGGAAGTCCGGCGGTCCCTGCCGGCGACCCACGGCGAGGAAGAGTTGCAGGCCCACTTTGGGACGCTGCCGCCCCGGTATTTTCAAATTCACGCCGCCAAAGAGATCCTCGCAGACGTGACCTTGGCGCATCGGTTCATGCGGCTGCAGCTCGAAGAGGGAGAAAAGGCGCTCGCGCCGGTGATCGACTGGCATAACGAACCGGACCGTGGCTACACCGCGGTGAAGGTGTGCACGTGGGACCGACACGGTCTGTTCAGCAAGATTGCCGGCTCGTTCACCGCTGCGGGACTCAACATTCTCAACGCGCAGATTTTTACCCGCAACGACGGCATCATTCTGGACACTTTTTATGTCAGCGACGCGAAGACCGGTTTGCTCGCCGGCAAGGAGGAACGGGAGCGGTTCGAGCATTTTCTGAACCTGGCGTTGACCGGCGAGATCGATCTGCCCGCGCTCATCGCCTTGAAAGGCGTGGCACAGCCCCTCTATCAATCACTCGCTGGCGAGCGCATTCCCACCGTGATCCGTTTCGACAACGAAACCTCTGACACGCGCACGGTGATCGATCTCGAGACCGAAGACCACGTGGGGTTGCTCTACACCATTTCCCAGGCGCTGGCCGAGGTGGACCTGGACATTTTGGTGGCGAAAATCAGCACGGAGAAAGGCGCCGCGATCGACAGCTTTTACGTGAGCGAATGGGACGGGAGCAAAATCCTCGGCGCCGAGCGGCAGCGGGTGATCGAACGCAAGCTGTCCGCCGCCATCGCCCGGCTCGAACGGATTTGAAGCACTGATGATCCGCGTGCGCCGTCCGGCGAACTCACCGGATGGAATGAGCGCGACAATTCGAACAATTGGGGACAGTTCATTGTTCTCCCTCCAGAATCGCCACCGCTGCCGCGTAATTGTCTGTATGGCTGAGACTGAGCTGAAATCGCCTGCCGCCGCGCTGCTCAAACAGTTTTTGTCCGTCGTCGTGCAGAATGACGAACGGCTCACCCGATTCTTTCCGCCCCACTTCCATATCTCGCCAGCCCAACTGGCTGCCGATTCCTGTGCCGAACGCTTTGGAAATGGCTTCCTTGGCGGCGAAGCGGGCGGCCAGAAACGGCGCCGGGGACCGGTGCGAAAGGCAGTAGGCGATTTCCGCGGGCCGCAGAATGCGTTTCAGAAAGCGCTCGCCAAATTTCTCGTAGGAAGCGCGGATGCGCGACACTTCGATGATGTCGATCCCGGTGCCCAAGATCATGCGTCACGCATTAAATTCCACGATAGTCTTGCATCCCCGCGAGCATTTCCTTCACGGCGTTCGCCAGGCCGACCGTGATCGCGCGGCTTATGATGCTGTGCCCGATGTTGAGCTCCACCAAATGCGGGACGCGCAGCAGGCCGGCCAGGTTTTGGCAGTTCAGCCCGTGACCGGCGTTGACCCCGATGCCCAGCGCCTGCGCCTGCTTCGCCCCGGCGACAAGCCGATCCCGTTCCTTTTCGCGATTGATTTCCCGTCGAAAGCTTTCGGCATACGCGCCGGTGTGTAATTCGATGAATTGACTGCCGGCGCGCGCGGTGGCTTCGATTTGCGCCGCGTCAGGCGCGATGAACAAACTGACGGCGATCCCGGCATCGTTCAATTTCTTGCGCGACTCCGTGAGCGGGGCCAGTTGGCCAACGACGTCGAGTCCGCCTTCGGTGGTGATCTCCTGGCGCCGTTCCGGCACGAGACAGACGATGTCCGGTTTGAGCTTCAAGGCGATACCCAGAATTTCCGGTGTGTTCGCCATTTCGAGGTTGAGCCGGGTTTTGATCCGTTCGCGCAAGGCCCAGACATCGCGGTCCTGGATGTGCCGGCGATCTTCCCGCAGATGCGCGGTGATGCCGTGCGCGCCGGCCGCTTCGCAAATGAGGGCCGCTTCGACCGGATCCGGTTCGCCGTGGTCATTCCCTCGGTAACGCGCTTCGCGGAGCGTGGCGACGTGGTCGATATTGACACCCAGCTTCAGCATAACACCGGGCTTCACCCGGGCACTGCACAAATCGTCAATGTGTTTCGCGGTGGCGTTGTCGCGGCGCGGTTCCGCAGTTGCGGAGCATCGTCACAGGTGTGTTGCCGGCGCGCTAATTGCCCGGCGGCTTTGGCGCCGATGCGGCCGGGGCGTTGCCGGGCGCTGACGGCGGTGCGGAGACCCCTTGCGGCCGTTCGGGCGGCAGTTCGAGGCTGAGCCTGGGAAAGTTGGCGCTCTCGAGCCAGCGCGCGAGCGCGACCAGCTCGATGCCGGTGAAACCCAGATGTGATTTGCGCACCAGCGACCATTCCGACGGCGAGTCCGCGCTGATCTCCGTCGCCGTGTTGCCCAGCTTCGACTCGACCGCCATCATCCAGGGCAGCGCGGGCATGTTGGTTGTGAACTGCGATTTGCCCGCGATGGAGGCGATCAATTGCCCCAGGATCCGCCAACTGGTCAACCGCGCTTGAGTGAGTTCCCAGTCGTAGTAAACGAGTTTGGGTTGGCTCGTCAATTGGGCGAGCAGTTCGGCGGGAGGCGGATTGGTCAGCGGCGAGGGCGGAAACAACCCGCCCACCACCCACTCCCGGCCTTTGGAAGTCACGGGTTTGAGAAACGGCGCAACGTAAGGCAGCCGCCAGAACAGTTGTTGATTGTTGGTCTGCCAAGCGACCTGAGTCAGGCCGCGGTTTTGCCAGTTGGTTCCGAACAGAGACGACGCGCGATGGCCCGCCCGCTCGAGCTTGACGGCCGTGTCTTTCAAAGGAAAAGCGAGGAAACTTTGGAAAGTAATGTGGCCCTGCGCCCAAAAGAACATTTCGTTCGGCACCGGGGTCAGGTCCAACTTTTGCAAAAGCTCGCACCGCTTGAGCCAGGGCGCGATCCCGCGGCATGCGGTGAAGCTGATCAACGGCTCGTTAATGATGTCCGTCGGAATTTGCCACGGATCCAGCGCACCGGTGACCGGCTCCGGGAAGACCATGCGCACTTTCGAGCGCAGGTTTTCGCTATCGCCGGCGACGCTCCATTTGGCGTACGGCCACCGGATCGCGTCGGTCAACTCGAGGGCCGTGGCGAGCCGCGGCAGATTGAATTCCGCTTCGAGCCAGTTCGTATTCGGCACCGGGATCGGGCGGCCGCCGGCTTTGATCCGTCGAGCAGCTTCAACAACGGCTGGCAAATTGTCCGGTCCCACGCCGAGCACGAACCACGAGCCGGCTTCCGCCCATTGGAGCCGGTTGGGCGCGGAGCTGCGCCTGACCTCGGACGCGGCGAAGCCTTCAACCGTGCCAGACGTCGGCCCACCCAGGGCCCAGAGGCGCGCCAACTCGGACAGCGCGGCGTTCCAAGCCTTGAGCCGGTCGGGGGGCAATTGGACCAGGAGCGTCCACTCGGCCTGCTCGATCGCCGGCCCACGCACCTGGAGAAAGGATTCGGAGCGGATCAGGTCGTCCAACAGAGGTCGCAGAAGCGTCGCGCCGCGCTCGTCCTGCTCGGCGTTGATCCGGCTGCTGTAAAAGACTCGAGGCGCGTGGGCGAGCTTGAGAAGCGTTTGTTCCTCGAACTTCCGGGTCTCGGGCAGCACCCAAATCTCCCGGAGCTTCGCCGCGTTGGAGTTGTTCGCCAGCGCTGCCGTCCCGACAAAATGATAACCGGCGAGAATGTCGGACGAGACGGCAGCGGCCGGGACGGTGCGGGCTGGAGCGGTGGGGGCTGATTCCTTGTTGCTGCAGCCCGAGCCCGCGGCCAGAGCCGCCAGCACCGATGCGGTGATGAGGTTTCTCATAGTGGCGCGCCACTCCTTGCCAGAGAGCTGCCGATTTAGCAAACCGAATCACGACGGGGCCAATAAACCGGGCGGGGCTTTCGCCAAATGGGTCTTTGATCTCGACTCCGCAGACCCGCCCTTGTTTCATCCCGTCGTGTCTCAAAAGGGTTTGTTCTTCAAATACTGGCTGCCAGTCGTGTTCTGGATGGGCCTGATCTTCGGCGGTTCCACCGACGTCATGTCCTCGCAACGCACTTCACGCATCATCGGTCCGCTGTTGCGTTGGTTCAACCCGAACGTCTCGGAAGCAACCATCCGCGCCGTCCAGGTCGTCCTGCGCAAGGGCGGTCATGTGACCGAATACTCCGTACTGGCCGTGCTGCTTTGGCGGGCGCGCCGCAAACCGTTCAAGAACGACCCGCGGCAATGGTCCTGGAACGAAGCAGCCCGGGTGGTTTTTTATTCGGGCCTTTACGCGGCGAGTGACGAATTTCATCAGTCGTTCGTTCCCTCGCGCGACGCCTCGGCCTGGGACGCGTTGCTGGACGTGGTCGGCGCCACCGCCGGCATGCTCGTGCTCTGGCGGTTGGGCCGCCGGCGCCGGCTCTGGTGAGCCGCCATGAACCGCCCACTGGCTATCGTGGCGTTGTTATACGTCAGCGGCGTATTGCTCGGCGATGTCCTCTGCGTCCGCTTGCCTTGGCTCTTCGCACTCGCCCTCGGGCTGGCCATGGCCTCGTTTCTCTGGAGCGTCGCCCGCGTTTATTTGCTCGCCTTGTTGGCTGTGCTCGCCGGTTGGACAAACCTGGCAACTCGGACCGCCGTCCTTTCACCGTTCGACTTGCGAACGTTGGTCGGCGCAAACCCGGAATTTGTGACGCTGCGTGGGACGCTTTGCGATACTCCCAGCCAACGCGTTTACGAGCATCGGGACAAGGAATCGTGGCGCACCCTGGCGCGCGTCCAGGTGACGGCGTTGCAACGGGACGCTTGTTGGCATCCGGCGTTCGGCCAGGTCGCCGTCGCCACGCCTGGTGTATTGCCTGTCCATTTTTTCGGCGGGCAAACCATCGAAGTCACCGGCGTCCTTCGCCTCCCAAAAGGCCCACTGGCCGAAGGTTTGTTTGATTATCGGACTTACCTGCGCCGGCAGGGCATCTATCATCAACTGGTCGTCGAAAACACGAACGACTGGCGCACGGTCGTGACGGCGGGGCGAGTCCCGCGTCTTCCGCTGGCGGATCGGTTTCGACACTGGTCGCAGGAAACTTTGGCAGCCGGGTTGCCGAATGAGGATGAACCCCTTCGGTTGCTCTGGGCGATGGCATTGGGTTGGACGACCGCGCTCACGGACGAAATCTCGGAACCGTTCATGCGCACCGGCACGATGCACATCTTCGCCATCAGCGGACTGCACATCGCTCTGATTGCGGGCATTCTTGTGAGCCTGCTGCGCGTGCTGCAAATCCCACGCGGCTTTTGCGGCTGGGTCGTCGTTCCCCTGATCTGGTTCTACACCGCTGCCACCGGCTGGCAAGCGTCGGCCATTCGGTCGACCATCATGATGAGTGTCATCATCGTGGGCTGGGCGATCAAACGGCCCAGCGACTTGCTCAATTCCCTGGCGGTCGCCGGATTCATTATTTTGCTATGGGATCCCGGTCAGCTGTTTCAAGCGAGTTTCCAACTCTCGTTTTTTGTCGTGCTGAGTATTGCGCTTTTGCTGCCGCCGATCGAACGGCTCCGACAACGCCTGCTTCAGCCCGACCCGCTGCTGCCGCCCGAATTGCGCCCGCGCTGGCGACGGTGGCTGGACGGGCCGGTTCGCCTTGTGACCACGAGTTTCGCGACTTCATTGGCGGCGTGGCTCGGCTCGCTGCCGTTGGTTGCCTTTTACTTTCACCTCTTCACGCCCGTAAGCCTGGCGGCCAACCTGGTGATCGTTCCCTTAAGCAGCCTCGCGTTAATGTCCAATCTCGGCAGCATGCTTTGCGGCGCGTGGTGCCCGTGGCTCAGCGAATTGTTCAATCACAGCGGCTGGTTTTGGATGGCGGCAATGGTCCGCTGCAGCGAGGGGTTCGCGGCGTTGCCGGGAGCCTATTTCTATGTCCCGCCGCCGACGCCGGCGGCTGCAATCGTCTATTACTCGCTCTTGTTTGGGGTCGTGTCCGGAAAGCTGTTCGCACCTCGGATTCGGTTCGGGTCCGCGGCGGCGATCTGTCTGCTCGCGATCCTCGGCGTGCTGCATTGGTTCAATCATCGAAATGACACACTCATCACCATCCTCCCACTGAGCGGCGGCGATTCGATTTTTGTGGATTCGCCAGGACGCGCGCACGATTTGCTGCTGGATTGTGGCAACGAAGCGGCGGCGGAGTTTCTGGTAAAACCCTTTCTCCACGGCCAAGGCGTAAACCGGTTGCGGCGCCTGCTCCTCACTCACGGTGACGTGCGTCATGTCGGCGGCGCGAACTTGATGGCCAGGGAGTTTGCCGTCAGCCAATTCCTGACCAGCAGCGTCCGGTTTCGCTCGCCTGCCTACCGGCAACTTTCAGATCGTTTGGATTCACCCCCGGAACGGCTGCGCGCAATCAACCGGGGGGATCAGCTCGGCGCGTGGACGGTGCTGCATCCCGAAGCGCACGACCGTTTTCCCGAGGCGGACGACAACGCGATCGTTCTGCGCGGGCAGTTCGTTGGCGGCCGCGTTCTGTTTTGCTCGGATTTGGGCCGCCCCGGGCAACGCACGCTCCTTGACCGCGAACCCGACTTGCGGGCCAGTGTGGTAGTGGCGGGGATTCCCGCCCACAGCGAGCCACTCGGAGATGCGCTGCTCGACGCCGTTCAGCCGCGAGTCATGGTGATCAGCGCTAGCGACGTGCCGTCGCAAGAGCGCGCGACGAAGGAACTCCGCGCCCGGCTGGAACGCCGCGGGATCCCGGTCTTTTACACCAGCGACGACGGCGCTGTGACGATCACCCTTCGTGCAAAAACGTGGGAGGTGCAGACCATGAGCGGCAAGCGATTGGCTTCGGATTCAAGGTAAAGCAACAGGGTCGCGCTCCAGAGAGTGCGTCAGTCCACTGGCGCTTTACTTTTTGTCCAGGGAGAATTTTTGTCACCTCTCTCGCCTTTTCTGCCACTGTCGAAACGGTATGATATCGACCCATCCCATGCGGACGACGGGGCGCGACGACGCACAACTGGTGCAGGCCAGCCTGAATGGTGACCGGCAGGCGTTCGGCGAGATTGTTGAACGCTACCAAAGCCTCATTTGTTCAATGGCTTACAACAGCACGGGCAGCTTGCGTCAAAGCGAGGATCTGGCGCAGGACACGTTCGTCACGGCCTGGCAACAGCTGGGCGCCCTGCGCGAGGCGGTCCGGTTGCGCGCCTGGCTCTGCGGTATCGCACGCAATCTCATCCGCAATTCACTGCGGCGGAATCAGCGCGATGCCGCCGGCAACGCGGAACCTCTGGAGACGGCAGGCCAAGCGGTGTCGCCCGACCCGGCGCCCGTCGAGCAAGTGATCACGCGTGAAGAAGAATCGATCCTGTGGCGTTCGTTGGAGCAGATCCCTGAACTGTACCGCGAGCCGATGATTCTATTCTATCGGGCGCAGCAATCGATCCGTCGCGTGGCGGACGAACTGGACCTTTCCGAGGACGTGGTCAAACAACGCCTCTCGCGCGGACGCAAAATGCTGCACGAACAAGTCGCGGCATTTGTCGAAGGCGCATTGACGCGGAGCACTCCGGGAAAGGCCTTCACGATCGGTGTGCTGGCTGCCTTACCCGCGATGGCTGCAAAGGCAGCGGCGCCCGTTGCCATCCTGGGCGCTTCAGCGAAGGGCTTGGGTGCGTTGAAGCCGGTCGCGGCGTTCGGTCTCACCGGCGCTGCCGCCGGCGCGATTTGGGGTTGGATCGGTGGACTGTTGGGCGCTGCGCTGGGCACTCTCGGCGGTCTTTTCGGGATTTATGCGCCAACAAAACTGGCGCTGCACTTTGCCAAATCAGATCGCGAAAGAGAATTTATCCAGCAATTTGCCCAGCGGATGTATCGGCTGGCCTTCGGATTCCTGGCGCTCACCATCGCGCTCAGCGGTCTGCATCCGATCTCTCGGAACTGGGGCCCCCGCTTTGTGGTCGCTCTGAGCCTTGGCCAAGGACTGCTCGCGGTGTGCTTTTATTTCGTCGTCCAGGTTCTGGCGGTCCGCTATACGCGGGGTCTTCGCCAAATACAGCGAGCGCAAGGAGACGGTGTGGACCCAACCGCGCAACTGGGGCTGCTCCTCCCGCAGACACGCGCGGGGCGTTGGCTGGCGCCGCGGAACTACAAGTCCCAGCGATGCCTGTTCGGGTTGCCGCTTGTGCACGTGGTCATCGGCGGAACCTCACAAAGCAGGACGCAACGCGGCGTTGCCCGAGGTTGGATTGCCATCGGTGACGTTGCGTACGGGGCGGTGCTGGCCGTGGGCGGTGTGGCCGTGGGCACCGTCGCCTTCGGGGGCGTGGCGGGCGGGTTCATTGCGTTGGGCGGCGCCGCATTTGGGGTGGCGGCCGTGGGCGGTTTCGCGTTGGGTGTGGGGGCGATCGGCGGCGGCGCCGTGGGCGCGTGGGCGTATGGCGGGGGAGCGATTGCCTGGTTCGCTGCCAACGGCGGATTGGCCATCGCCCACGGCGGCGCTTTTGGCGGACTGGCGATTGCGCACGATTACGCGGTGGGCGGACTGGCCATCGCTCGCCACGCCAATGACGAACTCGCGAGAGCCTTCGTTGACGCGAACAAGTTTTTTCCCGTCGCAAAACGAGTCGGAGAGTTTGTCGCCAGCTATTCCCAGTGGCTGCTGGCGCTGCCGATCTCGCTCCTGGTCATCGGCTGGTTCACGTTGCGTAAATTGCAGAAACCGATTGCAAAGACCCGGGCGTTGCTTCTGCTTTG
>JACXTT010014429.1_pt1 | contig 10330 bp, 9 predicted proteins | sample 9270951 | NCBI WGS metagenome assembly JACXTT01 (sample SAMN15532306, study PRJNA645909) | rock metagenome | isolation source: weathered quartz diorite | place: Puerto Rico | collected 2017-06-21
CCCTCTCGGCGAGAAGCTCGAGCGCCCCTGCAGACGCGTCTTCGGTCCTTCGACTGTGGCCGGTACTGCCGCGGCAGCGCGGCGAGCTGCTTGCCGCGCTTGTACGCCCGGTGCCAGACGACGCGGTACGTGACCGTCGCCGGCTGGCGCGGAGCGCGCAGCAGCGGCACCGCCCGGACGTCGGCGCCGAGGCGCGATGCGGGCAGGATCGCGGAGCCGAGGTCGAGCGCGGCCCACTCTTGCAGCACGTGATAGCCCATCGCCTCGCCGGCGTAGACGTTCAGCGGTAGGTTCGCGGCCGCGAAGAGGCGGCGCGTCAGCCCGGCCAGCCCACAGCGGTCCGGGACCATCACGAACCTGTCGCCGCCGAGCTCCCTGAGCTCCGCCGGCGCACTCTTCTCCGCGAGGCCGCGCCGCGGCACGTAGAAGAGCGGCTCCTCGAACACCGGTGCGGAGCGGAACGCCCTCGCATAGTCGGCCTCGGGGACCACGGCGATGTCGATCGTGTGCTCGCCGAGCCGCTGCAGCAGATCCGAGAGATTCTCCTCGACGAGACGGATCTCGGTACCGAACCCGGCCTCGCGCACGGCGTCCACCATCCTCGTCAGGAGCGATGCCGGGATCAACGGCGAGTGGCCGAGCACGGTCGTCGTTGCCGCCTGTCGCGCCTTCGCGGCCACGACGATCGCATCGCGTTCGCCGAGAGCGCGCACGACGTGCGGCAGCAGCCGCTCTCCGAACGGCGTCAGCGCGAGGCGACGCGTGGTGCGCGCGAAGATGCGGTCTCCGAGCTCGTCTTCCAGCTTCGCGACCGAGTTCGACAGCGCCGCCTGGGTGATGCCGCAGGCCCGCGCGGCGCCACTGAAGGATCCGGTCTCGTGCGTGGCGAGGACGTGTTCGAGCTGGGTCAGCGTCATTCGGGATCGCCTCGCACTGTACGCGCTCGTCCCGCGATTCGTCGAGCGCAAGCCCGATCGAAGCGAATGACAGCCATTCGCGCGGGACTTCTACTGCGAGTGCGGCCGGGCCCGTAACGTAGCGCCGAACGGAGGATCCCCTCCCCCCACCGGGCTCGAGCAGCCCAACGAAGGAGAACACCGATGGTGTACCTGCAGATCATCATGAAGATCGCCGCCGCGAACCGGCCCGCGGCCGCCGGGGTCTATCAGCGCTACCGGGCGCCGTTCCTCGAGCGGATCACGGGGGCGAAATCGAAGCAGCTGCTCGTCCGCGACGACGACGTGCAGGTGCTGCACGCGTTCGATACGGCCGAACAGGCGAACGCCTACCTGAAGACCGAGCTCTTCGCCTCGGACGTCGTGACCGCGCTCACGCCGCTGCTCGACGCCGCCCCGGAGATCCGCATCTACCAAGCCGCCGCCTGACGCCACGCACGTCGAGCCGCCGGTGACGGCGGCTCGACACTGCTACGCATGCGAGGATTCCCATGGAGCTGAGAGGAGACATCACCCGCCGCGAGGTCGTGCTGCCGGATCGCGAGGCCTGGCCGCTGTCGCCGAGCGATCACTCCGCGCGACGCCTTCTCGATCGGGTCGGGGCGGCCGTCGTGCGCGAGACGGCGATCGAACGCTGCGCGCCCGGGGCGCCGCTCGCCGCGGCCCGCGGGCACGGCCAGGAGATCCTCGTCCTCGACGGCAGCCTGCACGACGGCGCCGGTGACTACCCCGCTGGAGCCTACGTCCGGATGCCGACTTCCACGGAGCATCCCGCGTACGCGGGTTCCGCGGGCGCGCTGCTCTTCGTCAAACGGAGCCGGTTCGCCGCAGCCGATCGAGGGCGCGTGGTGATCCCCACCCGTGCTGCACGCTGGCACCAGGGCCTCGTACCCGGCCTCACCGTGCTGCCGCTCCACGCCTGCGGATCGGAGCAGACCGCGCTCGTGCGTTGGGCCCCGGCGACGCGGTTCATGCGCCATCACCATCGCGGCGGCGAAGAGATCCTCGTCCTCGACGGCGTCTTCCGAGACGAGCACGGCACTTACCCGCAGGGCACATGGATCCGCAGCCCGCATCTGTCGTCGCACGACCCGTTCACGGAGTGCGAGGGCGCGGTCATCTACGTGAAGACCGGACATCTCCCGGAGCCCTGACGGAGGACGGCCCGTCGCGGCCGCACAGCACGATCCTCCCACTCTCGACGCACGAACCTTCAAGCGCCGCCGGCGACCGCGATGCTAACCCAAAGGCGGAAACCAGGGAGGAATACGCACATGGCAACCACAGGGCGGATCGCGAACAAGGTCGCGATCGTGACGGGAGGCGCCTCGGGCATCGGCGAGGCGACGTGCAAGCTGTTCGCGCGCGAGGGCGCTCGCCTCGTGATCGTCGACATCCAAGAAGAGAAGGGTCGCGCGCTCGCGGCCGCGCTCGGCGCCGACTTCCTGCGCGCCGACATGGCCGTCCACAAAGACGTCAAGGCGATGATCGATTACGCCGAGAACAAGTTCGGGCGGCTCGACGTGCTCGTCAACAACGCGGCCGTCGAGAGTCCGAAGGCCGAGGTCGATACGACCGAGGAAGAGTACGACCGCATCATGGACGTGAACGTGAAGGGCCCGTTCCTGGCGACGAAATACGCGGTGCCGCTGATGAAGCGAAACGGCGGCGGATCCATCATCAACATCTCGTCCGCGTACGGGATCATCGGCTCGATCGGCTTCGGCGCCTACCACGCGTCGAAGGGAGCGATCCGGCTGCTCACCAAGAGCACGGCCGTCACGCACGCCAAGGACGGCATCCGTGCGAACTCGATCCACCCGGGCGCGATCGACACGCCGCTGCTGCGCGAGGCGATCGACACCAATCCCGATCCGAAGGCGTTCGAGGACACGGTCAAGTCGATGCAGCCGATCCGCCGCCTCGGCCGGCCGGAGGAGATCGCAGCGGGATGCTTGTTCCTCGCCTCGGACGAGTCGACGTTCTGCATCGGCGCCGAGCTCGCGATCGACGGCGGGATGGTCGCGCAGTAGCTCGCTCGCAATCGAAAGGGGTTCCCGATGTCGCAGGCTCAGCTCGACGAGGTGATTCGCGAGGTCCAAGCGTGCTTCGGCTCGTTCGGTCCGACCACGCCGCTCCAGGAGATGCGCTCCCGCTGGGACGGCATCTTCGCGAACGTGAAGCCGACGGTCGGCGCGCGCACCGAGACCGTGACCATCGGAAAGGCCAAGGCCGACTTCATCACCGCACCCGGAGCGGACGGCGACCGCGCGATCCTCTACCTGCACGGCGGCGGCTACGTGCTCGGTTCCATCGACTCGCACCGCGACATGTGCGAGCGGCTGTCGCGCGCCGCCAAGGCACGCGTGCTCGCGCTCGATTATCGGCTCGCGCCGGAGAACCCGTTCCCGGCGGCCGTGGAGGACGCGCAGGCCGCCTACCGCTGGCTGCTCGAGAAGGGCTTCGCGCCGAGCAAGCTCGCGATCTCCGGAGACTCGGCGGGCGGCGGCCTCACGCTCACGACCTTGCTGGCGCTGAAGCGCGACGGCGATCCCATGCCGGGGTGCGCAACGCCGATCTCTCCTTGGGTCGATCTCGAAGGCACGGGCGAATCCGTCACGAAGCGTGCCGCCAGCGATCCGATGGTACAGAAGGAGATGCTGCTGCAGCTCGCCTCGACGTACGTGCCGAACGGCAACGTGCGCGACCCGCTCGCCGCGCCGCTCTACGGCGACCTCGCGGGCCTGCCTCCCCTGCTCATCCACGTCGGCGAGCGCGAGGTGATCTACGACGACGCGAAGCGGATCTACGACAAGGCGAAGGCGGCCGGCGTCGACGCGACCCTCGAAGAAGGCCCGGGCATGATCCACGTCTGGCACATCTTCGCGAACAAGCTCGACGAGGGCGAGGAAGCGATCCGAAGGCTGGGAGCGTTCATCGTCCGGCACACGGCGTAGCTCGCGGCTGCTCGAGTCATCCGCGCCGGGCGCGGCGATAGCCCTCGGGCGTGGTCCCGACGATCCGTCGGAACGTGCGCGTGAGATGCGCGTGATCCGCGAAGCCGACCTCGGCGGCGATCGTCTTGATCGGCATCGCGCCCTCGTCGAGCAGGCGCTTGGCGCGCGTCACTCTCCGCTCCAGCAGCCAGGCATGCGGAGGTAGGCCGAAGCGCGCCTTGAATTGCCGCGAGAAGTGCCACGAGCTCGCGACGGCGATCCGTGCGAGATCCGCGAGCGCGATCGGCTCCGCGAGGTGGGCATCGACGTGCTCGACGATCTTCCGAGCCTTCGCCGCGGAGAGCGGCGTGACGCCTTCCGTCGTCGGAAACGCGACCATCGCGTAGGTCCGCAGCAGGTGGACCGCGAGCTGCGTCGCGACCGCCTCGATGTACAGCCGACCTCCGGGGGCCGGGGTCGCGGACTCGCGCGCGAGCGCGAGCACCGCACCGTAGAGCACCGGGTCGTCGGCTTTCAGCACGTCGCGCAGCGCGACGCCGGCGACGCTCCGCTCGAAGACCTCCGCGCCGATCCGCTCCACGAAGCGAGACGACAGGTAGACCTGCACGACGTCGATGTCGTCGCCGAACGACCAGTGCGACTCCTCGGCGCGCGTCAGCAACGAGACGCATCCCGGAGCCACGTCCTCGCGGCGCCATGCCCGGCCGACCCGGCGGCTCATGAGCGTCGCGCCGCGGGTGTAGGCGGCGATCGCGAAGTCGCGAAGCGGCGGGATGTCGACCTGCGCCGCGCGGTAGCGATACGACCGGACCGTCACGTCGCCCCCGCCGGAGCCGTCGGCGGCTAGCAGCGGCTCCCCGGGCAGGAACCGCGGGAGCTCATCGGGGACGATCACTTGCATCCCCTCATACGACTCCGAGGAGCGGAATTTTGTCAACGTCCGAGCACCGGAGGTCGCTTGAACGTCCCTGCGCAGTTCCCTTGAAGGCGCTTGCTCGGCCCACGAAACTTTCTTGACGCGCCCGACGCGGAACCCCGACAACGCTCGCCATGGACATCGGACAGCTCGGCGCCTTCCAGAACTGGCACGCGGATCTCACGGACGAGCAGATGATGCGGAGCGAGCTCGACATGCTCGTCCGCGCCGAAGAGCTCGGCTTCGACACGCTCTGGCTCCCGGAGCACCACTTCGACGACTACTCGATGTGCCCGGACAACTTCGTCGTGCTGAGCCACCTCGCCGCGCGGACGAAGCGGATCAAGCTCGCGACGGGCGCGATCATCGTGCCCTGGAACGATCCGCTGCGCGTCGTCGAGAAGATCATCATGGTCGACCACGTGAGCGACGGACGCCTCGTCGTCGGTCTCGGCCGCGGCCTCGCGCGCATGGAGTACGAGCGCTTCGGCATTCCGATGGAGGAGGCGCGCGACCGCTTCAACGAAGCCGCGCCGATGATCGTCGCCGGCATGGAGACCGGGATCGTCGAGGGCCACGGCAAGTTCTATCCGCAGCCGCGCGCGGAGATCCGGCCGAAGCCGTCGCGGTCGTTCAAGGATCGCTTCTACTGCGTCTCGGTCTCGCCCGATTCGATCGATGTCGCCGTCGATCTCGGGGCCGGGATGACGACGTTCATCCAGAAGCCCGCCGAGCTCCACGCCCCGGAGATCGAGCGCTACAAGAAGAGCTTCGCGGCGCGCTGGGGCCGGCCCGCGCCGACGCCGATCCTCACCGACTTCGTCTACTGCGCGCCGACGAGGGCGGCGGCCGAGGAAGGCGCGAACCGCTACATCTCCCAGTACTTCCTCTCGCTCTTCAAGCACTACGACTTCGGCGGCACGCACTTCGCCGAGACCAAGGGCTACCAGATGTACGCACAGGGCGCGCAGCTGATCCGCGACGCCGGCCTCGAGGCGTCCGCTCTCGCGTACCGCGACACGCAGACGTGGGGCACGCCGGAGGACATGATCACGCGCTATTCGAACTGGAAGCGGACGATCGGCGAGTTCGGCCTCACGGTCATCATCGCCGTCGGCGGCATGCCGTACGACGTGGCCGAGCGGAGCCAGCGGCTGTTCGCGAAGGAAGTCATGCCCGAGCTCCGACGCATCATGGACGGCGACCACAAGGCGGTCGCCTGATCGATGGGCTGGCGTGAACGGCTAGGCGACAAGCTCTGCACGCCCGAAGACGCGGTCCGCTGCGTCGCATCGGGGCACACGGTGTTCGTGGTGCCCTACGTGAGCACGCCGCTCGCGCTCTGCGATGCACTCCGCGCGCGATCGGGAGAGCTCGAGCGCGTTCGCATCGAGCACTCGGGGAGCCTCTATCCGTGGATCCGTGCCGACGGCGCGTGCGGCTTCGAGGTCCGCGACAATTACGCGACCGCCGTCGACCGCGAGATGGTGAACCTCGGCCGCGTCGAGTACCTGCCGATCTCCCGCTGGCGGACGGGCGAGATCCCCGTCGGATACACCTCCGATCCCGACGTGTTCCTGGTGTCGGTATCGCCGCCGGACGAGCGCGGCTATTGCTCGTTCGGCTCCGCGGTGTGGTTCAGCCGCCAGCTCGTCGAGCGTTCGCGCATCGTCCTCGCCGAGGTCCACGAAGACTTCATCCGCACGGGCGGCGAGAACTGGGTGCACGTCTCCGAGATCGACGCCTTCTGCGAAGCTCGGCCGGGCGCGGCGCCGCCGCCGCTGCCGCCGCGCAGCGCGGAGGAGATCCTCGTCACGGAGGTCGTCGGCACGCTCGTCGCAAACGAGCTCGTGCGTGACCGCGACACGGTGCAGATCGGCGTGGGCACGGTCTCGGGCGCCGTCGGCGCCTACCTGGGCGTGCGCCAGGACCTCGGGATCCAGACGGAGATCGTGACTGGCGGCATCGCGGACCTGGTCCGCGACGGCGTCGTCACCGGCAAGTACAAGACCCTGCAGCGCGAGAAGGTCGTCGGCAGCGCATGCGCGGGCCTGCGGCCGGACGAGCTCGCTTACATCGACGGACATCCCGCCTTCGAGCTCTACGACTTCGGGACCACGGACGACGTGCGCATGCTGGTCCAGCACGACAATCTCGTCGCCATCAACAACGCGTTGCTCGTGGATCTCACGGGCCAGATCGCGTCGGAAGGCTTCGGTACGCGCGTCTGGACCGGCGTCGGCGGCCAGACCGCGTTCATGATCGCGGCGCAGTACTCGCGCGGCGGGCGATCGATCTCCGTGCTGCCGTCGAGTCACCTCGTCGGCGGCACGCGACGCACCCGTATCGTTCCGATGCTGCCCGAAGGCACGGTCGTCACCGTGCCGCGAACCTACGTCGATCACGTCGTCACCGAGCACGGCATCGCGACGCTGCGCGGAAAGACGATCCGTGAGCGCGTGCACGAGCTGATCTCCGTGGCGCACCCGGATTTCCGCGCCGAGCTCGCGAAGGACGCCGCCCGCCTCTACGGGATCTCGGTCACCTGAGCGGCGCCGTCGCGAGCGTCGACTTCGCGATCCGGCCGCCCTGCATGACCATGGCGATCCGATCCGCTTCGGCGAGCACGCCCATCCGCGCGATCGGGTCGCCGTCGACCACGACGAGGTCGGCCAGCATCCCCTCCGCGATGCGCCCGAGGTCCGGCCGCTGCATCATCGCCGCGCCGTTCACCGTCGCCCACTTCAGGACCTCGCGCGGATCGATGCCGAACTCGTCGACGTAGAGCGCGAGCTCCTTGGCGTTCTCGCCGTGCGGCATCTCGAGGAGCCCGAAGTCGTCGCCGGCCACGAACCGGACGCCCTTCGCGATGCCCGCCGCGATCGACTTCCGCGCGTGCGCCATCCAGCCGTCGTAGTCGTCCTTCGAATGATAGACGCCCGTCATCGCCTTCCCGAAGTACAGGCTCGGCAGCACGAACGTCCCCTTCTCGACGAACAGATCCGCGAGCTCGTCGTCCAGGTGATCGCCGTGGTCGACGATCGCGACGCCGGCCTCCACGCAGAGCCGGATCGTCGGCTTCGAGTAGGCGTGGACCCGCACGCGGAGGCCGCAGAGCGTGGCGGTCTCGACGACGGTGCGGATCTCGAGCTCGCTGAGACGCGTCGTCCGCGTCGGCAGGCCGTGTCCGCCCTCGGGGTAGAGCTTGATCATCTCGACCCCGCGCTTCGCCTCCTTGCGGATCTCCTTGCGGAACTCGTCCGGTCCGTCGCAGATCGCCCCGAGCGTCCCGAGCGGGCTCGGGCGGACGTTCCAAGTCTCCGGCTTGTAGTCGACGGCGTGGCCCGTCGGCACGAAGTCGCGACTGCAGGGGACGATGCGCGGCCCCTGGATCACGCCGTCGCCGATCAACTGCTTCAGCACGACGTCCATGTTGTGGACGCAACCCGCGCCCACGTACGACGTGAAGCCCGCCTGCAGCGTGCGGAGCGCGTCCTGGGCGGCGAGCACTCCCATGTACGGCGCCGGCCGCGACATGTCCGCGTCCATGATCTTGAAGAGCGAGAGGCCGTGGAACGACAGGTGCCCGTGACCGGCGACCATGCCGGGCATGAGCGTCTTGCCGTCGAGCTCGTAGACGACGTCGCCCTCCTGCGCGGGCGGAGCGGCGTCGCCGTGACCGACGACGGCGGCGATCTTCTCGCCCTCGACGATGACGACGGCCCGTCGCGGCCCCTCGAGGCCGTCGAGCAGGTTCGCGTTACGGAAGATCGTTCGTGCCATGGAAGAGCCTCCTCACCGAATGCAGGGGACCGCGTCCGCGACGAACCGGCAGGGCCGACGGCGCGGGCCCGGCTTCTCGACGGAAGCGGGCCCGCGCTCGGTCGGCGATCAGGCCGCGACCTGACCGTCGCCCTGACCGCGCCAGGTGCGGATCTCGGGCATGACCTTCTCGGCGAAGAGGCTCATGTTCTTCGCCACGTCCGCGTACGCCAGCCCGCCGTAGCTCACGCAGAGCGAGAGATCGATGTCGCCGAAGACGCGCATGCGGTGCTCGATCTGATCGAGCACCTGCTTCGGCGTGCCGAACAGCTGCGCCTTCAGGAACCCTTCGCCCGCGGCCTCGAGGCCCATGGCGCGGACCGCTGCCGCCGCGTCGGCGTAGCCCTTGTAGCCGGAGGTCTTTTCGAAGTGCTCGCCGGCGAGCTCGTAGTGCTCCATCAGGTGGCGGAAGTAGCTGAGGATGTACTGCCGCGCCCGTTCCTCGGCGCGCCCCGCATCTTCGTCGATCAGCAGGAAGCCGACGGGGGTGACGGCCAGCGGGTTCTTGCCGTGGTGCTGGCGATAGAGCCGGCGGTACTCGTCGATGCCCGGCTTGTGCTTCTCGGGCTCGTACTGGATGAAGAACATCATCCCCGCGCCGATCTTCGCGACCGACGGCACCGACTCGACCGAGACCGCGACGGCATAGGTGCGGTCCTTGAAGCTCCGCGAAGGACGCGGGCGGATCTCCGTGCGCGGCTGCTTGTAGTAGCGGCCGTTGCCTTCCATCACGCCCGTCTCGAGCGCGTTCAGGATCATCGGCGCCGCCTCGTCGAAGCGGTCGCGCGCCTCGTTCATGTCGATCCGCATCGGGCCGTACTCGCGCCGCGACAGGCCGCGGCCCATGCCGAAGACCGCGCGCCCACCGGACAGGTGATCGAGAACCACCATCTTCTCGGCGACTCGCAGCGGATCGTTCCAGGGCAGGATGACGGCACCCGTCGCGAGCTTGATGCGCTTCGTCCGACCGGCCAGGTACGCCAAGAGCTGCGTGTTGTCCGGGCACATCGCGTAGGACCGGAAATGGTGCTCGACGGGCCACACGGAATCGTAGCCGAGCTCTTCGGCGAGCACGCCGAGATTGGTCTCGGCGAGGAACATCTCCTCGTCCGACATGTGCTCGAAGCCGTTCTGGTAGATCAATTCGATCCCGACGTTCATCGCGTATCCTCCCTCGTTTCGGGTCGGCATCGTATGCGGCCGCCGTCGACGCTGACCAGGAATCTTTCGCCGTACCCCGAGACACGCCGTCGCTGTTCCGACGCAGACGGATGATGGACGCCGTTTCGAACCTTCGACTCTCGGCGATGCTCCGCTAGAGAGAAGCCGGATGCCTTCGGACCTTCCGGTGCCGGGATGACGGCGCGCTATTTTCCGGTTCGCGACGGACCGCTCCGCATGGAGGCGGGACTTCGTCCCTTCGGGACCGACTTCGGAAACGCGGAGGACGACCGGCGGTTCTTCCAGGTCGATGCGCTCCGCGAGCGCTATCGCCAGGCCCGTCGCGAGGTGCCGACGGCCCGCCGGAGCCTCGTCCAGCGCCGCCCCGCGGCCCGTACGCGGCTCACCGCCGTCGCCGACTGGACGCCTTCCCCGCCGACCCCCGGCCCTCCAGACCCCCCGCTTCGTGAACACGACCCGGACTCCCAACCGGAGTCGGCCCCACCCCGCCACCCGGG
>JACXTT010014430.1_pt1 | contig 10330 bp, 8 predicted proteins | sample 9270951 | NCBI WGS metagenome assembly JACXTT01 (sample SAMN15532306, study PRJNA645909) | rock metagenome | isolation source: weathered quartz diorite | place: Puerto Rico | collected 2017-06-21
GTGCCGCCCGCGTTCGGCCGGCTGGCCGGGCCGCTGTTCGGCGGCGCCATCGTCACGCTGGCCTCGTGGCGCTGGATCTTCCTCATCAACATTCCCTTCGGCCTGCTCGCGATTGCCGGGGCGCTGCGCTTCATCAACGATCTGCCGGAGGACAGCTCGCCAGCGCCCTTCGACATCGAAGGCTTCGTGCTGCTGGCCGTGGGCCTCACGTCGCTGCTCGGCAGCCTGGAGATGGTGGGCAAGTCGCTGCTGCCGGTACCGGCCATCTGGGCGATGGCGGGTTTCGGTGTGCTGGTGTCGCTGGTGTATCACCTGCGAAGCCGCAACAAGGCGGCACCGCTGATCGACCTGGGCATCCTGCGCTTTTCAACCTATCGCGCATCGATCATCGGCGGCACGCCGCTGCGCATCGCCATCGGTGCTTCGCCTTTCCTGCTGCCGCTGATGCTTCAACTGGGTTTCGGGCTGTCGCCGCTGGCCTCGGGCAGCCTGACGATGGCCACCGCGCTGGGCTCGCTGGCCACCCGCACCGTCATGGCCAAGGCGATCCGCACCATCGGCTTCCGCTCGCTGCTGGTCGGCGCCACCTGCCTGACCAGCCTTTTCTACGTGAGCTACGGCCACTTCCGCCCGAGCACTCCGCACGTGCAGATCTTCGTCACACTGCTGTTCGGCGGGCTGGTGAACTCGATGGCCATGGTGTCGCTGCAGACGCTGGGCTTCTCGCAGATTCCCAAGCCGCGCATGAGCCACGCGGCCACGCTGAACAGCATGGCGCAGCAACTCTCGCTGAGCCTGGGCGTGACGCTTGGCGCCACCTTGGTCACGCTGGCCGCATGGTGGAACGGCAGCGGCGCGGACCGGCTGACCGCGGAAGACTTTTCTCCGGCCTTCGGCGTAGTGGGCGCGATGACTCTGCTGTCGCTGCTGTCGTTCACCAAGCTGTCGAAGGAGGAGGGGGCGGGGTTGCGCTGAGCGGCCTCTACGATTTCACGACAGAGACCGAGAACCCGTCCCAGCCCTTTTCGCCGACCGTTTGCAGCGCCGTGCTGTCCAGGCGGCTGTCGGTGGCCAGCATGTCCATGAAGCGGCGGACGCCGACGACGTTCGGGTCTTCGCTGGCCGCGTCGGCGACGGCACCGCCCCGGACCACGTTGTCGCCCACGATCACCGTGCCCGGCCGCGAGAGCTTCAGTGCCCACTCCAGATAGGCCGGGTTGTTCGGCTTGTCGGCGTCGATGAAGACGAGATCGAACGGGCCCTGCAAAGTCGGGAGCACGTCGACAGCGGCGCCGAGGCGAAGGTCCACCTTTTCGGCGATGCCGGCGGCATGGAAGTTGGCCTGCGCGACCTTCGCATGGACGGGCTCCCGCTCGAGGGTGGTGATGCGGCCTTCTTCGGGCAGCGCTCGGGCCATCCAGATGGTGCTGTAGCCGCCCAGCGTGCCGATCTCCAGAACCTTCTTGGCCCCGGTCATCCTGACGAGGAGCGCCAGGAATTTCCCCTGGACGGCCGAGACATCGTGCGTGGGCATGCCTGCGGTCGAATTGGCGGCGAGTGCCTGGGCCAGGGCTTCGTCGGAGGGGGCCAGCTTGTCGGCGAAGTAGGCGTCGACGGCAGCCCATTTGGGGACGGCGGGGTTGGGGTAGTCGGGTGTTCTCATTTTTTCCTGCAGGCGCTTTAAATCGGGCGACTCTTTTGGAGACGCATCTCTCCTCCAGACGCAATGTCTTCGAAGATCAAATCCAGCTTGGGAAAAACGTCCCAACGATCCAAGTGCAGTCGCGTTGCGACTTCGTCGATGACACATAGTTCGAGGGCCTGCTCCCGTTTGCCTTTCCACAGCTTGTCGGCGAGGGCCACCAGCCGCTCCTCGAAGCAGACGCCAGGGGCACTCCATGCCGCATGAGATACGCAGCAGCGGGCAACCTTTGGCTGGACATGGTGGGTCAGAAGAAGCCGTTCTCCGGATGGCTCATGCTGGGAGCCAGGGCCATTCAATTCAGCAGGGTGCTCGATTTTTCCTGCATCGTGCACGGCAACACCCAGTTCGACCAATTTCGCATCGAAGGCGAAGCCCATGCTCGAAAGCGCATGGATCAGTTCGTCAGCAGCTTCTCCAACCAACTGGAGGTGCAGCAGAAGTCGGGTCGATGCGCCGAGCTTCCTCAGAAGGCTGTAGGCATCGTTGCGGTCAGACAGCATCAATGATCCTCGACCTGCCGTGGAAGTCGCATGCCCGATGGGTTGCTGCTCACTAGGCAATTCGCTCAGGGCGGTAGTCAATCCGCTCCCGGCTTTTCCAGCTTTACCGAGATCCCATAAAGCGCCAGCAACCCCACCATGTGCCCCACGGAAACCCCGGGCTCGCCCGATTCGATCCGCGCGATGGTCTGCACATGAACCCCCAGCCGCGCCGCCGCGGCGGCCTGGCCTTCGCCGGCGCCGGTGCGCGCCAGCTTGGCGGCGGCGCCCAGCGCCTTGATGGTCTGGAGGGCGTCTTCCCCGATATCGACTGAAATTCGTTTGCCTTGGGCCATGCCCGGATTGTCCGCCACCGAAGCGGCGCGCGGCGCCCGCCGGGCACAATCCGGGGCTACAGCCCCCTCATTGCATGCGAATCCACGAACTGAAACGACGACTCCGGGAAGCCGGCGCGGGCCCCAGCCACGAGCAGCGGATCCTGCGGCTGTGGTCCCATGCGCTGCCGCGCAACAGTGGCAGGCGCCTGCCGGCGAGTTTCTTCCCGTCCTCGCTGATGGAAGCCCTGCCGTCCATCGAGGCCGAGCTTGCGGGGCTGGCGCGCATCCATGCCGTCCATCCGGGCGCCGATGGCTCCGAGCGGCTGCTGGTGGCGCTCGCGGACGGCCAGACCGTCGAAAGCGTGCTGCTGCCGCGGGACGGCCTCTGCGTCTCGTCGCAGGTCGGCTGCGCCGTCGGGTGCCAGTTCTGCATGACGGGCCGCGACGGCCTGCTGCGGCAGGTGGGCAGCGCCGAGATCATTGCCCAGGTGGCGCTCGCGCGCATGCGCCGGCCGGTGCGCAAGGTGGTGTTCATGGGCATGGGCGAGCCGGCGCACAACCTCGACAACGTGCTGGAAGCCATCGAACTGCTCGGCACCGTGGGCAATGTGGGCCACAAGAACCTAGTGTTCTCCACCGTGGGCGATCCGCGCGTTTTCGATCGGCTGCTGCAGGAGCGCGTCAGGCCCGCGCTGGCGCTCTCGCTGCACACCACCAAGGCCGAACTGCGCCGGAAGTTGCTTCCGCGCGCGCCGAACATGACGCCCGAAGAACTGGTCGACGAAGGCGAGCGCTATGCGCGAGCCACCGGCTACCCGATCCAGTACCAGTGGACGCTGCTCGAAGGCGTGAACGACGGGCAGGACGAGATCGACGGCATCGTCCGGCTGCTCTCCGGCAAGTACTGCGTGCTGAACATGATTCCCTTCAACGCGGTCGATGGCGTGGCGTTCAGCCGCCCGTCGTGGGAGCGCTGCGAGCAGGTGGCCCGAACGCTGCATGAGCGCGGCATTCTCACCAAGCTGCGCAATTCGGCGGGGCAGGATGTCGATGGCGGCTGCGGCCAGCTGAGGGCGCGCGCCGCCGAAGTGGCCGGCGTGCGGGTGGCGATGCCGACAAGGGCCGCAAGCCGCAAATAGTTGCCGGCGCGGCGTTCCTCCACAAAGTCTCCCAGATTGGTCGCGATCATCGCGCTGCCCGTTTGATTCCTCCGACGGGCACCTCCCTCCACAGGCCCTTTGCGAGATGGGGGCCATTCAGCCCGCCTTCGTGCGGGCTGCTTTTTTGGGGCGCTCAGGCGTCGGCCACAGCGTAGGGCGTGAATCGGCTTTCGTTTTCGTTCACGTCCAGCGGCCGCCCGATGAACGGAAACGCCCGCTGAGGGCAGGCCACGCGCTCGCACACCTTGCAGCCCATGCCGATGGGCGTGGGCACCTCCTGGTCGGTGAGGTCCAGGCCCTTGGAATAGATCAGCCGCGGCGCATGGCGGATGTCGCAGCCCAGGCCGATGGCGAAAGTCTTGCTGGGCGAGGCGAAGCCGCGCTGCCCGTGCGAGACGGTGCGCGCCACCCACAGGTAGGTGCGCCCGTCGGGCATGCGCGCGAGCTGCCGCAGCACGCGCCCGGGCTGGGCGAAGGCCTCGTACACGTTCCACAGCGGGCAGGTGCCGCCGGTCTTCGAAAAGTGGAAGTGCGTGGCCGACTGGCGCTTGGAAATGTTGCCGGCGCGGTCCACGCGAATGAAGAAGAAGGGCACGCCCGGCGCGCCGGGCCGCTGCATGGCGCTCAGGCGGTGGCAGACCGTCTCGAAGCCGACGCCGAAGCGGCGCGCCAGCAGGTCGATGTCGTAGCGCAGGGTTTCGGCGGCCTTCAGGAACAGGCCGTAGGGCAGCAGCACGGCGCTGGCGAAGTAGTTCGCCAGTCCGATGCGGGCGAGCGCATGCGTCGGCGCGTCGTTGAAGTTGGCGCTTTCGAGCAGCGATTCGATCAGCCTGGTCTGCTCCAGCAGCGCCAGCTGGGTCGCGAGCTGGAACGATTGCTGGCCGGGCTCCAGGCTGCCCGACAGGCGCAGCACGCGGCTGGCGGGGTCGTAGCGGCGCTGGCTGTCGATGGCGTCGTCGTCCGTGGGCACCACGCGCACGCCGTGCGGCTCCATGAGCCTCGACTGCAGCCACTCCGACAGCGGACCGCCGTGGCTGCGCGCTTCGGCCGCAAGCTCCTCGGCCTGCTGGTCGAGTTCCTCGAAGTGGTTCTGGTGGGCGAAGAAGAAATCGCGCACCGCCTCGAAGGGCATGGGGCGCGCATTCGTCAGCTCGCCGCGGCCGTCGCCGAGTTCGGTGGCCATGATCTCCAGGCGCTCCATGGCTTCCTGGTGGCGTCGGTGCAGCGCGAGCAGGGCGCGCGCCACCGCGGGCATCTGCGAGGCCACTTCGCGCAGCTCGGGCAGGGCGACGCTTTCTCCGCCGGGGTTGTCGGCCAGCGCGTCGCGCATGCTCGAGACGAGGCGGGCTTCCTCGTCTTCCGAGAACTGCTGCACGTCGACGCCGAGCGTGCGGCTGATCTTGAGCAGCACGGCCACGGTCAGCGGCCGCTGGTTCTGCTCCAGCTGGTTGAGGTAGCTGGGCGACAAGCCCAGCGCCTGGGCGAGCGCCACCTGCGTCATGCCGCGTTCGGCGCGCAGCTTGCGCAGGCGCACGCCCATGAATGTCTTGCTCATCGTGTGGCTCCTTCGGATTGCGCGCCATCTTGCGAAACCTGCGTATTCGCAATATTTGCAAAACAGTGATTTCTCATTCGCAATGATTGGCTAATTTAGGTCTTCATTATGGGCATGCATTTGCGTAAATTGCGAACCATGACAAACCAGAGCACGGCACTCGAACTCACGGAAATCGTGTTTCCGGAGCACGCCAACCACTACGGCACGCTGTTCGGCGGCAACGCGCTCATGCTGATGTCCAAGGCCGCTTTCCTGGCGGCGCGGTCATTCGCGCAGGCCGACGTGGTCATGGCCGGCTGCGGCGACGCGCAGTTCCTCGCGCCCGTGCCGGTGGGCAGCGTGCTGCGGCTGCGCGCATGGGTCAGCCGCCAGGGCCGCAGCTCGCTCACGGTCAGCGTCACCGGCACTTTCGAGCAACTGGGGCAGCCGCCGCGCGAGGCGCTGCGCTCCTTCTTCGAGATGGTCGCCGTCGACAAGGGCGGACGGCCCAGGCGCATCCCCAAGGCATATCCGGCACACCCGCATCCAGAAAAGGAAGAAGCATGAACGACACCGCAACCCCCACCGCTCCCGGCTTCAAGGCCAAGAAATCCGTGGCGCTTTCCGGCGTGACCGCCGGCAACACCGCGCTGTGCACGGTCGGGCGCACCGGCAACGACCTGCACTACCGCGGCTACGACATCCTCGACATCGCGCAGGTCTGCGAGTTCGAGGAAATCGCGCACCTGCTGGTGCACGGCAAGCTGCCCACGGCGGCGGAACTGCGCGCCTACAAGGCCAAGCTCAAGTCGATGCGCGGCCTGCCCGCGAGCCTGAAGGAGGCGCTGGAGCAACTGCCCGCCAGCGCCCACCCGATGGACGTGATGCGCACCGGCGTCTCGTCGCTGGGCTGCATGCTCCCCGAGAAGGAAGACCACAACGTGCCCGGCGCGCGCGACATCGCCGACCGGCTGATGGCTTCGCTGGGCTCGATGCTGCTGTACTGGTACCACTGGTCGACGCAGGGCAAGCGCATCGACGTGGAAACCGACGACGACTCGATCGGCGCGCACTTCCTGCACCTGCTGCACGGCCGCAAGCCTTCGGCGAGCTGGGAGCGGGCGATGCACACCTCGCTCAACCTCTATGCCGAGCACGAGTTCAACGCCTCCACCTTCACCGCGCGCGTGGTGGCCGGCACCGGTTCCGACATGTACTCGGCCATCACCGGCGCCATCGGCGCGCTGCGCGGGCCCAAGCACGGCGGCGCCAACGAGGTGGCCTTCGAGATCCAGAAGCGCTACGACTCGCCCGACGAGGCCGAGGCCGACATCCGCCGCCGCGTGGAAGCCAAGGAGGTGGTCATCGGCTTCGGCCACCCGGTCTACACCGTGAGCGACCCGCGCAACGTGGTCATCAAGGGCGTGGCAAAGTCGCTCTCGGAAGAGGCCGGCTCGACCAAGATGTTCGACATTGCCGAGCGCCTGGAGAGCGTGATGTGGGAAGTCAAGAAGATGTTCCCCAACCTCGACTGGTTCAGCGCCGTGAGCTACCACATGATGGGCGTACCCACCGCCATGTTCACGCCGCTCTTCGTCATAGCGCGCACCTCGGGCTGGGCGGCGCACATCGTCGAGCAGCGCATCGACAACAAGATCATCCGTCCGAGCGCCAACTACACCGGTCCGGAAGACCTGAAGTTCGCGCCGATCCAGGATCGGAAGTAAAAAGAGAGTCTTGACGGGCGGCGCCGGGGGCGTGGCCCGTCATCCGGTCCCCACGCCGCCGCCAAGATCAATGAACACCCAATTTCGCAAGAACCTTCCCGGCACTTCGCTGGACTATTTCGACGCGCGCGAAGCCGTCGAGGCCATCCGCCCGGGCGCCTGGGCCACGCTGCCCTACACCTCGCGCGTGCATGCCGAGAACCTCGTGCGCCGGTGCGACCCGGCCATCCTCCAACAGAGCCTGACGCAGATCGTCGAAGGCAAGCGCGAGCATGACTTTCCGTGGTTCCCGGCGCGCGTGGTGTGCCACGACATCCTCGGGCAGACCGCGCTGGTCGACCTGGCCGGGCTGCGCGACGCCATCGCACAGCAGGGGGGCGACCCGGCCCAGGTGAATCCGGTAGTGCCGGTGCAGCTCATCGTCGACCATTCGCTGGCGGTGGAGTGCGGCGGCTTCGACCCCGATGCCTTCGAGAAGAACCGCGCCATCGAGGACCGGCGCAACGAAGACCGCTTCCACTTCATCGACTGGACGAAGCGGGCCTTCAAGAACATGGAGGTGATCCCGCCGGGGAACGGGATCATGCATCAGATCAACCTGGAGCGGATGTCGCCCGTGGTGCACGCGCAGGACGGCGTGGCCTTCCCCGACACGCTGGTCGGCACCGACAGCCACACGCCGCATGTCGACGCACTGGGCGTGATCGCCATCGGCGTGGGCGGCCTGGAGGCCGAGAACGTGATGCTGGGCCGCGCCTCGTGGATGCGCCTGCCCGTCATCGTCGGCGTGAAGCTCTCGGGCCGGCCGCAGCCGGGCATCACGGCCACCGACGTGGTGCTGGCGCTGACGGAGTTCCTGCGCAAGTCGAAAGTGGTGGGGGCGTACCTGGAGTTCCACGGCGAGGGCGCATCCAGCCTCACGCTCGGCGACCGCGCGACCATCTCGAACATGGCGCCCGAATACGGCGCCACGGCGGCCATGTTCGCCATCGACCCGCAGACCATCGACTACCTGCGCCTGACCGGCCGCTCCGACGAGCAGGTGCGGCTGGTCGAAACCTATGCGAAGCACACCGGCCTGTGGGCCGATGCGCTGCAGGACGCGCAGTACGAACGCGTGTTGCAGTTCGATCTTTCCACGGTCGTGCGCAACATGGCCGGCCCGTCGAACCCGCATGCGCGCGTGGCCACCACCGACCTCGCGGCCCGCGGCATCGCCGCGCCGTGGCAGGACGAGCCGGGCCGCATGCCCGACGGCGCGGTGATCATCGCGGCCATCACCAGCTGCACCAACACCAGCAACCCGCGCAACGTGATCGCCGCCGGCCTGCTTGCGCGCAACGCCAACCGCGTCGGCCTCGCGCGCAAGCCCTGGGTCAAGTCGTCGCTGGCGCCCGGCTCCAAGGCCGTGACGCTGTACCTGCAGGAAGCGGGCCTCATGGGCGAGCTGGAAAAGCTTGGCTTCGGCGTGGTGGCCTATGCCTGCACCTCGTGCAACGGCATGTCGGGCGCGCTCGACCCTGTCATCCAGCAGGAGATCGTCGAGCGCGACCTGTACGCCACGGCGGTGCTCTCGGGCAACCGCAACTTCGACGGCCGCATCCATCCGTATGCGAAGCAGGCCTTCCTGGCCTCGCCGCCCCTGGTGGTGGCCTATGCCATTGCCGGCACGGTGCGCTTCGACATCGAGAAAGACGTGCTGACAGTGGTCGATGGCAAGGAGATCCGGCTGAAGGACATCTGGCCGGCCGACGAAGAGATCGACGCCATCGTGAAGTCGAGCGTCAAGCCCGAGCACTTCCGCCAGGTGTACGAGCCGATGTTCGCCATCCAGCCCGACACAGGCGAGAAGGTGACGCCGCTGTACGACTGGCGCGCCGCGTCCACCTACATCCGCCGCCCGCCGTACTGGGAAGGCGCGCTGGCAGGGGAGCGCACGCTCAGGGGCATGCGGCCGCTGGCGGTCTTGCCGGACAACATCACGACCGATCACCTGTCGCCCTCCAACGCGATCATGATGGACAGCGCGGCCGGCGAGTACCTCTACAAGATGGGCCTGCCGGAGGAAGACTTCAATTCCTACGCCACCCACCGCGGCGACCACCTCACCGCGCAGCGCGCCACCTTCGCCAACCCCACGCTGCGCAACGAGATGGTGCGCAACGCCGACGGTTCGGTGAAGGCCGGCTCGCTGGCGCGCGTGGAGCCCGAAGGGCAGGTCATGCGCATGTGGGAGGCCATAGAGACCTACATGCTGCGCAAGCAGCCGCTGATCATCGTGGCCGGCGCCGACTACGGCCAGGGCTCGTCGCGCGACTGGGCCGCCAAGGGCGTGCGACTGGCCGGCGTGGAAGCGATCGCGGCGGAGGGCTTTGAGCGCATCCACCGCACCAACCTGATCGGCATGGGCGTGCTGCCGCTGGAGTTCAAGCCCGGCACCAACCGCCTGACGCTGGGCCTGGACGGCACCGAGACCTACGACGTGAGCGGCGAGCGCAAGCCGCGCGCCGACCTGGCGCTGGTCATCCACCGGCGCAACGGCGAGCGGCTCGACGTGCCCATGACTTGCCGCCTCGACACCGCGGAGGAAGTGTCGATCTATGAAGCCGGCGGCGTGCTGCAGCGCTTCGCGCAGGACTTCCTGGCCTCGGCCAAGGCATCCTCCGTGGCTGCTTCAGCGGCCTCCTGAACCGACAATCGCACCATCATGGCTTCCGCACCACAGATCAAGATTCCCGCCACCTACATGCGCGGCGGCACCAGCAAGGGCGTGTTCTTCCGCCTGCATGACCTGCCCGAAGCCGCCCGGGTGCCCGGCAAGGCGCGCGACGCGCTGCTGCTACGCGTCATCGGCAGCCCCGACCCCTACGGCAAGCAGATCGACGGCATGGGCGCCGCCACCTCGAGCACGAGCAAGACCGTGATCCTCTCCAAGAGCGAGCGGCCCGGCCACGACGTGGACTACCTGTTCGGCCAGGTGTCGATCGACCAGCCTTTCGTCGACTGGAGCGGCAACTGCGGCAACCTCTCGGCCGCCGTCGGCCCCTTTGCCATCAGCAACGGCCTGGTCGACGCCGACCGGGTGCCGCGCGACGGCGTGGCGGTGGTGCGCATCTGGCAGGCCAACATCGGCAAGACCATCGTCGCGCACGTACCCATGACGGGCGGAGCGGTGCAGGAAACCGGCGACTTCGAGCTCGACGGCGTGACCTTTGCGGCGGCCGAAGTGCAGCTCGAGTTCATGGACCCGGCGGCGGAAGAAGACGGCGCCGGCGGCGCGATGTTCCCTACCGGCCAGCTGGTCGACGAGCTGGAGGTTCCGGGCGTCGGCACGCTGCGGGCCACGATGATCAACGCCGGCATCCCGACCATCTTCGTCAATGC
>JACXTT010014431.1_pt1 | contig 10329 bp, 8 predicted proteins | sample 9270951 | NCBI WGS metagenome assembly JACXTT01 (sample SAMN15532306, study PRJNA645909) | rock metagenome | isolation source: weathered quartz diorite | place: Puerto Rico | collected 2017-06-21
CGGTGGCGGTGGCGAACGTCGGCGGGACCTACCACGCATTCGACGACACGTGCAGCCACGAAGACTGCTCGCTCGCCGAGGGCGAATTGGTGAAGACGGCCGTGGTCTGCCCGTGCCACTTCGCGGAGTTCGACGTCCGCAACGGCGCGGTGCTGGCCCCGCCGGCGACCGTCCCCATCAAGGTCTATCCAGTTCGCGTGCAGGGCAGCGACCTCCAAGTGGAGTTCTGATGTCGACCGTCGCCATCGTCGGCGCCAGCCTCACGGGGTCCTCGGCCGCCGCGACCTTGCGCGAGGAAGGCTTCGACGGGCGCGTGCTGCTCATCGGGGCAGAGCCCCAGCTCCCGTACGACCGTCCGCCGCTCTCCAAGAACTACCTGCGCGGCGGGACGCCGTTCGAGAAGATCTTGCTGCGGCCGCCCGACTTCTATCGCGAGCGCGACATCGAGATGCGCCTGGGTACGACGGTGACGCGCGTCGACCCCGAGAAGCGCACGCTCGAGCTCCAGGGGGGTGAGCGGGTCGAGTTCGACCAGCTCCTGATCGCGACGGGCGGACGGAATCGGCGCTTTCCGATTCCCGGGCTCGATCTGCCGGGCGTGTACGACTTGCGTACCGTCGCCGACGCCGACCGAATCCGCGCGGCGATCGCCGGCGCGGGCCGGGCCGTCGTGGTCGGCATGGGCTTCATCGGCGCCGAGGTCGCGGCGTCCCTGCGCCAGTCGAGCCTCGAGGTCGTCGCGGTCGAGCCGTTCAAGACGCCGCTCTACCGCGCGCTCGGCGAGGAGATCGGCCGGGTGGTCGAGGGCCTCCACCGCGATCACGGCGTCGAGCTGATCCTGGACGACGCGGTGACGGCGTTCGAGGGGGCGGGCAAGGTCGAGCGCGTCGTCACCCGCAGCGGCCGCCGCATCGAGTGCAGTCTGGCGGTGTTCGGGCTCGGCATCGAGCCCGCGACGGAGCTGGTCGCCGGCACGGCCGTGCGCGTCGACAACGGCATCGTGATCGACGACCGCTGCCGGACCAACGTGCCCGGCGTCTTCGCCGCGGGCGACGTGGCCAATCACTATCACCCCGTGTGCGCCCGGCAGATGCGGGTCGAGCACTGGCAGAACGGCGTGAAGCAGGGAGCCGCGGCCGCCCGCAGCATGCTCGGCCGCGGACAGTCCTACGACGAGGTCCACTGGTTCTGGTCCGATCAGTTCGACGCGAACATCCAGTACGCGGGCTTCCACGCCGCCTGGGACACGATCGTCGTGCGCGGCAGCCTCCCGGAGCGGAAGTTCCTGGCCTTCTACCTGGCCGACGGGCGGGTTGAGTCGGTCGTCGCCGTCAACCAGGGGCGCGATCTGCGTCGGACGCTGCCGATCATCAAGGCGCGCGTGGCGGTCGATCCCGCCCGCCTCGCGGACCCGGCCGTCGACCTGAGGACGCTCGCATGATCAAGAAGTTCTCGACGCTCTACATCGGCCACATCGAGCTGGAGAACTGCGGGCACGCGGGAACACCCGCCGACGACCGCCGCTACGCGAACGAGCGGGTGATCGAGGCGTTCGACACCACGCTCGAGCTCGCCCAGACCATGGACGAGCTCGGCTACGAAGCGCTCTGGCTGGCCGAGCACCACTTCCAGCACGAGGGCTACGAGTGCATCCCGAACATCCCGCTCCTGGCCGTTCACATCGCGAGCCACACGCGGCGGCTCAAGATCGGCTGCGGGTTCAACATCACGCCCACCTGGCATCCGATCCGCCTGGCCGAAGACTACGCCGCCGCCGACATCCTGACCGGCGGCCGCCTGATCTTCGGCGTCGGGCGGGGGTACCACACGCGTGAAGTCGAGAGCTTCGGCAACCCGATGCTCGACGGCGAGGCCAATCGCGAGCTGTTCGAGGAGCAGATCGAGATAATATTAAAATCGTTCAACCAGCCATCCTTCTCGCACCGCGGGAAGTACTACACGATCCCGCCGGCCGTCCCGTATCGTGGCTATCAGCTGAAGGAGCTCTCGCTCGTGCCGCGGCCCGTGCATCTGCCGGTCGAGATCTGGCAGCCGATCGTCAGCGGCAGCGCGCGCGGGCTCGAGTTCATGGTCACGCACGGGATCAAGGGCGTCGTCTCCGCCACCGCCGAGCAGTTCGTCGACCGGTGGTTCCGCGACTATCAGAGCGTGTCCCGCGCGCACGGCCGCGAGCGTGAGCTCGGCCAGGATCTGATCCTCGGCTTCCGCATGAGCATCGACGACACCCAGGAGCTCGCGGTCCAGAAGGCGCGGCCGTACTTCGAGGAGCACGCGAAGTTCATGGGCCCGCTCGGCATGCTGCGCTACAGCGAGGAGCACGTGAAGGCGGTCGCCGAGCGCCGGGCGCAGTCGCCCACCGCCTCCACGATCGAGAACGGCGTGCAGAACCGCACGTGGCTCTGCGGTCCCGCCGAGGAGTTCATCGGCTATCTGAAGGACGTCGAGCGCCGGTATCCGGGGCTCGAGCACGTGATGGTCTCGTGCCCCCTGGGAACGCCGAAGAAGATCATGAAGGAAAACCTCACGCGCTTCGCGCGCGAGGTCATGCCGGCGTTTGTGTAGGTGGCGGCGCTACTGCTGCGGTGGAACCTTGACCCACGCCTCGGAGCACGTCGAGACGCTCGGATAGTAGGTCTTCGAGCTCGGACAGTAGTACACCCGCCCCGGGGGGCCACTCAATCGCCCTCCGTGGCCGGCGCCGCGCGAGGGGCGGCCCATTGCTCGCGCAGGTGCGCGGCGCGCGGCAGGTGCACGCTGAACGTCGCGCCGTCCTGGCCGGACCCGTTCAGGGAAATGCGTCCGCCCTGGCGCTGGACGAGGACGCGCGAGATCGCCAGCCCGAGTCCGACGCCGGGAGCGCCGGTGGAGTGTGACGCCTTGCCGCGATAGAACGGCTGAAACAGCCGCTCGGCTTCCTCCGGCGACACCCCGGGCCCGGCATCGGACACGGCGATCACCGCTTCGTCGTTGGCCGCACTGACGGCGACGCGGACCCGGCCGCCGGTGCGCGAGAACTTCACGGCGTTGTCCAGGATGTTGGTCAAGGCCACCTTCGCGGCGACCGGCGCCGCGTTCACGAGCACGTCCGGGAGCGGATCGGCGACGACCGCCACGCCGAGCTGCTCGGCTCGCGGCCGCACGGCGGCCAGGGCAGCCTCGACGAGATCGGTCACCGAGACCGACTCCTGGAGCTCCGGCGCCTCGTTGGTGTCCAATCGCGCCAGCTCGAGCAGGTCCTCGATCATGCGCTGCAGGCCCTCGACCTCGTCCAGGCACGAGCGTAGCGTCTCCTCGTACTCGGCCACCGGGCGCGGCCGTCGCAGCGCGACCTCCAGCTCGGCGCGCAGGCGCGAGAGCGGCGAGCGCAGCTCGTGCGAGGCGTCGGCCGAGAACATGCGTTGGACCGCGAAGCTTCGCTCGAGGCGCCCGAGCATGTCGTTCAGCGTCTCGACGAGGCGGCCGATCTCGTCGGCCGTCCCGGGATGCGGCAGGCGGTCGGCCAGGCTCGCCTCGCCGATGCGGCGAGCGCGCCGCACCATCTGATCGATCGGGCGAAGGGCGTTGCGCGCGAGCAGGGCGCCGGTGAGCCCGATCACGGCGAGCATCGCGACGGACATGCTGAAAAAAAGCCAGCGTCCGATGTGTATCGCGGCGTACGCATCGTCCAGCGACATGGCCACCTGGATGGCGTAGCGGCGCCCGCCGACGTCCACCGGCAGCGAGACCATGCGAATCGGCTCGGCAAAATTCGTGAACGTGCCGAACACCGGTTCGCCGCCGCGCAGGAGCGCGAGCAGATCGGGCGTCATCGGCAGGCGCGCCGACCCGAGGGTCGCGCTGCGGGCGACGACACGGCCGTCGAGATCCGTGATCTGGACGAGCTTGTCGAGCCGGACGAACGAGGGCGGCCCCGGCGCCACCTCCAGGATGTGCAGCGGCATGATCGGGTTGTCCTGCAGCGCGGCCGCTTCGGTGTTGGCAAGGGCGACGATCTCGTCGTCGACCCGCCCGAGGATCACGCGGCGAAGCGCCCAGTCGGCGCCGAACGCCGCGATCGCCAGCATCAGCCCCAGCACCACCACGTGCCCGACCCACAGGCGGGTCCTGAAGCTGGGCGGCCTCATGCGTCGGCTGGGTCGGGGAGCCCGAGCCGGTAGCCGAAACCGCGGACCGTGTGGATCAGCGCCGGCCCCCCGACGCGGTCGATCTTCTTCCGCAGATGGCTCACGTGCACGTCGACGAGATTGTCGAGCACCTCGGACGCCTCGTCCCACACGCGCTCGACGAGGCGCGTGCGGCTCACCGTCTCGCCGGCGTTTTGCATCAACACCTCGAGGATCGTGTACTCCTTCGAGGTCAGCCAGACGCGCGCCGCACCGCGGGTCACCCGGCGACTGGCCGGGTCGAGCGTCAAATCCGTGACGCGCAGCACGGCCGGCCTGGCCAGACGCGACCGCCGGAGCAGAGCCCTGATCCGCGCCAGGAGCTCGCCGAACGCGAACGGCTTCGCGAGGTAGTCGTCGGCGCCGGCGGTCAGGCCGTTGATTCGATCGGCGAGGCTTCCGCGCGCCGTGAGCATGAGGATCGGCGTGGAGAGATCGCGGGCCCGCAGCGCCTGGCACACCGCGATGCCGTCCTTGCCGGGCAGGAGCCAGTCGAGCACGATCACGTCGTACTCGTTCACAGCGGCCTGCTCCTCGCCCGCTTCGCCGGTCGGTGCGACGTCGACGACGAACCCCTCCTCCTGAAAGCCCTTGGCGAGGAGCTTCGCCGCCTTCCGGTCATCCTCGATCAACAGGACCCGCATCGCTCTATCCTAGCCAGAACCCGGCGCCGCGACCCAGACATGAACGAAAATTCAGGCACACGGCACACGAGCAACTCCCTTTCCTGCGCTCGAAAAACGACCCTACCCGACGACTTTACTCCACAGATCCGGGCAGCGGCGTGCGAGAAACGCGAACGCGTGCTTGGGATCCGAGGCGACCTCTTCCATGATCGCGCGCACGGCGGAGAGGGTGGCGTAGGTCTCGGCCTCGGCAAAGGCGCGCTGGAAGAGCAGATATGCCTCGTGGTCCTTGCGCCGGAGCCAGCTCTTCAGGGTGTTCGGCGTCACGCCGCCGGCTTCCGCGCAGACGGCGATGCTCGCGCCGGTACAGGCCGCCGCGATGATCTTCCGCGCCCGCGCGTTCGTCAGCGCCACCGGGCGTCCCCGGCCATCCTGCGGAATCACGGGCAGGGCAATCGGGCCGGGCTCGGTCAGCTCGAGTGGGAAATGGATCGATGACGATGTGGACCGCGGGTCGCGTTCGGGCCGCACCGGCCACGCCCGACGATTCTTCTCGAGCACCTCGACGAAGTCGCCGAGGCTCATCGACAGGGTTACGGCGCACGGGGTCCTGGTGAGCCGCTCGGGCCAGCTCGCGCCCATCGGCGGTCGGCCACCCATAGCTGCATCCTAGAGGGCGGCGGCTGAAGCTCTCCTGAAGCCGCGCTTAATTCTCCTTCACGGAGTTCCCGAATCACTCAGGCGGCGCTCGCGAGACTCGCACTTGAAATTTCCACAGGCTCGAGGAGTTGTCGCGATGCTGGCTGCGCGGCTATGGGGGCCGGCGCCGATGGCTTCGGGGCGCCGAAGGTGACGATTACCGCGACGTTGTCGGCGCCTTGACACGTCGCCCGGGCCGATGCTAGTCATGACCGATGTCTCCGAAGCGGCTGATCGTTCTCGCCGTCGTCCCCCTGATGATGTCGGTGGTCGTCCTGGCACTCGCCAGTCCCCCGGATCCCGTCTGGCTGGGCGGGCTGTGGGATAACGACGACTTCGACGACATCGTGGTGCTGGTGACGTCGGGCGTCGGCATCGCCGACTCGCATTGGATCGAAGAAGACGTCCGCCCCGTCATCGTCGTCTGTGCGCTCGTGCCCGTTCCGGACGAAGATCGGCCGGCTGCTCGCCCACCTTCCTCTTCGCCCCCGCGGGCTCCGCCCGCCGTCTAGCTCGCCCCGCTCGGCGGCCGCAGGATCATCGCGGCCGCGAGGTCGGTCCGTCAAGCTCCACCACCAAGCGAGGAGGGTCGTGATCCGTCCGAGCACCGTGTGCGGGTACGTGTCAGTCGCGGTCTTGCTGTTCATGGGTTTTGGAGGGTGCGCGCCCCTGGTCACCATGGAGGAGCCGTCGCCCCACGGGCCTCGGATCTCGCACCTGAGGTTCGTCCCCGCGGAGACGCGGGCGGGCTGTCCGGTCAGCGCGCGGTTTCAGCTCGAGGCGGCCGCCGACGATGTCGTGAGCACCCGATGCGCGTGGGTTCGCCGGCATGGCCGCAGCGCCGAGCAAGGGCGCTCGACCTTGCCGGTCGAATGGAGCCCTCAGCGGGACGACCCGACGGAGGAGCTCGAGGCCCGGTTCACCCCGGCCGATTCGGGGACCTACTACTACTACGTTCAGGTCGGCGATCGCGCCGGCCGCCTGAGCAACGTGCTCCGCGCGACACTATCCGTCGACCCCTCGTGGACGAATTCCGCTCCGCCGTGCCCCACCGCGGGGCCGTGACGAAATGACCGGCACCCCGATCCGTCTCGTGATCCTTTCGCTGCTGACCCTGGCGAGCGCGGCGTGCGGGTCGCCGGCCACGCCAGAGGCGCCTTCCAAAAGCGGTGCCCAGTCGCCGACGGCAGACCTGACGCCGACGGTGGTCAACCCGGAGTATCGGACGCGCCAGCGCACGATCGACACCACCGGCAAGGTGCAGTTCAACGAGGAGTCGCTCGTGCGCATTCACACGCCGGCGACGGGCCGGGTGCTCGAGGTCTTTGCCCGGCCTGGGGATGTCGTCGAGCCCGGCGCGCGCCTGTTCGTGATCGACAGCGCTGATCTGGGCGCGGCCAAGGCCGACTACGCGAAGGCGGTGGCCGACGTCGAGCGCTCGGCGGCCGCCGCGCGGCTGAGCCGCGAGCTCTTCGAGGCTCACGCGGCCGCGCAGAAGGAGCTCCGCGAGGCCGAGAACGACGCCCGGAAGGCGCTCGCCGAGCGGGAGCGGGCCGCCTCTCGGCTGCAGACCCTCGGCGTCCCGCCGGAGCAGCTGGCAAATATCGCCGCGCGAGGGGACACGGCCACCACGATCGTCGTCCGGGCGCCGCGCGGCGGCGTCGTCGTCGAGCGCAACGTCACCCCGGGCCAGGTGGTCGCCTACGGTCAGTCGGACACGCCGGTCAACCTCTTCGTCGTCGCCGATCTCGGCACGATGTGGGTGGTGGCGGACGTCTACGAGCCCGACGTGCCCCGGCTGCGACGCGACGAGCCCATGATCGCCACCCTCCGCTGCTGTCCCGGCGAGCGCTACGAGGGGCGCGTGAGCTACATCAGCGACGCGGTCGACAAGGAGACGCGGACCGTGAAGGTGCGGTCCACCGTGGTCAACCGCGGCCGCACGCTCAAGGCCGAGATGTTCGTCAACGTCGCCATCGCGACCGGCACGATCCGGGCGCTCACGATCCCGCAGAGCGCGGTGCACCGCGAGGGAAACCAGATCTTCGTCCTGCTCGCGAAGGGCAAAGACCAGCTCGAACGCCGTCCCGTCGTGCTGGGGGACGACCTCGGCGACGCCGTCGAGGTGACCTCCGGGCTCGCCGTCGAGGACCGGGTGGTCAGCACCGGCAGCATCCTGTTGAAGGCCACGACGCCGTGATCGAGCGGCTCGTCGCGTTCGCGCTCGGGCAACGCTTCATCACCCTGGCTCTGGCCGTCGCGCTGACTGGCGCCGGCATCGTCTCCTACCACCGGCTGCCGATCGAGGCCTATCCGGACGTCGGCGACGTGAGGGTCGAGGTGATCACGCTCTGGCCCGGGCACGCCGCCGAAGAGGTCGAGCGGCTGATCACGATTCCCCTCGAGAACGAGCTCAACGGGATCGCGGACGTGACCTTCCTGCGCTCGGACACGCTCTTCGGGCTCTCGAACATCAAGGTCCTCTTCGCCGACGGCACCAACGACTACTGGGCGCGCCAGCAGGCCCAGGAGCGCATCGTCCAGGCCGATCTGCCCCCGGATGCCAAGCCGGCGCTGGGCCCGCTCTCGAGCGTGATCGGCGAGGTGTTCCGCTACACCCTGGAGTCGAAGACGCTGCCGCTCGTCGAGCTGAAGGCGCTTCAGAACTGGGTCCTGGAGCGCGAGTTTCGCAAGATCCGCGGAGTGGCCGACGTCGTCTCGTGGGGCGGCGGCACCAAGCAGTATCAGGTCAACGTCGATCCCTCGCGTCTGCGGGCCTACAACGTGACCCTCAAGCAGGTGTTCGACGCGGTCGCCGCCAACAACTCGAACGCCGGCGGCAGCTACGTGCCGCAGGGGCAGTACGCGCTGACGGTCCGCGGCATCGGGCTCTTCCGCGGCCCGCACGACATCGAGAACGTCGTGGTGGCCGCGCAGAAGGGGACGCCGGTCCGCGTCCGCGACGTGGCGCAGGTGGGGATCGGACACGGCATCCGGCTCGGCGTGCTCGGCCGCGACCACGAGGACGACCTGGTGCAGGGGATCGTGCTCATGCGCAAGGGCGAGAACCCCGGCCGGGTCATCGACGCGCTGAAGGCGGCGCTGCCGGGGATCCAGAAGATCCTGCCGGCCGGCGTCGAGCTTCGGCCCTACTACAGCCGCGACGTCCTGGTGACGCGCACGGTCACGACGGTGCTCGGCAACCTGGTCGAGGGCGCCGCGCTCGTGGTGCTGCTCCTCTCCCTCTTCCTCTACAACGTGCGGGCGGCGCTCATCGTGGCGCTGACGATCCCGCTCTCGCTCCTGTTCGCCTTCGTGTTCATGGATCTTCGCGGCGTGCCGTCGAACCTCCTCTCGCTCGGCGCGATCGACTTCGGGATCATCGTCGACGGGGCGGTCATCATGGCCGAGAACATCCTGCGACGCCTGGGCGAGAAGCGGCCTACCGGCCCCGAGGTCCTTCGCGAGGTGCACGGCGCCGCGATCGAGGTCGCGCGGCCGCTGACCTTCGCGGTCCTGATCATCATGACCGTGTACGTGCCGATCCTCACCTTCCAGCGCATCGAGGGCAAGCTCTTCCGACCGATGGCCCTGACGATCTCGCTGGCCGTCATCGGCGCGCTGCTGATCACGCTCACGGTCATTCCGGTGCTCTCGAGCCTCGTCTTCCGCCGCCCGCCGGCGCTGCGCGAGAGCCCCTTGCTGCGCGTGCTGCGACGGTCCTACGAGGCGGCGCTCGGCTGGTGCCTGCGCCGGCCGCTGGTCCCGGTGCTCAGCGCGGCCGGCGCCCTGGTGGTCGCGCTGTTCGTCTTCACGCTCCTCGGCAAGGAGTTCCTGCCGGAGCTGGACGAGGGCGACTTGTGGGTCCGCGCCCAGTTCCCGACCGGGATCTCCGTCGAGGGCGTTCGTCCCTACACCCGGGAGATCCGCGAGCGCCTGCTCAAGTTTCCCGAGGTCCGCGTGATCGTCTCGCAGCTCGGCGCGCCCGACGACGGGACCGACCCCGAGGGTCCCGACAACGTCGAGTTCTACGTCGGTCTCAAGGCGCGCGAGGAATGGGCGAATCCGGACAAGGACCGGCTCATCCAGTCGATGAGGGCGGCGCTGGCGGACATGCCGGGGTTCACGACGAACTTCTCGCAGCCGATCAAGGATAACGTCGACGAGGCGCTGGCCGGCGTCAAGGGCGAGCTGGCGATCAAGCTCTACGGGCCCGACATCTTCGTCATGGACACCACGGCGCGCGAGCTCGTGAAGGTGCTCCGCGACGTCCCGGGCGTGACCGATCTCGAGTGGGACCACCTGTCCGGCCTCCCGCAGCTGCAGATCATCGTGGACCGGGCGTCCGCCGCGCGCTACGGCATCAACGTCCAGGACATCCAGGACGTGATCGAGGCGGCGACCAAGGGCCGCGCGGTCACCCAGCTCTACGAGGGCGAGCGCCGATTCGACGTGGCGGTCCGCCTCGTTCAGGACGGCGATCCGATCGCCGCCCTCCAGAGCCTGACCATCAGCGCCCCCAGCGGCGAGCGCATCCCGGTCACCCAGCTGGCGGAGTTCGTGAAGGCGGACGGCGTGTCGGAGATTCTGCGCGAAGGCAACGTCCGCCGCCTCGCCGTGAAGTGGAGCGTCCGGGAGCGCGACATGGGGAGCCTGGTGACCGAAGCCATGCAGAAGGTGGCCGCGAGCGTCCGCCTGCCGGAGGGCTACCGGATGGTGTGGAGCGGGCGGTTCGAGGACCAGCAGCGCGCGCTGGCGCGGCTCTACATCATCGTGCCGCTGGTGCTGTTCATCATCTTCGTGCTGCTCTTCGGGGCCTT